>Ga0302251_1000093_pt1 | contig 109002 bp, 85 predicted proteins | sample AAG_RA_Gln_MG_FD_193534 | JGI IMG/M metagenome (GOLD analysis project Ga0302251, IMG submission 193534) | Enriched activated sludge microbial communities from anaerobic digester in WTTP, New Holstein, Wisconsin, United States - AAG_RA_Gln | ecosystem: Engineered > Bioreactor > Anaerobic >... | reverse complement strand
TCTCGTTATCGGTAAGATAATTTAGTACGATATCTCTTAGATCCATTGCCCTGTTCCTCTTTGTTTCCAATTCACTGTTGGATACAGGGCATCTTCACTTTTTACAGCACTTCGTGTACACTACCTTTTCCGCTCCACTAATATATGCCGAAAGCGTACATTCTCACTATGAAAACCCGGAACGAGTTCGTGGTTGCTCTCATTTCCCTGAAAGGCGAGCTTGAATCACGGTTTCATGTGAAATCGATCGGGATTTTCGGTTCTGTTGCAAGGAATGAGAATACGGGTACAAGTGATCTTGACCTTATCGTTGATTTTTCTGGAACCTGTCGGGATGTTCAAATTCCTGGAACAACGGTATTACATTCGTCTCGCACTGGACACCGACATCGATCTAACCACTCCCCGGGCTCTCAAACCTGCGATCCGACAAACAGTTGAAAAAGATGTGCTTTATATCTGAAAAAAAGGGATGTCCATCTTTTTCTTGCAGATATGGATAATGCGATTCATCGTATCCTGCTCTTTTCCCGCGGCATATCCTGCGAAGATTTTTTACGCGACCTGAAGACCCAGGATGGATGAAGCTCATAGGATAACGGGAAATCAGCCGCGATCCACCTTTCAGGGCTCCTCACGGGGCACAGAGTTCCCAGGATATGAGATGGGAGAAGATCGTGAAGCATTCTTTGACTTCTGTGGTTTTTCACCATAACCGGAGGGATGGGGGCAGTTCCCCCTATCACCCTTATGATGGTCCGGGCTCGTGGAAAATCAGAATCGTTATCCGATCATTTCAAGAATGGTTTTCCGGATCTTGTCTGCCGATTCAACCGCCTCGCGGGCATCCTCCGGTGATGGGGACGGGATATCGGGATACCGTATCTCAACGGCATAGGGACTTAGTTCACTTGCTATCGTGAAGAGAGATCGCATCGATGGATCCTTTTCCGATGCAATAAGGACGAGATCTTCCAGGGCATGGGTTTTGGGAAAGTCCAGGTCAAGGGATACCAAATACGCCTTCTGGTATTTCTCTGCGGCCTGCTGTGCATGAAAGCAGACAATGTCCGGAAAAATCTCTGTTGTATCAAGCAGGCCGTTTTGTGCTGTGATAAAGTCCCGACGGCCTTTCTCGCACCAGGCCTGTACAAGATCAGCGCGTGTCTTTGTCGTAAACAACGACCCCCATTTTCAGGATACGGGTAACAAACGCCTGGGGTATATCTTTCCACTCATCCACTTCAGTTGGGGTATAAACAATGATATCTTTGGGTATGAGCAGGCCGGCAAGAGCCCGGTGAATCACTGCCGGACGTTTATGACGGGGGAGTTCGGTTGTCTGGATCACCAGAATATCGACATCACTATCCGTGTGCGGGGTTCCATACGCATACGAACCAAAGAGAATGATCTTTGCCGGATCCACAGCATCAACGATCCGTTGGATCATCTCCTGTAAGACCCGTGGTGTCAGGATAGGTACTGGGACAAGGGTGTCGGAGCCGGACAAAGATTTCACCGATGGATTAACTCTGTGTTTTTTTAATATATTTGTTCTTCCTTAAAAAGTAAGGGAAATGAGATGGACTCCTGCATCAGGTCCCATCGTGAGGTGTCGGGTTCTAACAGGATATGCGGGGGTAAGAGCACGAAGTATTTTCGAATCGGTATGTACGGTTATTGATCGAAATCGGTTACAATTATTGTGTCTGTCTCTCAATACCGTGTGGTGCCTGGGGCGTGATTGAAAACAATAAACGTCCCAGGGTATGCCTGGGTGTGTGGTGCTTTAATATCTTACACAGTTTCTGCGATGAAAAAAAACTCATAGCTTTTTATCGTGCAATCAACGGTAAAGACCAGCTCACGCCTTCTTCGCCTGGTACATATGCCAGATCTTGCAGGCACCTTCGTGGCTGACCATGCACGGGCCCACGGGAGTACGGGGAGAGCAGACTTTCCCGAACAGTTTGCAGTCCGAAGGCGTGGCAAGCCCGCGGAGCACCCGGTCGCAGATGCAGGCTGAGTGCTTGCTCACGTGCTTAAAGACAATGCCGAACTTCTTCTGTGCATCGTACTGCTCAAACGCTTTTTTGAGCCGGAGCCCTGATCCGGGAATAACAGGGAAGCCCCGCCACTCGACATCGGACGGCTCGAAGACCTCGTACATCAGCTTCTTCGCCTTGACGTTCCCTTCACGACTGACCGCACGCGGGTAGGCATTATCAACCCGGTGTGTCCCCTCCTTCACCTGCTTCACGAGCATCAGCAGGCCTAAGAGGATGTCCTCGGCTTCGAACCCGGCAACAACCTGCGGAACGGGAAACACCTCGTACTCCTCGTATCCCATCACCGTGCAGACATGACCGGGGAGCATGAACCCGTGCAGCTTTGCCTCGCCCTGGTCAAGCAGCCATTTCATGGCGGGTGGCACAATACGGTGACAGGAAAGGATCGAGAAGTTCTCTGGGGGTTTTGTCAGGATCGTTGCCGCAACGGTCGGGGCCGTGGTCTCAAAACCAACGGAGATAAAGACAACTTCCTTATCGGTCTTCTGCGCGATCTCGACCGCCTTGTGGACGCCCTGCACAACCCGGACATCGCCGCCGCAGGACTCAAGCGAGCCCCGGGTGCCGGGCACGCGGAGAAGATCGCCGTAGGTTGCGATGATGCAGTTCTTGTCGACAAGGTCGAGTGCGGCATCGATCTCGCCCTGCGGCGTGATGCAGACCGGGCAGCCGGGCCCCATCACGATCTTCAGCTGTTCCGGGAGCAGGCTCCGGAGGCCGGTCCGGGCGATCGCGGCTTCGTGCGTGCCGCAGATATGCATGAAGGTCATCTCCCGGTCAACCATGTCGTGCAGCGTGTCTGCAATCTCCTTCCCCGTCGCCATAAATGTCCCGGAAGTATTAACTGTAAAATCACATAAGTGTACGTATATGGTGCTCGAATTTGCAGGATTCCAACCAAATTATATCTTTGCCGCCCTCACCATCCTTGCCGGCATAATTATCGCGTTTTTTGTCCGCGCGTTTGTCAAGTGGCTGGAAGCCAAGGCAGAGACCACAAACACGAAATGGGATGACATCCTCATCTCCGCTCTTGGCCTGCCGGTCCAGATCACCATAGTCGTCATCTCGATGTACCTGGCCGTCATCTGGTTTGACATACTTCCGGAGAATGCAAAATTTCTCCTGAACCCGGCGTATGTAACCTCGTTTTACATCCTCATAACCGCGTGGATCGTCTCCTCGCTCCTTCACGATATCATTGCAACATACGGGCGGCTCCTTGCCGGAAAGTCCGAAACGGATCTTGATGACCGGCTCATCGATCTCCTGGAACTGGTGGTCCGCTATGTCATCTGGTTTGCCGCAATCATGGCGGTGCTCAAGGTCTTCAACATCGATATCACCCCGTTCCTGGCTGGTGCGGGTATCGCAGGTATCGCCGTTGCACTGGCGGCCCAGGACTTCATCTCCAACTTCTTTGGCGGGGCGATCATCAAGGTCGACAAGCCGTTCAAGGTCGGGGACCGCGTGAAGATTGACGATTATTACGGGGATGTCTTATCGGTCGGCACCCGCAGCACCCGGATCAAGACGCTTGATTACCAGGTCGTGACCCTGCCCAACAACAAGATTACCTCAAACGTGATCGTGAACTACTCGGAGCCGGACGAGAAACTCCGTCTCACTATTCCCGTGACCGTCGCCTATGGCACCGACCCGAAACGGGTCAAGACAATTCTGCTCGAGATTGCACGCGAAGCCATCCGCAACACGGAATACCTTCTTGAAGACCCGAAGCCCACGGTCTTTTTCATCGAGTTTGCCGAGTCCAGCCTGAACTTCATCCTCCGTGTCTGGATGAAAAAATACAATGTCCCGGATGAAGTGAAGGACGTAATCAATACCCGCATTGCCGAGCGGTTCACTGAAGAGGGAATCGAGATCCCGTTCCCGCAGATGGATGTACATCTGAAGAAATAATACCGCATTTTTTCAAAGGAAAAAAACGGGACGCGATGGCTTTATTTTTTTCCTTCAGAAGCCACTTTTCCGGATTATTGTCCCCCTTGCGCCAGCCCTGCCCCCAACGGGGGCGGGGGCGCAGATGATGCCTCTGTATTACCTGAATAAAATACTTCGACAAGAAGTTGTTTTCATTACACGGAATTGATGCCGCCGCGGGGCGCCCTTCGGGGCGGCGGCCGTTCATCGCAAAAGGGGGTATGGGGGCATCAGCCCCCATCAATACTTCAAAAGGTTTTTCCAGAGTAATTTTTCAAAACTCCAACCCGCTTATTTTATCTCCGTTGCCGCGTGATCACTCATCATGTTCGGGGTTTCAACATTCTGTCTCCACCAGCTCCCGCTCGAAAAGGCGCTGGAACAGATCTCCGAATTTACCGACCGGATTGAGGTGATGGACGAGGGGCTCCATTATCTGCACTCCGCTGAACCGCTGCTCTCCTATAACCACCATTTCTCCATCCACACGCCCTGCCGGGGCACGAATATCGCGAGCCTGCTCGAACCGATCCGCAGGGCAAGCGTTGAGGTGATGGCGCAGTGCATGAAGATCGCAGCTGAAGTAAATGCAGGAATCGTTGTCCACCCGGGCTATTTTGCATGGGCCGAGGAACGGGACAAGGCCTGCCGGCAGCTGGAGCGCTCGATCGATGACTTAACCGTCCTTTCCCGCGAACTCTCGGTTCCGTTCTATATCGAGAACATGGGAAACTGGGAATACTTTCTCTTAAAAGTGCCGGACGAACTCCCGCTCATCGGCAACTCCCTGTTCGCGCTCGATGTCGGGCATGCCCACCAGATGCACTGTCTTGACGGATTCCTCGAATATCCCGCAGCGCACTACCACCTGCACGACAATTGTGGCGATACCGATTCGCACATGGCGGTGGGCGACGGGACGATTGATTTTACTGCGGTCATGAATGCAGTGAAGAAGTCGGATATTGAACCAATCATTGAAGTCGAGAAGTTCGAGGACGTCCAGAAGAGCATTGACCGGCTCAATGCGCTGTAATCCCTGCCATCATCCCCCGCGAACCGGAGAATACGGCGGTGTATGCCCGTTTTTGTGCGCCGGTTTCTCCGCAATGTTTTATAGGGAGTAACCACAACGTAGTTAGGCAACCCGTGCGGGAGTCTCTTCCGTCGGATGTTGTATGCCTATGTGACACAGCCCGGCAGTGTGCCTCCTTGGTAAGGAGGAAGTCCCGAGTTCAAATCTCGGCATAGGCTCTTCTGCTTTTAAACTTGTTTCAGGTTCAATTTTTTTCCGTACTTATTCTCTGGATAATTGCGATTCCACCCCCTCCTCGCTTTGCTCGGAGTCGCTCGGGCGCAGTCGAAGACAAATGTCTTCTCCAATCGACCCTCACTGATGTGACGGTCGATTCTCTCGTCCCCTCGCTGGGGAAGGAAATTGATTACTGTCTCTTTCTGGTAAGTGAGTTGCGCAATGTCGAGACTCTTCAGAGTTGAGACACGAGAAGAATGTATCAGCCTTCTTCGGGCAAAACGCAAAGCGTTTTACGATGCCTGCCACTTCCCATCTATCCATTATGGAGAGTCTGGCCAATCCGGCCACGATACGGGCCCCGTTTCCTTCCGATATGCAATCCAGGGGGCGTAATTCGCAAAAAAGGGGTACTAATTCACCCATTTATCAGGATTTCACATCGTAGAAAACAGGACGTAAATAGCGTTGTTACAGCGACCGATCTCTTCCCTCAACAGATTTTAGGTGATCCTGGCCTGCCGGATGCCACTATAACAATGATATAACCATTTTTCAGAGTTATCGTCGGAGAAATGGGTGACCGGGAGATGTTCTGGACCTCACCGGATGAACATAATCAGCTCGCCATCCGGTGACAGGTCGTACCTCTTCAGTAAAACATCGTCACGGAGCGTGCACCGGCTGCCGAACACTTCATGAAACTTTTCCCGGATCCGGTCAAGGCGCCGGTAATCATATGCCGATGCGATCGCTGGTCTTGCCACATCCATCATCATAAACAGGAGATTGACGAATGGATATTTGAACGCGGGCCGGACGCGGCGCGAAAGTGATCAATTATTGAATGTCAAGAGACCTTTGTAAAAATATTTTTAAATCAAAAAGAATATCGGTAAATAATTTAGTTATATAATTCGCATCATGTCCTCTCCAAAAAGGGATCCCCTTCAGGATATATCCCTGTATTTCGATTGTTCGGATACGAGAAATGTGGGAAAGGAGGGACTTACCTATAACAACATCAGGGCAATTTTTCATTATACCGGCCAAAGTGGAGAATGTGCATCGGATATTGTTAATCCGGTTCTGAGGAGCATTGCCAAATTACCGGAACGTGAACGACAAAATTATTTTGATAATTTACGGATTAAGATCGTGGTGTCCCGGATTCAGACATTCGTAAAACAATTGGATGATGCCATCAGTAAAATAAAACTTCCCAAAGGCCTTGTTTTGTATCGTGGAATTGATTATGAGAAAGTGACCGCTGAGTTGGGATCCGATATTGAAATTGGCATGGTCATTCGTGATGCCGGATATATGTCAACATCGTATAAGGAGAGCGTTGCATCCCGATTCGCCGTCCCCGGTTCATTCACAGATACTGATGCTATTGAACGCAAACCTCTGTTTGTGATCGCGATTAAATCGGATCAGCATGGGGCAATCAGTTATCATGAGTGTGAGGTAATTCTGCCACGTGGGAGCGTGATCCAGTGTCTGGATATCATTGATGTTCACGACAGAAGGTATTTCATCATGGATTACCTATCTGTTGAAAAAGGAGTGGAGGTGTAACTATGCAGAAAGATAAAAACCGTTTTACGGCAGCTGGTGGCGAAATTATTGGAAAAGCTACCCCAACAAATGCCCAGAAGAAATCTGCAAAGAAAGTTGCTGCATACCTCCGGTCACTTCCCGAAGAGGAAAAATCCTGTTCTGTTGTTGTATCCAGATAATTCTCTAAAAAAATTCTCTCCGGGAATTTTTCGAAAAAATTTTCAAAACTATCTATCCGATCCTTCCCGCACCTGCTCCCTTTATCCGCCTCCCCCGCCAAGTTTATCCGCACAAACAAGGTGGACCATGAGTCAGCAGACAATGTCAAGGGCCGGGACAAAACCGTCCTCCGGCTGCAAGTACACGTTTGCAACGCGGATGGCAAAGACACCCAAGTCATTCATCCGTGAGATCCTCAAGGTGACCGAAGACCCCAGCATCATCTCGTTTGCCGGCGGCCTTCCGAACCCGGAGCTTATCGATGTCAATGGCGTAGCCCGGGCAACGGCTGCCGTTCTGAAAGACGATGGCCGGGTAGCACTGCAATACTCCACCACCGAAGGCTATCGGCCCCTGCGGCAGTTCATCGCTGACCGGTACAAAAAACGTCTCGGGCTCGACATCTCACCGGACGAGATCCTGATCACGAACGGCTCGCAGCAGTGCCTCGACCTGATCGGAAAAGTCCTGATCAGTGCCGGCGATCACGTGGCCATCGAACGGCCCGGGTATCTTGGGGCGATCCAGGCATTCTCGCTGTACGAACCGGTCTTCCACCCGGTCCTGCTCCATGAGGACGGCCTCGATCCGGCGCAGTTCGCCCATGAACTGAAAGCACACCCGATCCGGTTCTTCTATGGCGTCCCGAATTCACAGAATCCCTCGGGTGTCACGTACTCGGAGCAGCGGAGAAAGGATATCGCAGAACTCCTCCGTGGAAAAGACACGCTGCTGGTTGAGGACGATGCCTATGGCGAACTCAATTTTGCCGGGAGATCGCTGCCGTCGTGCCGGCAGTACCTTCCGGAACAGACTATTATCACCGGATCGTTCTCCAAGATCCTTGCCCCGGGCATCCGGATGGGTTGGGTAGTCGCACCACAGGCCATCATGGAGCAGCTCGTCATTGCAAAGCAGGCTTCGGACCTCCACTCCAATTACCTCTCGCAGCGGATCGCGTACGAGTACCTCACGCATGAGGATATCGATGCAAAGATCCGCGTCATCCAGGAACGGTACAAGGCCCAGGCTGAACTGATGGTCAGCCTCATGAAGGAACTGATGCCGGCGTCAGTCCGGTTCACAATCCCGCAGGGTGGCATGTTTGTCTGGGTAACGCTGCCGGAAGGGATCTCGTCGATGGAGGTCTTCGAGAGGGCGCTTAAAGAAAATGTAGCGGTCCTGCCCGGCACGCCCTTCTACACGGATGGCGGCGGAAAGGACACGCTGCGGCTTAACTTCTCCAACTCGTCACCCGAAAAGATCCGGGCCGGTATCGAGCGGCTCGCCCGGGTGATCCGGGACATGGACCACCCCTGATTTTTGGCTTTATACAATTCCCCAAAATAATCTTTGATTGATTACGATGGAGCCAAGGGCGCTCGCCGCCTCATCGGGGCTCGCCCCGTGGAGCATGGCCGAGGACAGCGTATCACCAAGAAATCTGTTCTGTAGAATCCCTATCTTCCTGTTATGATCGCCCCCTTAGCGCCAGCCCTGCGTTTGATGGGGCGGGTATGCAGGAGATGTCCCGGTACTTTCGATAAAGGAAAAATGTCACGATTCGAACAGGAAATTAATGCCGCCGCGGGGCGCCCTTCGGGGCGGCGGCCGTTCATCACAGCCGGGGGTATGGGGGCATCAGCCCCCATCTTATTTTTGATGAGTTCAACGGTACAAAAAACCGAAAAAGGGGGATTTCACTCATACAAATCCACTGAGTATGAAAACCAAAATGAATTTTACAGAGCTGATATTTCATCCACATTTTCCCCATGGTGCGACAGTTGTATCAAGAGCATGTCCGATCGTTCCCGCCGCCCTTTATTACGGATTGAGTATAAAAACTCTGGCAAACCAACAGTATTGTACCATAGTAAATACCGGAAAGGGTATATGTGGTCTTTATAAAACCTTTAACAGGACCTGCGTCAGCAAAAAAGACGCACAATAGCAGAATACCGATCGCCAGATTTCATCCGGGGCATTTAGTACATGAACAAGAGTGATGCAGAAGCATTGTTGCGGCAGGGCATTGAACTTTATGACCTTGGCCGGTACGAGGAGGCCATTGTCATGTTCGACCGGGGGCTTGCCCTTTACCCCCGGCTTGCAAAGGCCCACTATTTCAAGGGCATTGCCTTATACGATCTCGGGAAGTTCGAGGACGCGATTGCCGCGTACGACATGGCAGTCTCCATCGAACCGTCCGATCCCAATGCCTGGTACAACAAGGCTGCCACCCTTGCACAGGTTGGCAGGAACGAGGAAGCCCTTGAGGCCTGCGACCACCTCCTTGCGATCCGGTACGACAATGCCGAAGCATGGATCTTAAAAGGCATCGCCCTGTACGAACTGGGCCGGTTTACGGATGCCATCTCCGCGTACGATCACGCCCTGATGATCGACCCGAAGCACGCAAAGGTCTACTACAACAAGGGCATTGCCCTTGCAGACCTTGGCCGGCACCAGGAGGCGATCTACTCTTACAACAAGGCCATCGAGATCGTGCCGGGATATGCACGGGCATATTACAACAAGGGCATCTCGCTCTACGAACTCGGCAACCTGGACGATGCGCTGTCCGCATTCAACCGGGCCGCGGAACTCGATCCTGACGACATCTGGGTCTGGTATTACCGGAGTTTCATCCTCTCCAAGCAGGACCAGAATGAATTTGCGGCACAGTCCGCGGAGAAGTTCCTGGCTCAGGAGCCCGATCACGCGGATATCTGGGCAATACGAGGCATGTCACTCTTCAAGCTGGGGAGGTACGACGAGGCGCTCGATGCACTCCGTCAGGCCACCGCCATCAATCCCGATCTCTCCGATGCATGGTATTACCTTGGCCTTGCCGGTGTCGAAACAAAACAGTATGACGATGCAGTTGAGGCATTCACCCGGAACCTTGAGATCCACCCCGGCAATGCCGGTGCCCTTTTCCACCGCGGTCTCGCGTACTACCGGCTGAAACACTACCGGGAAGCGGTGCAGGACTTCGATGCAGCCCTTGAGCCGGAGCCCGGGAACAAAGAAGCGTGGTACCGCCGCGGGATCGCCTGCGTCAACCTGAGCCGGTACGAGGAGGCGCTCGAGTCCTTCAACCGTCGCCTCGGCCTCGGGCAGAACCATGCCGGGTCGCTGTACTTCCGTGGGATTGCACAGGCACGCCTCGGGCGCAACAAGGAAGCGATCGAGTCCTTCGATGCAGCGCTCCAGGTGGATCCCTCGTGCGCTTCCGCCGCGTTCCAGCAGGGCGTTGCTTACGCGAGCCTGGGCCGGTTTGCTGAAGCGGTCGCTTCTTACGACAGGGCGCTCCGGATCAACCCGGGTCTTTCTGACGCCATCTACCACAAGGGATTTGCACTCTCGAAACTCGGCAGGACCGAGGATGCCGTACAGGAGTTCGAGCGAACCGTTGCGTTTGACCCGAAGAACGCGAAAGCATTCCACCAGAAAGGCCTGCAGCTGGTGAAGATCGGCAGGTTCGACGAGGCTATCGAGGCGTTTGACGAAAGCCTTGCGTTAAAGCCCGGGTTTGCCCAGGCCGCGTTCGATAAAGGCGCAGCCCTCATCCGGCTTGGGAAATTTGGAGATGCGCTCCAGGCATTCGACCAGGCAATCGCGACCAATCCCAAGTATGTTAATGCCTATTACCAGAAGGGCCTGACCCTTGTCCAGCTCGAACGGTTTTTGGAAGCGATCACAGCATTCGAGCAGGCGGCTGTTATTGACCCGACCCACACGCTCTCGCTCTATCACCGCGGGCTGACGCTTGGCAAGCTCAAACGGTTCATGGAAGCGGTTGTTGCATTTGACGCGGTGCTCGCCATCTCCCCCGAGAATACCAATGCACGGTACGAAAAAGGCATTGCCCTCTTCCACCTCCTGCGGTACGCGGAGGCCGTGCAGGAGTTCCGTGAGGCTCTCGAACAGAACCCGGCGCTTGTCAACGGATGGCTGTACACGGGTATTTCCCTTGCGCACATCGGCCAGGTCGAAGACGCGCTCCCCGCATTTGACAAGGCAATCGCGCTGAACCCGAAACTTGCCGAGGCTTACGTGCGAAAAGGAATCGTCCTCTTTACCCTTGAACGGTACGAGGAGGCTGTAAGTACCCTCAACCGTGCGCTGGACGAAAATGCAAAAGACGTGTACGGCTGGTGCTACAAGGGTCTTGCCCTCTCTGCACTCGGGAGGTTCGACGAGGCTGTCCGCTCCTTTGACAAGACACTGGAGATCAACCGGCGGTGCGCCCGGGCATTCTTCGAACGGGGCAACGCGCTCCTGAAACTGGGCAAGCCCCTTGAGGCGGTAGTCTCGTACGACCAGGCGCTGGAGCTCTCTCCTGACGATCCGAAAATCCTGTACCAGAAAGGTATGGCCTTAACCCAGCGGGAGCGTTTCGATGAGGCGATCAAGGCGTTCGAGAGCGCCCTGTCCCTCGAACCGGAGAATGCTTCCGGCGCCTATTACCTGGGCGTGGCCTATGCCGGGCGCGAGCGGTACGATGACGCAATCCGGGCGTTCGACAATGCGATTGCGCTTGATCCCACCCAGGGGCAGGCATTCCATTTCAAGGGGATCGCTCTTGTCCAGAGGGAACGCTACCCGGAAGCGATCACGGCATTTTTAAGCGCCCTGAAACGCGATCCCGATAATCCTGCGACCCGCTATTACCTGGGGCTTGCATACCTGCAGGACAAACAGTATTCCAGTGCAATTCCGGAGTTCTCCCGCGCAACGGAACTCGACCCGTCGCTTTTTGACGCATACCTGTATCACGGCATTGCCCTCGCAGCCATTGGCCGGCACGATGAGGCAGTCCCGCTCTTCGACAAGAGCCTGGCCGGAAACCCGACACATATCGATGCGATGACAGCCCGGGCCCGGTCGCTCATGGTTCTCGAGCGCTTCGGCGATGTTGTCGAGACGGATGACCGGATCCTCTCCCTCAACCCGACGCTCATCGATATCTGGATGCAGAAAGGCGATGCCCTCACGAGCCAGTCGCTGAAACAGGAAGCGATCGGGGCCTACAGCAAGGCGCTTGAGATCAATTCCGGTTTTGCCGAAGCGTGGATCCGGAAAGGGAACGCCCTCATGGACCTTAACAAGATCCAGGACGCGGTTGGCGCATACTCTCGGGCGCTTGAGATCAACCCGGCGCTCTGCGACATCTGGATGAAGAAAGGCGATGCCCTGCAGCAGCTGGGGAAGACCGAAGATGCCATCCTCGCATACGGCAAGTCCCTGAAGATCGATCCGGACAATGAACCCGGATGGATCCGGCAGGGCAAAGCATTCTTTGACCTCACCCGGTACCAGGACGCCATCGATGCCTTCGACAATGCCATCTCGTTGAACCAGCGAAGTATCGAGGCGTTCTGGTACAAGGGACTCGCTCTCGAAAAGGTCAACCGTCATGAGGGTGCTATCCATGTCTTTGAGATCCTGTTGGAGATCGATCCGAAAAATGGCGATGCACAGTTCCACAAGGGTCTTGCACTTGCTGTACTTGGCGACCACCGCGATGCCATCGGAAGTTTCGACAAGACACTCCAGATCCTTCCGGACTCCGCCCCGGCCTGGTATAACAAGGGCAAATCACTCATCGAGATCGGGAGATACCCGGATGCAATCACGGCACTGAAACGTGCTATCGAGATCGAGCCTGCCTTCACGGAAGCGTTTTATTACCTCGGGTACGCGCTCCTGAAAACCGGTGACTACACTGGTGCGATCGAGGCTTTTAACCGCAACCTCGCACGCGACGGGAGCAATGCACCGGGTCACTTCAACCGGGGGATCGCGCTGGAAAAGAGCCGCCGGTTCGAAGAGGCACTCGAATCGTTTGACAAATCCCTCATCTATGATCCGGGAAATGCCCTTGCGTTCTATCACAAGGGGAAGGTGTACGCGGATCTCGGTCGGCACGCCGACGCGGCCTTTGCCTTTGACAAGACCCTGCAGCTGAAGCCGCGGTACACCGATGCCCGCCTCAGAATGGGGATTGCCGAATACAACCTTGGTAAATTCGTCGAAGCCATCCATGATTTCGACAAGACCATTGCCGACAACGCGAACAATTCGCAGGCCCATTACTACAAGGCACGGGCCCTTGCTGAACTGAAGCGCCACGATGAGGCGGTCGATGAGTATGACCTTGCCCTCCGGCTCGATCCCGACACTGCGGAAATTCATTATAACAAGGGATTCTCGCTCATGGAACTGGGGCAGTTTGAGAAAGCCATCCCGGAGTTTGAGCGGACCGAGACGCTCATGCCCGTAAATGCCATGGCATTCTACCAGCACGGTCTTGCGCTGGTCCGGCTGGAGCGGGAGAACGATGCGATCCAGGTGCTGGACCAGAGCGTCGCCCTCTCGCCCCGGTATGCGCCTGCCCAGTACCAGCGGGGCCTGGCTTTGAACTCGCTCGGGCGGTACCGGGAATCGCTGGAATCGTTTGACGGGGCGCTTTCGGCAGACCCGCAGCTGGCGGATGCAGCCCTCCAGAAAGCAATTGCGCTTGCCAGCCTCGGGCAACACGCAGATGCTCTTGCAGCTGCCGATACGGCGATCGCCATCCGGCCGGATCTGGCCCTGGCATGGCACCGGAAAGGGACTGCACTTGCGGAACTCGACCGGGTTCCCGAGGCGCTGGCAGCCTTTGACCGCGCCATCGAGGTCGATCCTGCCAATGCACGGTCGCATTTCGAGCGCGGTCTCGTGCTGGCAAGGCTTGGCCGGCATAACGAAGCCATCCAGGCATTCGACCAGTCACTCTCCCTGATCCCGAACTATGTGCCGGCTTTCTACAACAAGGGGCTGGCCCTCATGGCAGTCGGGATGCACGAAGAGGCGGTCTTATCATTCAACATCGCGCTCGAGATCCTGCCGGACGACCCTGCGGTCCAGTACCAGAAAGGGCTTGCCCTGATGCGGCTGGAGAGTTTCGAGGATGCGATCGGTGCATTCGACGCTGCTCTTGCGATCGATGCACAGAAAACCGAGTACCCGTACCAGAAAGGACTTGCCCTGGCAGCACTGGGACGGCACGATGAGGCAGAGGCAGCGTTCTCTGCAGCACTCGCACGGGATCCGGACAACCAGGATGCACTGTACCATAAAGGCCTCTCGCTTGCCGAGCTGGGCAGGTTCAGCGAGGCGATCGAAGACCTGACAAAGACACTGGAGAAGAACCCGAAGATTGCCAACGCCTGGCTGATCCAGGGATTCTGCCTTTTTGCAGTCGAGCGGTACTCCGATGCGCTTGCCTCATACGACAAGGCCCTTGAGCTCGAGACACACAATCCTCACACATGGTTCTACAAGGGCAGAACCTGCCTGAATCTCGGGAACGACAGCGATGCTGTCCCGGCGTTTGAACAGGCAATAAAAATCGTCCCCGATTTTGGCGAGGCGTATTACTACATGGGACTTGCCCTCTTCCGGTTACAGAAACTGGCCGAGGCTGCCGTTGCTTTCGAAGAAGCAAACCGGCTGATGCCGGACTTCTCTGAGGCATTCTTGGAGAAAGGCCGGACCCTCTTCGCACTTGGCAGGTATCGGGAAGCCGCAGCAGCATTCGAACAGGTCCTTGCGTCGCAGCCACGCGACCTGAACGCAACCTATGGTCTTGCCCGTTCCCTGGACCGGCTTGGGTCTGCCAAAGAGGCGATCCCGGTCTATGCAAAGGTCAACCGGATCGCACCAGACTGCGAGCGGGCATTCCTGTACAGGGGATTTGCCCACCTGCAGGTCCGCGAATACGAGGAAGCAGTTGCAGCGTTTACCCGGGTCGTCGAGATCAATCCCGCGAATACCGGCGCCTGGCACGAGAAAGGAAAAGCGCTCGTTGTCCTGGAAAAGTATGCAAAAGCGCTGGAGGCTTTTGACGGGTATCTCGGGCAGAAACCGGACGATCCGGAGATCCTCTGCCAGAAAGGTTTGTCCCTTGTGAAACTCGACCGGTTCGAAGACGCGCTGGCTGCATTCACCAGCGCCATCGATAAGGGCATGAACACACCGGAGGTCCATACGGAACAGGCACTCTGTTTCTTAAAACTCGGGCGGGACGAGGAGGTCATCCTGTCCGCGGACCGTGCCCTTGCACTCGATTCCGGCGAGATCCGGGCGTTGCTGGCAAAGGGGGAGTCGCTTGCCCGGCTCGGCCGTCATGAGGAGGCGGTTGCAGCATTTGACGGCGTGATCGCGCGGGACGCGGAGAACGACCGGGCCCGCCGCGGCCGGGGCGTCTCTCTTGTGCAGCTCAGGCGGTACGAGGATGCGGTCATCGAACTTGACCATGCTCTCGAGAACGATGCCACAAATGCCGATCTTCTTACCTGCAAAGGGTATTCGCTCTACCGTCTTGCGCGCTATAAGGAGACCGTAGAATACCTGGGCAAAGCCCTGAAACGGCGGCCAAAGGACCGGACCATCCTGCTCTTCCGCGGGAAAGCGTACCTCCGGCTGGGCCGGTGGGAAGATGCCTACGGAATGCTGGAGAAGCTGACCGCCATTGATCCGAAATACGTAAAGGGCTGGTATTACAAGGGACAAGCCCTTGCGGCAAAGGACCTGTACGAGGATACCCTTTCAGCATTTGAAATGGCAATCTCGCTTGAGGAGACCTGCTCCGGTGCCTGGTACTACAAGGGCCGGGCACTCGGTTCCCTTGCACGACACGCGGAAGCGGTTGTCGCCTTTAACCGGACCCTGGAACTGAAACCTGATCAACCGGATGCGGCATACCGGAAGGGGCTCGCCCTCGCAGCCCAGGGCCTGCACGAAGACGCGGTTGCTGCGTTCGATACTGCCGCCTCTCTCGGGCTCAATCATGGGGAACTCTGGTATTGCCGCGGGACATCCCTTATGCAGCTGGCACGGTGGCAGGAGGCGCTCGAATCGTTCGACAAGACCATTGCGCTGGTGCCGGACAATGCCCCGGCATGGCTCAACAAGGGGCTGACTCTCCAGAAACTGAATTACCACGCAGCTGCTACCGAGGCATTTGAAAAGACGTCGGCACTTGACACGTCCTCCGTTCCTGCAGCGTTCGGCCGGGGCCAGTCGCTTGCGGAACTGGGCAGGGACGAGGAAGCAGTCGCCGCGTTCACCCGCACGCTCGAGCTTGATTCCACTCAGGCCGAGGCAGCATATCTCCGGGGTTGTGCATATCTCCGGCTCGCGCAGTATGCAGAGGCTATCTCATCGTTCGATTATACTCTCCAGTACATTCCCGATCACGCCCAGTCGCATTACCGCAAGGGTCTTGCCCTGCAGGCTCAGGGGAAGTACGAGAAGGCGATCCGGTCTTACAAGCAGGCGCTCACGCATGATGGCAGCATCACCGATGCCGTGTACCAGACCGGGCTCTGCTACGCAGCCCTCAATAAAAACGATCAGGCCTTAAAGACATTTGACCGGGTTCTTGAGACCTTCCCGGAACGGGCCGATATCCTGTTCCACAAGGGCCGGGCACTCTTCCGCCTCATGCGGTACGAGGAGGCGCTCGCTTCCATCGATGCCTCGCTTGCCATCGAGAACAATGACGTTGCAGTCTGGGAACAAAAAGGCAGCACGCTCTACGAGCTGGGACGGTTCGGGGAGTCGCTTGAGGCCTATGACCGGGCCCTTGCCCTCAATCCTGACAATATCACCTGCTGGTACCTGAAAGGCCGGTCGCTTTCCGATCTGGCACGATATGAGGAGGCTATCCCCTGCTTTGACCGGGTTATCGAATCTGATGAAACCTGTGCAGGTGCCTGGCTCCGGAAAGGAAGTTCCCTGCTCTCGCTGGGGAAGTTTGCACCGGCAATCGAGGCGCTTACAAAGTCACTCGACCTCAAGCCGGACAATGCCAACGGGTGGTACGACCGCGGCATTGCGCTTGCCGAACTGAAGCAGTATGAGGATGCAGTCGTATCGTACGACAGGGCCATCGCGATCAACCGGAAGTATGCCAATGCATGGTATGACAAGGGGATTGCCCTCGTACATCTCGGGAGGGACACTGACGCCATCCAGGCATTCGAGAACACGACCGCAATCGACCCCCGGTTCATGAACGCATTTTACGATAAAGGGCTTGCTCTTGCCCGGCTCGGTGAAAACCTGGACGCGGTCGCGGCATTTGACGGCGCGCTTTCCATCAGTCCATCGTTTGTCCCTGCCCTTACAGAGAAAGGACTCTCGCTCTTCCAGCTCCGGCGGTACGAAGAATCAGCCTCGTCGCTTGGCGCGGCTCTTGACCTTGACTCCGGGATTTTCAAAGCATGGTACCACCAGGGTCTTGCCTACCGGCATCTTTCGAATGCTCTGGAAGCCATTGCTTCGTTCGACCAGGCTATCCGCCTCGACTCCCGATCGTTTGCTGCACACTTCGAGAAGGGCCTTGTCCTTTCCGGACTGGAGCAGTGGGATGCCGCGGTTACCGAACTCCGGACAGCAATCGAATGTGATGGTGAGAGAAAGGAGGCGCACTATGCTCTCGGTCTTGCCCTGTACGCGCTCAGGCAGTACGGGGAGGCACGGGACGCATTCACAAAAACAGCAGCGCTCGATCACGGGCATGCCGATGCCCTTTACCACGAGGGGCTATCGTCTGAACACCTGGAGCAGTACCCTGAAGCAGTATCTTCATTCGACCGTACGATCGCTGTCATCCCTGATCATGCGATGGCATGGTACCATAAGGGCCTTTCCCTGGAGCACCTCGGGAACGATGAGGACGCCGCCGAAGCGTTCGAACATGCCCGACGGACCGAGCCGGACAACCCGGCAATCCTTCTTTCGCTGGGTAAGGCCCGGTCGCGCCTCGGACAGTTCGAGATGGCGATCCGGGTCTACGATCATGCCCTTACCCTCCTGCCTTCCGATGGCGAGTTCCTGCTGGAGAAGGGTATTGCCCTTGCGCATCTCGAACGCCATGAAGAAGCGGAAGTTGTCCTCGGCCAATCTACGGAGCGGCTGCCGGACCGGTTCGAAGCCCCGTTCCTCCGGGGCCTCTCGCTCATGCTGACCGGGCGGTACGATGATGCAGTCCGTTCCTTTGACAAGGCCCTTGCCCTGAATGAAACGGACCCTGATATCTGGTACCACAAGGCTATTTCCCTTGCCCACCTTGGCAGGGCAGAAGAGGCAGTCCCGGCGTTTGACAAAGTACTCGAACTGCGCCCGGACGATGCCGAGGCGTTCCTCGGGCGGGGCCGGGCATATTACACCCTGAAATCCTTTGACCGGGCCATCGAGTCCTTTGACCGGGTCATCGGCTATCTCCCGCAGCACGCCGCAGCCTGGCACGAGAAAGGGATGGCGCTCTATGACCTTGGCAGGTACGAGGAGGCGATCGCCGCATTTGACAAGGCGCTGGAGGAAGACGGCGGAAACCATGACGCGCTGTACTACCGCGCTCTGGCATATGCTGCCATCGGGAAAGATGCCGAAGCAGTGGAGTCGTTTGAGCATCTTCTCACCCTGGCGCCCGACAATGCGACTGCGTGGTACGAGAGCGGGCTCGCCCTTTCGCGCCTGAAGCGCCACAGGGATGCCATCCATGCGTTCGACCAGGCGATCCGTGTCCGTCCGGATTACTTCGATGCCCACGAGGTGCGGGCCCGGTCGTTTGACAGCCTTGGCGATCCAAAGGAGACAATCGACGCGTACAACCGGGCGCTTGCCCTCCAGCCGATGCACGTACCCTCGCTGCATCGCAAGGGAGTTGCACTCATCCTCCTGCAACGTTACGAGGAAGCCATCAAGGTCTTTGACCGGGCCCTGGAGATCGATCCTGCCTGTGCCGATGCGATTTACGACAAAGGCAGAGCACTCTCGGCTCTCGGCATGTACCGCGAGGCTGTCAAGACCTATGACAAGATGCTCGGGATTGATGCAGGTAATGCGGAAGTATCCTATGACAAAGGCATAGCGCTCGCGCACCTGGGGCGGCACGATGATGCCATTGTTGCATTCAACAAGGCGCTCGACCTCGATCCGGCCAATGTGCAGGCTGCCTATCACAAGGGGCTCTCGCTTGCCACGACCGGCCGGCACACGGATGCCATCGAAGCATTCGACCGCGTAATTGAACGTGAACCGGGTTCTGTCAACGGATGGGTCCACCGGGGATTGTCTCTCTTTGCTCTTGGGAAATACAATGATGCAGTGGAATCCTATGTACATGCCATTGCCATCGACCCGTCAAATGCCGAAGCATGGTATTTCAAAGGAAGCGCCATTTTCGCGTCAGGAGGGTATGAGGATGCCATCGAGGCCTTCAACAAGGCCCTGGAGTTCCGGCCGGACTATGTGTCTGCATACAATGACAAAGGTCAGTCGCTCTTCCACATGGGCATGTTCCGCGAAGCGGTCATTGCTTTCGACAATGCACTTGCCCTCCAGCAGAGAAACGTGGATGCCCTGTACCACAAAGGTACCGCTCTCCTGCGGCTGGAACAGTACGATGAGGCCATCCAGGCATTCGACCTTGCCCTGAAGATACGGCCAAACCATGCACATCTCTGGACCGGAAAAGGCATTGCCCTGTCTGCGCTCGGCCGGGACCAGGATGCGGTCAGCTTCTTCACAAAGGCTCTGGGTATTGACAGCCGGGATGCCCGTGCCGCATACCAGCTCGGGGTTTCCTACTTAAAACTCGGGAAATACCATGAAGCCATACGGTATTTTGAGGCTGCCCTGGCACAGCAGCCAGCCTGCGTTGAAGCAAATTACCAGAAAGGCCGTGCGCTTGCGATGCTCGGGATGCATATCGATGCCATCACGGCTTATGACAAGGCAATTGCTGGAAAAGAGGACTTTGCCGAGGCCTGGCTGTACCGCGGGATCTCACAGGCCAGCCTCAACCAGTACGACCGGGCGATCCTGGACTATGACCATGCGCTGGGGCTCAGGCCGGAGTATGCACCGGCGCATCTCTTCCGGGGCATCGCTCTGATCCATCTCACCCGTCATGAACAGGCTGTGGAGGCGTTCAACAAGGCACTGACTGTGGAGCCGGAATACCCTGAAGTCCTGTTCTACAAGGGATTTGCACTCCTGGAACAGAAGCTGTATACCGAAGCAATCCCGGTCTTCGACCAGGCGCTTGCCGCCAACAACCGGTATGCCGAGGCATGGCACAATAAAGGTGTCGCCCTTGCCCGCACCGGGCAGCATGAAGAGGCAATCGCTGCATTCAATGCCGCGCTTGGGATCCAGTCCGACTATGCCGAAGCGCTGTTTGAACGCGGGAGATCGCTCGTGCACACCGGTATGTTCCGGGAAGCTATTGCCTCCTTTGACCAGGTCCTGGTCCTTGCTCCCGGTAATGCCAGCGCACATTTCGAGAAGGGCCGTGCCCTGATTGCCCTTGGCAACCATACCGGAGCAACGGCTGCTTTTGACAGGGCTATTGATATCAATCCCTCCTGCTGGCAGGCACTCGCCGGCAAGGGAAGGGCAGAGGCGTACCAGGGCAACTACGATGGCGCGATCACGGCGCTCGACCATGCACTCGAGATCATGCCAAAGAAGGCAATCCTCCATGACCAGAAGGGACTTGCCTATGCAGCCCTTGAACAGTACCGCGACGCGGTGCAGTCCTATGACCGGGCCCTGGAGATCGAGCCCCTTCCGCGGGTTTTTGCCCACAAGGGTATCGCCCTTGCCGAGCTGGGGATGTACCGCGATGCAGTTGAGGCATTCGACAAGGCGATCGAGCATGACGAGAATCTTGCCGAGGCATGGATGGGCAAGGGGAATGTCCAGTACGACCTCGGCAAGTATGCTGATGCCGAAAAGGCCTATGAGCGCGGGCTTGCACTCGATCCGGAGAATGCTGAAGCCTGGACACGGCAGGGGATGGTTCTTTCAGCCCAGCAGAAGTTTGAAGAGGCGCTGGAACACTATGACCGCGCCCTCATGATTGATCCGACATTTTCCATTGCTTACTTTACAAGAGGTAGCGCCCTCATTGCGATGAAACGGTACCAGGAAGCAGTCGAGGCATTCGATGCCATGCTCCATATCCAGCCGGATTTTGTGGATGCGTATATCCACAAGGGCCGGGCGCTCCAGGAGCTGGAGCTGTACCAGGACGCTCTTGCGGTCTTCCAGCGTGCGCTCGAGATTGATCCGATGCGCAAGGAATGCTGGAACGATATCGGGGACATCCTGGACAGGATCGGGAAACACGAAGAAGCCCGGATCTGTTATGAGAAGGGACGGTAACACCGATCATTTCCCAAAAAAATTCAGTTCGAAAAAAGATCCAGAAAAATTATTCTTCTTTTTCCCTCAGGAACAGGGCCCAGAACAGGATCCCGATGACGATTGCCGCAATACCAATGATTACTGGTGCATATCTGACATAGAATGGCGTGACGGAATCACGGAGCTGGCAGGCAATCTCGCAGTTCTTGTCGATCTTGGGATACGCGGGATCGAGCTCCTTTACCTTGTCGAATGCTGCGATCGCTTCATCGTATCGTTTCAGGCCGGCAAGCGCATATGCCTTGTTGAACCAGGCATCGGCATTCGTCGGGTCAAGAGCAATCGCCTTCTCAAATGCCTGCACCTGCTGGAGGTAATACTCGTTTGCTTTCACCGTATCTTTTTTCTGGTCCTCATATACGTACCCGAGGTTATACAGGATCTGGCCCCGGTTGATCCAGCCGGACAGGTAACTGGAATTGATGGCAAGGGCACGGGAGGAGGATTCGAGTGCACTGGAGAACTGCCCGTCGCGGTTCAGGGCATCGGCCCGGGCGTCCCAGGCTTCGTAATACTCCGGCTCAAGCAGGAGGGCCTGGTCGAACGCGGCTATTGCGTCGGACAGGTTATCGGAAGATACCGATGCTGTTCCCTGTTCATACAGGGCAACGGCTTCCGTGGAATAGCCGGATGCAGGAATGGACAGGAAGAGCAGTGTGAGGAGGACTACAATCAGGAACGGGTACTGGTGTTTCATAACGTATGATACTATCTGGCGTACCGTGAAAAAAGCGTTCCTCCGGCCAGGACCCGGATTAGCTGGTGAGGACGAGAACCTTCCGGGTGAGGCTCTTGTGGACGCGCTGGCTGTGCTGCTGCAGGACCGTCATGTGCTGTGCGGCAATGGCGGAGATGTCGCGGTGGGTGACCACGACAGCCCTGCGCCCGGGACGGAGCACGCGGCAAATCTCCGAGAGCGCATCGCTGTAAAGCCGATCCATGGTGTCAGCCTTGAGGATGCAGACCGACTGGCCGTAGGGAAAATCGGTGACGATGCTGTCGATGGAATGATCCGGGAACGGGAGGCAGGTCGCATCAGCAGTAAGAAGGGCGGAATCCTTTGCATTCAGCCGGCTCCCGCCAATCATGAAGGGATCGAAGTCGCTGCCAATCGCGTGCATGCCGAGCAGTTCGGCCTCGATGAGAATGCCCCCGGTGCCACAGAACGGGTCAAGAAGTGTTTCGCCAGCCTTTGTACAGGCAATATTGACAAGGGTCCGCGCCATCCGGGGCATCATAACCCCCGGGTGGAAGAAGTCGCGTTTGCCAGGATTCCGGTGGTCATAACCCCCACGGTCGATCCGGTTGAGTACCTTTCCGAAATAACAGCGGTCTTCCGAGAGGATGGCCCGGTACTCCACTTCCGGGTTGAGAAGAGAGACGGGCCCATCGATCATAGTCCCGATGAGACGCTCGAACTCCCGCTGGGATGCAGGATTGCGTTCCTGCGACCCACCGTGTACTTTCTTTGCCCGTCCGGCAAAGGGACGGCCTGTGGTAAGCGACAGTTCTTTGAGCAGGGTGCAAAAAGAAGCGCGATCCGGTTCGCACTCCCCAAGGTATTCAAGAACAACCTGGGTCATGGCGAGGCGGAGAGAAGAATCAGGATCGGGGCAGTCGGCAACTGCTACCTGGAGCCTCTTATCAGTGATCGTGCCGATACATTCGATCTCGGCAAACGGGAGTGTCGCGTTCTCTCCCGAGAGCTCAAAGAGCAGTTTCATCCTGATCAGATGGTACCCGGGCACTCAAATAGATGTGCCAGAAAAGAACGTGAGAGGGGGGACGGGGATTATTTCTTCCCCTTCTTCTTCCCCATGATGCCCGAGAAGAAACCCCCAACACCGCCACCCTTTCCTTCCAGTTCGATAATCTTCTGGTACAGTTCTTTCTGCTCGGTGCTGACGGATTTGGGGGTGACAATTTTCACACGGACAAGGAGATCGCCGGGCTTTCCGCGCCGTTTGACACCCTCGCCGGCAATTTTCAAGGCTGTGTTGTATTGCACGCCGGCAGGGATCTTGAGGTCGATGTGGCGCTTGTCAATAGTTTCGATCTCAACATCGGTCCCAAGGACGGCCTGGGCAGGTGAGACTTCGATGACCGTCTCAAGGTTGTCGCCCGAGCGGATGAAACGCTCGTGGGGCATGACATAGACTTCAAGGAACAGGTCGCCATTTGGCGCGCCGTAATCCCCGGCTTCACCATAGCCTTCCATACGGAGCCGCATGCCGCTGTCAATCCCGGCCGGGATGTGGACTGATACTTTACGCTTGACCCGGTTGTGACCGGAACCATGGCATTCGTGGCAGGTCTTCTCCGGGATCTTTCCCCGGCCCCCGCACTGCGTACAGGTAGACATCCGGACAAACTGCCCGAAGGGGGAGTTGGTTGCCTGCCGCATCTGGCCGCTCCCGCCGCACCGCGGGCAGACATTCAGCCGTTTTGTCTCGCTGCCGGAGCCGCTGCAGGTTGCACATGGCTCAGAATGCATCACTTCGATCTCCCGGTCAGTGCCGGCAACCGCGTCCTCGAGCCGGATCTGGATCCGCATCAGGAGATCGGCACCGGGCTGCGGCCCGGACCTCCGGTGACCGCCCCCGCCAAAGAAATCGAAGATATCCCCAAAGCCCGAGAAATCAGAATAGAACCCGCCGTTCCCAAAACCACCTCCCCCGCCGGTGTAGGAGCCTTTTGATGCATTGGTGAAGGTCTCGTGGCCCATGTTGTCGTACTGGGCCTTCTTCTGGGCATCGGAGAGTACGCTGTAGGCCTCGTTGATCTTCTTGAATTTCTCTTCTGCGCCAGGCTCCTTGCAGACATCGGGGTGGTATTTGCGGGCAAGGTTGCGGTAGGCTTTCTTGATCTCCTTCTCGTCAGCATTCCGCGGGACACCTAAGGTGTCGTAGTAGTCGCCCGCACTCATTTACGGATCACTTCACTCGTCTTTTACTTTATAATCTGCGTTGACCACGTTGTCATCGTTTTTGGGCTCCTGCCCGGGAGCCTGTCCGGCGCCGCCTGCTGCTCCGCCGGCCTGTTGCTGGGCTGCTGCCTGCTGCTCGGCCTGCATCTTCTGGTAGATCTTGGTGGTTGCAGCATAAACTGCCTCGGTGAGGGACTCCATTGCCTTCCTGATGGCCTCAAGATCTTCACCAGGCAAAACCTTCCTGACTTCTGCAATGCCCTCTTCGATCTTCGTCTTGTCCGCGGTCTCAAGCTTGTCGCCGCTCTCCTTCAACATCTTCTCGGCAGTGAAGACCGTCGTGTCGGCCTGGTTTCTGAGCTCGATCTCCTCGCGTTTCTTCTTGTCGTCGGCCTCGAACTGCTTTGCTGCGTCCATGGCCTTCTTAATATCTTCTTCTGAGAGTTTGCGGTCGCCCTTGATGGAGATAGCCTGCTGGTTGCCGGTCCCCATGTCTTTAGCCGAGACATGGATGATACCGTTTGAATCGATATCGAACGTGACCTCGATCTGTGGGATCCCTCGGGGTGCCGGAGGGATGCCGGTCAGCTGGAAGCGGCCGAGCGTGAAGTTGTCCTTTGCAAGCGCACGTTCACCCTGCACCACATGGATCTCGACACTGGTCTGACCGTCCGCTGCTGTTGAGAAGATCTGGCTCTTCCGGGTCGGGATGGTCGTGTTCCGCTCGATGAGTTTGGTGGCAATGCCGCCCAGGGTCTCGATGCCGAGGGTGAGCGGGGTGACATCCAGGAGGACAATGTCCTTTGCCTCACCGGTAAGGACCGCTCCCTGGATCGCGGCGCCGAGTGCAACACACTCATCGGGATTGATGCCCTTGTCGGGTTCCTTTCCAAGGAGCTTCTTGACCGTCTCCTGCACGAGCGGGACACGGGTCGAACCGCCAACAAGCAGGACATGGTCGATGTCTTTGGGCTCCAGCTTGGCGTCAGAGAGCGCCTGCTTGACCGGGCCCATGGTGGACTCAACCAGGCCGCTGATCAGCTGCTCGAGCTTTGCCCTTGTAAGGTCGATGTTGAGGAACTTGGGACCGCTTGTGTCCGTGGTGATGTACGGGAGGTTGATATTGGTGGTCTGCCGCTGGGAGAGCTCGATCTTGGCATTCTCCGCCGCATCGCGCAGCCGCTGCATTGCGTAGGGGTCGTTCCGGAGGTCGATTCCTTCCTTTTTCCTGAACTCCTCGACGAGGTAGTCCTGGACCAGTTTATCGAAGTCATCCCCGCCCAGGTGGTTGTTGCCAGCAGTGGATTTGACCTCGAAAACACCGTCGCCAAGTGTCAGGATTGAGACATCGAATGTCCCGCCGCCAAGATCATACACGAGAACGGTAGCATCGGTCTCCTTGTCAATGCCATAGGCGAGGGCGCTTGCAGTCGGTTCGTTGATGATACGAAGCACTTCGAGGCCCGCGATCTGGCCGGCATCCTTGGTTGCCTGGCGCTGCGCATCGTTGAAGTACGCGGGAACCGTGATGACAGCTTTTGTGATCTTCTCGCCCAGGTACGCCTCGGCATCGATCTTGAGTTTCTGAAGGATCATTGCCGAGATCTCCTGCGGGGAGTATCCCTTGCCGTCAATGGTTACCTTCTCGCTTGTGCCCATCTTGCGCTTGATGGACTGGATCGTTCTCAGGGGGTTGGTCACGGCCTGCCGTTTGGCGAGGCTGCCGACAAGGCGTTCGCCCTCTTTTGTGAACGCGACAACAGATGCAGTTGTCCGCCCACCCTCGGAGTTCGGGATGACAATGGGCTTCCCGGCCTCCATAATCGACATACAGGAATAGGTTGTTCCCAGATCGATACCCAGAACCTTCTCATTTGCCATGGTTTTCAAGCCTCCTTGTGGTTGTTCTCTTTTCCCTTGGATACTGCTACTTTTGCATACCTGATAACTTTGTCATGCATCCGGTACCCGCGGCATACTTCGTCGATAATGGTTCCGGTGCAGGCGTCCGATGGAACGTGGGCAATCGCTTCATGCTCCTCCGGATTGAACGGTTTGTTGAGCGAATCTATGGGACAGACACCGTGGCGCTGCAGCTGGCCAGAAAGGAGCTGCCGGATCTGGAGAACACCCTCCCTGAGGTGGGTATCATCCGATTTCAGTGCCCGTTCGATGTTGTCGGCAACTTCGAGGATGTCACAGGCAAACCTCTCGTTAGCAAAGGCAATGGTCTGGGCCCGGTCGCGTTCGCTGCGTTTTTTGTAATTCTCAAAATCCGCTGCAAGACGCAGGAAACGATCGTTCAGTTCTGCATAAGCTTTCTTTTGTACATCAGCTTCCGCAGTTCCGGATATCGGGATTTCCGCATTCTGTGCGACACTGGCCGGCGTTTCCTGTACCGGGGGCTCCTGCCCGTTCTCTGCATTGCTCATAGTCCATCCCATTCGATGTTCCAATATCTATTGCATTGTGGTTCTATATAAATTTTGAGTAAGGGGAGATTAGGCGAGCCGCAATTATTGACCTGTTTCAGAAACTGGGACCAATATTCGCGTGAAATGAAGATCAGACAGAGAATAATTGTCAATTATAAATAAAATACTTCCCGGAATCTGGTTATTGGCAATGTTCTGCCGTTTATCTGTGCAACCGGAGGAGGGCATCCGAAGTATCCCTCCACACCTTTTTTCTCCCCTCCTGCCCATAGTTATGACCATGAAATGGGCACTGCTTTCAGTCTGGGATAAAACCGGGATTGTAGACCTGGCACGGGAACTTGCCGGACAGAAATACAATATCATGAGTTCCGGGGGTACCGGCAAGGCCCTTGCCGCCGCCGGGATCCGCTTCACAGAAGTCTCCAGCTATACCGGCTTTCCCGAGATGATGGATGGCAGGGTCAAAACCCTTCACCCCCGGGTCCATGGTGGCCTTCTCGGGCGAAGGCAGATCGATGATGCTGTAATGGCCAAGCATGGAATCAACAGGATCGACCTCCTTGTTGTCAATCTCTACCCGTTCGAAGCAATGTCACAGAAGGACATGGATCTTGAGAAACTGATCGAGTTCATTGACATTGGCGGACCGGCAATGATCCGGGCTGCTGCCAAGAACTACCGCGATGTTGCTGTTGTTGTCGATCCCGCGGACTATCCGTTTGTCCTGGATGCAATCAAAAGCGGCGGGATCTCTGAAGAACAGCGACTTATGCTTGCAAAAAAAGTGTTCGCCCGTACCGCTGCTTATGATGCAGCAATCAGCAATTACCTCCAGCGGCTCGATTCACCGTTCCCCCCCACGCTCTCATTGCAGTACACCCATGGCAGGCCGCTCCGCTATGGAGAAAATCCACACCAGATGGCGGCAGTGTACGGCACTCACGGGATTGCCGGCGCAGAACCCCTCCAGGGAAAGCAGATGTCCTATAATAACTATCTCGATGTTCATGCAGGCGTTGCACTGCTCCGGGAATTTGATGATGCAGCAGCGGTGATCGTCAAACATAACAATCCCTGCGGTGTTGCAACTGGCACGGACATTCTCTCCGCCTATCTCACAGCCCGCGATGTTGACCCGGTCTCCGCGTACGGTTCAGTCGTTTCCGTCAATCGCGAGGTCACAAAAGCATTTGCTGAAGAGATCTGCGGTACTTTTGTTGAAGTAATCGTTGCACCGAATTTCTCATCAGATGCCTTGGAGGTCATGAAAAAGAAGGAGAACATGCGTGTCCTTCTTCTGCCGGATCGCTGTGAAGCGGACGAGATACGGGCAATCGATGGCGGAATCCTTGTCCAGAGAACGCCGGCCTACCAGGAGCACTGGCAGGTAATTACGGATCGCGATCCGACTGCAGATGAGATGAAGGCCCTCCAGCTTGCATGGAAGGTCTGCAAGCACACCAAGAGCAACACCATCATCTTTGCCGACCAGCAGAGAACGCTGGGGATTGGCGCCGGCCAGATGAGCCGGGTCGATTCGGCGAAGATCGCTATCAGCAAGGCATGCGGTTCCCTGAAAGGATCGGCTGTTGCCTCTGATGCGTTCCTCCCGTTCCCCGACACTCTGGAAGTTGCGGCAGAGGCCGGTGCCACGGCACTTGTGCAGCCGGGCGGATCGATCCGCGATAAGGAAGTCATCGATGCAGCGAACCGCCTTCACATGGCCATGGTATTTACGGGCGTACGGTACTTCAGGCACTGAAATTTATTCTTTTTTTTCAAAATTAACGAAAAATCAGCGATAGATATTTATTCTGCGAAGTTTCCATACCTTCTTTAAATCGTTTGTGGCCGCCTGAGGTCATGGATGATTGAGATATTGAGGCGAAAAGAATGGATTTCGGAAACATGGTTGGAGAATCCTTTGGGTATGCAAAGGATGCTATCGTAGGAAAATGGATGCAATGGATTTTGCTCCTGATTGCAACAATTCTGCTTGCCATCCCTCTTATGGGGTATTCGCTGAAGGTATTCCGTGGGGAGAAGCCCGCACCGGAAGTGGACGGATGGGGCACACTCATCATTGACGGTATCAAATACCTGATTATTGCAATCATCTGGTTCATTCCCTGCATGATCATCGCGTTCGTCACCATCGGTGCCGGTGTCACGGCCTATCTCACGAACCCTGCTGCGATAATGGGAATTGCCGGTGGCATGCTTGCCGGTTTCCTCATCCTCCTGATTGTTGCTATCATCACCGGACTTCTTGCAACCATCGGTATCGTCCGGTTCGCACGCACTGGGGGTATGGGAGAGGCATTCAACTTTGGCGCTATTTTCGAGACGATCGGAAAGATCGGTTGGATCGATTACATCATCGCCGTGATCATCATTGGTATCATTCTCGGAGTCATCGAATTCATCCTTATGTCAATCCCCTATATCGGGATGCTCCTTCTCTTCATCCTTACACCCCTGCTCGTGCTCTGGCAGTCCCGCTACATCTGCAGAGTCTACGACAGTGCCGGTGCGGCATAACTTTTCAACATTTTTTCTTTTCTTTCGTTGGTTCCAGCAAAAGCCGCCTGCTATTACCTCAGGGTATTGGTATATCCATCTTCGTGGTGTTTTTCACTTAGTGTGATTAACTCAGACAGGTAAAATTCACCGGTATTCGGTTAAAAAACTGGAAGGAAAAAAGGATAAAATGAGTTATCGCTGAACAGCGCCAAGATTGGCCTGTTCAACGGTTTTTGCATACCGGGCAAGGACACCGGTCAGGTTCTTCGTGACAGGTTTCCAGGTATTCTTCCGCTTTTTGAGTTCCGGTGCCGTGACCTTAAGATCGATTGTCTTCTTGTGAAGGTCGACTGCAATCGTGTCGCCATCTTTCACCAGCGCAACGGGGCCGCCAATCGCTGCTTCCGGAGCTACGTGTCCGATACAGGGTCCGCGGGTACCTCCAGAGAACCTTCCATCGGTGATAAGGACAACCTTCTTGTACCCAAGCCCCATCATTGCGGATGTGGGTGAGAGCATTTCCGGCATTCCCGGTGCACCGCGGGGGCCTTCGTACCGGATCACGACAACGTCCCCTTCCCGGATTTTCCTTCCCAGAATTGCTTTCATTGCGGGGCCTTCACCATTAAAGACACGGGCAGGGCCGGTATGCTTCCACATCTCTTTTGGCACAGCGGCGCTCTTCACAACAGCCCCGTCAGGTGCAAGCGATCCGGAAAGGATCCGGAGTCCGCCTTCGGAATTGATCGGTTTTTTTATCGGCCGGATCACTTCGCTGTTCCTCACGACCGCGGACCTTGTGATATCAAGCACTTTCCTGCCGGAAACGGTGGGGGCATTGTCAAGGAATTTCTCCAGCTGTTTCATGACTGCGGGAATCCCCCCGGCCCGGTGCAGGGTCTGCATCGAGTGCGGGCCTGAAGGCTGCATGTAGCAGATATGGGGGATCTTCTCCGCAAGTTCTGCAAAGTCATCAAGCGAGAGCGGGATTCCAGCCTCGGTCGCGATTGCCATGAGGTGAAGGACCGTGTTGGTGGAACCTCCAAGCGCCATATCCACCCGAATGGCGTTCCGCAGACTCTTTTTCGTAATGATATCGCGAGGGAGGATTTGTTTTTTTACAAGCGGAATGATGGCCTCACCGGTCTCGCGGGCGATCCGGAGTTTTCCGGCATCGACCGCGGGCGTTGCCGCACAGCCGGGGAGGGACATCCCCATGGCCTCGGTCATGCAGGCCATGGTGTTCGCGGTATACAGCCCCTGGCAGGAGCCGCACCCCGGCATGGCGCAGCACTCGAGTTCGCTGAGAGCTTTTTCAGTCATTGAACCCGCAGCGACTTTACCTACGCCTTCGAAGATATCAATGAGGGAGAGCTCCTTTCCATCCTGGAACCCGGAGAGCATGGCCCCGCCGGTCAGGACAACTGTCGGGATATTGCACCGGACTGCTGCCATCAGCATGCCGGGCACGATCTTGTCGCAGGTGCCGACGCAGACAAGCCCATCAAAGCAGTGGGCCTGCACCATAAGTTCGATTGAATCAGCGATGTTCTCACGCGACGGGAGGGAATACCGCATTCCTTCGTGACCCATCGCAATACCATCGCAGATACCAATTGTACCAAATTCAAAGGGCACACCGCCGGCCGCTGCAATGCCCTCTTTGACTTTTCCGGCCAGCTGGTTAAGGTGGACATGACCCGGCACGATTGTGTTGTATGCATTCGCAATACCGATGAACGGGAGTCCCATCTCGCGATCGGTCACCCCAAGCGAGCGGAGAAGCGCCCGGTTAGGTGCCCGCTCATATCCTTTCTTTGCATTATCACTGCGCATGGAAACCAGACTACCTGTGAAAAAGAGATTCGTGTTCCTGAATGATTATCTCTTGTGTCTGCGTGCGATGTGGTGCAGGAATGTCAGGTACGTGAGTAGGATACAGCTGCGTCAACAAAGCTCCGGGCAAATGCCGGGGAAAAATACGCATGGGTATACTGGCCCACTGCATTCAGGGACACGAGCCCGTCCCTGCCATCGCAGATTCCCTTTCCCCTTGTGAGCGTGATGGTGAACCGTGCATCACGGTCGGGATCGAGCTGTGAATAATGAAACTCATGACCGGTAACGGGTTGTCCAGGGGTGAGAAATGCCGCATCCGCAGAAGTGACGGTGCCTTTTGTATACCCAAGGGCCTGGATACGTTTTGTCATGGTTGCTGAAGCCGGGAGGATCCCAGTCATACGATGCGTTGCTTCATCGGAAACTTCTCTTGCAAGGTACATCAGTCCGCCGCATTCACCAAGAATGGGCAGGTTTTCGTCCGCAGCTTTTGAGAGTTCCTTTGTGCAGATCGCTGATGCAAGGCCGGGAAGGAACAGCTCAGGGTATCCTCCCCCCATGTACACGGCATCAACGGGCGGCAGGGAGTCAGCAAGCGGGGAGAAGAAGACAAGTTCGGCACCGGAACGTGCCAGCAGGTCGAGATTGTCGCGGTAGTAAAAGCAGAATGCGCTGTCATACGCAACACCGATTCGCGCAAGGAGCGCAACCGGAGGATTAGTTTGTGGCAGGAAATGAAGGGAGGGAACTGCCCGGGCCACTGACATAACCGCGTCAAGATCGCAGTGCTCAGCAATCATGGCAGCAATCTCGTTGTGGGGGACGGATTCATGGCCCATGACCAGCCCGAGGTGCCGGCTCTTTACGGAAATTTCATCGCTCCGCGGGATCCACCCCAGCGCGGGAAGTGAAAGGAATGGTTCGATCATGGCCCGGTGACGCGGACTGCCGGTGCGGTTGACAATCACGCCGGCAATCGTTATGGATGAATCGAACTCCCGGAAACCACGGATGAGGGCATGGATACTCCGCGACATCCCTTTTGCATCGACGACAAGAATGACCGGGGCTTGAAGGATCCGGGCAACATGTGCGGTGCTGGCAAGGTCGGTCCCATCGACCCCGTCAAACATCCCCATGACACCTTCGATGACCGCGATATCGGATCCTGCCGATGCACGGTGAAACGTATCAAGACACCCGGCTTCACCCATCATGAACGGATCGAGATTACGGGATTCCCTGCCGCAGATCCGGGAATGGTGACTGGGATCGATAAAATCGGGGCCAACCTTGAAGGGCTGGACACGATATCCTTTTGCGGCAAGGGCTCCCATGAGCCCTCCCGAAACAGTAGTCTTTCCACACCCGCTGTGCGTACCGGCAATAACAATACGGGGGATTTTCATGAGATTGTATCCGGATTTCCTGGCAGATTGATCATGATAACCATCTCTTCAGGTGCACTGGATCTCCTATGTAATAACATCTTTTTGGGATCCTAATTAGTTATGATGCTATGGAACTCTGGCAGTATCGCAGATAAAGATGTATTTGATGAAAATTAGAGTGGGTTGGATTACTCCTTTTTCTTCCGGTAATGGTATGCCAGGTAGGCAATGCCGATAATCGCAGCAGCAACAATCGAGAGATAGATGGGATTTGTCAGGATAATTGCAATTCCTTCTGTTGCAGTAACGTCAACGGTGACTTTCATGGGATCCGAGATATGCGTATTGTCGAGAGCATCGCGGTATCGGATCTCTGAATCGAGGCCGTATTCTTTTATCGTGGCGCTGCGGTCTACTCCCAGCTGGTAGGTTATCACCCGAGATTCGTTTGGCTGAAGATCGCCGATATAAGCAATATCTGAAGCGCTGGTGAACGGGTCTACAGCACTGATCCTGGCCTGGGCACTGTAAACCGGATTCTCGCCGGTATTTTTGTATTCAACCTGGATCTCCTTCTTGTTTCCCGGGTGCATTACAGAAGGGGGGGAGACAATAGCAAAACTCATCTTTCCGCTGACAGGAACGCCAATGGTTTTCTTGCGGGTAGATATGCTGTCTCCTTCTTTATTCAGGTACACGACACCAACATCTACCGGATAGGACTGCTGTTCCGCACGGTCCGAAACTGAGACCTTGTAGCGGGCGGTTGCTGTGCTTCCGGCAGTGAAATCTCCAATGTAGACACTGTCATCAACGGGAACAATCGGACTGGCCCCATTGCGAGTAAGGACAACAATGGCCTGCGATCCGTGGGAGGTGCCGGAATTTTTTACGTTTATATTGATGTAACCATCAGCCCCTGCTGTTATATGCTCAGGTTCTGCAGAGAGACCCTCAATTGCAACTTCCGGTTTGATTGTTACAGGGATATCCAGCGTGATCTCCTTTGACTGGTAGAAGTATTCCATTGTTGCATCATTATACTGGCTTGTGGAAGAGAGATAAGAATAATTCAGCGTCAGGGGAAGTATGTATGTCCCGCCTTCTGCACTTTCCTGGATTTTTACCGTGTATTGTGCTTTGGCGGATGATGACCCTGCAATGTCACCCAGCATAACCGGATCAGTTTTTATCATCAATGGTGCGGTGCCGGGGGAGAGTGAGGCAGTAAGGAATTTTGCAGTGGTCGGCTGGTCATCCCTGTCCGTGATCCCGGACTGGACCAGTTTGTCTTTGCTCTGCCCGGTGTTCTGGATTGTGATGCTGATCTGCACTTCGGAATTTGGTGAGAATTCATTAGTTCCTGAAATGGATGCCGAAAGATTCGGGCTCCCGGAAAGATACATTGTTCCGCCCATAACTGGCGTGACAAAAATTGCAGCCAAGACAAACAACACAAGGATGATGATTCTTTTAGTTACTGCCATACAAACCTACCATGAACATCTGATACCATACATGATCTGCATATGCCCGAAGAAAAATTTCTCAAACCGGGATTGTTCCTATATCCAATGATAATCAATGGTAAAAAAATTTTGGAGAGGTCTGCAATAATAAAACGAAGTATCAGGGTATTATTTTTAAGTGATCTCGTCATCTTCCGCAATACGAAAAAAATTCGTTAGCGTTTATGGAACCGGTTGTTGATTATGTCGTATCGTCTTTTGAAAATTTTATTAACCAGTAACTACAGTAAACAGTAATGATGGTAAAACGAAGGTCAATTCTCCTGAGCCTTTTTATAATTGCTCTTCTCATTCTCGGCGGATGTGTGGCGCCGCCGAAAGAAACACCCGGTACAATAGATTCGACGAGTGCATCATCCATTGTAACAGGAGAACAGGCAATTCCACAAACCACAGCAACTCCAGCTAATGTTTATGTAACAGAAGTTACACCGTATGTGACATTAGTTGATATTGAGAGTCCCGACACTTCCGATTCCCGTACAGTCTCAACTCCGACCCCGGTTCCGGAAGACCGAAGCTGCAGGATTTTCACATCAACCCAGACCTACTTTTACAATGGGACCGCTTTCACGTTCGATCTCAAGAATCCACCGATGTATATTAATTATTCCGTCATTCCCCAGAACATAACTGTCAACAAAGCAGCTACCTCACGGTTTGGGACAAAAGAAGAGGTTGTCTACCAGTACTCAACCTATGATCCACAATCCTATTTGATCATAACAGTGCGGAGCAAATCAACTGGTGAGATTTATCTTGAGGATGGATTTGGTACTGACTACACAACGTACCTTTCTCGCACACTGAAAATAATGGATGCGGATGATATCCTGATCGAAATAAAAGGTAACAGGATCACAGCAACTACGAATTTTTGGGTAAAACCCTACGGTAACTTTGTTGATCCTCAGAATATGACATTTGACGCCTGTACTTACTGGGGGCAGACACGCGATGTAACAGCACATGCTCTTGTTACAGCGACGACAACTCCCACATGGACTCCAGGAAGTGTCATAAAAATGTAACATATTTCTTCCACAGCATATTTCAAAAAACGGTGAGATATTTAAGCGATGAAAACTATTGTAGTAAGGCAGGCGTATCACCTCGCGTCCCGGTGGGGTAGTGGACATCCTAGAAGCCTGCGGAGCTTTTGACCCGGGTTCAAGTCCCGGCCGGGGCGTATCTTTTCGGGATTGGATTCCCGACAGTATTAAAAAAACCAATAGCAACTGCTATGTTTTCTCAGTTTTTAAAAAAATCATTTTTTCCTATACCATCTGCCCGATGAACAATGCAATAAATCCACAGCCAGTTACTGCAAGAATACTCATGACTGCATAATCCCGGGTAAGAAAAACCCGTTCGCGAACATGCGTTCTTCTTCCTGTCCGGTACCCGCGCATGTCGATTGTTAAACCAAGGACATTTGAACGAAGAAGGGCATTGGAGACAAGCGGGATAACGATAGGAGCAACGCTCCGGACCTTACCGGTAATTCCAGTCCCGGGATTGAATCCCCGCGCCAGCTGTGCTTCATGAATCCGCTGCCCCTCAATCTGGAGTGTCGGGATGAAGCGAAGCGCGATGATGAACATCAGGATATAGTCGATGGGAAGCCTGACCTTCTCGAGTGCATGGACAATGTCCCGTGGCTGCGTCGAGATCAGGAAGAGCTGGAAAGCGAAGATGAGGATCATGAACCGGAGTGTGAGCACAATACCGATCATGAGTCCCCCACTGGTGATCGGGATAAAACCCCCGATGAACGGGATCCCTGCCGGAATTACATATCCCAATGTTTCTCCACCGGGCATGGTGATGACTGTTATGAGGATGAAGATGATACTCATCACGAGGATGAGTTTGAGCTGTTGAAGTGATTCCCTCAGGAGTTCACCATATGCGGCGAACACGAGCATGGCAAATACCATGAGGCAAAGGAACGGGATGCTCGTCGCAATAATTGCCATGAGCGAGACAAGGACGATGAAGAAGATCTTAGTATATGGGTGGAGCCGGTGCAGGAACGCATCCTTGTGCACGTACTGGAGGATCTCGGCCATAGTTATGCACCTCCGGTGTCGGAAACGATCTTCCCGTTTTCCATCATGATAACACGGTCGGCGCAATGCTGCGCGATCTCTCTGTTGTGCGTGATGATGAGGATCGTATGCCCTTTCTCCTGGAGATTCTTGAGCATATCAATGACCGTTCTCGCTTCATTCCCGTCCAGGCCGGTAGTAGGCTCGTCCAAAACGACAACGCCAGGTTGCATGGCAACAACACAGGCTATTGCAAGCCGCTGCCGTTCACCGCGGGAGAGCCAGCGGGGGTAGAGTGCACCTGAATCGGACAGTCCTGCATCACGAAGTGCGGCATCGATAACCTCATCACTCTTTTCAATTCCAAGGTTGTGAACGCCATACGCGATCTCGTCCCGTACGGTATCCGCAAAGAACATGTGGTCCGGGTTCTGGAAAACAAGGCCGACATCATGGGCGAGTGTTGCGATACTGCAATCTTTTGTGTTTTTCCCATGGATGATGACATCGCCACTTGTTGGAGTAAGGAGCCGGTTGAAATGCTTGACAAGTGTTGTTTTTCCTGATCCGTTCTCACCAACAATAGCGACAAACTCTCCCCTTTTGATGGTCAGGCTGATCCCGGAAAGGGCTTCGACATCGCCATAGGAATAACGGAGATCCTGTACCGATATGATCGGGCCATCAGGTGACGTGGGTGGAACTGCTTTACGGATTGTCGAGAAGTCCGGTAAAACCATGGCGCGGATCCGTTCATCCTGCAGGACCTGTTCCGGCATGCCTTTTGTTGTGATGGCCCCGCCTTCCATGATGACAAGAGTATCCACGATATGTTTGAAATGGTGGTACTTGTGCTCTACCAGGAGGATGGTCTTTCCCAGCTGTTTGAGATCCGAGAGGATATCAGCGATCCGTTTCGTTGCATGCTCGTCAAGTTCGGAGGTTGGTTCATCAAGGATGAGAATATCGTTTCCAAGTGCAAGCGTTGCAGCAAGGGCAACACGCTGTTTCTGGCCACCGGAGAGGTGATGCGGGGACCTGTCCCGGAGATTTTCCAGGTACGTGGTTCTCATGATCCCGGCAAGACGCTCTTCAATAACAGAAGCAGATAAGCCGCGGTGCTCCAGTGCTGACAGGATCTCTTCTTCTACTGTCGTGAAGATCATCTGGGCTTCGGGATCATCAAACACGACACCAACATTCTGCGCGAGATCGGAGAGGGTCGTGTATTCTGCCACATCTTTCCCGTCAACAACTACGGAACCTTCCTTTTTCCCGCCATATTCATGATGCAGGATACCGGACGCTGCAAGGCAGAGCGATGTTTTTCCGGCACCGGAAGGGCCGGTCACCATAACACACCGGCCTTTCTCAAGAGAGAGGGTTACACGGTGCAGGGCCGGCTGCACCGTGTGGGGATACGTGTACGTAATATCTGTTAGTTCGATCATTCCTGTCCTCTAAGAAGCACCCTGCTGGAAGGGATGTAGAGGAACTGGACCACGATTGCATTAAAGACTGCCGTTATGACCACGATGGGGACAAAGACTGCAATAAATGCCATCAGGTCGCCATTGTACTTGGCCAGGTAAGTTGCACCGATTGCAATGATGGCGATCGCAGCAAAGGAGAAACCACTTGCAAGGGTTGCAAGGAACGTAGTAACGGTTGGGGCGAGTTTTGTCCGCTCACGGAGGGCTGCATAGAGGACAAAGCAGACAAGAGCACCGATTGGTTCACTGATGATATTTGCGGGAGGGAACATCGAGCTTGATATCAGCATCGAAAGGACACCGGCAACAAGACCGATACCAAGCGCTTCCAGGATCTTCGGCCGTATCAGGATAATCGCAAGACAGTAGAACGCGATGATCATATTCGGTGTCAGGGGAGTGTGGAGCATCGCAAGGAAGTACCGGAGGATGGCACCGATAGCGAGCAGAATTCCTACAATAGCAATATCTTTTGACTTCATGATTTGCACAACCATAACCAGGTAACAAGGAAAACCGGCGGCAATGGAAAGACCGCGCAATGTATTTTGTATACCTTGATGTATACATTTGTTCATTTATGTATTAAATATTGCTTTCTGAAAGGGGACATTATTGGTATTCAGACAAGAATGCAGGAGGAGTGTTATACAGCGAGAATCCCATTTCGACCACCAGATTCATGACCTTCGCCATCACTTTCACCAGTAGTGAAGTTACTGTATGCCTTTTTCGCCCGGTAGTGACGCCCTGTACAGGCAATCTCTTGTTCTTCATGAAAAACACCGTGGGAAACTAGCCATCAGGCCGAAGATCCTCTTAAAAACACGACATGACCTGTCGCTTGCTTATACGCCCGGAGTTGCAGAAGTAAGCCGCGAGATTATCCGTAACCGGGACAATGCTTACGAATATACTCTGAAGGCAAACACCATCGCCATTGTTACGGATGGTTCAGCGGTTCTCGGGCTCGGCAATATCGGGGGATATGCAGCAATACCGGTGATGGAGGGAAAGGCGATCCTGTTCAAGGAATTTGCCGGAGTAGATGCGTTCCCAATCTGCTTTGAGAGTTACGAGACGGATTTTGTGGACAAGGTCAGAAACATTGCACCGGTCTTTGGCGGCATTAACCTTGAAGACATTGCCGCACCGAAATGCTTTGAGGTAGAAGATGCCCTTCAGGATATCGGAATCCCGGTTATGCACGATGACCAGCACGGAACTGCAGTAGTCGTTCTCGCAGCACTCATTAATGCATGTAAAGTAACAGGAAAAAAATACAAAGATTTGAACATCGTTATTAATGGAGCCGGTGCTGCCGGGTATGCCATTACGAGGATGCTGAAATGCATCGGCTACAGCCCGGATGTCTGTACGCGGGTCAACGAGATTATTGTCTGTGATACGCAGGGCACAATATTCCGGGGCAGGGAAGGACTCTACCAGAATAAGTACAAATTCATCATCTCAGAAGAGACTAATCGTATCGCCCTGAGCGGAACACTTGCCGATGCGTTGTGCGGAGCCGATGTGTTCATCGGGGTCTCTGCCCCGGGTCTTGTGATACCGGAGATGATCCGGACTATGAACAGGGATCCCATTGTTTTTGCCATGGCAAATCCTGTTCCGGAGATTATGCCGGATAAAGCAAAAGAGGCTGGTGCAGCCGTTGTCGGCACCGGCCGTAGCGACTATCCCAACCAGATCAATAACGTACTGGCCTTCCCCGGAATATTCCGGGGAGCGCTGGATGCCCGGGCTACCCGGATTACCGATGATATGAAGATCGCAGCCGCACATGCCATTGCCGGTTGTGTAACAAAACCGCGCCCTGATTGTATTCTTCCCAGTATCCTTGATAAGAGTGTGACAAAACGGGTTGCAGCAGCGGTAGCAAAAGCCGCCATTGCGTCCGGGTGCAGCCGTTCTGTTCCATCAGCCCGACCCCGGTAATTCTGTTCATTCACGATTACAATCTTTTATTCGCTTCATCGGGTCATTTAACCGGATGGGTGGATTTTTAGGGCACAGCCACAAAGTAAACCAGTACTACGGGATTGCAGAATGTCCCTGAAGGGATGCGATAACAGATGCTGATGCGGATTGGCGGAGTCGATGTAGAACCGGGCAATGATAGCTGGATACCTGTGATTAATCCGGCCACTGGCGATGAGATTGACCGTGTACCGGCCGGGACTAAAGACGATGTCGAACGTGCAGTAACCGCTGCTGATGAGGCTTTTCCCGCATGGAAGAAAAAAACGCAGCGCGAACGGGGAATGATCCTAATTCGTGCTGCCGGGATCGTGCGGGAGCAGCACAAGGATCTGGCACGTCTTCTTACCACAGAACAGGGAAAACCCCTTCGTGAATCCATTGACGAGATCCGGGGATTTGCCAATATTCTTGAGTTTTATGCCGGAATCTCCGCAGCCCAGAACGGTGAACTGGTCCGGTTGGGTGCAACAGGAGATGCCCTGATCACCTGTGAGCCGCTGGGGATTTGCGGGGCCATCATTCCCTGGAACATGCCAGTCCTTATCATGGGCTGGAAGGTCGGCCCCGCACTACTGGCAGGCAACACCTTTGTCCTCAAACCCGCTTCAGCAACACCTCTCACTACGCTCCGTCTCGCAAAGATTCTTGATGAGGCAGGACTACCCCAGGGAAGCCTGAATGTAGTCACCGGGCAGGGCGATATTGTTGGTGAAGCAATGGCAAGACACCTGTCAATAAAAAAACTCTCCTTTACGGGGAACTGTACAACAGGACAGCGGATCCGTGAACTTGCCGCCGGAAGCCTCAAAGAGCTCACGCTTGAACTCGGGGGTTCCGACCCGATGATCGTCATGCCCGATGCAGATATCGATAAAGCTGTTGACGGGGCAATCAGAGGGAGGTTCTACAATGCGGGGCAGACATGTACTGCGGTAAAACGCCTTTTTGTCCATGAATCCATTGCCAGGGAATTCTCCCGCAGGCTGAAACTGAGAACAGAAGCTCTTACCCTGGGAAATGGCCTTGATAATGGTACAGATATGGGCCCGCTCAATAGTGCTGACCAGCGCGAGCGTATCGAGACGCTAATAGACAGTGTCCATGATGCCGGACAAGGGACTGTCCTGACCGGGGGTTCCAGGCCGGACGGAGCTGAGTATTCGCGGGGATTTTTCTATAGGCCTACGGTTGTCACTGATGTAGAGAACACCAGCGAACTGATGACCAGGGAAGTATTCGGCCCGGTCCTTCCTGTCATGCCGGTGCCGGATCTGGACACTGCGATAACAGAAGCCAACCGGACATCATACGGACTCGGGGCGTCAATCTGGACTTCCAACCTCCATTCGGCAAAACGGGCATTCGACGAGATCCATGCCGGGATCATCTGGGTCAACCGGCACCTGACGGTTCCTCCGGAAGTCCCGTTCGGAGGGATAAATGAGAGCGGGCTAGGGAGGGAGAATGGTCTCCACGCCCTGGAGAGTTATTCCCGCACAAAAACTCTCCTGCTCGGGTGGTAAGAGCCGAAAACATTATTTCCGTCTGACCAGCAGCACCATACCGGCGACAAGACCAATAAAGATCGTCCACACCGGTAAATCTGCGTGAGTTGTCGCAGGAGAAACACCCTGCACGGGCGAGGTTGTAGCAACTGCAGTGACAGTTTTCGTCTCCACCACAAACATCGTGGGCTGGACAGTCATTTTCGTGGCCGGTGTTGCTGCAAGGATATTGAATGTGGCCGAACCTTTCACGTCCTGCAGGATCCCTTCAACCGTAACAATATATTCGTCAGGCCTGAATGTAGCCGAGTCGATGGCAAAAGACCACTGGTTTTTCCCGCCGGTTCCTGCCATCACTTCTACAACTCCACTTGTCCCGGAGTAGGTTCCGGACTGGCTCTTTTTTGTGGGGGAAAATGACGAAGAATAGACATCCACCTGGAGTTTGTCCCCCACAGCAAGGTTTGTTGTACCGGAAATCGTGAACTTATCCCCTACAACATGGTCACCGACCGGGTTGACAAACGCATTCGGTGGATTGATGAAGAACGATGCCGTGGCGAAGGTATCATCGACATTCTGGCTGCTGATTGCCTGCATGAGCGCAGATGCTGCATCCGGACTCTGGAGGCTTCCGGCACTGGTCAACTGGAAGATTGCCATCCCGCTGCCACTCCCCCCGCTTGCCTGCATCTGGCGGTTGATCACCTGGCCGGTCGCAGAGGAGTAGACAATGTCAAACTGCCCGTTCATCATGGGGTGCTGGATGATGACCAGATACTGGCCGGGAGCAAAGTTCTGTGTCTCGGTCGAAGTGATCTCATAAGTATAGGTATTGTCACTGTTGACCTGCACGGTAGTGATCCGCACCATATTATTGCCGACCAGCCAGATCTGGAGCCCGTTTTGCGGATGACCGGTGGCAACACCGTTAATATAGACGGGATCACCGTTGGATATTGTTGTCGAACCGGAAGATGTACCGGGAGTCAGGGTAACCGCCGTGGCAGGCAGGATCATCATAACGAAGATGATAAGCGTAAGCGAACATCGTACGACAGACTGATCCGGGATGACGGTGATATTCATGATGAAATCCTCATACCGTACTCTTGGAATGCCAGTTTAATATCCTGTTGTCATTTTCTGCAAGACATTGTGATCAGGTGACAGAAAAAATCAGTTGCCTGATGCCAGTACAAAGGATTCCAAAAGGAAAAGTGAGTGGGAGGAGTAAGCCTCCTTTTGTTCAAAGCGGCATTCAGCTCTGCGTCATACCCGGACGGATACCGGACGATCCATCTGTCCTGTTCTGACTTGCACCCGCAGGGATTCGCCGTTTCACCGTTTCCTGCCCGTGAACGCTCAGCGGGTTACTCGCATGGAGACCATGCTTCTCGCCGTAAGGCTCAACCGCATCATAACTGATGGCAGGCCGTGTCGTTTCTGTGCCATTGCCGTGACTCTCGCCACCCGTACTTGCGTACGGCTGCGTGCCCGGTGGGTGGGGGGACTTTCCTCAGCAACATTTCTGTCACCGTCAGCCGCTCTCTCCCTCTCGTTATTCTATAGGTCGTGCAGGATAATAAGGACAATGCCGGGTACTATATCCTGACAGGGTTCTGGCCTGCCACAAGTTATCCGATAGATTGGTATACATGGTGCACACCAGTCTGTCACACAGGAGAAGGAACCTGCCATGGAACTGCTCACTGAAGATGAGGGCCTCATGGCGATCCGCTCGGCACGCGGCGCCGTTGAGTATGTCTGCGCGAAAAAGCCCAAGCCGGCACTGAAACTCACCAAGGTATTCCGGGAAAAACGCGGTGTTTTTGTTACGCTGACCAAAAAAGGGCAATTACGCGGCTGCATCGGCCTGCCGTATCCTGTCATGCCGCTTGAAAATGCAATCGAACATGCCGCAACCGCTGCAGCAACCGAAGATCCGCGGTTTCCTCCGGTTGACAAATCCGAAGTACTGGAAATATCTGTTGAAGTAACCATCCTGACAGTCCCTGTTCCGCTTGCTGGAGAGCCTGAAAAGCGCCCTGAGACAATTGTTGTCGGAAAACACGGGCTGATCATTCGCGGGATGGGAACGAGCGGGCTCCTTCTTCCCCAGGTGGCAACAGAATATGGATGGGATGCCACGACATTTCTGGAGCATACGTGTATGAAAGCGGGTCTCCCCAACCGGTGCTGGACCTATCCATCCGTAGAGGTCCTCACATTCGAAGGACAGATCTTTTCCGAGAAAAACCTGAGGGGAACCGTTTAACGCTTTTGAGCGCGCATGTACAAGGCGACCAGGAAACATCATGGCCATTGCATTTGAGAGCCTGTACAGCGACATTGCCGGGCGCTGCGGAAAACTGACGGTCGGGAAAAAGACCATGAAGACACCGGCACTCCTGCCGGTCATCAATCCCCACCTCCAGCTGGTTACACCACGGGAAATGCAGGAGATGGGTGTTGAAGCAATCATCACAAACGCCTACATCTTTTCCCAGAGCAGGCAGTTCCGCGCCCGGGCGCTTGAAGAAGGACTGCACAAGCTCCTTGATTTTGATGGTATCATCATGACCGATTCCGGCTCGTTCCAGCTCTCAGTGTATGGCGAGGTCTCCATTACAAACACGGAAACGCTCTCCTTTCAGCGCGATATCGGGAGCGACATCTGGGTGCCCCTTGACATCCCGACGTCTCCATCTGCGGACCGGGAGACCACGGAGCGCGATCTTGCTATCACGCTCCAGCGTCTTTTTGAAGCGCGGAAGGTCTTTGGGCCGGATGCCCCGATCGCCGGGCCGGTCCAGGGGGGAACATTTGAAGATCTTCGTGAACGGTCTGCTCGGGAAGTGATGGATCTCGGCTTCTCATTCTGTCCCATCGGTGCAGTTGTGCCACTCATGGAATCGTACCGGTACCGTGATCTCGTGCGGGTTGTTATGGCATCGAAACGTACCCTTTCCCCGGCAGCCTGCATTCATCTCTTCGGTGCCGGCCATCCTTCGATGTTTGCCCTTGCCACTGCCATGGGATGCGATCTCTTTGACTCAGCCGCGTACGCGCTCTATGCCAAGGATGGACGATACCTCACCGCCCACGGCTCATACCGGATCGAGGAACTCGCCGATCTCCCCTGCGCCTGCAGTGTCTGCAGGTCCCACACTGCCGAGGAACTCCGGGCTGCCCCTGACCGGGAGCGCCTCCTCGCACTCCATAACCTGCACGTAACCCTTGCCGAGATCTCCCGCGTCCGGAAGGCGATTGTCGATGGGACACTCTGGGAGCTCGTTGACGAGCGGTGCCGGGGCCACCCGCGCCTGCTTGACGGGTACCGGGAACTTCTTGCTCACGTTCCTGCCCTTGAGAAGCACGATCGCGTTTCAAAACGCCGGTTCTTCTACCGGGGAGATGAGAGTTGCCAGCGCACAGAAGTGCTTCACTACCAAGAGCGACTTTCGCGGCTTCAGCTGGGCACGAATGCTCTTGTTACCATCGACTGCAAGGCGAAGGAAGGATTCGACACCTTCCTTTCCTTTAAACCCCCCTTCGGGCCATACCCGCCTGAACTGAAGGAGACGTTCCCCATCGGGCCGTGTGAAATTCCGGAATGGGACGAGGCGATGGTTTGCCAGGGTTGCCGTGGTATCCGGACACTCACCGAATCTCACCGAGAAAGCCGGATCACCGTTGCATGCAGCCGGAAATGGGCCGATATTGTGAGACGGGAACTTCCCGGCATCGAGGTGATCTGTGATGAGGTTTGATATAAGGAAGCGGGACGGGCTCGCCCGGACCGGTGTATTCGGGACCGGAAGCGTAACCGTGCAGACACCGGCCGTGGTTGATCCGGATACCCTGTTTCCGGCTCTTGCTTCACTGCCTCCCTGCAACATCCCCCTGTCTGCTCCTTCCGGTCTTGCAGTGAATTATCATAACGAGATACCGGGAGGGCCGGTTATCGCCCACCCGGACCGGGAAAATTCTTCCCGCAGCGGCGATTGCGTCATGGTTGCAAACTGGCATACGGCATTCTCCAACCCGCGGAACTATGTGAACTGGCTGGGGGGTCTCAAGGAGAAGACTCCGGCAGACACTGCATGGTACGCACCGGCATCCGCCCTGCCTTCAACGATCGCAACGCTCTGTTATTCAGGGTTCGATCTCTTTGATTATGTTGCAGTAGACCTGAAAACATCCCAGGGCTTGTTCTGCACTTCGGACGGTGACTTTCCCGCCGATGCTCTCACAGAAGGCATCTGCTCCTGCCCGGGATGTAAATCCGGGAGCCTGCGTGAACACAACCGCGAGGCTCTCCGCCAGGAAATCGCGCTTGTCACCCGCTTTATCCGGCAATCGCAGCTCCGCGAACTCATGGAGTCAAGGTGCAGGGTGGATGCAAACCAGGTAGCGATCCTGCGCCATCTCGACCACAACTACGCATTCATGGAAGCGTCCCTGCCCGTGGCAAGAGCAGGGGTCATGCGGGCAAACTCGGCCGAATCCATGCAGCGTGCCGAAGTGCAACGCTTTTCAGAACGGCTTCTCGCCCGCTACATCCCTCCCCCCGGCGCCGATGTTGCAGTCCTTTTACCCTGTTCAGCCAAAAAGCCCTACTCGCTCTCGCAGAGTCACCGCCGGTTCCAGCAGGCAATTAGCGGACGGGCCCACGAGTTGATCGTTACGTCTCCGCTCGGTCTTGTACCGCGCGAACTCGAATGTGTTTATCCCGCCGGTCACTACGATATTCCGGTAACGGGATACTGGGATGCAGAGGAGTGCTCAGTCATTTCCGGTATCCTTGCCCGGTACTTCTCGCGCCACCAGTACCGGAGGATCATCGCCCATCTTGAAGGTGGAGCTCTCCAGGTTGCGCGGCAGGCTGCAGAGATCTGCGGGATCACGCTCGAATTTTCCTGCACGGATGATCCTGCCGGCCCTGCATCTCTGAATGCGCTGGATGCCGCACTTGCCGGTGAACGCCGTATAAAAGATGACCGTCTGCACGGGATGCTCTCCTACCAGTTCGGGGCCGATGTCGTAACAAAGGGCATTGTTGCGCGGGGCAGGTTTCCCGAACTCTTCTACAGCAGGGGCACTGTCCAGCTCTTCTCCATCGATACAGGAACAGGCCTCATCCGTCCCACGTTCGATGGATGGGCCCTGATCCCTGAGACATACCGGGTTTCCATTGATGATTTCGTGCCGGAGGGTGATGTCCTCATTCCCGGTGTGACCGGTGCGGATCCATCAATCCGCGATGGGGACGAAGTCCTTGTTGTCGGGAAGCGGGCTGTCGCCACCGGTCGTGCCGCGCTTCCCGCGGGGGAGATGCTGCGCTCGCGGCGCGGTGTTGCGGTCCGCGTGCGTAAGATAAAGAAGTTGTAATACAAAATCATGAGACAGATTCCGCCCGATCCGGGCACACACGTATCCCAAACCTGTTAACGGAGTGAAGTCATTGTTTCGCATAGAGAAGGCAGAGCAGATTGCCGATAAAGTCTGCCAGATGTGGATTAAGGCGCCCCATGTCGCCCACCATGCTCAGGCAGGCCAGTTCGTCATCTTTCGAATCGACGAGAAAGGGGAACGCATACCGCTGACAATCTCTGCGGTTGACGGGGATTCGTTCCGGGTCATCTTCATGGCCGTGGGAAAAACAACAACCCATCTTGCATCGTTAAAGACCGGTGACCATGTCCTTGATATTGCCGGACCTCTCGGTAAACCAAGCGAGATCGCGAAGTACGGAACATGTGTAGTTGTCGGGGGCGGTGTTGGTACGGCAAGTCTCCCCATCATCGCCCGTGCTGCCCGTGCAGCAGGTAACCGGGTTGTCGGTATCGTTGGAGCGCGAAACGCCTCACTTCTCATCCTGGAAGATGAGATGGGAAAAGCTTGCGACGAGCTCCTCATATCGACTGATGACGGAAGCAAAGGTTTCCACGGTTTTGCAGCCGATCTCCTGAAACAGGTCATGGCCCGCGAGAGGGTGGACTGCGTCTGGATCATCGGACCTGCCATCATGATGAAAGTTACCTGCGAGGCAACACGTGCCGCTGATATAAAGACGTTCGTCTCGCTTAACCCGGTCATGGTCGACGGGACCGGCATGTGTGGTTCCTGCCGGGTGATTGTCGGGGGCGAGACGAAGTTTGCCTGTGTTGACGGCCCCGAGTTCGATGCGCATAAGGTGGATTTCAATGCCCTGATGCAGAGGCTGCGGATGTACCAGCCCGAGGAAAAAGAGTCCCTTGAACGCTACCAGGCACATGTCTGTTCCTGCCACGGGGGCGATCACCATGCATGACCGGACTGTTGAGGAGCGGATCCGGGACTTTATGGAAGTTGATTCAGGTTGTACCCTGGATGAGGCCAGGGCCGAATCCGAAAGATGTCTCCAGTGCAAGAATCCTCTCTGTGTCAAGGGTTGCCCGGTTACCATCGACATTCCTGCATTCATCCGCGAGATAGCTTCCGGGGATATTCGAAAAGCTGCGGTCATCATCAAGGAGCAGAACATGCTCCCTGCCATCTGCGGCAGGGTATGCCCGCAGGAAGTCCAGTGCGAGGGCCAGTGCATCCTGGGCAAGAAAGCAAAACCCATCGCAATCGGTATGCTCGAACGGTTCGTTGCGGACTGGGAGCGGCAGCACGGGATGGTCCTCCCCCAGAAGAAATCCGCCACCGGACGAAGAGTTGCCGTTGTCGGAGCCGGTCCCGCCGGCCTTACCGCTTCTGCCGAGCTCGCCCGCATGGGCCATAAGGTCACGCTCTTTGAATCTCTCCACGCAGCCGGTGGCGTCCTGATGTACGGCATCCCGGCATTCCGCCTTCCCAAGGAAATCGTCAAGGCTGAAGTAGATGCCGTGTTGTCTCTGGGTGTCGATCTCCGGCTCAACCACCTGGTGGGACGGAGCGTTCCGGTGCAGGAACTCCTGAACTATGATGCAGTATTCCTTGGTACCGGTGCCGGCCTCCCATATTTTATGGGACTGCCCGGTGAGAACCTGCCCGGGGTGTATTCCGCCAATGAGTTCCTTACCCGAGTAAACCTGATGCATGCCGACCGGTTCCCCATATTCGACACGCCTGTCAAGCGTGGAAGCCGTGTTGTCGTTGCCGGAGGCGGAAACGTTGCCATGGATGCAGCGAGGGTAGCACGGCGGCTTGGTGCAAAGGTCACGCTCGTATACCGCAGGCGCGAGGAAGATCTTCCGGCCCGTGCCGCAGAAGTTGCCCGTGCACAAGAGGAAGGCGTCGAATTCGTATGCTGTGCAAACCCGGTCCGTGTCCTCGGCGACCAGGTAATGACCGGCGTGGAATGTGTACGCATGGAGATGTGCGCCCCGGATGCCTCCGGGAGACCCGAGCCGGCCAAGAAAGAAGGCAGTGAGTTTGTTATCGATGCTGATATCTTCATCGCTGCAATTGGACAGGGGCCAAATCCACTCCTGATCGGCGAGATCCCCGGTCTCAAACGCGGAAAGAGAGGGAACGTCATTGTAGACGACGATTTCCGGACATCCCAGCGAAAAGTCTATGCCGGGGGAGACGTTGCTACCGGTGCAGCAACCGTCATCCTTGCCATGGGTGCAGCCAAATCCGCTTCGCAGGCAATCGACCGCATGTTCCGGCAGGAATAATTTCCTTTTCTTCAGCAGTTTTTTTTTAGATTTTAAAATCGATGATATTCCACGCAGCATTCAGAGGAATCTGCCCGGAAACGGTGAACTTATATGGTTATCTGCCAGATTCAATGGTAAGCGAGGGGGTATTATTATAGACGATACAATTCCGATTCCTGATGGGCAGGTTGCTAAAAAGAAGCTGCACTTTTTCTGGCTTGCGGATTGTTCCGACTCCATGCGGGGTAAGAAGATCGCGACCCTGAACCAGGCAATCCGTGAAGCAATCCCTGAGGTCCAGAAAGCAGTTGCTGCCTATCCCCAGGTGGAGATCTTCATGCGGGCTATCAGATTCTCCGATGATGCAGCATGGCATGTCGGACCAGATCCTGTCCCGCTGGCTGACTTCACCTGGCCGGAACTGGAGACATCGGGGCTTACCGCCACTGCAAAGGCAATCAATCTTCTCACGGGCGAACTTTCTGTTGAACACATGCCACGCCGCGGACTCCCCCCGGTCTGTATCCTTGTCTCCGACGGTTTCTGTACTGATCCCCGTGATGAATACGACAACGCAATTGCCGAGCTTTCCAAGATCCCCTGGGGGGTAAAAGCGGTCCGGCTCGCCATCGCTATCGGGGATGAATCGGACTACAATGAACCCGAGCTCCTGAAGTTTGTCAACCAGGACCAGATCGGCCTCCTGAAAGCACATTCTCCGGAGGAACTGGTTACCTATATCAAATGGGCTTCGGTGTCAGCATCGGTTGCCTCGTCCCGGGGCAGGAGCCGGAGCACCGGCATGGAAGATACATCAAATGTCTCCCTTGAATCGCCACCCCCGATGATAACCTCCAACACCGATTTGTTCTAGACCATTCATGCCTGAGCCCCGACAATTCCTCTCTGCATGCGACACATCGCTCGGATGGGCGTTCGGGTGCAGCCGGACAGGGGCGTCCCACATCCGGCTTTCCCGGCCCTGTGAAGACGCCTACGCGATCTATAGCGGAGCTTCTGGTGCGGTTCCCTGCATTATAGTCGCTATTGCTGACGGCCATGGAGACCCCCGTCACGATATGAGCAGGACCGGCGCATCCCTTGCTGTACAGGCCGGTGTGGATGAACTCACCGGCTTCCACCGTTTGCGTGTCCATACCGTCCCACCGCATATCCTCCGCTCGGAGTTCAAAGCGGATTTCCCCCGGAGAACTACCCGCCGCTGGAGGGAATATGTCCAGGCCGATGCAGCCAGCCGTGAGATTGCATGTCCAGAATCAGATCCCTATATCCGCTATGGATCAACACTTATTTCCGCGCTCATCGTTGCCGATACCATCCTTATCGGCCAGATCGGTGACGGAGATATCGTCCTGGTCCGGCCAGACGGGACCATCGAATCCCCGATCCCTCCCGAGACCCGGCTTGTGGGAAAGGAGACCCACTCGCTCTCATCCCGGGATGCCCATCTTCTCTGGCGCATCGCAACTCTCGACCGGGGGAAAGGCGGTGTCCTCATTGCTGCAACTGACGGTGTTTCAGATTCGTTTGACAGTACGGCAGGCGGGGAATTTTACACGTTTGTCAAAAGCCTTGTTGACCGGGTAAAGGATTTTGGGATCGAGAGCGTTGCCGGTTCAATGGCAGGATGGCTTGACCGGTATTCCGAACTTGCAAGCGGGGACGACATGACAATCGTCTTTGTGAGCATCAATCCTGATGAGAGTATGCCCCCCACACCCCTGCATGAACCAGACCCAGATGAAAAGGCCCCGGGCCTCACGGAGTGCTGGTAATGCCCCTTGCTATAGGTCAGCGGGTAAAGGCCGAACTTTCAGGCACGGAACTGCACGTGATCCGCAAACTCGGCGAAGGGACCCAGGGAGAGGTCTATCTTGTTGAAGGACCGCAGGGGTACCAGGCCGTCAAATGGTACAAACCAGAACAGGCAACGAAAGAACAACGATCGGCCGTGTTGTATCTTGTCCGGACCGGTCCCCCGTTCGGCGCAGCAGGCCGGAGGTTTATCTGGCCCCTCGATCTTGTCACCGTACAGGACCCTTCCCAGTTCGGGTACCTGATGACGCGGATCGATACACAACAATTTGCAGAACTTGGGGAGATCTGGGCACATATCAAACCGGTTCCCAACTTCTCATCCCTCTGCGAGATCTCGTACCAGCTTGCCAACAGTTATCGTGCCCTCCATCTGTCCGGTCACTGTTACCGCGATATCTCTGCCGGCAACCTGATGTTTGATCCGGAAACGGGGGATGTCCTGATCTGCGACAATGATAATGTCGGGGTCAACCGCCAGTCCCGCTGCCAGGTCTGGGGAACAATGGAATACATGGCACCCGAGATCATCCGGGGAGAAGCCGATCCCTCTACCCAGACAGACCTTCATTCGCTTGCCGTCCTCCTTTTTTATCTCTGGGTCTGGCATCACCCGTTCCATGGGGAAATGGAATACCATTTTCACTGCTGGGACATTCCGGCCAAGAAGAAAGTGTATGGCGAATCACCGGTCTTTGTCTTTGATCCGGTGAACCCGGCAAACCGCCTGCCCCCGGACCCTGATTATGCCATTGCACGCGAACGCTGGGGATACTGTCCATCTGACCTGCAGGATCTCTTCATCCGGGCCTTCACGGACAGCCTTCACGATCCTTCGAGGAGAGTCACTGAAGGGGAATGGCAGAACCGGTTTTCTGCAATAAAAGACCGGATCATCGCGTGTCCAAAATGTCGCGCAGAGAACTTTCTTGAGGAATCCGGCAAGCCTGGTTCCTGCTGGTACTGCCACGCCCCCCTTCCGGTACCTCCGTCCCTTATTGTAAAGCGTCCATTCGGGGAGATCTCCATTGCTCTCTCAAACGGTACTACGATCCGTAGAAGGCATGTCTCCCTGGCCCCGGCTAATGATGACGGATCGGCAATTGTCGGGATTGTTGTCCCGCACCCTTCAATAACCGGCGCTTCTGGGATCCGTAACACCACCAGGACACCCTGGAACGCGGAATTTCCGGATGGGAATACAGCAATCGTCTCTCCAGGTCGCGCAGTCCCGCTGAATCCCGGGACCACCATTACGATCGATGGAGTAATTCTTACCATTATTTCCCCCACGACAACGGTGATGCCATGAACGATGACGCAAGGACCATCCTTCTTACGCTGGTCTCCCGCTACGGTACATCCATTGCATCAGACCCGCTCCGGTGTGAAGCACTGCTCCGGGATACCTGCCCGCGGTGTCGCCGCGAGATCTTCGTTCTTGTTAATGCCGTACGCCAGAAGGTTCCCGCGGATCTTCTCTCACCCCGTCATTCCCTCCCGCCGGAACTGTTCCGGGGATTTCTCAAAAAGCGTTTGCAGGACGAACTCGCATTCTCGGATGAGGCTGCCACCTGGGCTGTTGAAACCTGGGCACTGGCACTGGGTGTTGATTCAATAAAAAATTCCGCAAATTCCGGTCTATTACCCGGGGCAGGGGATCGTAAGCAGGGGGTAACGTTTCCGGAAGATAAAAAAACAGAGACTGATCCAGATCAACGGGTTGAGTGGGCTGCCAGTCTCGACTCCAGAGACCGTGCGGTTCGTCGTGCTGCAGTCCAGGCAATGGCACGCGATCCGGACAGCGAAACCCTCCGTCTCCTGCTCACCGCACTGGAGAATCCGTCCTGGAACGTTCGGGAAGCAGCGTTCGATGCACTGATTGATGCCGGTGACTGTGCTGTTCCGCATCTGATCGATGCCCTCGGCGATTCACATGAGCGGATTGTTACGACCGCAGCTCTTGCCCTTGGGGCACTCCAGTCGCAGGAGGCCACGGAACCACTCATTGTCCTGCTTGAACAAGGCAGGATACATATCCCGGCAGCCATCTGGGCACTTGGCGAGATCCGGGACAGCCGGGCAATCACATCCCTCACAAAATTCCTGAACAACCGCGATCCGCAGATCGTTGCTGAGGCCGAGGCTGCATTAAAAAAGTTCGCATAGCAGGGGATTGAAGAGCACCACCTGTCAGGATGGCGGGTTTTCCATCACCGAGAAGACCAGCTTCCGGCCAAATGCTTTCTCAAATGCTCGTTTCTCATTCTCGATCCCCCAGATCTCCAGCTGGCATTCCCCCCGAGCCTGGATTTCGAGCCGGGCTGTATCCTTGTTGGCAGCAGTGAAACGGACATGCTGCACAAGGGCAGCATGGCTCCGGTCCAGGCTCTCCCCCAAGCGGAGGAAACAGGAGAGGAGACGGAGTGCCTGCTGGTCGCGGGGATCCAGGTCCGTGACAAAGGAATCTTTTTTCCGCGGGCTCTTTTTTCTGTGGAACCGTGCCAGCATGGCAATAAGGTTCACTTCCCGGTCATTGAAACCAAGAAGTTCGGAATTCCGGATAATGTAATACGAGTGCGCATGGTGGTTGGTAAACGATATGAACGAGCCGATATCGTGGAGGAACGCTGCGTACTCGAGCAGTTCCCGTTCAGCATCGGAAAAATCATGGAGCTTCTTTGTCTTTGCCGAATCGAACATCTCGAGCACGAGATTGGTTACCGTACGGGCATGGATTTCATTGATCCCGCAGGACCTTCCGAGCTGAAGGACGCTCCGCTGCCGGGGCGTTAGTTCTCCCATCAGCGGGAAGTTGTCCATGCGGGAGAGATAATCGACAAGCAGTCCATCCTGTAATCCGCGACTGGTGACAGAGATCTCCAAAAGGCCCAGTTCCTTCATGAAGACCTCGAGAATGATAGCGCCGGGAATAAGGATATCTGCACGCTCGGGATTGATCCCCGGCACCCGCCTTCGCTGTTCAAGCGTAAGCGGTGAAAGGAGTTCTATGAGCTTCTTTACTTCCTTGTATTTCAGCGTCAGGCCGTTTGACCGGGGTTCAGTCACTGATGCAGTATGGAATGCCTTGCTGGCAATTTCCGCAAGGTTCATGATGGTACCGGACCCCCCGATGGCACATTCAGGTTTCAGCGAACGGATGGCAGCGGTTGCATGGACAATGGCATTCCGGACATGCTGTTGGATCTTTTTCTGCTGTGCAGGCCCGACAATTCCCAGTTCATCCGGGCAGGGATAATTATTGGCGAGCCGTATGGCCCCGATACGGAAACTGTCGAGATGGGTATATCCTTGTGCATCGCCGATGGCGATCTCGGTGCTCCCGCCGCCGATGTCAATGCAGAAGATCCTCCGGCCGGCAAGATGGATTGCGCTCGCCACACCGAGATAAATAAGGCGGGCCTCTTCGCGGCCGGAGATGACCCGGATGTCCAGTCCTGCTTCCTGCCGGATACGATGCAGCAGCTCGTTCTGGTTTGAGGCTTCCCTTGTAGCCGAAGTGGCAACCGCAACAAATTCGTCGGTATGGAAGGTGCGGGCAAGATCCACAAACATCTTTGCCACGATAATGGCCCGTTCCATCGCAACCGGGGTGATCTCCTCTGCTTCAAACTCTCCCTCCCCGAGACGCACCTGCTGTTTCTGGCGCGAGAGAATGGTATACGAATGATTCGGGTTGAGCCGGACAACGAGCATACGAAACGAATTTGTCCCGAGATCGATGAACGTGACAACCCGTCCTTCCGGCCCGATAGTTTCGTCACTCACCGGAAAACCAGCTCCCGTTGGAACACTTCCCGGAAGAGGTCTGCCTGCAACAGCGCACGCTCCTTTTCCTGCGAGATATCACCGCTTGCAACGATATCGCAGAGAATCTCTTTTTTTCCGATGATGCAGTGGATCTCCAGAACTGCACCGGAATGGAAATGATCCAGGGCATTTCCAATGCGGAGGAGTGCGGCAAGCCGGACAACAGCATCCTGATCATTTTCTGAGAGAAGGGTGAAGAGCGGGTGCGAACGGATTTGGACTTTTCCGTTATGGCTGGATGCGATGAGGCCTGCAACAGAACGACCAGCCATATCTAACGGCAGGGATTCATCAGAAAAGATCCGAGTGGCTGACCGTTCACGATGCTTTCTCTTCCCAATGGTCATCCCGATGTCGTGAAGCATTGCGGCGGATTCAAGAAGTTCCCGGTATTGTCCGGAAAGATGGTGCACGTGAACGAGACCATCAAAGAGCATGAGCGAGAGCCGGGCTACGTTCTGGTGATGGGCAAATCCTGCAGGCCATGACGATGCAAGATCAATGCTTGCAATACGAAGGGCTGATGAGTCCAGTGTCTGCTCACAGCGATATTCCCGTTTCCTACCGTTAACTAGCGTTCCAGAAACCAAATCCCAGGTCTTCTCATCGTTCAGTTCCTGCCAGTACTGCACGAGATGCCGGTGGATTCTCTCGCGTTCCTGTTCGCGGTCCTTTAAGAACAACCGAAGGCTGGCAAGTGTTGCCGTATCCGGGCCCTTCTTTTTCGATCTCATCCGGCCCCGCTCATAAAGGAGCAGCCGCGTTACATGATCGATCCAGACATCACTGTCATGGAGATCGCCAAGGATCTGCTGGAGGTTCTTTGCTGCTGTATGCGGTTTTTTCAGCCCGTTGCGGTAGACAGGGGCATAGACTTCCATGGTATATCGCAGCTTCTTGGCTGCAATCCGCATGGCATGGTGTTCAGCAACTGCGTCGGCATGATGAAGCCAGGGTTCATAGGACAGCATAGCAGCGAGCCGTGAACTGATCCGGAATGCAGCCATGGTCGGGATGCCCCGTGCGATCGATGAAGGCGGTGCATTCTGTTTGCCAGAGATTTTTTGTGCAAATGATTCCTCCATTTCCGGAATAATCCTGCTCTTCTCCAGCGCATCAAGCACAAAGACTACCTCTTCCTGTGCCTGACTGCGCCGGTTACGGAGATCATCGAGAAGATACGTAAATGCAGGCTCCAGCGTATGCCTGTCAGAAATCGCAGGATTTTTGCCAGGAGCCGGTGCTCCGGGATCCGTCTTCTGGTACTCTGTAAGAAACGCTATCTGGACATCGATATCCCGGGCTTCACCCAATGCACGGGTAATTCCGGTAATCTCCCGGATCCACCGGGCATACTGTTTTTCAGAAAAGCAGGTCCCAAAAAGGGGAAGGGCGGCACGGAGCCGGCGGGATGCAACCCGCATGCGGTGAATGTATTCACGGTCTTTTGCATCACGGACACCGGCAATCTCTTGTTCAAATGCCGCAAGGAGCGGGGGCAGACACTGCTGCGAGAACCAGCGAAGGCCGAGCCCGCACTCCTGCCGTTTATAGGTGCCGGTCATACCAGGCACCCCGATGCTCGATAAGCCATGACTGGGCGTTCACAGGAGTCTTTCCGGGAACGGACGCCCTGCGGGAGTACGTTCCGTCGGAATGCAGGCAGCGAGTCTTGACAGTATCGCCAAGCTGGACCGGGAATATGGTAGCAATAACCGCTTTTTTCAGCAACTCGTTTTCCACCGGGAAGAGGATCTCCACACGCTTATCTAAATTCCGGGGCATGAGGTCAGCACTACCCAGCCAGACCTCCTCATCTCCCCCGTTCCGGAAATAATATACCCGGGCATGCTCAAGGAAGCGTCCGACAATAGCAGAGACACGAATGTTCTCGCTGATCCCGGGTAAACCCGGGCGGAGACAGCAGATCCCCCGTACCTGCAAGTCCACCCTGACACCGGCCGCTGAAGCACGGTACAGGGCTGCAATGCAGGGAGCATCAACAAGGGCATTCATCTTGAAGACCAAATGCCCGTCCCCGTGCGTTCGCTGGCGGGAGATCTCACGGTCTATCTTTTCTAAAATAGTCTTCCGGATCGTGACCGGGGCCACCATCAGTTTTGAGTATTGTTCGATCCGGGCATACCCGGTTAGGAAGTTAAAGAGATTGGCCACATCCTCGCCAATCCCCGGGTCGCAGGTCATGAGCCCGAAATCCGTATAAATCCTTGCTGTCGTGGCATTGTAATTGCCGGTCCCCAGGTGCATGTACCGGCGGATCCCGTCTTTCTCGCGCCGCACCACCATACAGAGTTTGGCATGGACCTTGAGGTTGACGACCCCGTATACCACATGAACCCCCAGCCGTTCCAGTGCCCGTGCCCAGCCGATGTTGTTCTCCTCATCGAACCGTGCCTTGAGCTCGATCAACGCTGCAACGGTCTTGCCATTCTCCCGGGCCTCCATCAGGGCATTGACAATGGGCGAATTCGAGCCCACGCGGTAGAGCGTAATCTTGATCGCAAGCACGTCAGGATCACGCGCGGCCTGCCGGATGAAGTTGACGACCGGGGTAAAACTGTCATACGGGTGATAGAGGAGAATGTCATGATGCCGGATCGCGGAAAAGACATCCTGGTCATCAGCAAGGTCTTCCGGTGTTGAAGGAAGGAATGGAGAATCCTTGAGTTCGGGGCGGTCAAGAGACATCAGCTGCATCAGGTCGGCCATTCCCACCGGGTGGGCAACGCGGTAGATCATGGAGTTGGGAACACCCAGTTTTGAGCCAAGCGTGTGGCAGATCCCGTCATGCATGGAACATTCAACCTCAATGCGGACCGGTTTTCCCCGTGCACGCTGCTCTACAACTTCCTCGACCGTTGTAAGCAGGTCGGACGCCTCGTCCACCTCAATCTCCAGGTCAGCGTCCCGCGTGATGCGGAACGGAAACGAGGCTATGACTTCGAGTCCCGGGAAGAGCATGTCAAGGTGGGCAGCAATAATCTCTTCAAGATAGACAAACTGGACAAGGGAGTCATCGTTCCGGGTACTTCCATCAGCATCGGGAATCCTGACCAGTCGCGGGAAAAGCTTGGTCGGCACCTTGACCCGTGCAAAGAATTCTTTGCCGGTATGGTCCCGGACCATGATGGCGAGGTTGAGGGATAGGTTCGAAATAAACGGGAACGGGTGCGAACTGTCAAATGCAAGCGGGGTTAAGACCGGAAAGATCTCTTCAATAAAAAACCGATCCATGGCTGATTTCTGCCGGTCGGTCAGGGCATGATATTTCCGGAGAAGGATTCCCTGTTCGGCAAGCCGGGGCAGGAGTTCCTTGTGCCAGCAGTCATCCTGTGCCTGCAGGTCAGGGAGGAGCATCGTGTGGATTGCATCCAGCTGCTGGCCGGCAGTCATCCCGTCCGGGGGTGCCTTGAGTACGCCTTTCCTGAGTTGGCGCTGCAGGCCCGAGACGCGGATCATGAAGAACTCGTCCAGGTTGTTGGCAAAGATGGCGAGGAACTTCACCCGTTCAAGCAGGGGGTGGCTCTCGTCCAGGGCCTCGTCCAGTACATGCCGGTTGAACCGTATCCAGCTCAGTTCGCGATTGATATAGAGAGACGGGTCATCATACCCCATTTCCTGCGTGTCCATATATTCCCCCGGAGCAATCCGCCGGAAAGGTGCTCCCCGGCGTGTCCATCAGTAGTGATGGATCTGCTATAAAATATACCCTTCTCTGACGGCAGGATCCCTGCATTGCCCCAGCCTGTTCAAAAAACCAAAGAAAATCCGGTTCATCCTTCAGCCATTGAAGTTGTGATACCGGTAACAGTTGTCAATAAATTCCTGTTTGTTCCGTTCCGTAGGTTTCGTTGCGGGACGGAGATAACCGATGGAGGGGGTCTGTTTCGCGGGACAGAACGGGCAGAGGGCTGCATCCACATCGCCGGTTTTTTCCCGAACAGGACAATAATAGACCCCATCCGTGTACTCCACTTCGTCCCCGCCCGGAAAGGGCGTTCCAACGGCATGACCTGGTTCTTCGAGTACCAGCATGGAATACCCGGCAAGGAGATACTTGAGAAACCGTATTGCCGGTAAATCCCCGCCTTCCTCATCACTGCATTGCCGTGCAACCATCTCCCAGTACTTCTTCTGTGCTGGCAAGAGCGGTTGTTTCAGGGTTTTATACACGCCCTGCTGGTTGTCAAGCCGGATCCGCTGGTATGTCCCGAGCAGGTACTCGGTGATTTTTGCGGTCAGCTGTTCGCGATAGGCAGGATCAAGGTCCCGAACTTTCGTCTCAAAATTTCTTTTCATCTGCTGGATATCGGAAGGGGAATGGAGAAGGACAAGGAGGGCTATCCGCGCTCCCAGTTCCCCCCGTGTTGTTGCCTGCATCAGTTCCCTGCACTGGCGATCAACAGGGACATCAGGTTGAATCGCGGGTGCAGGATTTTTGCCAAATATTCCCATACACAAATTCTCTGAGTGCAGGAACATGTGAACGGCGACGATATATTCTCTCCGGTCGCACAGGAATGCCAACCGGGACGATAGATCATGTACATCCCGTTATGCTGAGTGGTGCAGCGAGATTTTTTATATGCACCATTCCAATGATTATTCATGGTGTATACCATGAGTGAGTGTTTTATTCGCCGATAAACTGCGCTTTTTCGACACAACATTACGGGACGGGGAACAGACTCCCGGCGTCTCGCTGAACCCTGAACAGAAATTTGAGATCGCATCCAGGCTATCGGACATTGGTATCGATGTCGTTGAAGCGGGATCAGCGGCAGCGTCAGATGGCGAGCGTGAAGCAATCCGCCGGATTGCGGAAGCCGGGCTGAAAGCAGAAACCTGTACGTATGTCCGTGCCCTCAGGGAAGACATCGATTACGCTGCGGACCTGGGCGCGGATTCGGTCCACCTCGTCATTCCGGTCAGCGACCTGCACATCGCAAAGAAGCTGCGAAAGAGCCGCGAACAGGTTGCGGCAATGGCATACGATGCCGTTGAGTACGCAAAAGGACGCGGGCTCATCGTCGAACTCTCCGGAGAAGATGCATCGCGGGCCGACCAGGCATTCCTTCACGAGATCTTCTCTGAAGGGATACAACGCGGGGCCGACCGGCTCTGTTTCTGCGACACGGTTGGTCTCCTGACTCCTGAGAAGGTAGCGGAATATATCCCGCCGCTTTCCCGGATTGCCCCGCTCTCCATCCACTGCCACGATGACCTCGGGTTTGCCCTGACAAACACGATGGCGGCCTTAAAAGCCGGGGCGAGCTGTGCACACGTGACCGTCAACGGTCTCGGTGAGCGGGCCGGCAACACGCCCTTCGAGGAAGTGGTGATGGCCCTTGAAGTGCTCTACGGGTACCGTACCCGGATTGTGAAAGAGAAAATTTTCCCGCTCGCAACTCTCGTTTCCCGGCATACCGGTGTGGCCCTTGCCGTCAACAAGGCAATCGTGGGCGAGATGGCATTCACACACGAGAGTGGCATCCATGCTCATGGCGTCATGCGCGAACCCTCCACGTACGAGTCCGTGAAACCCGAGATGGTCGGCCGCAAGCGCCGGATTGTGCTCGGGAAGCATTCGGGCACTGCATCTGTCGAGGCAGCCCTGCACGAGATGAACTACAATGCTGACGAGAAACAGGTCAAGGAGATCGTAAAGCGGGTCAAACAGCTTGGCGACGAGGGGAAAAGGGTCACGGACGCCGACCTGATGGCCGTTGCCGATGCGGTGCTCTCAATCGAGTGCAAACCGGTCATTAAGATGCGACAGTTCACCGCAACCTCCGGCAGCCACATGATCCCGACTGCGTCCGTCACCCTGGTCGTCAACGGCCAGGAGATGACCGGTGCAGCAACCGGGGACGGGCCGGTTGATGCGGCGATGGAAGTCCTCAGAAAGTGCGTCTCCGACGTTGCCGACATCCGGCTTGAGGAGTACCATGTTGACGCCATCTCGGGCGGCACCGATGCCCTCGTCGAAGTAACAGTAAGATTAAGTAAAGACGGGAAGATAATTACATCACGCGGCGCCCGCACCGACATCATCATGGCATCAGTCGAGGCGATGATCGCCGGCATGAACAGACTATTGAGGGACAGGACATGAAGACCGGGGCAAAAATCCTCGTTGAATCACTGCAGCGCGAAGGGACCGAGATCATCTTCGGGTACCCGGGCGGTGTAGTGCTGCCGATCTATGATGAACTCTATGACTCGTCACTTCGGCACATTCTCGTACGGCACGAACAAGCTGCCGCGCATGCCGCAGACGGCTATGCACGCGCAAGCGGTCGTGTAGGCGTATGCCTCGCTACGAGCGGTCCTGGTGCATGCAACCTTGTCACCGGCATAGCCACGGCTTACATGGACTCAGTTCCGATCGTCGCCCTTACCGGGCAGGTCCCGACAAACCTGCTGGGGAACGACGCATTCCAGGAGTCCGACATCACCGGCATCACGATGCCGGTCACGAAACACAACTACCTAGTGAAAAAAGCCGAGGACGTGAGCCGGGTCATCAAGGAGGCATTCTATATCGCAGGAACAGGGCGGCCGGGCCCGGTGCTTGTCGATATCCCGAAGGATGTCAGCACCACGTCCGTCAAGGACGTTCCCGTTCCCGAGAAGGTCCAGCTCCGGGGCTATAACCCGACCTACTCCGGGCACAAGCGGCAGATCGAAAAAGCGCTCCAGCTCATCATGGCAGCAGAGCGGCCGGTCATCTACGCTGGCGGCGGGGTCATCCTCTCAAATGCCTCTGCCGAGCTCATCCGTATTGCAACGGAACTGGGGATCCCGGTCACGACCACGCTGATGGGCCTTGGTTGCATCCCGTGCGACCACCCGCTCAACCTCGGCATGCTCGGCATGCACGGGACAGAGTACGCGAACTTCGCGATTACTGAATGCGATGTCCTCTTTGCTATTGGTGTCCGGTTCGATGACCGGGTAACCGGGAAGACCGAGACCTTTGCCCCGCATGCAAAGATCATCCACATCGATATCGACCCGGCCGAGATCGGCAAGAACAAGCGGGTTGATGTGCCCATTGTCGGCGACACGAAGACGGTCCTTACGGACATGCTCACCTGCATGAAGAAGAAAGGCGTCCACGATGCCTGGATCAAGAAGATCAAGCACTGGAAGCAGCACCACCCGCTCAAGTGTCCGGACGACGGCTGCCTCCACCCGCAGTACATTATCCGGCAGATGAGCGAGCTCCTGAAAGGCGATGCGGTGATTGTCTCAGAAGTCGGCCAGAACCAGATGTGGGCTGCCCAGCACTTCTGCTTCCGCCATCCCCGCACCTGGATCACCTCGGGCGGGCTTGGCACGATGGGCTACGGCCTCCCGGCAGCAATGGGAGCGCACTTTGCAAGGCCGGATGTTCCGGTCTTCGATGTTGCCGGCGACGGAAGCATCCAGATGAATATCCAGGAATTCGGCACCATTGCTCAATACAACATCCCGGTCAAGGTCGCGATCCTGAACAACCGGTATCTTGGCATGGTCCGGCAGTGGCAGGAGCTCTTCTATGACCGCAGGTATTCCTACACCGAACTGCCGTCCGTGGAGTTTGTCAAGATCGCCAACGCGTATGGTATCGAAGGGATCAAGGTCGAGTCGCCCGATGAGGTCATGCCGGCCCTGAAAGCAGCTGTAGAATGTGATGGCCCGTTTGTCCTGGACTTCCGGGTTGAACGGGAGGAGAACGTCTTCCCGATGGTCCCGGCCGGTGCTGCGATCAACGAGATGATCGGGGGGCACCCGCGATGAAGCCGCACACGCTCTCGATCCTTGTCGAGAACAAGGCCGGGGTTCTGTCGCGGGTCACCGGGCTCTTCTCCCGGCGCGGGTTCAATATCGAGAGCCTTGCTGTCGGCCCCTGCGAAGAGCCGGGCATGAGCCGGATCACCATTGTCGTGATCGGTGACGATGCCCAGGTAGAACAGGTGATGAAACAGCTCAACAAGCTCATCGACATCATCAAGGTCTCTGACCTGACCGGAAACGAACGTGTCGAACGCGAACTTGCCTTGATCAAGGTCACGGCAGAGATCGGGACTTCGCGGGCCGAGATCATGCAGATCGCCTCCATCTTCCGGGCATCCATTGTCGATGTCGGGGCAAAGACCCTGATCCTCCAGGTCATCGGCGACAGCGACAAGATCGATGCGCTGGAAAAACTCCTCCGCCAGTACGGGATCAAGGAGTTCGTCCGCACGGGCACGGTCGGGATCCTCCGCGGGTCAAAGACCGTGACGAGCGGGAAGTAAATTCCCTTTTTTCCATTATCATTGCCGTACCTGCCATGGATGTCCCCATCCATACCTTGATAATCTCTATTACCCAATTCGCTTTTCAGGAGCAGCGCAGATGAAGCGGAAGATCATCAGTATTGACGATACGAAATGCACGGGATGCGGTCAGTGCATTCCCGACTGCGCGGAAGGAGCGCTCCAGCTGATTGACGGCAAGGCCCGGCTCGTGAGCGACCTCTTCTGCGACGGTCTTGGTGCCTGCATCGGCACCTGTCCCGAAGGCGCGATATCGGTAATCGAACGCGAGGCCGAACCCTACAATGAACAGAAAGTCATGGGGGTTATTGCAAAGCAGGGTATTCCAGGTATTAAAGCGCACCTGGAACACCTTGCGGGTCATGGCGAGACTGCATTGTATAACGAAGCTATCGAGTACCTTATCGAGAACGGTATTCCCATCCCTGACCACAAGCCTCCTGTGGCAAAAAAACCGGCCCCGTTCGGTACCCGTTCAACCCGGAAGGCACCGGCCGCAGTATGCCATGCCGGGCCTCATGAACCCAATCCCTTTACCGGTTGCCCTGGTTCAGCAGCACGGAGCATACCGCGGGAAGCACCGCGAACGGGGCCAAGGCAGCCGGTCCCCGGATCATCATCTTCCGAACTCCGGCAATGGCCGGTGCAGCTGGCGCTGCTGAACCCGGCAGCAGGGTACTTCAGGGATGCAGACCTGCTGGTAGCAGCCGACTGCACCCCGTTTGCGTTTGCACAATTCCATGAAGAATTCTTAAAAGGCCGCATTCTGATCATCTTCTGCCCAAAACTCGATGCAGGTATTGAGGAGTATATTGACAAGCTTGCTGCCATCTTTTCGATGCACGCGATCAAATCGGTCATGGTTCTTAAGATGGAAGTCCCCTGTTGTGGTGGGGTGCGGTACGTTGTGGAGAAAGCCATGGAGAAAGCCGGCAAAATGATCCCGCTTGAGGAGAAGACCGTTACGATTGACGGGACGATCCGGTAACGTTTCCCTTACGGGTGAGTTAAAAAAGAGATTGAACGATAAAAAACAGAGTGAAAACCCGGATCAGATCTGCCGGAACACACCCTTTGGCACCGCGATCTCGAACCGGGCACCCTGGCCGGGTGTGCCGGATTCCCAGATGGTGATGCCGGTCACACCAAGTGTCTCCCGGATCAGGAAGAGGCCGTAACCGGCATGCTTACGGCTGCCCCATTCCTTGGGGAAGAGGTAGCCTTTCTTCTCCTGTGAGATCCCGACACCATCATCCTCGAAAAGGATCACCATCTTGTCATCCACTTTCTTGCGGTAGATCCGGATCTGTGTAAGCTTAGGACCGCCATATTTCAGCGAATTGCTGATCAGGTAATAGAAAACCTTCTCGAGAAGCGGGTCAGCATAGATCTCCATATCATGGACTTCCATATCGAAGCTGACATTGCCAAGGTCAACACCTACTTTTGCCCGCATGATAGCATCGGCAACATTCTGCCATGACGGGGGAACAGCGCCGATGTCCTGGTATTCCTTGGTGAATTTGATCTGCCTGCGGATCCGGTCAATCGCCTCGTCTACGGTCCGGACAACGGGAGTCTTTTCTGCCTGTTCAAGGTTCCGGTGGAGTTGCGTTAACTCGTTGAGGATGTCGTACCGGGTGATATTATTGAGGAACATGAGCTTGCTGTTTGCCCGCTCCAACGCATCCTGGAGCCGGCCAGTCTCCTGTGAGACCTGCGTTACTTCATTCCAGCGACGGACGGCAAAGAAGACAAATCCCACCGTGAGGAAGATTGCGGCAATGAAAAATGCACTTGTCTGCTGTGCACCGGACGATTCGAGAGCCCGGATCAGAACCTCCGGCAGGTTCATGAAATACGCAGCGATATACACGACCACGGCAAAGACGGCAATGATAAAAATGTCAACAAGCATCTTGAAGTGGGGCAGTCGTGTTATCTCTTTTGCCTCAGCACTCATACCGATATATCCACTTCATGAAGTTATCAATTTTATCAATATTTTCTTATTTTATTTCATATCCGGGCACAAATCAGGCCCCGGTTTCTTCTCCGGCGCAGGTGCGCTAAGCATGGTGGAAGGAATATCCGACATGTTCCGGCGATCTTCACAGTGTTGATGGGAGTCAGAAAAAAGGTACCCGCACACCGGGTTATCTCACGTTGTAACAACCAGACCTTATACATCCCGCCAGTCCTGACGATCCAGCCAGAACATGTACCCAAAAGCGGTCGCAAGACAGAGGACAACAAAGAGCGTTGGCATATACCATTCCCGGGAAAGGTACTTGAGCATGGCAGAGAGGACAAGGCCAAGGCAGATGGCAACAAGCATCATGCTGGTCACTACCTTCGGGTTGGTAAAAGTCAGATATATCTGCTGGATGTCCATGATATTCAGGATGAGTTGTAAGGCGGGATATAAGAAAAACAATTTGGGGCGATGGTAATTTTTACAGTCTTTCCGACACAGACCGTTGAACCAGGACTATCAGCCCAATTCATATACTCTTCCGGTTCCACGCGGGATACGAAAAAATGTCCCGCGTTCTTTCCCTGCTGATCCTTGCCCTTGTTTGGATCATTGTCTGCGTTGTAGTATCCGGCTGTATTGCTCCCGCCACACCCACTGCAGTAACACGGGAACAACAGGAAAACCTTTCGATCAGAATTCAGTCCAGTCCATCAGGTGCAGAAATTATGTTAGACGGAGTATTCAAGGGATGGACACCAGCTGAATTCGAAAAGTTATCGTTCGGCAGGCACTCGATCGAGCTGACGATGCCAGGGTATAAACGCTGGTCAGGATCGTTTACCTACCCGGGGGGAGAGTCGCAGACTATCATAGCAGAACTCATCCCAACCGAAGAATCGTTGCCGGTTATGACTGTCGTACCGGCAGCATCACCTGATGCTCTTCCGGAGATCCATGTAGACGGGTACTGGGAATACCCGCAGGGGAGGGTGACAACGGAGAATCCGGTCCCGCTTGTTATCCATACTGAGGCGTTCAATACCGGAGCGTCAGGTGCCCGGTCGGTAAGCGTCTCCGCCAATTTTTACTACCAGGAACGTATGGTCTGCTGGAACACCCTTTCTTTAGGCTCACTTGCAGCCGGGGGCCACGTGAGCCGGGATTGTCTTGTTACCTTCACCCTGCCCCTTCCGGTCTCTGATAAGAACCTTGAACTGATGTTCGAGAATATTGTAATAAAAGAATAACCGGCACCCTGCAGGTACAATGGTTGATAGGGATTGAATGAGATACGCCATACCAGGAGAGCCAGTCTGTGAAGAACATTGTCCTGATCGGGATGCCGGGAGCCGGAAAGAGCACCATCGGGGTTGTACTGGCCAAAGCGCAAAAAAAGAAGTTTGTTGATACGGACATTCTCATCCAGGAAGAAACGGGCAGGCTCCTGCAGGACATTCTTGATACAGATGGGCCGGATGTTTTCCGGAGAATTGAGGAAGAGACGGTCCTTGCGCATCATTTCCAGAACACTGTCATCGCAACAGGGGGAAGTGTTGTCCTCAGCCGGAAGGCCATGGAGCACCTGAAAAGAGACAGTATTGTCATATACCTGAAGGTCTCCTTTTCCGAGATTAAGCGGCGGCTTAAGAATATCACGACGCGGGGCATAGTGCTGGAGAAAGGTCAGACGCTCCGTACCATCTATGACCAGCGGGTGCCGCTCTACGAACGCTCTGCCGATCTCACAGTAGATTGTTCCCGGCACGATTTTGAGAAGATAGTCGCTGCGATTATAGAACAGTTATGAGATTGCTGGCGATCGCATTACCGTGCTCCACTCATTTGAGCTGCAGATGATTTCCGAAAAATATGCCGAGGTTCTGGGTTCAGTACTTCACTAATTTTTTGCCCGAACGAAAGAAACGTGAAAAATATCACTAAATAGCGGGCGCCGGACATAATCGCACTCCGACAAAAAGCCAGATGAAGGCTGAGACCTCATCCAGAACCGTTGTGATCCGGTAACCGTTGACCAGCTTGACACATATTGTGTGGATCAAGATTTTCAGATCATTTTTTAAAACAAACTCTGCTGAAAAATTTTTAATCGTGAGAATGAGGTGTTAGTTATGGAGGCTACAATCGGATAATTATCCTACAAAATGCATGTACATGTTACAAAATTTTTGGTTCTCCGGCATGATCGCCCGGAAATTGCATCAAGTGTTGCTTAAAAAAAATCGAGCAGGGTATGATGGGGTGATTGAAAATTTTTCCGGATATCGATTGCGATGATAAGAATGGTCGAACTTTTCATTCACGTTTTTGGCAGGTAGCGTATACTGCCAAGATTCATGGAGGAATAATTGGAGAAATGCTGGGGTTATATAAAAGATCATTTTCTTTTTGCAGCTACAACCAGTAAGCTGACAGCGACAATTATCATCGCAATTCCCGCAGAAGATTTTTTTGTTGCGGTAGCAGTGGGTCTGGCTGTTACCGGTGCCTTGTAGGCATCCAGCCAGTCCATTGCATACGTCAGCTGGACGTCTTCGCCAGCCATTGCCCGGGCTAGGGTCTCTTCATTCAGCGGGACGCGGACGGTCGGTGCGATTCCGCCCGAAAGGGATGTGTTGCTGTCAACCTGGACCATCCCCTTCTGGTCAAGCGACGCCCCGTCCGGGAAGAGAATAAACATCCCGAGGGGAAGCGCGGCCTGGAAATTATTCATGCCGTATGCCCCGTTGGACCCGTAGAAGGAGACAACCGCCCCGGTAGTGGAGCGGACAAACACGTTCGGAACCCCCTCTCCCGAACTGATCGTATCAGGAGAGACCATGACCGCAACCGGGCCTTCGTACCGGATAGCCTGCGGCTGCGACCAGGCCTCGGTCAGGACCGCGAACTGTTGTGTGCCGGGATCGTACTTCGTGCCGTACTCGTAGAAGACCGGCTTGTCTACGAACCAGCCGGCCATACAGGCCGCAAGGTTGTCATCCCCGCCGCCATTGAACCGGAGGTCGAGAACAATGCCGGGTGACTTATTCGCAATGGCCGAGAGCATTGCAGCCTTAAACGGGTGGTACACTTCATAACTCTCTTCATACACGGCAATATAGGTGTACCCGTTCCGGAGAGTCTTCACCGTCACCGTGTCATTGCTGACCAGCGGGCGGATCCCGTTGAGCTGGTCATCGGTGCCAATGTCATTGACAGCCTTTCCGAGATAGAACGTGCCCTGTGCGAGCGTATCGTACCGGTCATCGTATGCGGTCAGGTTCACGACCCGGGGGTGGGGGATGGAACCGTACGTGATCTTGACCTTTGCCGGTGTACCGACCGGGGCACGGGTGAGGAGCCGGGTCTTCTGGACCTGGATGCCCTCTTCGGTCGAGGGCTTCTTGTACGCCCAGATGAACGGGGTTGTATTGATGGCATCGTGGATCTCAAGGCCGTTCCAGCCGGTCACTTCGTCGCCGGAACGGATACCGGCCCGTTCAGCGGCACTCCCGTTTGCCACATAGGCCACGATGACATTACCGGAGTCCAGCTGCACGAACGATATCCCGTACCCGCCCCCAATATCCGCGTACTTTGCACCGAAGTCACCTTCGTTCGGGAGGACATTCACGTGCCCGTCAGGGATCGCGTACAGGTATCCCCGGATCGCCCGGTAATATGCGGCCTTGTCCTGTGCCTTTTCCGCTGCCTTCACCGCAGGCTCCCAGGTGGCATAGAGCTTGTTCCAGTCAATGTTCTTCCACTGCGAGAACGCATAGCGCTCTTTCATGAGCGAATGGAGAGAGGAGAACGCGTTGCTCCAGGTGTTGTTAGAGAAATCCGCGGGAGGCGTCATGTTCGCGGCAATGGGTGCAAAGGGGGCGTTTGCATCCTCCGTGTAAGCAGTCTCGTTGCCCTGCTCGAAGATGGCGCAGGTATCCTTCCAGACCGTCAGGCTGTCCGGGTCTGCGGCAAATGCGGGAGCTGCCGCAACGAGGAGGAGGGAGACGAGAAGGACAGCGACACGGAACCGGTGTGCCGCACTATTCATACGACACCCGCAAAGGATGAGAGACGCAGGGCTCATGCTTCTTCTCTATTATCGTGCATGCGGTTAGGTATTTTCCTTACTGCCGGATGCCGGAAAAAAAGGGGAGCGTCACCATGACTTCCAGCCCCGGGATTGATATTTCCGCAACAGTTCGCCGAACTTCCGGAAGAACTGCTTCTCTTCCAACCGGAACTCCTTGTTCATGTGCCTCCGCTCCCGGGGGGCTTCGTGGCGGTACCAGAACCGGGTTGTCTTCACGGTATCTGACATACCGGATTGTTTTTTCTGGCTCCTTTCCATTCTTTGTGGTCGTGGGCTGTATACCGACCATCAGAACTTCTCTCGTTTCATCTCAGGGCCGATGCGCGATCCGCTGCTATAAACGCCCCGGGAGCCATGAGCACTGCGTAAAACAGGCCGTTTTGCCAATGCACTTAATAACTCGGAATTATGACCGATGAATATGGATAACGGAATCCTCGTTACCGAATCGTTCAGCTATGCAAAAGAGACGCTTGCCGGGAAATGGACCCGCTGGCTCATTTTCATCATCTGCGGCCTCCCAATGGCGCTCCTCCCGTTTGTCTTTGATCCGGAGAAGCTAGCGGCGGCAACGGAGTTCAGCTGGGACCTCATCCCGTGGAAGGAGATCGCAGCCCTGTTCATCGCTGCCTTCCTCCTCTCATTCATCACCTCGGGTTACCTGGCCCGGATCTACCGGGGCACTGCCACCCCGCCGGAGTTCGACAACTGGGGATCGCTCTACATCGATGGGATCAAGATTGCGGTAACCGGGTTCCTCTGGTTCATTCCCGTGATCCTTGCTCTAGTGCTGACGATACTCCTGTTCAACATACCGGCATTTGCCGGCGACAGCATCCTTTCCGGAGCCGTTGGTATCGGTCTTGTCATTGTCTGCCTTGTCGTCATGATGGTTCTTGCGATCATCGCGCTTCTCTACAGCATGATGGGTATCATCCGCTGTGCCCGCACAGGGAGCATCCGCGAGGGGATACGCTTTACGGCCATCACGGAGACGCTCCGGTCCATCGGCTGGGTGAACTATATCATCGCCCTTGTCATCCTCTTCGTCATCGGGATCATCTTCTTCGTCGCCATCAGCGCCATCTCGCTCATCCCATACGTGGGCGATGTTGTCCAGCTTGTCTTCATCCCGGTCTACACGGTCTTCTCGGCCCGCTACATCACCCGCGTGTACGAGCACAGCGAGCCGCAGGCTGCGGTGCCGGTTGTGACGGAATAGGAATTTTCATTTTTAATAGAGTCCTGCCGGAGCCGGACTGTATTTTATTCATGCTCAACTCTGATTCATATTTCAAAGTCAGGGTTTCTGCAACATGATGGAATTCTTCTTGTAATGATCGCCCCCCGTTACGCCAGCCCTGCCCCCGTTGGGGGCGGGGGCGTTGGCGATGCCTCTGCATTACCTGTACGAGAGACTTTCACAATTATCCAGTCAGGAAATTAGTGAATATTGCCGTGAACATTGGGTCAAAGACTGCATTTCATTTTTTTCGAGGATTGCAGACAGTCATGCTCCACGGGGCGAGGGTCAGAAGACCCCGAACTCCCGTGGCTTCCTTCCCATTTCATAATATCCCACTCAGTTTTCTTTTTAGCGGAATTTTTCAGAAGCCATTTTCATCTACAGTTTTTTAGCGGAAACACAAAGCTGTCGATATTTCGATTCAATCAAAACGAAAAGCATTCCAACATTCCACCGCCTGAATCTCTCAAAACAGGCTATCTCAGAACAAAACAAAAACAGAATAAAAAAAGGGAGAAAATTACTTGATCTTATCCGCAGCCTTACCGGCAACAGCCTTCAGCACCTCATAATCGCTGGCAGTGCCGTTTGTGGACAACTCCTCGTATACATCGTATTTCACCATTGCGATAATGTAATAGTCGACAGGTTCGCTGGCGAAGGTCACTTTCAGCGCACTGCTCGCATCGCCGATACCGGGCGACGGCAGGTCTTCAACCGTGACATTCCGGTCATCGACGGACCAGTTCTTGTAGAGTGACACGGTGTCTGGGACAATGAGCGTGATATTCTCCGCGGGATACACGGAGATCGACTGCTCTATTCCGCGGGCATCCGGGCCACGGGTCTCAAAGAAGACTCCATACCCTTTCTTCCAGCCCTTCTCAAGCGCCCATTCCCGCACGGAAGACGTATTCCGCTCGAATTCCTCTGTCAGCGTGTAGTTCGCCGGAAGATCAGATACCTGCAACGCCATCTTCGCGGGTTCGATGGTCGAGAGTTTCTGTCCGGTTGCGGGCTGTGCAGGAGCCGTATTCGTGCAGCCCGCGATTCCGGCACAGAAGACGATGCCCACAGACATAAGGACAATCATGAGGGAAAAAGAAAATTTTCTCATGGTTATTCATTCCCCGGCAAAATTGTTAAGGGTTACTTGTAAAGGAGATCCGGGTGGGGGCGGGGCGGCTGCCCGGGCGGCACAGAGCAACCCTTATTCCGTTTCAACGCAGAATTCTCCGGCACCCCATGACAGAAGAACCATCGTCTTTTGAGGCCATGCACCTCACAAAAAGCAGGCTTGAGTCACTCTCGGATGGGATCTTTGCGTTCGCCATGACGCTGCTTGTCATCAGCATCGATCTCCCGGACAAGTCCCAGTTCGTCCAGTCACCGGCTTATGCAACGCACCTCCTCCTCTCGTTGTACTCGGACTTCTTCCACTTTGTCCTTGCCTTCCTCATTCTCGGGGCATTCTGGCTAAGCCACCATGTCCTGGTCCACCCGGTAAAAGGCCTGGACCGAATATTTGTCTGGCTGAACCTCGGCACCCTGCTCTTTGTCTCGCTCCTGCCGTTCTCCACCTCGTTTGCAGGAGACCTCCACGGGACATCAATCGGCGCCCTTGTATTCGAGGCCAACCTCCTTGCCATTGGTATGGGGATGTTCTTCCAGTGGAAGTACGCAACCGGGAACTTACGGCTCGTCGAGCCGGACATGGAAACTCGCGTTATCCGGCACGTCACCATAAGCACGCTCGTTGTCCCTTCGCTCTCCTTTCTTGGGATCCTCATTGCCCTGACCGGGAACCAGTACAGCCAGATGGTGTACATGCTTGTTCCGGTGATCGCTATCTTCACCCACCACAGGTTCTGGAAGCGGAAGACGGCGTTGGAATAAACCGGCTACCCAATCTTTTTTTACAGACCGGCCGGCCCGGCCGTCACGTGCTGATTTTCCAGCCTGTATGCCAGGATAAAAAAAGTTCAGAGAAAGAGCATCGCGCAGAGCATCACGCCGATCAGGAGCGTGAGCGCGATGGCCACGGGCGCTACCCGACGAACCACTTCGCCTTCGATACCGATTTTGTCGATGACAGCTGCTGCATTCACGATCTTGGCCACGGCAACTCCCGACGCTACGCCACCGGCCGTTGCATGGGCAGCGTACACGGGCAGGAAGTCGAGCGAGAGGACGGTTGTTGATTTGTCGATGATCCCGTAGAACATTACGTTCGAGGATGCTTCGCTCCCGGAAATAAAGGAGCCGAAGAGACCGAGCAGCGGGGAGATGAGTGGAAAACCGATGCCGAATGTCAGGGCAAGAGTAAGGCCGATGACAGCATTCATGTTGAAGGCATCTGCACCCGGCAAAAAGCCGAGCGTGCCCCCGATGACCGACCGACCGGACCAGTCCATAACATACGCAATGGCAAAGAAGACCATAGCAGCGAGTGTCGGGCTCCATGCCCGTTTCACCCATAACGAGAGGATGTCCTTTGCCTCCTGCCGGCTCCGGACAAGGAGGGGGGCGGAGATGAGCGTGCTTACAACAACCCAGAAGTAGGCCTGGTTGAGGAGCTTGAGGTCGATCATTTTGTCGGCGATAACCGGGATCTTTTGCACGGGGCCAAGGATGGAATAGAGTCCTGACTGGATGATCGGAATACTGATGATAACCGCAAAGGAAACAAGGAGGATCCAGGGAAAGATCGCCTTCCAGAGCGGCATGCTTCCTGCTGGAACGGTTACGACCGAAGCCTCTTCCATCGGTTTTCCCCGCATGGCACGCAGGATAAAGAGGACAACAATGGTGACGAGCCCGGAGAAAACACCAACGAGACCAATGGCAGATGCCGGAAGGGTATTCACGAAGAGGAGTGCGGAGAATCCGAGCGTCAGGCCGGCAACCACTGCGGTAAAAAGTCCTTTCCGTATACCGGTGATTCCGTCCGCGATCCAAAGCATACCAAGTGCGATTCCCGTGGAGACAACAGGCAGGAATAGCGCAACCTGGCAGCCGAGCGCTTTTGCGTCAAAGCCGAAAGCTGCAGCCGGGATCGTGATGGGAACTGCAAGGAGCGAGAAGGAGGTGAGCGGGTCGTACCCGAGACAGGGGAGGGCAACTGCCGCAAGGGGAGAGAAGCCGAGCGCCATCATGATGGGAGGGAGCATGGTGACCGGGGTTGCGCCGATTGATACGAGGAAGGATCCGAATCCCACGTTCAGGATCATGATCTGTTCGTAACGCTCGGCTGCAATCGATTTAACGTATGCAGTAATCCGGCTGATGGCCCCGGTCAGATCCATCATCGTTACCTGGAGAATGGTGAAAAGGACCATGAGTGATATGCCAAACGACGAGAGAACGCCGGCCCAGGATGCTGCGAGCGCAACGGAAATTGAGGTCTGGAAGAAGATTACGGCAATGATGACTGTCAGAAGCCAGCCCAGGATACCCATAAACGTACCTGACTGTTTCAGGAAGACGAGCCCGATAAAGATCAGGATAATGGGAAGGATGGCAAGAAGGAACTGGAAAGCAAGGTCCACGATGAACTACCCGGTAAATCTGTCCTGAACTGTTGGACAGGATCAAGGAAAACCATATCGTTTTAGTCCGACATAACCAGGAGGCTTTCACCAAAACATTATTGTTGCATCTGGCAGGTATTTTGCTCAACAACCCTGATTTGGATACCGGGTGTCGCCTTTGATATGACAACAACCCTGGAGTGCACCACCCCGGGGATAAACCGATAATTATTATTACGCCGGCAACCACCAATTCTTTGTCATGCTATATCATAGCATAGAAGGGAGTCCCATGAAATATTCTGTTTTCATCATTGCGGCCCTGCTGATCGCGGCCGCATGCATTGCCGGTTGTACACTACAGCAGGCATCAACGCAATCGTCGCCCTCTGTATCGCAGGACACGATTAAGGTCGGTGTTATTGCATCGCTGACCGGGCCCGCGAGCAATGTCGGCACAAACATGTGGCAGTCGGCGCAGGTTGCCGCTGAAAAGATCAATGCTGCTGGTGGCGTTACATTAAAAGACGGTACCACAAAGCAGGTAAAGCTGATTGTGGGTGACGATGAATCCACCCAGGCCGGCGGACAGAAGGCGGCAACCAAACTCATCACTGATGACAAGGTTGACATTCTTGTGGGAGGGTATTCGAGTGCCGTGACCTCGGCGTACGAACAGACCATTGCCGAGTACAAGGTGCCGTATATCGTGACAGGTGCATCGAGCCCGATCATCACGCACCGGACCGACATCGACACAAGCTATGTCTTCCACCACTGCCCGACCACGGATACCTACGGGGAATACACGACAACATTCATCGATGAGGTCGTAAGGGCGGCCGTGAACAAGAAACTGGGAGCGGCATCCGACCGGCCGTTCCGGCTTGCGGTCCTGTACCAGGACACGGCATTTGGCAAGGGTGTCCAGACTGCTGTTGGGAACACCATTACAAAGAAGAACCTCAACATCGTGCTCGTCTCCCAGCAGAGTTTCAAGATGGGCGAGAGCGACTTCCGGACCCAGCTTACCGCCATAAAAGCGGTAAAGCCGGACGCAGTGTATATTGCAGCGTTCCCGAACGAGGGCGCCCCGGCCATTGTACAGGCACGGCGGGACATTGGCTTAAACACCATCTTCCTCAATGTCGAGAACAATGACAATGCCCAATTCTACAAGGACGTCGGACAGTATGGCGAGTACGCCGTCATCGAGAGCCGGTTCTCGCCCTACACAGCACCTGCAGGAGCCGTTGCCACAGCCCAGGATGAATTCAAGCAGGCATATTTCAAGAAGTTCGGGGCCTACCCGGACATGATGGGCGCTTCGACGTATGAAGGAGTATTCATCGCTGCAGAAGCAATTAAATCCGCGGGAAGCACCGACAAGACCGCAGTCCGGCAGGCACTCACCACGATGAGGATGCCGCAGGTCATCGAAGCGATGAAGGACTCGACCATCTCGTTCTCGTCCGACTTCCGCGAGTCCTCGTTCGACCTCTGGATGGAGCAGCTCCACATGGACGCAGCAGCCGGTGAAACACGGCCAAAGATTGTCTGGCCTGATAACCTGAAGACAACGGAGTTTGTCCTGCCGTCATGGTACGAAGCAGGAAGCAGCGCATAGACCATACCATCCCTTTTTATTCCGGGCATTACGATGTTCTCCCTATACAAAGGCAGGTGCTGATCGGCGCATGGACGAGATCTCCATCATCCTCCAGATCCTTTTCTGGGGACTCTATGCCGGTTGTATCTATATCCTGCTTGCCACGGGACTGAACCTGATCTTCGGCGTCATGAAAGTCGTGAACTTCGCGCACGGCGAGTTCCTGATGGTGGGCGCCTATATCACGTTCACCGTTTTCCTTTTTACCGGCTTTAACCCGTATGTCATCCTCCTCCTCTCGATGCTCGCCCTTGTCGGGATTGGCGCCGTAGTCGAGCGGCTCTGCTTCCGCCCCATTCTTGGGACCGGCAAGCTCAACGAGATCTTCCTCTCCATTGGCCTCATCTACATCTTCCAGAATGGGGCCGCCATGATCTGGGGCGATGCGTGGCAGAGCGTCAAGAGCCCGTATGACGGGATCACGGTACCAGTCGGCCCGTTGTCCGTTCCGCTCGATTATATCATCATCATGGTCGTCACGGCACTGATCCTTTGCGGGCTGTACCTCTTTTTGAAAAAGACGACCATCGGCATGCAGATGCGGGCAACGAGCCAGAACCGGAAGGGTGCGATGCTGGTCGGGATAAACGTGGAACGGATCGATATCATTAGTTTCGGCCTTGGGTGTGCGCTTGCTGCAGCGGCCGGCACACTCTGGGTGGTAAGCGGTCAGGTCTTCAACCCGTACATGGGCGCGATCCCTGCTGTCAAGGCCTTTGCCATCATCATCCTTGGCGGTCTCGGGAGTATCCCCGGTGCAATTATCGGGGGACTCCTGATGGGACTTGCTGAGAACGGCGCAGCGTTCCTGCTGGGCGGGATCTGGAAGGACGCGATCTCGTTCATCGTCCTGATCGTGGTGCTCGTCATACGACCGACCGGGCTCTTTGGTGGGAAGGAGGGATGAGGCAATGCTGACGAATATTCCGCCGGCACTCCGGCACGTGACTGCTCTTGCTCTCATCGCAACCGTGGCGCTCCCCTTCCTCACCGACAACATGTTTGTTGTCAATCTTGCCGTCCTGATGCTGATCGCGATCATCTTCGCTTCTGCCTGGAACCTTCTCGCCTGCTCAGGGCAGGGGTCGCTCGGTCACGCAGCGTTCTTCGGCATCGGGGCATACGCATCCACCCTGGTTGCCGTATCGCTCGGTATAACCCCGTTCGTTACGATCTTTATTGGTGCGGGGGTGGCTGCAGTCATTGGTATCCTCATCGGTCTTACCTGCGTGCGGCTGAAGGAATGGTTCCTTGCCATGGTCACATTCGGGTTCGCTATCATTGTCCAGACGCTCGTGGTCAGCGTGCTCGCGCCCATGACCGGGGGATGGGACGGCATACCCTCTCCGCGCCTTGTCAGTCCCGGTATCCCGGGCTACCAGCTGATCGAGTATTATGCCATCCTTCTCATCACCATCGTGACCATCATTGCCATCTGGTATATCATGCGATCAAAGGTCGGTCTCGCGTTTCTTGCGATCCGGGAAAACGAGACCGAGGCGCGGGCTGCCGGGATCAACCCGGTCCGGTACCGGCTCCTCGCATTTGCCCTCTCCGCATTCATTGCGGGGATCGCCGGGGCGCTCCAGATCCACCATATCGGGTACATCACACCGGAACTGTTCGGGGTCGACAATTCGTTCTGGCCAATCACGTACGTTATTCTGGGGGGACTGGGGACCATTGCAGGCCCGGTGATCGGCACCGTTGCACTGACCATTATCTGGGAAGGTTTGAAAGAGACCGGCATGACCTTTGCCCGGTATGTCATCATTGGTATCATCCTCATCCTGACGATCATCTTCCTTCCAAAAGGGCTCATCAGCCTGCCGGAACGGCTTAAGGAATGGAAGGAGCGGAAGAAAGGAAAGACAGAGATGCTTCCTTCGACCATAAAATAGCAGGGACATAGTTCCTGTTTTTACAAATTTAGACCAATATCATGTAGCAGGAACATTACCTGTCTCAAATCAAATCCCCAGGTACGCTTTCTGGATCCGCGGGTCATTGAGGAGCACTTTGGACTTTCCTTCCTCAACGATCTGACCGTTCTCAAGAACATAGCCCCGCTCGCACATGGCAAGAGCATTCCGGACATTCTGTTCTAAGAGAAGGATGGTCATTCCTTCTCTGCCAAGTTGTTCCAGTGCACGGAAGACCTGTCCGGTCAGGAGCGGGGAAAGACCGGTGGAGGGTTCATCAAGGATCAGGAGCCGGGGCTCCGACATGAGCGCACGGCCAATAGCAAGCATCTGCTGTTCGCCACCGGAGAGCGTCCCTGCCTCCTGGCGCTCCCGTTCCCGGAGAACCGGAAACAGGCGGAATACACGGCCAAGGGCTCTTTCACAAAGAGGGTTCTGTGTCCCGCCCAGCAGGAGGTTCTCGATCACCGGCATGGACGGGAAGATCTCGCGTTTTTCGGGAACAAGTGCAAGACCCCGGGTAAAGAGTTCATATGGCGAATGGCCAAGTACCTCCTGTCCGTCGAAGATCACTGACCCGTTCGCCCGCTTGTTCAGGCCGGCAATGGTCTCGACTGTGGTTGTCTTGCCGGCACCGTTGGGGCCGATCATGGTCACCAGCTCTCCCTTATTAACCTGGAACGAGAGATCCCAGACTACCTGGAGATTACCGTGAAAGACATTGAGATGGGAAACCGAGAGCATGGTAACGAAAACCTTCTTAAAACGCGTCGATGTCCCCGAGATAGGTATCAATGACCCGCTGGTTGTTCACCACGTCGTGCGGATAGCCATCGGCAATCTTCTCGCCATGGTCGAGGACAACGATACGGTTTGATACTCCCATGATGACGCTCATGACATGTTCGATGATAAGAATCGATGTCCCGCCATCCCGGATCTTCCGGATCAGGTCCACAGCCTCACTGCTCTCCTTCGGGTTGAGTCCGGTAGTAAGTTCGTCTAAGAGGAGGAGTTTTGGGTGACTCGCAAGCGCCCGGGCAAGCTGGAGGCGCTTGAGCTCGACAACATTGAGGTTCCGTGTCAGGGTACCAATTTTCTCCTCCGGGAAATTGACAAAAGACAGGATCTCCCGGGCCTCGTTCCGGGCTTCCCTCATGTCAGGGGAGCGGGTGTTGCCGAACAGGACACCGATCATCACACACTGCTCTGCACTCAGGTTGGGGAAGGACTCTGCTATCTGGAACGTCTTTGCTATTCCCCTGCGGCAGATCCGGTCTGCGGTCATGCCCGTAATGTCTTCGCCAAGGAACGAGATCTTCCCGCCAGTCGGGGAGACCATGCCGGAGATGATGTTGAGGAGCGTTGTCTTGCCGGCCCCGTTCGGGCCCACGAGCCCGACAATCTGGCCGGCACTCATCGTAAGGTCGACATTATTCACTGCAGTAAGGCCGCCAATCTGCTTAGTGACACCGGACAGAGAAAGCATTGATGATCACGGAACCGGAGTTATGTCATATGTTATCACGGTGCATAATAAAAGATACCCGTGCACCACTCCGCACCATTTCGAACGTGTTATATGTTAGCATGCTTCAATCTAACACGGTACAATGTTTGGGTTACCGGATTTGACTGTCATTATCGTTGGCGGGGTTGTGCTCGTCATCATTGTTGCATTGCTGTACTGGGGACTTACTTTTAAGGAGAACGCGTCATGAGCGATATTGTGACCATTGTCCTTGTGGCAATCTATTTCCTCGCCATGGTGGGGATCGGGGTCTGGGCCTCGAAGAAGATCCATAACATGGAGGACTATGTTGTTGCAGGAAGGTCCCTCGGCTTCTGGGTTTTTACCCTCCTGATGATTGGATCGGTCTGCTCAGGGATGTCACTTCTCGGCGTCTCGGGACTGGGATTCAAATTTGCCTGGCCCACCATCTGGGAGCAGATCGCTGTCCCGCTCTCCATCACATTCTGTATCATCTTCTTTGGCGTGAAGATGTACGCGGTGGCAAAGAAGTCCGGTTACATGACCGTGCAGGACTACCTCGCCCACCGGTTTGAGAGCAACACGGCACTCCGCGGCCTTTCTGCCGTATCGGGGATTGTCGTGTCCATGATTTACCTTGCAGGCCAGTATACTGCAGTCAGCATCGTTTTGATGTGGCTGTTTAAGATCCCCCACCTCTGGGCGCTCCTGATCGGTGCGGCGATAGTCACGATCTACACGGTCATCGGCGGATTGTACGCCGTGTCGTGGACAACGCTCGTCCAAGGCGTCATCCTCATCGCGGGGGTCCTCATCATGGCCCCCTTCGTCATCATGGCAGCTGGCGGATTCACGCATGTCAATGAAGTGATGGCATCCATCAACCCCTCAAACGTCGATCCCTGGGTTGCCGGAGGTGTTTTCTGCCCCGAGTACATCGTGTCGTTCTTCCTCCTCCTCACCATCGGTCTTGCCTGTGCACCGCACGTCATCAACAACGTGCTGGCAGTAAAGGACATCTCGTACTTCAAGTGGGCACCAATCATCGCATTTGTCGTGTACGGCATCGTTATGTTCCTCCTGAAGTTTGCCGGCTTCGCTGGGATGTCCATGGTCAAGGAAGGCCTTATTGTCCTGCCGGATGTCAAGAACGCTTCTGATTACATCTTCGTAGCCGGTATTGAGTATGCCTTACCGAGCGTCCTCCTCTGGGGCATTCTCGGTGTCATCATCCTTGCCGCGGTCATGTCCACGACCGACCGCCTGATGCTCACCATCGGGACGTATTTCTCGTGGGATATCTACAAGAAGATCCTAAAGCCCGATGCACCGGATAAGCAGGTACTCCTCGTCAGCCAGCTCTCGGTCTTAGGCGCCGCTGTCCTCACACTGCTGATGGCAATCAGCCCGCCGGACATGCTCGTCTGGCTTATCTGGGCCGGCATCGGGATTATGTTCGCAACGTTTGCCGTGCCGCTGCTTGCCGGGTTGTACTGGAGAGGGGCTACCCGCGAGGGCGCCCTTGCATCGATGGCACTTGGCCTTATCGCTGCGCTCTTCTTCGGTGGCCTGAGCTACTTCAAGATCAAACTCTTTGCCATGCCCATGCATTTCTCGTTCTACGCTTTCGTCATCTCGCTCATTGCGATGATCGTTGTCAGCATGGTGACAAAGAAGACCTCGGAGAAGGTGCTGGACGAGACCATGACCGGATGGTATATCCGGCGATAATTTTTTTTTTTCAGTCCTCTCTATTCATTCATCCGCAATGGAGCGGGCTAAAAATTAAGAAACCTTTTTTCCCCATGCCGGGAAAGGTGAGCTATCAGATACCTGGTGATCCCTGTTGCGAACCTGCATCTCCTGTGGCGCTGCGGCCAAGACCGGTGAAAAGTTCTGCGGGCAGTGCGGTTCCCCGCTTGGGCCGGAACTGCCGGGAGAAAAAGCCGGCCAATCAGTACCCCTGGTCCCAATACCCTCCCTGAGAAAGAACATCATGATCATAGGCGCCGTGCTCGTCATCCTTATCATTGCGGTTGCTGCCGGGTACATTTTCCTGAAGGGGCCGGCCAGCACCGCCCCTTCAACGGCCAACAAGTCCGGGTCAGCCGGGTCCTATGTTATTGTCGAGACCGAAGTACCGGTAACATCCGTCCCGACAAACCTGCCCCTAACGGCCACAACACCACCGACGGAAATCCCGACAACGGTAAAAACCCCGAAATACGGCATCTGCCCGGCAGACCGAAAGTTCTGCAGTAACAACTGTACCGATATCCGGACCGACAACAAGAACTGCGGCACCTGCGGTAATATCTGCCCGACCGGACATTCCTGCACGAACGGTAACTGTATGCAGAGCTGCCCGTCCGTGAAGACCGCCTGCCCCGAGGGCTGCTTCAACCTCAACACCGATGCCGACCACTGCGGCACCTGCGGCAACAACTGCCCGTCCGGCCTGGTCTGCTCGAATGGCCAGTGCGCCCCCCCACCGACAACAATCATCACAGCGATTTAATTCAGATACAGATCCCTGCAGGTTCTCTGAAATTCGAGACCTCCATCAGGAGGTCGAGAATGAGAAGAGCCGAAGGCTCTTCGAACCCGCCGGACATATATCCCCCGCGAACCAATCTATTCCGCAGTGACAACAGCAATACTTGGCGGAGGCCTCACGGGCCTGACCCTTGCCCGGCTCCTGCACGAGCGGGGAGAGGAGGTCATTGTCCTTGAAGCGGAGCAGGAGATCGGCGGACTCTGCCGCTCGAAGACGGACAGCGGGTTCACCTTCGACCTTGGCGGATCCCATATCATCTTCTCCCGCGATGCCGAAGTGCTCGCGTTCATGCGAAGGATGATTGCCGGGAACGAACAGCGGAACAACCGGAATACCAAGATCTTCTACAAGGGATCCTTTGTCAAGTACCCGTTCGAGAACGGGCTGTACGAGCTCCCCCCGGAGGACCGGTTTTTCTGTATCAACGGGTTTGTCCAGAACCTGATCGAAGTCGAACGGGACATTGTTAAAAAGCCGGAGAACTTCCGGGAATGGATCTATTACACCTTCGGCCCGGGCCTTGCCGAATGTTACATGGTGCCCTACAATGAGAAGATCTGGAAGTACCCGACCGAAAGGATGTCACTCCACTGGGTAGATGGTCGTATCCCCCGCCCCCCGGTTGAGGACATCATCAAATCGGCAATCGGGATCGAGACCGAGGGCTATACCCACCAGGCGGTCTTCTCCTACCCGCTCGATGGGGGCATTGAAGCACTTGTCAGGGCGATCGCAAAGCCCGTTGAGAAGTTCATCCGCACCGGCTTCCGCGTCACCTCTGTTAAGAAAACGGGCACTGCATGGCTGATCAGCAATGGGAGCGAAACCATCGAGGCAGATACGGTAATCTGTACAATCCCGGTCCAGCACCTGCTCCCATGCCTTGATAGTGTCCCGGCAGACGTAAAATCCGCTTGTAATGCCCTGGTGTACAATTCCATCGCATGCATCACCATAGGTATTAAGGGAGACCTCCCCCCCATCTCCTGGATGTACATTCCGGATAAGAAACTCGGGATGACCAACCGGCTCTCCTTCCCTTCAAACTTCAGCAGGCTTGCAGCACCGGAAGGATGCAGTTCCATCCTTGCCGAAATCACCTACCAGCCGGGCGACGAAGTCGCAACACTGCCCGATGCAGCGCTGATCGGAGAGGTGACCCGTATGCTGGAAGAGATGAGGATCTGCACGCCGAACCAGGTTGTGTTCAGCGCTGTTGAACGCCAGCCTTTCGCGTATGTTGTGTATGACCTTGCGTACCAGAAGAACATCGCCATAGTCAAAGACTATTGCACCAGCGCCGGCATACCCCTCGTGGGACGCTTTGCCCAGTTCGAGTACCTGAACATGGATGGTGTCATCCGTTCCGTTTTTGATTTCCTCAGAAACGACCAGACCGGTTAAATACAATCCGGCATCACCCTTATTATCCGCTGTGCCAAAAATCTAGGCAGGAGTCCTGTATCCCGATGATCTCAGTTGTCATCCCGACGTTCAATGAAGAAGAGAATATAGCCCAGTGCCTTGTATCGCTCACGCACCAGACGATCCCGAGAACCGAGTACGAGATCATCGTTGTTGACGGGGGTTCAAAAGACAACACCTGCGAAATCGCAAAGAAATATGCTGATCAGGTTTTTACCCAGACCAGCCGAAAGGTCGGGGGCGCCCGGAACGACGGTGTGATGGCAGCCAGAGGGGACATCATTGCGACAACCGATGCCGACTGCATCCTTCCCCCGGGCTGGATCAAGCGGATTGCCGATGACTTTGCCGCGGATCCCAACCTTGTCCAGCTCTACGGCCCGGTCTACCCTATTGAGGAAGGACTCCGGAATAAATTCTCGCTCTTCCTTGCCAACACCTTCTCGCGGATCGGTTATTACAGCCGGACTTTCTATTACACGCTCGGGTGCAACACGGCGTTCCGGAAAGAGGCTTTTATCAAGGCTGGAGGGTACCGGTGCATCGATGCGGGAGATGACCTTGAGATCGCGATGCGGTTAAATGATCTCGGTAAGGTAAAATTCGACGGCGGGCTCAAGGTCGGATTCTCGATGCGCCGCTACCAGCAGTTTGGAACCATTCAGTCGTTGTACGAGTGGGTATATATTGTGGCAGATGGCGGGGAGACGGACAAGTATTCGTATACCCGGAAAGATTACAAGGGCTAATCGCCGGGAATAATATTTTTCAAAATGACTCCCAATCCTGAAACAACTATGGAGAATGATGCCATCCAGACCAGGATCCGGGAATTCAATGACAGCGAATTCGCCCGCCTCCTGGGGATGGTGATTGAGGATGCCCGGGACGGTTACGCCCGGGTTACCATGGACTGCACCGGAAAAGCAAATCCGTCCGGAGTAGTCCATGGCGGGGCAATAGCCGCCCTTGCCGACCAGGCATTCGGTATTGCCGAGAACTGTGCAGGCATCCACCGCGTAGCCGTCTCGATCCATATCCAGTATCTTGTCCCGGGGACCGGGCTGCTCGTTGCCATTGCAGAACGTGTTTGTGACAATGGCTCCTGCGACACCTGCCGGGTGCTCGTGTATGCCGGAGACCGTATCATCGCCGAGTTTACCGGGGTCGCATTCCGGGTAGACTGAGTCCCACCATCCCGGTATTAATATACCCATCCTTTTTTCTTTACAGTAGTGAATATCCCTTTATGACCCCGGAACAGAATGCGATACTGGCTGTTGCTGATCTGATGGCCCTTGCTGCCCGTACGGCCCCGAAGGGCAAGGGCGAGGATACCCTGGAGATCCGCGTGCTTGACAAGAAGGCAACAAAGAGGCTTGCTACCCGGCTCGAAACAATTGGCGAAGAGATGCACATCGGGTTCTTCATCCGCGATGCCAAGAACATCGCAGCGTCCGATGCCTGCGTCGTCGTTGCCTCGCGCGGAGATACGATTGCAGGCATTAACTGCGGAGGTTGCGGATTCGCCACCTGCGCTGCACTCGAGAAGGCAAGAAAAGCGAAGAAGAAGGTTGGCCCGTTCTTTAATGGCCCAAACTGCGTCATCCGCATGGCCGACCTCGGGATTGCCATCGGTTCCGCGGTGAAGACCGCCCAGGTCCACAATGCTGACAACCGGATCATGTATTCTGGAGGGGTTGCAGCCCGCGATCTTGGGATTGTGCCAAAGGACTGCACGGTCGCGTACGCAATCCCGCTCTCGGCAACCGGCAAGAACATCTTCTTTGACCGGCCATCATCACGCTGATCCCTAATATTCCCTTTGAAAATAGAGAAGCTCCATTGCGCTATGGCATGTACAGAGTGACCTCCAACAACAGATGCTCCATTCCCGTGCACCAAATCACACGCGAATAAGAAACCTTATGCGCCGGATGTAACAAAGGGGATCTGATACCCATGGCGATTATGAAGATACGCGGGGGCGATCTCGATCTCGTTGAATACGAGTTTTCCACCTTCGCACCCGGCAAGAATCTCAAGACACTGGGACTTGAGAAGAAGAAATTCACTCTTCGCCCCGTACGCGAGAAGGTGCATGTAAGGGCTCCGGCCCGCATCCACCTTACTGTTCTTGACATGAACCGTTTTGCGCCGGACCACCCGGGTGGCGGGGGCATCGGGTTTGCCATCCAGTGTTACTGTACCGCAGAAGTCCGGTGCACGAAGAAGGCAATCAATATCGATTACAACCGGGCTCCCATCATTGAGAATTTCATCCAGGTTTTCCGGAAAGCCACAGGATACAAGGGAGGATTCTCGGTTAAAGTGACCGACCACGAGCACAAACACGTGGGTCTCGGCTCCACGAGCACCGTCATGATCGCGGTCGCCACAGCTCTCAATGAAGCGGTTGGATCCCCGCTCACCGTCACCCAGCTCCGGCACCTCATCGGGCATAATTATGTCGAAGAGACGGCGGATGGGAACATTGCATTCGGGTTCGAGACGGGTGTCGGTCCTGCCGTGAGCGTTCACGGGGGCATGGCACTGATGGGAGACGAACTCTCTCTTGTGTACCACCATGCCTTTGCCGAAGGGAAGAACGTGTACATCATCATCCCGCCAACCGACATCTCCTCGGCCGGAACGCAGGAGTTCGACCTCCTGATGAACAAGGCCCGGACGCTCGATTACCGGGACCGGGAACTCAAGGCATATTTCTTCTTAATGGACCTCGTCCCGGCACTGGAGCGCGATGATCTCAAAAAAATCGGCGATGTCATCTGGGAGATTGAGTTCCGGGGATCGAAGCGGGCCGAAGTGGAACACCACAGCTATGGCATCTACCATTACATGAACCTGCTGCGCGAGAAGAACCTCGAGTTTGTAGGCATGAGTTCCGTGGGGCCATCCATCGCAGTTGTGACCAGCCTTGACAAAAACGCGATGAAGAAACTGATCGACCCTCTCGGCCTGAAGATAGCCATCGCCACGAAAGCGGACAATACCGGGCTCATTATTACCCGGTCCCCGTAACTTTTTCGGATCATTTAGTCAGGCTTTTATCGCACGAAGCTGAAGTCCGGGTGATGTTTGCCCGGTTCTATGCCCTTCGCTATATCTGTATCATCGCGGTTGTCGCACTCTTTACCGGCTCTGTCCTGATGTTTTTGTCCGGTGCATTGCATACCTTTGAAGCCTGGCAGGTCTTCTTTTTCGGCCGCAGCGTCATCGCTCTGCCAGGCCATATGAGCGAGAACGCAGCCGCCTCCGTTGCCCTCATCCAGGCTGTCGATGTCTTCCTCTTTGCGCTTGTCCTCCTCATCTTCTCGTACGGGGTCTACACCCTGTTCATCAACCGTGAAGACAACGCGACAGTAAAACTGCCGCAATGGCTGCATATCGAGACAATCAGCCAGCTCAAGACAACCCTTGTGCAGGTCATCATCGTTATCCTTGCGGTGAACCTGCTCGAATATGTCGTTGTTGTCGGCTCCGAATCGCTCCGGTGGGAGGCCCTCATCATCCCTGCCTCCATGGTCGGTCTGGCCTTAGCGCTCAAGCTGATGCACACGGGAAAGGAAGTCTGATCCACCCGCCTTTTTCCCTGCCCGACATCAGCACAATTAGATACGTGTTTTTCGTGTTCCCGCGGGATAAATGCCTGTGGGAGAAAACAGAAGGAGATGAAATGGGGGAAACGAAACACCACGCGTTCACAGGCGGGACTCGCCGGTTTCCTTCTTCCGCTTCAGGTATGCTGAAACAAGATTACCAAGGATGAAGACAATTGTTCCAAGGGAGAGGAGGATGACACCGATCATGAGAAGACTCATGTTCTCTTTCACAATGGTGAAGGTGCCAAGGTAATATCCTGCCAGTACAAGGCTGAAAGACCACGCGATTGCACCGAGGAGATTCCAGATGAGGAACCGGCGGTACTGCATGGTCCCTATACCAGCGAGGCAGGGTGCAAACGTCCTCACCATGGGGACGAACCGTGCAACGAAGATGGTTGCCCCCCCGTACTTCTCGAAAAATCCGTTCGTCCGGTCAATGTACTCCTTCTTTACCAGGTTCGGGTACCGCTCGCAGAAGAAACCAAGGCCAATCCGGTTGCCGATCCAGTAGTTGAGCGTGTCCCCAAGAACCGCTCCGGCAATAATCACGGCAATCAGGGACCAGAGATCCAGGATACCGCTTGCGGCAGCCGCACCCCCGACAAAGAGCAGGCTGTCACCCGGCAGAAACGGCGTGATCACAAGCCCGGTCTCAAAAAAGATGATGACAAACAGGATGACATAGGTCCAGATCCCGTATTCGTTGACAACTGCAGGTAACTGCTGGTCAATGGTCAGGAGGATCTGGAGGAACGAATCAATCATATGTCCTGTACCTATGCGTCACCGTTCCAAATAAGGTCGGTGGTTGCCTGCAGAAACAGCCCCAGGGGGAAAACACTTAACGGTTTTCCCAAGAAACATTATTAATGGATCTCCCGTATTGGTCCGCTCTTTCAGGGATCATACCCTGCCGATAATGATACAGGAAAATACCTATGGCACGATACAACAATTCACCCGCCCTCATGGCGGTTATCCTCTTGTGCACGGCCCTTTTTCTTGCCGCGCCGGTCCAGGCATTTACTGCCGATTCCCTGGACATCACGATAGACAAAAACGGGGATGCCACTGCCGTTTTCCGGTTCACCTTGGAGGGTTTGATCGAGAATGCCATCCCCCAGTCCGTGCTCGAGGAGCAGCTCATGAAGGGACTATCCTCCGGTTCCGAACCGCCCACGCTCGTCTCGATGGACCGGTCCCGCGCCACTATCATCCTGAAAAATTTCGCCAATACCTATGACAATCCACAAGGAACCGATTACCTGACCAGTTCCATGGACTTCCGAAAGGCCGAAATCGCTCTCCAGAACTCTGCCGTGAGCAGCGTCATTTCCGCTGATTTCTCACCGGCAACAGCATCCCTGATCTTTTCGGACGGGTATGTCCGTACCTTCACGGATGTCGAATCGCTTCCCTCGATCACCCATACGATTATCGACCCGGTGAAAGCCGCTTCTGCAAAAGCTTCCGCAACTTCAGCCGTAACACTCTCTGCAACCCCCGCCGCTCCTCCACAAACCGGGACTGTTAACGTAACTTCATCACCGGAGGGTGTCGCGGTCTGGATTGACGGGACCAACTATGGCAATACACCCACAGTCTTCAGCAATATCCCTGCCGGGGCACATTCGCTCACCTTCAAAAAAGAGGGCTATGCCCCGGTAACAAAAGACGTTACCATCACGAATGGCGCGACAATCCGGCTCTCGGTCTATCTTGCACCCATCGAACCCACACCAACACAAGCGCCTGTTGGCGCGCTTGCCGCGGGTGTTGCCATCACGCTCTGCCTTGCGCTCTGGTCAGTTCGCAGAAGATAATCTTTTTTCCTGTTTTTTGACTGTTGACTGGTATGAAAATCCCCATGATTTTCATCAGCGTCCCTTCCCATAGGGCGTCATAGCATGTTCTGGAGAAAACCTGTGTGGAATTGTGTTAGTCCAGAGGGGAGTTACAGGCGCTTGGGGTCTGCTGATCCTCTCATCGCGAGGTGCCCTTCGGATTCTTCTCATTCTCTCAGTCCGACAACGGTTCGGACCGTGGAGCCTGGCTGGTATGCAAGCTAAAAAAACTAAAAAAAAGGGCCTTGTTCAATCCTTCTTCCGGAGGAAGAGCAGCACTGCACCGAGGACCGCTAGGCCGGCAACGATGGGGGCCGGTGACGACTTTGGTGTCGGTGTCACTTTCGTGAGGGCTGCGGAGACTGTGCTGACTGCCCCGCTGTTTACCTGCGTTGAGACAGAGTACTCCTGGTACCCATCCAGCTTCATGGACACCGTGTGGGCCCCGGCCGTGACATCCGGCAGGGTGAGCGGGGAGATCCCGACAAAGGCATTATCGAGGAAGACATTGGCACCGGCCGGGGTTGATGTGACCATGAGACCGCCGGAACCGGTGGGCGCCACGGTAGGCTGGAGGAGCGCACTCACTTCCGTCACGGTATTTGACGACACAGAGACCGTTGCAGAGTACTGCCGGTAGCCGGGGCGGTTCAGGACAACCGCGTGGGTTCCGGTAGCAATATTGTTCAGTTTCAGCGAGCCCGAGAACGGGGTCTCGCCCATGATGGTCCCGTCAAGCGTGACCGATGCCCCGCCAGGACTCGAAGAGACATAGATCCAGCCGTTTGTGGAGGATGGCATCGGGTTGAGCGTTGCGTCGATGGTCCGGGTGCCACCAGCCGGGACGTCGACCGTTGATTTCCAGTCATAATATCCGGCATGATCGACTTCCAGGATATGAGTCCCGGAAGCGATGTTGCTGATCGTCAGGGGTGTGGTCCCCTTATATGCAGCGTCCAGGTAAATGTTGGAGCCGGTGGGTGAGGATATCACGTACAGCGAGCCGATTGTCACATGGGGAGTCAGCGGGCAGTGCACGGTTGTCTGCGTTCCGGACGAGACATACGCTGTTGTCGAATAATCCAGATAGCCGGTCTTCTCTGCACGGATTGTATAACTCCCGGGCCAGACATCGGCTATGGTCAGGGGCGAGAGACCGCGGTAATCGCCATTGAAATAGATCTCCGCACCGGACGGCTGCGAACTCACGAAGATGGACCCGTACCGCACCGGGACCGGGGTCACGATCGGGTTCAGGGTTGTGTAGACTGTTGTTGTCTGGCCTTTTCCGGGCATGGTGAGAGAAGCTGTGGCAGGCAAATACCCGCTCTTTTCCACCGTTGCCGTGGAATAGGGGGCACCGGTCGTGTATACCAGGGCAGTGTAAGACCCGCCGCTGATCTCTCCCATGTATTTCCCGTCAAAGTACACCGAGGCTCCATCCACATTACAATAGACTGTAATCCATCCTTCATCGCCCCCAAGACCGGATGTTCCGGGAATGCATATCAGCAGGATGAGGACAGCAATGCACAATGTCAGGTATCTCTTCGTCATCGGGATTCTCCTGTGAGTGAAGATGGGTGCGGATACCATAAAAATGATCCACGAAAAACGCTCATTGGGGCTTCGAGAACAGGAACGTAATCTCAGAACGGGGATACTCTCTCCCCCGTACGCGGAGCGTCCATTCGATATGCTCAACAGTCCGGACAATATAATCCGGAAAGATCGCGATAACATCCGGTTCCGAAAAATACCGGGTGATGATCCTGTTTCCCCGTGCATAAGTTGTGGGCCCAATCTCGGTGCCAGTGCCGCAGCGGAAGTCCTGTTGCGAGAAGACCACAGCGTACATGGTTCCGCCCGGCCGGAGTACACGATCAATCTCACGGGAAATACAGCGCAACCCATCAACAGAAACGTGCCCCAGCAGGTGGATGGCCGTCACGATGTCGAATGAATTTTTCCTTATGGGGAGCTGCAGGGCATCTGCAACAATACAATCAACATTGGCCGGATTCCCGCCCACATCCCTTGCAAGAGAAACTGCCGCAGGAGAGAAGTCAACAGCAGTTACGTGCCAGCCCTTGTCCTCCATGGATACCAGGGATTTACCATCACCGCAGCCGAGGTCAAGAACCTTGGATCCAGGTGGGAAGGCGGGAAGCTGCCGCGGCGAACCACCGTATAATCGTCCCTTCTTCCGGTAATCTGCTTCCCAGGATGCCTGCAGGGATTCCTTATTCATCGGCATCGTCTTGTCCTCATCATCATTCCTGCAAAGGCTGCCAAGTGCAGGTTGTCTGCTGTAACAGGCAATACCCGATTACCTGCGGCGGGGAAAAAACTCGGGTTTGCCCGGGATATAGACTGCTGCCGCATACTCCTCGATAAAGTCAGCATCCACCAGCAGGTCGATATAGACCATTCTCCGGGCAATGTCCGCTGCCTCCTCTCTCTTCTTTCGCGAGAGGACTGTTGCGCATGCACCAGAGAGGGCCCCGTTTCCGATCCCGTGAACGGTTGCATTGACAAAATCGGGGATGATCCCGAACTCCACAACTTTCTTTATGTCTGCATACGCCCCGAACGCCCCGGCAAGGAAGACGTGGCGGACATCGGAGATACCGACGCGGTACTTATTCATGAGGACACCGATTGCCCCGCAAGCAGCAGCCTTGGAGTCGATAAGGTAGGCCATGTCATTTTTTGTGATCATGATACCCTGCCCGGTCGCGGTCTTCTCGCCTGGCACCAGGACATACTCCGGTCCATCCGGCCCATTGCGAACACCAGGTTTTCCGGAAACAATCCGTCCGGTGAAGTCGAGGATCCCTGCTGCCACCATGGCCGCTGCCGCATCAATAATCCCGGACCCGCATATCCCCCGGGGTTTCGCACCCCCGATGGTCGTCCAGGCAACGGCTCCCGTGCCGGGATCGATAGTAACATGGTCAATTGCCCCTCTCATGGCCCGCATACCGGAGGAGATGCCGGCACCTTCGAATGCCGGGCCGGAGGCGCACGAGACTGAAGCCATCCAGTCTGCATTGCCTAAAATTACCTCGCCGTTTGTCCCGAGGTCAATAATCAGCGTGAGTTCGCCGGAATGGTTCATGCCGGATGTGAGGACATTTCCCACGGCATCGCCCCCCACAAACCGGCTTACGTCAGGAAGGCAGAAGACACGGGCATCGGGATTGATGGCAATACCAAGCGCTCCGGCAAGGACCACGCGGGGCTCACGGGAAATCTCCACATTTGCCAGTTCGAGTTGGGTGGGATCCTGCCCGAGGAGGAGCCAGGTCATAACCGTGTTACCTGCAATGCACGCATCGCAGATATCTCCTGAATCGGTGCCGGAATCAGTTGCGAGCTGCCGGATAACTGCATTGATGCTGTCGATTGCGGCTGACTGGAGCTTTATCCGCCCGGCTTCCTTTTTCGCCATGGCAATGCGGGTGAGGAGTTCCTCCCCATGCGTGATCTGCTGGTTGAGAACAGATGCCTCGGCGCAAACCCTGCCGGTGTTCAGGTCAATAAGAATCCCGACAACGGTTGTTGTACCCAGATCGATTGCCAGTCCGAAATTCCGTGCTGTCGTATCGCCATCCTCGATGCGGATGATCTCCGGGAACCCGCCGGAACGCGTGATGGTAACGGTACACTCCCCACAGCCGGTGGTAATCTTCTGGAGCTGGTCCCTCGTCATGTGAGGCCGGGTGCCGCGGTACCCTTCGAGCTGGATTGAACGGTGGGCGAGGTTGTGGTGATCCGTGTGCGTGATGGTAACGCGATGTTTTGTCACCGCCGGGTCAAGTTCACTGACGGATTCATGGTGGTTTTGCAGGATCTTCGGGGTGTCTGTCCGGCTCTCAATGGGGATGATAAACTCACAGTCACCCAGGATATGGGTCTGGCAGGCCCGGCAGTAGTTCTTCTGTACTTCCTGTGACGTGAGCCCGCGGACTGTTGCCGGGGCACCCGCATCGCAGTCCCCCCGGACATGGATCACCCTGCATTTATTACACTCCCCTTTCCCCCCGCAGATGCTTTCCACAAGGATACCTGCCTTCTGGATGGCGGAAAGGACGGTTGAACCCGTGGCTACGGTTACCGTTTTCCCCATGGGCGAGAAAAAGACTTCACAAGTACCGGTCATCTCATACACCACGTATGCGTTGCACCTGGTGGCCTGTGTAGTAATACGTCATGGTCGCTCGTACAGGACTTCGGGAGGCCGGGAACATGGCGATCAGCTTTCCACGTGCCAGCGGTCGCGGAGGAATTGTGAGATCCCTGATGAGTCCTTGGGTCCGACCAGGATCTTCCAGCCGGTTGCTTCCTCGGTCTCCCCGCTCAGCCGCGCGGCAAGTCCCGGGATGATGAGAGTGGTATGGCTGACAAGGCTGGCAGCATCGTTCTCCCGGAGCGCCTGGGCAATGCCTTCGGCCGTAAAGTTCCGCCCGGCAACAGCGCTCTCGACACTGAGTCCCCCGGTATCCGCGACAATGAGATAACAGTCAAGGTTCGCCGACTTGATGTCGGACTCGACCGTGAAGTACGTGAGGGCGTAGTTGGTGGTGATGAGTACCGGCGAACTGGAATCCGGCCGGCCAAATGTCCTGACACCAGCCTCGACCGAAACGGGTTTTCGCGGGTCAGTGTAGATATTGAACCGCCAGATAAGTTGCGGCAGGAGCACCCAGCCGTCGAGGCTGTGCATGATGAGAAGGTCGGAATAGCGCGAGATGAGCATGGATGCGGTGATCGCCTCCCGCCACTTGAGGACATCCTCGGAGAGCTCGCTTCCAGCCCAGACCGTGAGCGGGACACCGAGGAGCGGGAAGCCAAAGAGATCGTCAAACTGCTTTGTGGCTGCGGTGCGGATGGCCGTGAAATTGGCAATGGTATCGCCCAGCCCCTCGTCCGGGAAGGTGCCAGGATCGAGGACAAGGTCGCGGACACCGCAGGCAAGCAGGGTTGCAACAAGGGACCGGAGCAGTGCAAGGTTGTTCGGGGCAAAGACCGCGAGCGGGGCATTGTGGGCAAGGGCAAGATCAGCCATTTCCTTCCAGTTGCTCTCCGTGGCAGCGTAGATGAGAGGGCGTCGGCCTTTTGCAGCCTCGAGACCCGCGGACATGACCCGTGCGTCCAGTGCACAGAGGATGAGCGGGAAGCGGCTGGCCGAGGAAACCGCCTTTACAGTACTTCGGAACTTCTCCGGGTCGTTCGAGACCGATCGGATGGCAATGGCATTGAGCGTCAGCTTCCTGCCAATATAATTGTACGAAAAGTCCCCGATCCTTCGGACACGCTCGATAAGTTCCTCCTCCGGCATCAGGTCATTCACATCAATGGCTATCGGCGTCGGGTTATGGTACGTGAAGTCATGGCGCTGCAGCACGTATTTTCCGCCGATATCCATGGCATAATCGCCGGTCCCGATGGTGACCGTCCGGACGGGGGGGGCAAGGAGGATTTCGAGTTTCTCCCGCGGGGATGCGTATTCATCCGTATGGATTGGGGGGCAGTCCGTCAGGAGGAGTTCTCCGTTGACGAGCCGCGTGGCATAAGCCATGCAGTTTGCCTCGCCGCATTCCCCGCAGTTGGTCCGGGGGAGCAGCTTGTACACATCAATCGGGCTGATCTCGCGGATACTCTTTCTCTTCCTGGGGGGTGCGGCGGTCATATGCGCACCCCCACCCAGTCGGCGATCTGTCCGGCCTGAGCAGTCCCGACAGTCGGAAGTCGTGGGATAACCTCCCGCATGGTGAGGACTGCTGCTGGGTGCATCATCAGGAAAAGGTCCACGCCGGCAAGAAGAAGCGTGAGCGCATTGACGGTCTCCCAGACCGGCCCACGCAGCTGGCGGGAACCGTATTCAGGGGCCATCTTCATCCATGCTTCCCGGGCAGCCCAGGCGTTGGTGGCGGCAGAGATGGTCGGGTGGGCGAGTTCGTTATCCCCCATCAGGGCAGCATACCGCGCCCGCTCATGAATAGTGAAAGAATATTCAAGGCCGTATCCGAGAGCGACCGTGGTCAGATCCATGACAATCTGCTCCGGCGGAATATACTCGTACAGGCGGCGGTTGAGCTCCTTGGCATTGTTCAGGTCAAGGCCAGTGAAGGCAAGGAGGGCGTGCCCGTGTTCGCGTGCCGCGGTTGCAACCCGTTCAAGGGTCCCGGCTTCGGCCATGTCAAGGGTCACCGAGTTGATCAGGAGCCGTTCGCCTTCAGCCATTTCAGCAACAGCAGAGAAGACTTCAGCGTCTTTTCTCGGGTCGCCGCACCCTCCGATGATAAGCGGGACATCAACTGCCTGGAGGACCTCTTCAACGGTTTTTACCGCCGCCGAGGCCGGTGCATTACGGAAGAGCGGGTCGGTGCTGGTCAGGTGGACTGTTACTACGTCAGCGCCGAATTTCTTCACGTTCATCTTCGCCCATTCGGCAGGGTCCTCAATGACTTCAGCTATATTCTCGCGGAGGACCCGGGGAAGGGTCACCGGCATGTCAAAGACATCGAGCGAGATGACCGGGGAATGGAGCGGGGGCCGGGCCGGGTCCGAGTAGGCCGGGGCTGTTGCACCGCCGATGGTTATGGACCGGCAGCGGCTTCCCCCTTCCGCCTTTGTTGCGCCTAAGCGGACCTCTCGTATCCTGCCAGGGAAGTCCAGGTTTTTCCTGGAATATGACTCGCGGATCAGGTCTGCGGGTTTTACCGGCGGTTGAGCCGGTGCAGCAGGTATACCGGGGACTGCTGGTGCCGGGGTTCCTCCCGACAGGGGGATGAAGAGATCGAGGTCGCCGATCTCCATCGAGAAGTGCTCGAGCTCAACCTGGCTGACACCTTTCAGGAGCTCGCGGAGCTGCGGGGCAAGGGCAAAGAGCTGCGCTGCATCGATGGGCGGGGTGGTGTTCTCACGGTTTCTGCGTGCCATGGCGCTCACCTCCCGGGCGGATCGGCTGGATGATAACTTTTTCGGCAGTGACCCTGGCATTCTTGAGGATGATCCGGAACCCACCGGCATTGAGCGGGATGTCGCGTCCGGAGAGGAAGGGGACTTCCTGTCGCCCATGTGTCGTATCACCAGCATCAGCGGATGTATCCTCTTCCCACCGCTTCGTGACCGGGTGGTTATGGGAAATAAGGAACGCTCTCAGTTCCTCAAGTGTCTTTGCGTCCTGTTCGGTAGCAATAGCCCCGTACACGGATTCCGGTATAAACGACTTTAAGCGTTCCTTTGTCTCCTGAGGCATCCAGACAACGCGGTCATAACCACCATCCGCCGCCATGAATTTCTGTGAGCGCATGTACTCAAGGGATATGCCGTGGAAACCGTCGACCTGCCGTCCCCCGGCCGTTGAATCTGCCATCGTGGAGAAGGGGAGACCGTTTACGGTCACGTCCCTGAACCCGCGGAGGACGATACCAAAGCCGTCAACTTCCGGGATGTAGAATGCTATGCCTTCGAAACACCCACAGGAAGTGTGGGGATAGCCGAATGCAGAGTAGAGGTAGACCCGGCTTACTTCTCCCATGGAGCGCTGCTTTGCGCTCTCGTTGACACCCGAATATTCTCCCTTCTCCGCATCGATACATGAGCCTTTTTCAATCGCATAGATCGGCCCCTTGGGATCGACCCCGGCTGCGGCACGCCCGTCGAACCAGCTGATTGCGCCACAGTTGGCATAGCGCTGGGGGGTGATGACACAGACATGCGTGGGGGCAAATGACTGGCAGAGAGCGCAGCCATAGAAGACATCGACATCGTCATCGGAAAGCCCCCGGGCGCGGGCATCGCGGGCCTCGTAGGTTTTCATGGCTTCTTCGTAGAGTGGCTTGATCAGAGCAGGGTCCGTGATAAACGTGATTTGGATCTTCTCGATGAGGGGCAGTTCCTTCCGGAAGAGATCGACCATTACCTCACCAATAAAGCGGAGAGAGGTAAGGCCTTTTTTGAACGCCTTCTTCGAGAGCCGTATCCAGATGTCGTACCGCTGGTTGAGGTGCATGAAACCCTCGATATAGTTGCAGTATTCATGGATCCGGCGCTCGACAACTCCTTCAAGGTCCGGCTCGAGTCTTGTACCGGCAATCTCGACAATGATGCCCAGCGGGTAATGCTTCCCCTCGACCATGTCCGAAAGGTCCGGGCCGTTGATGAGGAGCTTCCCATCTTCTACGGCATCTGCCGGGCGGACGCGTACAATCTCAAATTTTTCGGATTCCTGCGGGCCGCCCAGCTCCATCTGCATGTCGTTCTTCCGGACACGCTCCCCTTCATGGACAAGACCAACTTCCACCGGGATATTCTCAAACATGGTATACTCCGCGCCCTAGTCCTCAAGGTTCTCGACAATACCCTTCAGGTTCGCTGCCCAGTCTTTTATAGTACTGTTCGGGAACGACCAGCTTGCATTGGGCTGGTACACGCAGTCGAAGGTGATGGTCTTGACATTCGGCGCAAAATGCTTGAGCCCGGAGAGGATCGTCCACTCCATGGAGTACGGGAGGCCGACAAAAATGGCAAGGTCGTACGGCTCTTTCCCGTCAAGGCCCTTCCACTCCGGGTCGGTGAGCCGGCTGCTGATCTCAACTGCGGACATGACAGCAGCAGGCTCGAACTCGCGGGAGAGGAATTCACGGTTGGTACTTGCCGACACAACGACCGGAATGACAGCCTTCCGCGCAAGGGCAATCAGGCACTCGATCATTGGTTTTCCGTCAACCTCGTATTCAACAATACCATGGCCCACGATCATGATCGGGCGCTTAGCGCGGCTGATCAGGGCATCAGCGATATCCGGCTTGAGGATGAGCGAAGCCTTCTTGGGGCCGGCGATTTCCGCTGTCTGCCAGGCATCCGTCATCGGCATGGTCAAGCCACCTTCCGTGAATGCACCATGCGGGAGAGCAGAGTGGGATCGGGGATTTTTGACTCTTTCCAGTCATGCTCCGCGAGGTGGGCTTCCACCTCGTCTTTCAGCGTCAGGGGAATATCGGCCGGGGTCCTGACAAGACGGTACACATCAGACGGTATATCGCCAACGTGGCGCTTGTGGAGGTCGATATAGTTGGCGAGCTTGTTTGCCCGGCCCTTCCCCGTATCGTTCGGCCGCATGGCAAGTTTTGCGATCAGAACCATCGCTTCCTCCTTGGTCTCGGCCGCAATGAAGAGGTGTTCAGGGACCGGACCGCCGTACACGCTCTCACCGGTCCGGGCATCATGCACCATCCAGTCGCTGTCGCGGTCTGCACGGCCAAGCAGCATCCGGCGGTATTTCGTGCCGTGCGGGCCGACAATGACCGGAATACCCAGCCGCCAGAATCCCGCTGCGATAGCCGCCGCCTTCTGGGACATGGCACCCCACGCAACGCCAACGGCACCGACCCGGTTGTATACGTAATCGGCTATCTCCTCGTAGTTCCCCCGCAGGGGTCTTTTGGCGAAGATACTGGCAATCTTGATCGCTGCACCGGCAATGTGGGCATTCGAGATGCAGGAGCCCACGTTGACGACCCCGCCGGCCTCGAACGCGCCGGAGAACTGCTCGTACACAGTCTTTCCCTCATCGTTGCGACACATACCGGCTGACATTGCAGCGCACCCGGAGGTGCAGACAATATAGCGCCGTTGTGCAAATTCGGCAACCATCTCGGCCACCTCCCGCGAGCCTTTGGGGAAATTGGCGCAGCCGACAAAGGCGACAATGCCGGGGATCTCGCCGAGCACGATAGGCCCGCCCACCTTCCGGATCTCGATGTCCTGGATGGCCCCGCGCCCGGTCCGGAGACAGTAGGTCTCATCGCGGGTCTGCTTTTCCGCTGCTGCAATAATGAGCGTATGGACGGGGAGTTTCTGTTTGCACGCGGACTCGCACCGGCCGCAGCCAAGGCAGTCGTCGTAGAGCTCGTCCAGACCGGAGAGGTTCCCCGATGCTGCCAGTTTGACTGCCTGTGCCACCGGCAGGTCATTGGGGCAGGCCCGCCGGCATTGCATGCAGAGAGTGCACTTCTTTGCCATCTCAGCGACCTGGTGCTTTGTCGGAATGCTCCCGCGCTTCTTTCGCTTGGGATGGACCAGCAGGGCAACGCGTGATGCGACCTCCCCGACTTTCTCAGGATCAAGAATAAGAGCACCCGTTATGTCCCCGTGGATAAAGGCAGCAACGATCGCATCTGCCGGTTCATTTGTCATGTCGGGCAGGCCCAGGCAGTTCTTCTCGCTCGTTGCGATGAGTGGAGCATGGATCTTCTCTGACTCTGTCAGCGTATCTGTGCGGATGCACTGCTCATCAACGACAATCACATCCGGCACGCCGCTCCGGATATAGCGGAGCTGCCAGGAGATCGGACCAACGACTTTTGCTTTCGGCGCGTACCGGGTGAGATCCAGCGCCGTGCAGCAGATGCCGGTCACCTCGACATCGCCGGCATTGCCATGGTCGCGCAGGTAATCGATGATGGCTGCAGCCGGGGGAACGTTATGGCCGATGACAAGGATGACCGGCTTCTTTGCGTCGATAGTCCCAAGACCGAGATCCGCGAGAGGGGACTCAGGGTCTGCTTTGGGAAACCCAAGTGCCGAGACCTGTGCAATGTCTGCTACTTCCATGCCGAGATGGTCAATCATGCCTGTATGGAATACCTTGGACTCGAAATCAAGGCTGTTACCTTCCTGCCCGGTATGAGTGACCGCGAGGAGCTGCGTCAGCTGGTTCTCACAGTAGTCCAGCACCGGCTCAAGGTCACCGAGCGTCTCGGGTTTTATCCCGCAGACAAGCCGTGTTATCGGGGCTTCCACCTCGACTCCGGTACCTCCCACGTTGATCGGGTATTCCCGGCCGAAGGTCTCAATCGTGTGGGTGAGGATCTCACGGGCATGGCTTGTGTGGGTTGCGGCACCGACACACGCGGAGAGGAGGACGATACGGGACTGCTGGGCGGGCATGGAGATCCCGCAGGCCCCCTTCTTGCTTCCGGTCAGGTCACATTTGCCGTACGTGCAGAGACAGCAGAGATCACAGAACGGCATATAAAACGGTTTATACCGGGAGAGAAGCCGGCGGTCCCATGACCGGAGCGTTGTGAGCGACGGGAATGGTGAGGGGCCCATTGGTTCGTCCCAGTGCTCGCGGGAGATCGCGCCGATGGAAACCGTGAGATCGCGGAACTGTGCAAGATCTGAGTTGATCTCTTTGATACTGAAACTGACACTCTTCCGGCTCACCGTAGCAATCCCCCAAAAGTTCAACTATACATTGTGATATGAGTAAAATAAGTGTATTGGAACGGTACAGGAGTGGCCTGATTGGGGATGAGCAGGAACACTCCAACATGCGGGACGATGGTTTACACAGGAATCTATTGTTGCAGGAGGGCAATCCCGTGTTCTTATATGCCCGAACGCCCAACTGTCCCATCAGGATATCCATGAAAACCATGGCATGCACCGGAGGATCTGGCAATGTCCGGTGAGATGGACCTGAAGCTTGAGGCGCTTTCGAAATATATCGTGACCAGTCCCTCCTGGGTACGGTCGCTTGCCCTTATCCTGCTCCTCTCAGGGTGTGTCGAGATCATGTCGATCCTGGGCAGCGAGAAACCCTTTTCCAACCCAAATCTCTTCCCGATTGCCGCATACCTCATCCCGGCGCTGGCTGCGCTTGCTTTCACGCCCTGGCTTGCCCGCCGGTTTGGCGGGAAACTCGACCATGGCTGGTCGGGGCTGACGGCAGCTCTTGGCCTCATCATCTCGCTTTTTGTCTCGCTCTCGCCTATCCTCCTTTTCCGGTTCTCGTTTGCTCTCTTCTTTGCGGTCTCGCTTGCCCTTGTCTTTGCATTCCGGATGCTCCTCCTTGCCGCTGTCGTTGATTTCCATCTCCGGAAAGTTGTTGTCCCTGCATTCCTCCACTCCGGCATCGCGATTCTCGGGGCGGCACCGTTCCTTGGCCTGTGGTTCGTGCAGGTCTCAATCCTGCTCCACATCAGTTTTGCCGCGGGAGTCTATGCCTTCATCATCGTTGTCGAACGCCCGATGAAGGCAAATTTCAAGGTCGGCCCCCTTGAACTGGTGAACGCGTTCCTCCTCCATCTCTCGGAAGGGAGCAGGAAACTTGACGACTTCTTCCGGAGCATCGGGGAGAGCGTTGTCGTGCCCCAGGTCTCGCTCGTGCTGCAGCGGGAAGGGAAAGAGGAGATCTTTGTCACCATCCCGAATGTCCACCCGGGCCCCCTGGGCGAGATCGGGGGCAGCAACCTGCCGAAGATCCTCCACGGGCAGATCGGCGGCGCTGCGCTGGTCTTCCATGGCTCAGCCTCGCATGATTTCAACCCGGTTGATGAGACCGAAGTGAAGAAAGTCGGGGATGCTGTCCTTGCCTCCCGTCCAAAAACATGCACAACAGACCGCTGCACGAAAGCTGGCAGATATCGTCACGGGTCGGTGGAAGTGATGGCGCAGGGATTCGGCGACACTGTCATCGCAGTTGCAACCCGTTCACCACTCGTGACAGAGGATCTTGATTTTGCGATGGGATTCTCCATCATGAAAGCCGGTGAAAAACAGTTCCGGCATGTCGGGTTTATCGACGCCCATAACTGCATGGATTCTCTCGCAGACGGCGTTTATTCCGGGACATCGCTGGGCATGGAGTATCTTACTGCAGCAGAGGACGCTTTCTCTGGCACAGCACAACAGGAACAGATCCCCTTTATGGCAGGCTATGCCCACCAGACCCTTCCGTGGTCGAGGACCGACGGGTTCGGTGACCTGGGCGTGCAGGTTCTTGTCATCACGGCGGGAGGGCAGAAGACCGCGTATGTCCTCTTTGACGGCAATAATATGCACACGGGCGCCCGTGACGAGATCCGCAAACGCCTGCTTTCCCTTGTTGACGAATGCGAGATCATGACCACTGACACGCACGTGGTCAACACTATTTCAGGAAGGAACCAGGTGGGGCTGAAAGTGCCGGTCGATGCATTTTACCCTCATGTCGAACGTGCGGTGCGGGAGGCAATCGCAGATTCCGCACCGGCCTGCTCTGCCGGCGCAACCGCATGGTGCCGGGATGTTGTTGTCTTTGGCTCACAGCGGATCTCCCAGATTGCATCAACGGTCAATGCCATGATAGGATTCCTTGTGCCGGTAGCGATCATCATCATCGTCGGGGCATTTCTCACAACGGCAATGGCGTATTTCCTGCTGGTGTATTAAAAAAGAGGGAAAATTGGGAACATTTTTTTCCCGTAGTTCATTCCATTTTCTTTTCCTGCGCATCTGACAGGGCTTTTCCAACAATCTCCCTGACTGATCGATACGCCGGCGAACCGGCAGAAGCATCAAGCAGGCATTTCCCGGAAAGCACCATCTGCGCAATGGTCTCGTCCTGCACAATCCTCCCGATATAGGGCAGACCAAGTCCCGCAAGCGCCCCGGGATCCGGGTCGTCCGTGAAACCGTAGCCCCCGATAACAAAGAAGCGGTCGAATCGGATCCCGACCTCGCTGATGACCCGGTGCGCCCTCCTGACGTGGGCGAAAGACTTGGACGAAGGACCCATGACGTCGAAGATGATATCCACGTTGCTTGCGATCTTCCGGTTCAGGTGCTCGAGCCCGCCCGGGGAGTCGATGAGGATATACGAGTACTGCCGGGTAATTGAGGAGAGCGCGTTCTTGAGCGCCGCGTCCGGCAGGCAGTAGCATCCCTCGACCCACTTTGTCCCGACCGAGAAAAGATCGAACTGGTCCCCTTCATAGAGCCCCTCTTCCCAGATGCGGTTCTCAATACGCTTTGAGGGCGGGATACCAATCATTGTCCCGCCCTGCTGGATGAAGGTCTCCGAGAGCAGTTCGGCGATGGTCTTTTTCCCGGCCGCTTCGAGATCGACACCCACCATCTCGGCAAGGTTCTGGTCCGGGTCAGCGTCAACGAGAAGGATCGGGCCATTACCCGATTCAATGAGGTATTTTGCCATGAGGGCAACAAACGTCGTCTTGCCGGTCCCTCCCCGTCCCATGGTCACGATTGTCTTCATACGATCACCCCGTTCTCCCGGTTCCCCGGTATTTTTCTTCCGGCCCCTTTGCTGTTTCCAAAGCACCAGCAAGTTCGCGCACGGCATTCCAAGCAGGGGACTGCCCGGGAACGGCTGGCTCCCCCGCGATGCCGGCTTCCCTGACTGCCGGATCGTAGGGCACGCTGCCCAGTACCTCAAGGCTGTGCTCCCGTGCAAACGCCCGCACAATCCCCTCCTCTTCTGGCGTTGCATTCCGGTTTGCAACAATGCCTGCAACCGGAATTCCTGCCTCGTTTGCAAGCCGGCAGACTGTGGCCGCAGTCAGGAGCGATTTTTTGTTTGCATCCGAGACCGCGAGCAGGACATCGACACGCGCAGCAGTACCCCGGCCAAGATGCTCGATGCCAGCCTCCATATCAAGGATGACAACTTCGTCCCGTTCGACAACGAGATGACGCATCAGGGCACGGACAACCGAGTGCGCGGGGCATGTGCAGCCCGATCCCGCAGCCTTGATCGTCCCCATTACCAGCAGATGGGCGCCGGACGGGGTCCGCACCGCGTACTTGGCAATGATGTCATCCACCGAGAACGAGAGCCGGAAAACCCCCGGGTGATCAGTTGCGGTCTTGACGCGGATCAGATCTTCGTTTTCTGCAACCGGCTGGATCCGCGAGGCCTCTTTCTCGGTAAGCCCGAGCGTGAATGCAAGATTCGGGGAAGTGTCCGCATCGATGGCAATGACCGGCCGGCCGGTGGAGGCGAAGTGGGCAGCAAGGCTCCCGGCAAGGAACGTCTTTCCCACGCCGCCCTTACCGCAGACCGCGATCTTCATGGTTAATGGGGTACGGTGTCCCCCCACATAGACTATTGCCTTCCCGATCATCCCACCACGTTTCGGACACGGATGGTTTTAACTGATTGGCGGGAAACCGGAAGTACAGGTTGTTAAAACAGGAACGGTCGGGTCCGCATGAAACTGCCATGGTCGCGCAAGAAGGAAGAGGAGGGAAATCTGATATCCTGCCCGCGATGCAATGCACCGGCACCGGCCGACAATCCGTTCTGCGAGGCCTGCGGCGCGCGGATCGCCCCTCCTCCCTCCTGCTCCCTCTGCGGTACGCTCCTTGAGCCGGGATCGCGTTTCTGCCCCTCGTGCGGGGCAATGATCGGGAGCACCAAGGACAAGCCTGTTGCAGGATCATCCAAAAAAATTCTGGCAAAGAAATCACGGGTGTCGGTAAGCGAAGAGTCACCGGCCCCGCATGAACCGGAGAACGCGAAGCATCCCGATTCTCCAAAGAACGTACCTGACGATTGGGAGCCCCACCATGAGCCTGCAGAAGATAAACCGAAATCGCAACCTCCGAAAAAAACGCCTGTGCCTCCTGCAAGAACAACCATCCCGCCCGGGCGATCGCACGGGCTCGCCGCGCGCCTCGGGCAGGGGAGAGGGATGATTGCAATAATCCTTGTTCTCATCCTGGCAGGGGCGGTCCTCATCTTTTCCGGCATTCTCTCGCTTCCCGTTGTTTCATCACAACCGGTAGTTCCATCAGGAGTGGTCCCGGAAACGACACCATCACCTGTTACGGTGTCGGCAACCACAGTCGCACCAGCCGCATCAGAGACACGAACCGGGAGCATCTCGCTTGTACCTGGTCCTACCCAGACACTTCCAGCTCACCTGGATATTGTCTTACAAACAGAGCGTGACCCGCGGACACGGATGATCTCGGTCGAGTACATGGGGGGCAAGGGCCAGTACGGGGTGCGCGAAATCTTCGTCCGGGTCACCCGCTCCGATGGTGAGGTACTGACCGGCTCCTTCAAGCCTATCCAGATTGGCAGCAGGATCGAACTCCAGGGAACCGGGCAGGCAGACCGGCTGGAAGTCGTGACCCGGCATTATTCCGGCGAGGAATACACGGTCATTGACCGGGTATTCGAATACAAAGTCCGGACCGCGTAATTCATATCCTGTGCCGGTCCCGACATTCCAGGAAACCGGGGAATTATTTTCGCTTCCGTATCGAGAGGATCTTCAGGTAATCCGCAGCAGGGCAGAGACGCTTTCCCTCCGCTGCCGATTCTGCGGAGTCTGCAATGCAGTATTCGCCGGTCTCCAGGCTTTTTGCACAGGTGCCGATGCCGGACTCCTGCCCTTTTCCCGGCGCCGTGCCTTTCAGGTTTTTACAGATGACGGTAAAATCGGCCATGTCGTATCAGCGTTCTGTTGCACACGGTAGCTGATAAAGCGGACGGGCGACCCCAAGGGAAAGCCGATAAATGAGATCGCAACCAACCAGTTGGTACTAACAAGGCAGGAGCGGAGAATTCCCGATGCTTGACATAAAGTTCGTACGGGCCAGCCCGGATATTGTAAAGGCAGATCTCACAAAAAGGAACAACCTGGAAAAGATCGCATGGGTCGATGAACTGCTCGCAAAGGACGCCCGTTCCCGCGAACTTAAAGTAGAGACCGACCAGCTCCGCCAGCGGAGAAACACCATTGCCCGCGACATCAATGCGGCAAAGAAGGCAGGACAGGATGCAAAACCGCTGATGGAAGAGGCCGCCTCGCTCCCGAAAAAGATCAAGGATTACGACACTGAGCAGGAGGAGATCCGTACACGGATACGCGAGATCCAGATGCGCCTGCCCAATATCCTGCACGAGAGCGTCCCTGTTGGTAAGGACGACTCGGAGAATGTTGAGGTGAAGCGTGTCGGGACTCCCCGCACCTTCTCCTTTGAAGTGAAAAACCACGGCCAGCTTGCTGCAGATAAGGGCTGGGCTGACTTCGAGCGTGCTGCCAAGACCTCGGGCGCAGGCTTCTATTTCCTGAAAGGGAACCTTGTGCTCCTCGATATGGCCCTCCAGCGCTACGCGATTGATCTTTTAGAGAAAAAGGGCTACACGCCCGTCATCCCGCCCTACATGATCAACCGTACCTCGTACGAAGGCGTAACCGATCTCGGCGACTTCGAGAAGGTGATGTACAAGATCGATGGCGATGATGCGTACCTCATCGCCACGAGCGAGCACCCGATCGGCGCAATGTACCAGGACGAGATCTTCGAAGAGAAGGACCTCCCGCTCCGGCTTGCCGGCATCTCCCCCTGCTTCCGGCGCGAGATCGGCGCCCATGGTCTTGACACCAAGGGCCTGTTCCGGGTCCACCAGTTCACCAAGGTTGAGCAGTTCGTCTTCTGCAAGCCGGAGGACTCCTGGACGATCCACGAAGAACTGCTCGCCAATGCCGAGGAGATCTTCTGCGGCCTTGACCTTCCCTACCATGTCGTGAACATCTGCACGGGCGACATTGGTACAGTTGCAGCAAAGAAGTACGACATCGAGGTCTGGATGCCGCGCGAGAACGCGTACAAGGAGGTTGTCTCCTGCTCGAACTGCACGAGTTACCAGGCAGTCCGGCTCAATATCCGGGTCCGGGACAAGAGCGACTTTGAGTTAAAGCAGCACGTGCACACCCTCAACTCAACAGCCATTGCCACCTCCCGCGTGCTGCGGGCGATCCTCGAGAACAACCAGCAGGAAGACGGCTCGGTTGTCATCCCGGAAGTCCTGCGGCCATACATGAACGGGCGCGAACTACTCTGAAGCGCAGAAACACGTCCCGTTCTGGTATTTCGCCCATATCCTTTTTTTATCCATAGGACGCAGATATATTCAGGATTGTGGTCGCATGGCATATCCTAACCTCTACAGTGACGAATCGATCGTCCTCAATGCACAGAATGTCAAGGTGAAATCCGTATCATTCGAAGCGGTGCTCACGACACGCAGGCTCATTCTCGTGGACAGCAAGAAGCACCTGATAGCACCGCAGGAGATCCTGCTCGCTACCCTGCGGGACATCGAAGCTGGAGAGAATGCCATCCGCGACCCCACCATCACCCTCTCTATCATCACCACGACCGGCGCCACCCGCCAGATGATCCTCACGTTCTCGAAGACAAGCGGCGGGGATCGAAGGCGGGAGCGTGATGAGTGGATCAAGGCACTCAGGCTGAACATGGCATCGGCCGGGCAGCACCCGATCATGCCCGACCAGCCAGTCCCGGAAGAGGTCTATCCCCCCGGTGCCGATGAGCGGCCATCACCTGTCCGGGCTCCACCCGCTGTCCCGGCTCATTCCGGGAAGAAGAAGATCGAGATCGCCCGTCCGGGCCCGATCAAGAAGATCATCGATGCTCCCCCGGCCATCCCGAAACCCGTGGAGACCACAAGCCTTCCCACGGGTTCGTTCTGCAACAAGTGCGGCAGCCGCGTGCCCCCGGACTCGGCGTTCTGCAACAAGTGCGGGACACCGGTCGTGACCGACGCGGACCTTGATGCGCACCTTGCTGCACCGTCCGCCCCTGCGCCCTCAGTCCCCCAGATCCAGGTACAGGCCCGGCCGACATTCGGGCAGGGTGACAAGAAAGAGCGACCTATCGAAGAGGTCATCCACTCGATCGAGCCGCTCATCGAGGACTCGGTCCCCCGGACCCAGCCCTACCCTATTGTGCCAAAGCAGGTGTTCCAGCCCCGTGAACAGCAGGTAGCCGTACCGGAGCAGCAGGAGCCCTCAACGGAAACTGCACCAAGCCCGGCACCCGAGACCGCAGCGCCCGCACCGGAATCCCCGACTCCCGGTGTGAACTGGCCGGTCCTTGGTTCTGCCGGCGGCGCCGTTGAAGGGCAGGTCTCGATCCCGGCACAACCGGAAGGAGTACCAGCCGCGGCGCCACAGGCTCCCCCAGTCCCACCTGTGCCACCTGTTCCGGCAGCCCCCGTCGGGAAGAAAAAGATCATGGTTATCGGTGCCGTTGCGCTGGTAATCGTCCTCATCATCGCGGCGGTCTTCATCTTCGCAAATCCGCTTGGCGGGGGACCAGCTGTCACGACAACACCTGAACCAACCCCCGTACCAACAACGGTTGCCACTCCCACACCCTCCACACCTACGATGACGGTTATCCCGACAGCAACCACACCCGCTGTTGAACCCGCAGAGACACCAGCAGGGTCAACCAGTTCTGCCGGCGGTAAGATGATTGTCCCGGACCAGAACGTCTGGATCCACATCATCTATGACGGCGAATACAACGGCATCTACGGTGTAGCCGGAGGATCAACCACGATTGCGGGTGAAGGGGAAAAAGTCCTCCAGATCCCGGTTAACGTGGGAATCGTGATCGCCTCGATCCAGAAACTGGACGGGTCCGGTGACAAGCTGACTGTCGAGATCTGGAAAGACGGCAAACTGGTTGTGGAGAAATCCACGGTTTCGCCCAAAGGCGTAGTCGAGATCCAGGCCGACTTACGGCCGACATCCACCCCAACCCCGACGCCCACCGCAACCAAGATCCCGGTCCCGACAAAGACCATGACAGCGGCAAATGAAACGGCCAACATGACCGCAACAACTACTGCGGCAGCAGAATAACGCTTCTTTTTTCTTATTTCAGCAGGGTTTTTCTGGTTTTACTTCAACGCCAGTCCCGACAACATACGTTTCGCCACCGACAAACAGCCGGCTGCCGCGCAGGTGATAGTCCTTCACAACGTTGTCCTTTCCCTTCAGATGAACGCGTATTTCGCCGAACCCGCTGGACACGATTTCCCTGATAGCCTGCTCAGCTGCATGCCGGTCCTCTTCCACAATAAACGCGAGCGCATTCATATCGACGATCGCGTCCCCGGATTTTCCGAGCGATTCCTCAATGAACCGGTTGGTCCGGATAAATTTTCCATCCCGGTCCAGGATAAAGAAGATATTGGGGATGCCGTCGATGACCGCATCGAAGAACTCTTTCTCCCGCTGGAGGGCTTCCCTGACAATCTTCCGGTCCGTGACATCCCGGATCGATTCGATCGCCCCAATCATGGTTCCTGCATTATCATACAGGGGAGATGCTGTGAACCATAACAGGGCATCCCGGCCTTCGCTGAAATCCGGTACCTTGATCTCGGCATACAGGATGTTTCCGTTCCGTTTGATGAAAGGATACTGGGCTTTTATTGCCGGGTCGTTCTTCAGCACAAGGTCAACCAGCATCGGGCGTTCTTCATGATAGAAGGGGATCGCGTAGGAATAACCACCCTTCCTGACAATTGCTGACGCAGGGATCCCGGTCAGGTTCTCCATTGCCCGGTTCCACGCAATCACAATCCCCTCCGTATTGATGGCAAACGTTGCATCAGGCAGGAAGTTGAGGATGTCTGCCTGGAGCCGTTCCTGGTCGGAGACTTTCTGGTCAGCCCTCCGGAGCTCGACCGCATGCCGGATCTTGTGCGCGAGTTCCGCAAACTGCGACTTTGCCTCGCCCCCTTTCTGGAGATAGAAATCCGCCCCTTCGTTGAGGGCCTGGATGACGATCTCCTGCCGGCTCTTACCGGTAAAAATGATGAACGGGATGGTATTACCGGAAGCCCGGATCTTTTTTAAGAACGCAATCCCGTCCATGACCGGCATCTGGTAATCGGAAACAATGGCTTCGTAGTTGCCGGACTCCAGGAGTTTCAGGCCTTCAGAAGCAGAGGTTGCTGTGTCGACACGGAACTTTCCGTGCCGCTCAAGAAAGATCTTGCCTACCTGGAGCAATTCGGGCTCATCATCAACATACAGGACCTGGAACATACGTACCCGGGAATGCTTTACAGTGAATGATTATAGTTCACTATTAATAATTTTCTTGTGTATGCCGGGCTCTGAAAATATTAGTATGCCCGGTTTTTTCAGGATTTTTTTTCTTTTTTTCTTAACAAAATTTATTTTCGAAAAAATTTCGGCTCCAAAAAAATGGTAGTGTACACGAAGTGCTGTAAAAAGTGAAGATGCCCTGTATCCAACAGTGAATTGGAAACAAAGAGGAACAGGGCAATGGATCTAAGAGATATCGTACTAAATTATCTTACCGATAACGAGAAG
>Ga0302251_1000092_pt1 | contig 111721 bp, 90 predicted proteins | sample AAG_RA_Gln_MG_FD_193534 | JGI IMG/M metagenome (GOLD analysis project Ga0302251, IMG submission 193534) | Enriched activated sludge microbial communities from anaerobic digester in WTTP, New Holstein, Wisconsin, United States - AAG_RA_Gln | ecosystem: Engineered > Bioreactor > Anaerobic >... | reverse complement strand
TAGTGCATTTCTCATAGATGCTGGAATCACCTTTCTGGTGAAACGTTTTTCGTGGAGTCTTCCCTTGGAAAGTCATCACGATAAGGTTTGTTATGTTTCAAAATTTCTGAGGCGGTGGATTCAGGGAAATAGGAACACCTCAGGCACTGGATTGTCACAGCAGAAAAAGGGAAAATGGTACCAACAGCGGTGCTAATGGAGGAAAGACCATGGATACAATAGGGGAAAAACTTGGCAGATATATGTGGGACAAAGCCTGGGAAAAGCCTGTCGGCAGGCCGGACACTCAGGTGATGATTGAAAGATGTCTGGATATACTCGATCACTCCTCAGATATCCCGGAAAAGGAATACCTTTCCCATAGATGTATCGAAAAAATCCTTAACTATTCAACAGACGAATCGCTTAAAAAGGCGGCCGGCTCGGCAGAACGGCTCGCATCATCCATGTGCAGGGAAGCACAGCACGCAAGCAATGTGAGTATACTCAGAGCAATTGCCAGCTCTTTTTCAGGAAACCTGCCTCTTGCCGCACTGGCCATCAACGCCATGGATTCAAGCTTCATGTCATCCACAAAAGAAGAGATCGGCCGCATCTATCTCGATGAGCTGTCAAAATCAACAGGAGCTGCTCCGGAAAAGAGCCTTATTTCATCAGCACTGTCACTTTCAAAGAATAATGACTCACCATCTATTCAATGTGCAGGATACAGGGCTGCACTGTCAATGCTGACCTCACCTCTTACATTGACGGCAGACCAGGCTCTGCTTCAGACAGCGAAGAATCTGGCGAAATCTCCAAAGGACTCTTCAGATATATATGCCTCACGCCACTTTCTCAGTGAGTTCGGAAAGACCACTTCCAGTAATGCTTCTCAGGCGCTTTCCGCAAATGCCGCATCGCTGATGGGCAGGACCTCGGAAGCGGGCTCTCAGGCCATACTGAACTCCACTCTTTCAGCTGTTTCCGCAAATACAGGAGAGCCGCTTGAAAAACAGCTTATGGAAGTTTCAAAGAGCGCTTTTGAAAGTGTAAAAGATCTGCAGGACAAAGGTAAGATAGCCGCTGCCTGCATCCAGTCGATGGAAAAGATCTCATCTGATCCTCTCCTGAAAAAACTCGGCACAGTGCTCTCCGATCTCCAGGCAGCCGGCAACGACACTGTCAAGTCAATGGGCTCGACAGCGGCCTTCAATATACTCCTCCACCCATCTGAAGAGACGATGGAGAAGACCTTCTTCACCGCCGCCGATGAGATTATGCTGAACGGCCAGGCAAATGACATAAAGGCACAGGCGGCAAAACCTTTCATGGATGCCGCAGTGAGAGAGATAGAGAACTCTGTAAAGAAAGACACAATTGCAAAGGCCCTGGATCTCCCTGACAGCTTCAGCGACGGCTCGCACAGAATCATGGTCTACACAGCGATCCTGGACACACTGAACAAATCCAGAGAAAAAGGCGTTGAGACAACATTGCTTGACATCGTCCGAAACAACTTCGGGGGATGGGATTCACTGAAGAACATGGATGAATCGAAGCGCCTGAACGGCAAGCTCAGAACTGCACAGATCTTCATCGAAAAGATGTATTGCGATGAATTCTCGAAAGTACCGCAGGACCCCTGCAGAAAAAGCATCATCAAGGCTCTGAAAGGCATTCTTTCTCCAAGCAGCTCAATCCCTGTAAACGGGAAAGACGTTGTCTTCTCCAAAGAGTTCCAGAAGGCATCGGTCATAGCCTTTGAAGCCGTCCTGGAAGAGCTGTCAAAGGATATAAAAGGAAAACCGGAAGAAGCTCTCAGCAGGATCTCCAGAAACATCCTGGACAGAGTCAGTACCTCATGCCCATCAGGAGTGGAGGCTGCTTATACAGTGAGACCATTCATCGTGGAGATCGAAAGGATTACTTCAGACGACACCGTAAGGGCACTCGCACAGATTGGCCGGGAGATACATGAGAAGGGCGTATTTGTTTATAAGAGCGAGGAGATCGTGTACAGAGAAATGCTCGATATCATGGAAAGCCCGCAGAACGGCAAAAAAGAAATCCGGCTGGCAGAGCTGGCCATTAAATGCGGCAAGGAATGGGACAAGCTGAACAGCTCCAACGATAAGACTGAATATCCCTATAATGTAGAAGACTCTACAGACAGCGTCAGAAGGGATATTACTATGCGTAGAGGTAAATTTGATATTGCAAAGGCTTTCACCGGTAAATTGGGAGAAATCACCACAGACCCTGCCAGAAAAGCTGTCATCAGAAATCTGCTGAAAGTGCTGTCACAGGACTATCTGATAATGGGAAGCATGAGTATCTGGGCCAAAGAAAACAACGACTGCTCTTCATTTACACGGGCTGCAAACAGTGTATTCCCATTCCTGACGATAGACAGTACCGTAGAGCCGGAGGAGCTTCTTGCAAAAGCGGCCAGAAGCATCATCGAAAAAGACGGTGTGGTGAGCAGCGGGAAAAGACGCTCGTCAATGATATCACCTTTCCTGAATGAAATACACCACACCACAAAGAACAATACAGTGAGAAATCTGACTGAAGTGGCATTGAAGATCGGCGAACTGAACATAGATGCCTCGACGTATATAACAACCAGCAGTCTTGTCGCCCTGAACGCCATTGACCGACACGCTGCCGGAAAGCCGGACAGGGAAATTGTACAGGCTGTGAAAGAGGCCATCAAGATGACCGCCACAGACAAAGATCATTACGAGTATAACAAAGGAACAGACAAGAGCCTTTACATTCATTCCTATCTGACACAGCTCCGAAATACCACAGAGAATCCGGTTATTGTCAAAATCCTTGCCAATCTCGGGAGCCTCGAAAAGATTGACAACAAAAGGACAGCAGAGCTGGAGATGACCTTTGAACTGCTTAACAAGCTCTTTGAAGCGGAAAATCTGGTAGAATCTGCAGCAGATCCTTCCAAGGCAGGAGAGATCACAACAGATGAAGGACATATCGATATTGGCGGTGTGAAGCTCAAAATCAGGCCGGAGAAGAAAATGGGATTCCTGACCATTGGTTTTGATGGACTTACTGCCCAGATGGCCTGATTCTGCCATATTTTCAACTGGCAGTAACCCTGCATCATTACATTGAGACATTGAGACATTGAGACATTGAGACATTGAGACATTGAGACATTGTGACTCATGTGCTTCACAGGGCTGAATATTCCCTGCTCTTAAGCACAGCCTTTTATCGCTGCCTTATATCACTACCTTTTGTCACTGCCTTTCCACTGGCATCATTCAGAGCCTGCACGCAGGAGACAGTCTTGAATATAATGGGATAGTCTGCCAAGATTGTTGCTGAGTCTTTCGCGATTAATCAGAAGGTAAGTGTGCAGTCAGGTGAAGAACCTTTTAACACAGCCGGATATCTGAAGTAATAGTTTTTCCTGAAGTGATGCAGATCCGGCCGAGGAGCCATTGAAAATGCCACAGTATTGCCCCGCCTGCGGAAATGAAAGCAGTGATAACGCAAAGTTCTGCCCGGAATGCGGTGTCACGCTGTTAGAGAACAGTTCACTGATAAGCGCCGTAATAGAGGACCGCTATGAAATCCTGGAAGTGGTGAAATCAGGAGCCATGGGTTGTGTATACAAAGCAAGAGACATAAGGCTCGAGAACACCGTGGCGTTGAAAAAGATAAGGCGCCGACGTAAACGCAGGTATGATCCAGGGCTTCATGAGCAGATTCTTCGGTACCAATCCATTAAAGGCGGCTCAAAAAGAAAATCAGCGGGAGATTGCAGACATCCTTTACTCTTACGGTGCAAGGGACAGGAAGCTTTGACAGAGATGATAAAGGAGCGGTTTTTCTGTGGTAATCTGAGAATTCGGTAACCTGATTATTCACTAACCCGATGCTGATGTAACGATACCACTGGTTGTTCCGCCATAAGGGGAAGATGAACGCAGAATGTGACATTGCCCAGGACCTGGATGCATTCCACAGTGGAAGGCAGGCAGAGGATCGGGCAGGTCGGGCAGAGAGTCGGACAGAAGCTAAGCGATCAGGCAGAGAGTCAGATGAGATTAGAAGCCAGAGAGTCAGATGAGATCAGGAGCCAGATCACGTCAGAAATACTGAGGGCTCGTTTTTTTATACTCTTTTATGCTTTCCAATGCCAGAAAACTCTCAATGCCGCTCTTTTCTCTCAACAGTTCTATTGTCTGAAGAAGACCCTCTTCTGTCCTGCTGTGAATCATAGTATAGAGATTCCAGGGGAAGTTCGGAAAGACAGGCCTTATATAACAATGACTCACACTGCGGCCCTCTGCAAACAGCCTTCCGATTCTGTCTTCCTCATCAGCAGGCACCGACCACACCACCATGGCGTTATGGCTGAAGCCTGCCCTGTGATGACGGAGAGCCGCCCCGAATCGCCTGATCACACCATTTTCCTGCCATAGAGTGATCTTTTTAATGACCCACGACTGCTCTTCACCCAGTGATGTGGCGACTGATTCGAAGGGTTTCTTTTCTGCTGGTATACCATTCTGTAAAGCGCGTATCAGATTCTTTTCTCTCTCTTGCAGGCCAGATGGAGATCTATCTCCGAGAACGGCCTCTCTGCAGATCCCTCCTCTTCGGATCACCTCTCCGCGGATCACCTCTCCGCGGATCACCTCTCCGCTAATCACCTCTCCGCGGATCACCTCACGGTTCACCTCTCTCCTCTGCTTTGCCTCTCCTGTGATGCTGAAATCCACCTGTATCTTGAACATCTTCAACGCCGGCAGATTGTAAAGTGCCTCAACTCCATCCCGGCCCTTTACCAGGTCGAGTATCTCCTCTATTCTGGAGTCTTCCCTGGCAATGAGAGTAAACCAGAGGTTGTATTGATGAGCCCTTAGATAGTTGTGAGTCACTTCGTGAAAGCTGTTTATATATCTGGAGGCTTCCTCGACACACCGGGGCTCTACCGAGGCAGCAGCGAGTGTGCTTTTAAAGCCGAGGCGCCTTGAATCAAAAAAAGGCCCTATCTGCCTTATAACTCCACTGTCAATAAGATTTCCGGTCAGATTTAAAGCTTCATCTTCTGAGATTCCGAGAATATCACCAAGAGCCTTGAAGGGGTGCTCTTCCACAGGGAAACCGGACTGAATGCGATCGAGCAGAATACTGTCACTTCTCAATGAATGATCCTTTCGGTCTGTAAACACAATAAGGCTCCTCAGCCAGGTAATCGCCTGTTGCCTCATATGCCCTGGCCCGGCATCCGCCGCATATCTCTTTGAATTCACAGAGGCCGCACTTCCCCTTCAGAAGGTTGAAATCTCTCAACTCCCTGAAGAGCCTCGAACTCTCCCATATTTCACCGAGAGGCTTTTCCTTTACATTGCCAGCTTTCATATCAAAATAGCCGCACGGCTGCACGTCACCTGTATGGCTTATGAAACAGAAACTGATCCCTCCCAGACAGCCTCTTGTCATCCTTTCCATTCTGCCGGGATGGATGTGGGCGGATACAGCAGGCTCTGCCTTCTCTCGCTGCCTGATGATACGAAAATAGTGAGGCACATCGGTGGGCTTGAAAAATATGCCGGGATTCTGCTGCTGCAGATCATATATCCAGTTCAGCGTCTTTTCATAATCTTCCGGCGAGAGCTCCTGCTCCTTTAAATCTTTTCCTCTCCCTGTCGGCACAAGCATAAATGGATGAAATGCCACAGCCTTCTGGTCCACTGCCAACTGTATCAACTGAGGGAGATAGTCTGCATTCATCTTCGTTATGGTGCTGTTTATCTGAACCTCGATTCCAGCATCTCTTGCATTTTTCATGCCTGAAAGAGCACCGATGAAGGCGCCGGACTCTCCTCTGAAGGCATCGTGCAAATCTGCCGCGGGAAAATCAATGCTGATGCTGATTCTCGAAATGCCAGCGGCCTTTATTTTAGCTGCCATTTCCGGAGAGAGAAGCGTGCCGTTTGGAGCCATCACAGTTCTCAGACCATTTCCTGTGGCGTAGGATGCGATCTGAAATATATCATCCCTCAGAAGAGGCTCGCCGCCTGTCAGAATAAGTATATGAGCACCTGTCGCAAGGATATCGTCAATTACATCGAAACACTCCCTTGTAGAAAGCTCGCCTGCATATGGGCCTTGCGATGCAGAAGCCCTGCAGTGCAGGCACTTCAGATTGCAATTTCTCGTAATCTCCCAGGCGATTATTTCAGGTTTATATACTTTCATCGATCGGCCATCTCCCATCTCTTATCTCCCATCTCACGATTCTCATCTCCCGCCCTGTTATCTTGCTGATATCTCCAGATCGGTCAGATAACAGGCGGGATCGGGAGCCCACACATCGCCGAAGACTGCCTCAGCCCTTACTCTGAAATTTCCGTTGCATATTTCCAGCCAACGGCATCGCGCGCAGCGGCCATGCAGCCGATTCTTTCTGTCTTTCAACCCTCTCATCAGGTCATCTGAAAGATCGGTCCAGATCTCGCTGAAAGGCCTGTCTCTGACGTTGCCGAAGGAATGATGCCTCCAGAACTGGTCAGCGTGAACACTCCCATCCCAGCTGACCGAGGCTATGCCTATTCCGCTCTGATTGCCTTCGTTCATCTTCAAAAGCTCCAGCACTTCTGCAGCCCTCTGCGGATCTTCTCTCTCCAGTCTTAAATATAGAAAAGGGCCGTCGGCGTGGTTATCGACTGTCAGCACTTCGGCACTGCTGCCGCTCTGATGAAGAGATTTTGTCAAATCCATAATCTTATTGACCACCGCTCTTGTCTCTTCATGAGAGAGGTCTTCCTCAATGAGTGCGGAGCCTCTGCCGGCATAGACAAGATGATAAAAGCATATTCTGGGAATATGCTCTCTCTCCATCAGCCTGAAAATCTCCGGCACCTCATGGAAGTTCCGTTTGTTGATAGTAAAGCGCAGGCCTGTCTTTATGCCTTCCTTCTGACAGTTGCGGATCCCCTTTAATGCAAGCGAGAAAGCGCCATTCAAGCCTCTGAACCGGTCGTTGGTGCCTTCCAGACCATCCATGCTGACTCCGACATAGGAAAGTCCTATCTCTTTCAGTAACTTCGCCTTATCTCCGGTTATCATAGTGCCGTTTGTGGATATCACTGCCCGCATGCCCCTTTTCACGGCATATGCGGCAAGCTCAGGAAGATCCTTTCTCATAAGGGGCTCTCCTCCTGAAAATAAAAGCACAGGGGTACCAAAACCGGCAAGATCATCAATGAGCGCCTTACCTTCTTCCGTAGTCAGCTCATCGCCGTATTCAATATCCTGAGACTGGGCATAGCAGTGAACACATCTCAGATTGCAGCGTCTCGTACAGTTCCATACAACAACAGGCTTTTTATCCATTGAAAACTGCAGGAGGCTCGAAGGCAGCCTGGCTGATTTCCTCTGATACCTCAGCACATCTGATGGCTCGACAGTTCCACAGTAAAGCTTGGAGATACCAATCACGTCGACTTTCCTTTCATTCAATTCAACGATATTATTGTAACTCTGACTCTGCGAACTCCGGCAACATCGACTCTGCTGATGAATCTCGCCACCTCTGGCTCCGGCATTATCTATCCTTGTTCATTCTGCCGAATAGTATCTGATTATCGCATCTGCAAGCGCGTTCACAGTGTACTCTTCTGCCTCAATGCTCACTGAAAAGCCGCACCTTCTGGCAGTCTCGCTCGTTACAGGTCCTATAGATGCCGATCTGAGATTCTTCTTTTCAGCACAATCTTCGATCAGCATAGCGAAATTTTCCACCGTAGAGCTGCTTGTGAAAGTTACCATATCCACTTTGCCGCTGGAAAGGGCTTTAACAAGAAGCTCTCTGCTCTCAGGTGGAGATACGGTCGTGTAGGCCGCTGCAATATCAACAGTATTACCGTTTTCCCGCAGGGAGTCAGGAAGCACATCCCGAGCCTCAGATGCCCTTACGATGAGGATGTTTTTCCCCACGACGTCCTTCATCTCTTCTACGATTCCCTCGGCTCTGAAGCAGGCCGGCACAAGGTCGGCTGCGAGTCCGTAATCCTTTAATGCATCAGCAGTGGATGGTCCTATAACAGCAATGGAGGATGCTCTGAAAATTCTGGCATCAAAGCCCTGTTCAAAGGCTCTCTGAAAAAATTTCCTGACCCCGTTGGGGCTTGTGAAGATCACCCACTCATACCTGGAATCCTTCATCAGGCTGATAGCTGCATCCAGCGATTCAAAAGAGTCGGGAGGCACTATCTTAATAGTAGGTATCTCAATCACATCTGCGCCTGCATCTGCAAGTCTGTCAGAGAGTCTGCCGGCCTGCTCTCTGGTCCTTGTTACCACGATCGTCCTGCCAAAGAGAGGCTTTTTCTCATACCAGGCGAGACTGTCCCTGAGGGAAATAACCCTTCCCACCACTATTACAGCTGGCGGTCTCAGATTCTCCTTCTCTGCCTGCTCGACAATATTATGCAGCTTCCCTGTAACAGTCTGCTGCCGGGCAGTGGTTCCCCATTGAATGACTGCTACATCCTCATCAGGACTTCTGCCAAAGCCTGTAAGATTTTCCACAATTGACGGCAGATTCTTTACACCCATCAAAAAAACCAGCGTGCCTGAGATCCCTGATATCTTCTCCCAGTCAACATCTGAGCTTTTCTTTGTGGGATCTTCATGGCCGGTGATGAATGTCACTGTTGATGTTATTCCGCGCTGTGTCACCGGTATGCCGGCATAGGCAGGAACAGCAAAGGCAGATGAGATGCCGGGAACGACCTCGAATGCAATGCCTTCCTTCACAAGCTCGAGAGCTTCCTCCCCACCCCGGCCGAATATGAAAGGATCTCCACCTTTCAGCCGGACCACTTTCTTACCTTCTCTGGCTTTCTTAACCAGAAGTGCGTTTATCTCTTCCTGCTCAAGAGTATGATTTGCACCGCTTTTCCCGACATAGACAAGCTCCGCCCCGGAATCATCTCGAAGAAGACCCTCAGGAACCAGATAATCATAGATTATGCAGTCTGCCTCATCTATCAATCTTCTGCCCTTTACGGTAATGAGGCCCGGGTCTCCCGGACCTGCTCCGATCAGATATACTTTGCCTTTTTCAGATCCTTGAGCATCTCTATGATTCATAACGTTGCCTTATTTCCCTCATTTTTTTCAGCGCCTTATTCCACTCAGTATTTTGTCAGCTCCCTGTTTTATAAGTTTTTCAGCCATAACTGTTCCCAGATCTTCAGGACTGTCAAGAGAAGCTGAGCTCCTGTCTCTTATCATCACTGTACCGTCGAGGTTTGACACCATTGCATCCATGACAATAATATCTCCGTGTACTTCTGCCAGAGCGGCAACAGGAATCTGGCATCCGCCTTCCAGCTCCTTCATAAGGGCTCTTTCAGCTCTGACTGCCAGAAGATCATCCCTGCTTGAAATCCTGTCTATCAGCTCTCTTACTTCATTGTTGTCATCTCTCACCTCGATGGCAATACATCCCTGTCCGACTGCCGGAAGCATCACGTCATAATCCAGGAACTCTGTGACATAATGCGACATCTTCATCCGTATCAATCCTGCTGCCGCCATTATCAGGCCATCTGCCAGGCCCTCTTCCAGTTTTCTGACTCTCGTATCCACATTGCCCCTTATCTCCACAACAGTCAGGCCTGGCACAAGATGCAGTATCTGTGATCTTCTTCTCATGCTGCCGGTAGCTATAACCGCCCTGCCGTCCAGCTCATGTACTGCCTTATATTTCAATGAAATAAAGGCATCACGGGGATCCTCTCTTTTAAGGGTCCCGGCCAGGGCGAGGCCTGCCGGCAGCTCTGTGGGCACGTCCTTCATTGAATGCACAGCCAGATCAACTTCCCTCTGCAGCAGAGCCGACTCAATCTCCTTGACAAAAAGACCCTTTGAACCGATTTTTGACAGCGGTGCATTCTGTATTCTATCTCCGGTGGTTTTAATTACACGGATTTCGACCTGTCCTTCAAAGTGCCGTGTAATCTCTGCAGCCACCAGTTCTGTCTGCCGCAGCGCAAGCCTGCTTCCCCTGGTTCCGATGATCAGCCTGCTTTTCTTCATCATTCCTCACCCTTATCGTTCAAGAACCTTGAAGAGCCGCATCCAGGCTTCTCCAGTTCCAGTTTATTCTCATTGTCACAACAGAGCAGATGCCTGACTCTATCCCTGGCTTCCTGAAGTCTGTTCGCTCTTACCAGCCTGAAAAGCTGATCATCGTCCAGAACACGATTCATCATCTCTCTTCTAGCTTCTTCACTGTAAGCGATCAGGATCGCCTGTCTGGCCTCCTCAGCAATTCTCAGGTATTCATTGAACTCTGCTCCATATCGCGACTCCATATCAATACGCATCTTTTTCGCCAGAGCGGGACACTTCCCACCGGTAGAGATGCTGATCTGCAAATCGCCGCGCGTCAGGACAGAAGGGACAAAAAAAGTGCACAGAGACGGATTATCTACTACATTGACAAGAACATTCCGCTCCAGGGCTTCTTTATAGACTGCCTCGTTTATCAGCCTGTCATCGGTAGCCGCAATAGCCAGAAAAGCCCCCTGAAGATCGCCGGTTTCATAATGACGCCTTATAAACTCTACTCCATCAATCATCACATCATCAGGAGCTATGACTCTCACCACTGCGCCTGCCTGAAGAAGCGATTCGATCTTTCTTTCCGCCACATCTCCTGCGCCAATAACTATACAGAGTCTGCCTGCAATACAAAGTGATATCTGATAGAGCGGCATGTTCCTATTTCTCAACATCCGGTTGTAATCTCAGAGCCTGTTGTGTGTATTCTACGAAAGTGTGCATCATTCCTTATCATGGAAAGATATGTTAATAATCCGGAAATTGACATTTGTCGTACTTTCCATTATTATTAGAGTGTCAGCAATCCTCATATGATTCATATCTTTGGAGAGAATCTGCCAACTGCATTATGAGATTTTTTACCTCTGGCTCAAATACATTGTTTCTGCGCATCTTTCCTGCTCTGGTGCTTGTTGTATTTATAATCGCGCTTACCAGTTCAGCCATTCACGCCCAGAGTCCCGACTTCACAAAAGGTCTCACAATGCCGAAAATCGATTTTCAGTTTGAAAAGCCCAAGGAATTCTTTGCTCAATCCTACCAGCTGATAATGTATCTTTCAATCATAACTCTTATCCCTTACTTCGTAGTCTGCTGCACTTCTTTCATACGGGTATCTGTTGTCTTTTCATTCCTGAAAACATCACTCGGCTCGTCTCATGCGCCATCTGCCCAGGTCTGGGCAGCGCTTGCCATCATCGTCACGATATTCATAATGGCACCGATAGGAATCAGAATAGAAAAAGAAGCCCTGATACCTTATAAGGAAAAAAAGATAACTTATTCGCAGTTTGTCATGAAGGCGCAGAAACCGATCATCCAGTTTATGAAAGTGAATACCCGCTCCAAGGATCTGAAGCTCTTCATCCTTTGCTCGAAGGCCAAGAACCAGCAGGAGCTTTTTGAAAATCCGCCGATGCACCTCATGATCCCCTCTTTCATCATAAGTGAGATGAAAACCGCATTCTTTGTCGGATTCATAATATATCTGCCATTCCTCTGCATCGACATGATTACCGCTGCAGTGCTGATGTCAATGGGAATGTTCATGATGTCTCCGATGACTATCTCGCTGCCGATAAAGCTGCTCACATTTGTGATGATTGACGGCTGGGAAATGACGATCGCAGGCCTGATAAAAAGTTACCGCTATTATTGATGCCTGCCTGACAGCCTGCCACTCTAAGACTGTGCACAGTATTCCCCATAACAGCGAAAGACTTCACAACAGACCAGAGTAAGTGAAGATATTCCGGCTCACAGGAAAGTATCACCACAGTGTTCATTCTACTTTCAGGGGATCTATCGTGGAAGAAGGTGTGAACAGATCCTTTTCTGTGCCTTGCACAGGGAGAGGCGTTGGGGTGTCGAAGAAACCACCTGCCGGATGCTCTGTCCTGCTGGTCTTTGGAAACGGCTGAGATGGCGCGGTTATCTGCTTCTGAGGCGAAGCCTGCTGAGCAGGCTTAACTCCTGGGCTCTGCTGAACCGGAGAAGATGCTGCAGGTTCCTTCAATTGCCTGGGCACCGTTTTCTGAACCTGCACAGGTGTCTCAGGATGTTTCGGTGCCGATATGCCTGAAGGCGAATGCGAAGCAGGAGGAATCCCTGTCTGAGGTGCTGATGATCCAGCAGGAACCGATGTCGGGCTTCCCTGGAAAGATGAAGCAGCCGGCGAAGGGGACAAGGTTCCGGATGAAGGAGAAGCAGTACCGGAAGTCGGAGAAGATGCAGGACAGGATGAGGAAGCTGCCGGTATAGAGACAGACGGCTTTGGAGAAGGGCCTGGAACTGCCTGCGCATTCATTGAATCAATCTTCTTCTGTACTTTTTCCTTCTGAGGCCCGCCGGCCTCGACATACTTCCTGTACCACTCCAGTGCCTTTCCAGGTTTCTTCAGCGCACCTTCATAGAGAGTTGCCAGATGCATCAGAACAGTGGGCTCATCATAGCCATATTCATAAGCTTTTTCGTACTCCTTTGCTGCTTCCGGAAACTTGCCCCTTCTTTCATAGAGAGAGGCCATATTGTAGTGCGCCGAAGGGTGCTTGGGCTTCACATTGATGGCATTGATCCAGCATCCCTCTGCATCATCGTAGCGCTCAATTGTGAAATAGACATTTCCGAGGTTATTCAGGATATAGTAATCATCTTTGTGCAAATACAGGGCCTTCAGATAAATCTCCTCGGCCTTGGCAAAGTCGTTGTTCTTGCGGTAAGCCCGGCCGATTCTGGTAAGCAGCTCAATCGAAGTCGGCTCTTTTGCAAGCGCCTTTTCATACTCGGCAATTGCCTTCTTATAATCACCGCGGTCTTCCAGTTTCTGTCCTTCAACCCAGAGCTTCAGATTCTTGACCTTCTTCTCTGCGATCTCTTTCTTGTTACCACCTGTTGTAAGGTAATTCTGGTAAGAGATAAGAGCCTTTTCATAATTTTCTAGGGTATATTCATATAGAAAGGCGAGGTTATAGTAAATCCTGCTCTTGTCATAGCCGCATTCAAGCGCTTTCAGATACTCCTTCTCAGCTTCAGGACCTTTCAGCTGCTCATGATAGACCCGGGCCAGGAAAAAGTGAACAGATGGGTCGCGCGGATTTACAGTTACTGCGCGCTTTAGAACAAGCTCAGCAGGTTTCATATCGTTGAACTCTATATTCAGAACACCTGTTTTCCTGAGTATATCAAAATTGTCAGGCTGAATCAGCAGAGCTCTCGAATATATGTCTCTGGCCTTCTTCTTTTCTCCTATCTTCATGTATATCTTTCCCAGCTTCATATGAAGTCCGAAGTCGTCGGGAGTTCTTTCAAGCTCTTTCAGATACAGCTTGATTGCCTCAAGGTAATCTCTGGATTCCATAGCTTTCTCAGCCTGGATCATATGTCTGGCATAAATCAGGCGCTTAACAAAGAAATAGCCTCCCAGAGCTATCAGAAGCACAATGATAAAATAAATGAATGGCCTGATCCGTACCATAATCTGGCCCCTTTTTTCGTGGGCTGGTGCCTGGCCCGATGCTGAATCCTGTTCTGCTTCACCCATGGTAACTCCAGATGTTATAGTGACAGCGTCACTGTTGAGATTACAATACATTATATTACCATAACTGAACCGATTTCACCTTCTTTCCGGGAAGACAAAGAATGACCAGGAAAGTGCTTTGTTACAGGAGTATTCTTTTCTTCAGACGAATTCCCTGAATCGGTAATGAGGTATTCCTGTTGTGAGAATGTCATATTCATTGTCACGTATTGTTGTGCTCAGCCTGATTCTGATAGTTGCAGGTGCGGCAGGCTCATTCATTTTTTCTTTCAGAGCCTGTCACACTGAGGATCTGACCTTTCGAAGCGAAAACAATGACATCGTCGAAGCCAGCCTGTTCATTCCGAATCACCGCATCAAACCTTATCACACAGTCATATCCCTTCACTCCATCTTTCAGGACGAACGCCTTCTGACCTCGATAACACGCTCACTGCTTCGAGATGGCTATACTGTTATGATTATCCATTTCAATGGCTACTCCAATACTCTTAAGCGCCACAATAATTTCAACGATTACTGTCTCGGCACGAAAGCTGCCATTACTTATCTCCGGGGACGTGACGATACAGGTGCCATATCTCTGATGGGCCATTCAATAGGCGCCAACCTGGCCTGTGCTGTGGCGATACAGTTGAAGGAGGAGCACATTACCTCAGTGGTGGCCATCGGCTTCCCTGTAGATGCAGGGCTCCGCTCACCATCAAATGTGCTCTTCATGACAGGGCTTCTCGATGAACTGCACGCTGTAAAAGAAATGAAAGAGGCATTGAAAAACGCCACCGGAGAAAACACGCCTGAAGTATCGAAGCTGTACGGCAGATTTAAGGACGGTACAGCCCGGAAACTCTCAATCACTGTGTTATCTGATCACTACCTGGAAGTCTTCGACCCCTTCTTATTTTCCGAGGCCTCGCGCTGGATGGCTCTTTCTGCAGGCGCGAGCAATCTGCCCACCCATCTCCCCTTCGATACATTTGCCCTTCTGTTTTACTCACTCTTCCTGACTGGTACGATGCTCATTACGGCACTTTCTCTTGTCGCTCTATATCGTCACCTACATGAAAAAGCAGCAAAGACGCCTGAGGCGGCACATAGGCGCAGAAGACTGCTGTCAATATCATTTGTTGCCTTCGCAGGACTTTTATGGAGCATCGGGTCGTTCACATCACAGCAGTACTGGAAAGACTCAGCGTTTATTGCAGTATTTTCACTGATGGTTATAAACGGAGTGGCGGTCTGGCACAGAGATTTCTTTCCAGATGACGCATGCATCGTGAGATATCTGAAGAGGAGCATCCTGTATGGAGCCGTCATCTGGCTTTCAGTCTGCGCTGGAGTGGTCATCAACAGGATCGATTTTCTCTTTCTTTCTCCCCGGTATATTGTATGGGTCCCAATGCTTGCTCTCTTTTCAATACCAGTAGGACTGTTCGTATTCATCAGCAAATGCCGCTTCATCCTGATTCAGGCTCTTCCCTGCGGAGCACTCCCTCTTGCTCTTCTTACCGTGGAAATACTCATTCCGGGACGTATCGGGAGCGCAATAGCCCAGTTTTTCACACACCTTCTCTCCTCAATAAAAAAGATAGACCTGCAGATCAAGATGAAAAGCTCACCTGCAAGCCTGATTCTTTTATTGATATGTGTCGGTGCCGCCATCCTCGTATGGCGACAGATTCTGGGCGAGGGCTATGATTTCTCGTCAACTGCCGTCACCGGCCTTGTCCTGCTTGTGGCAAAGCTCTTCTTCGTCCCGCTTTTTCTCATTTTCATGATATTCAGAAGCAGAGCGTTCAACCGCCTGGATGAGCGCCTTTGCGGAACACTGACGCCTGAGCGGCCTCAGCCGGCAGGCGCGGCAACTTCATCTAAAACTTCATCTTCCCTTTCAGATACTCTATAAGAGCAGTTAGAGAGATTCTGTCCTGTTTCATCGTGTCTCTGTCGCGTACTGTAACCGCCTGATCCTCAAGTGTCTGAAAATCAACAGTGACGCCGTAGGGAGTACCTATCTCATCCTGCCTCCGGTAGCGTTTTCCAATGCTTCCCCTGTCATCATAGTCACAGAAAAACTCACGCTTTAGATCACTGTACAATCTGTCAGCCACTTCCTGAAGCTGCGGTTTTTTTGATAGAGGCAGAACTGCCGCCTTCACTGGCGCTATCGCACTATGGAACCGCATGACAATTCTTTTGTCCATCTCACCCTTTTCGGTTGGAGCCTCATCTTCATCATAGGCATCGACAAGAAAAGCCAGAGTACCCCTGTCTGCACCTGCTGAAGGCTCAATGATATAAGGGAGAATATGCTCATTCTTTTCCTCGTCGAAGTAAGTGAGATTTTCACTGCTCGACTCCTGATGACGCCTCAGATCAAAATCAGTCCTGTTGGCAATTCCTTCCAGCTCTGACCATCCCCAGGGGAAGTTGTACTCCACGTCCTGGCAGCCTTCTGCATAGTGAGCCAGTTCATCCTTATCGTGGGGACGGAGGCGCAGGTTCTCCCTTCTGATACCCCATTTAATATACCAGTTAAAACGCTCCTGATACCAGTATTCATACCATTTTGTTCCTTCAGAGGGATGGCAGAAGAATTCTATCTCCATCTGCTCAAACTCCCTTGTCCTGAAGGTAAACTTGCCCGGTGTTATTTCATTTCTGAAAGCCTTACCAATCTGTGCAATTCCGAAGGGAAGCTTTTTACGCGTCACATTGGCGACGTTCCTGAAGTTTACAAATATGCCCTGGGCAGTTTCCGGACGAAGATAGACAACTGCAGATTCTTCCTCCACAGGTCCCATGAAGGTCTTGAACATAAGGTTGAACTGACGTGCTTCGGTAAACTCACCATCACATTCAGGACATCTATCACCTTCCAGGTCATCGGCACGAAAGCGCTTTCTGCAGTTTTTGCAATCAACCATAGGATCCTGAAAACAGTCCACGTGTCCGGAAGCCTTCCAAACATTCGGATGCATCAGTATTGCTGCATCAAGCCCTGCCATGTCATTGCGGTATTGAACATTTTCTCTCCACCACGCTGCTTTTACATTATTTTTCAGAAGCACGCCCATCGGACCGTAATCCCATGTGCTTCCCAGCCCTCCATAAATCTCGGAACTTGGAAAGATAAATCCCCTCCTTTTGCAGAGAGACACGATCTTCTCCATCTTTTCCGATGTTTCAGCAACTTTTGTCTTGCCCATGGTTCCTCCAAAGCTCTAAATAATCTGCGGTCAATGCCTGTGGTAACATGTCCTGCACACAGATAAGCTCCACACAGATTCCTCTATTATAGCAGGTTCGCCATAGCGGTCAAGGCCTTCAGCCAGCCAAAATCCACCGCCCTATCGTACACATCATAAACGAGGACGCTGCCGAAATTCTTATCTTGATGGCCTTTTTGTGCTAAGCTTTTGGGGAAGCAAAAACAAAATCCAATTCTGAAACCTCGCAAAGGGTGGGACTTTTCTGTGTATTCAGGTTCCATGCATCTTATCAATCTGCTGTCACATGACACAGACACGTCTTTCCTGGGAGATTTCTCCTGCGTGCTCTCTTTTCAATCGCTTGAACAGTTCAGGTTTCCGATATACGTGCATCAGCACTTTTGTGCCTTTACCTTTCCTGCTTATGATTTCTGCTTCATCCACAAGATTCTTGATGAGATACAGCCCACGCCCCCCCTCGGTAAACGGAGATGGCAGATTGCCGTTGATTTCCTCACTGTCGAAGCCGCTGCCGTAGTCCTCGACCTCTATGATCAGGTTGGGACCCTTTATCTTGTAGCGTATATCGACTCCTCTTTCTGAACATCCGTGTTCAATGGCGTTATCACAGGCTTCTCCCACTGCCGACTTGATATCCTGCACACGCTCCGTTTTAAAATTCATCCTCTTGGCTATCAGCTCAGCCTGCGCTCTGGCTGTCATAACATATTCACTCATGCAGGGTATTTTAAGCTCTATCCCGTGCGTACTTCCAGCCACTGTTTCAAATGTTCTTATCTCATCTTCAAGCTCTTTCTGCCGCTCTTTTGATTGAGTAATATCGCGCATATTCAGAATAATCTCTTCCAGGGCACCGCCTTCATTACAGACACAGGAAGCAGTGGTGCCTGTCCACATCTTTTTTTTCCCGTTATTCTGAAGCATTCCCTCATAATAAACAGTTCTACGGCCCTCGTTGAAAGCTTCCAGGATATGGCAGCGCGTTCTGCAGCGCTCCACCATTGCTTTGTCCTTCCATTTGAGAACATCATAGCATTTTGCCCCTGCAATATCTGAGAAACAGATACCAAGAAGTTTCTCCATGGCAGGATTCATCAGCTTCACATTTTTTTCACTGTCAATTGTGAAGATGCAGTCGGCGATCTCTTTAAAGACCCTTTCAAACCGCCTGCTTTCATCCTTTGTGGAGTTGACCAGAACAGAATGGAAAACAGATGAGAGAAGCGTTACTGTTGTACGAATGGTAGTTTCAAGATCCAGCTTTACTTTGGCACAGGCCTGGGAATTTCTATAATATCGCTTTTCTATAAGTGGCACACATGCATTTCTTATTCCAAAAAATGCTTTCTGAACGGCGTTCATGCTGTATCCCCTCTGTGCCCATTCATTACTTGACGAATAGAAGTACAGTTCTATCTTGCGGGGATCACCGGAGCATATAAAATTTATATATCCATCCAGAAGACGGTTGCAGTGATTATATGCGTTATTGAATGAAAAAGCTGAGCCATCGCTGTTCAGCGCTCTGACTTCTTTGACGAGGCTGTATAGGATTATGCCACGATGATCTCTGATTACTCTGCAAAGACGCCTGGCCATCAGAGTTCCTCCAGGACAAGAAACCCCCCCACTACGTTAGCTTGCCACTATCTCCTTCTATTATATTGCCCTCACCTGAGAGTCATAATACACTTTGACAATTCTGGGACTCAGTATCATCTTCTTCAGAGCGGCACAGGACGGAATATCTGCAGAAAAGGCATTGATTATATAAAGATTGTCTTTCAGCTTTCCGCCCACTGTATTCAAAAGCCTTTTATCATCATCCTTGAGGCCGTCAGTTGTCTGAATTATAACTTCCAGAGGGCCTGGTTCATCTTCCCGGATCTTAAGAAATAGATCGCGATCCAGTTTTTCTTTGAAAAGAGCAGCTTCGTCCATATTATGATGCCTTCAGGCATTTCCTTTCATTTAGTGCATATACATACTCTCCAGAGAGATTATTATACCACCATCATAATAAATAAGTAAAGCGAAGATCGTTAAATTATTGTTAAATTTCAACGATCTTCGCTTTGTTGTATTAACAAAGCTTTAAAAAACTATTTCTTAACGCGCTTTTTCTGCCTGGTGCGTCCACGCTTCTCATGGCGCTCGCGAATCTTATCCTCGATCGCGCTCTGACCTTCACCTTCCTCAACCACATCTCCGGAACCGGAAGCCGAATCTTTTTTCTCTGCTTTAATTTTCTCCGATTTCTTAGCCGCGGCATCTGCAAGAGCAGCACGCCTTTGGGCTACACGCTCTGCTTCCTTCTTCTTTACTGAGTTATCGATAAGAACGAGAATCGGGCCTGCTATGAAGATGGATGAATAAGCACCTGTTGTGCAGCCGATAAGCAGCGCAAAGGCAAAGTTTTTCAGTGTCTCTCCACCGAAGAAGAACAGGGCAAAGAGACAGAGAAGCACAGTAAGCAGAGTATTGACTGAACGAGCCATCGTCTGGTTCACCGAGATATTGACAGCCTGCTCGTACGTCTCCTTCTTGAAAATTTTAAGGTTTTCCCTTATCCTGTCAAAGATAACGATAGAGTCCATCACCGAGTAGCCGATAACGGTTAGCAACGCTGCCACGAATGGCGAGTCAAACTCTCTTCCCACTATCGCATATATACCAGTCATGAGAATCAGATCATGAAACAGAGCTATATCGGCAGCAAGTCCGAACCTTACCTGATTGCCGAATCTCAGAGTGATATAGATCAGTTGAAGGCCCAGAGCGATGAATACTGCCAGAATTGCCTTGCTTCTGAGTTCACCGCCAATGATTGGTCCTATGCTTTCTATCTTGAACTTGTAGACATTTCCGAACATCTTGGCAAACTGAGAGTTGAGCTTCATCACATCATCAGTGGTTAGATTCTGCAGATTCTCCTTTGTGATTCTGAGAATGGCAGCCTTATATTCCTTTTTCACCACCGGAAGATCGGAAATATCGCCTACTTTGATATCAACAACTTCCATATTCGGATCATAGAAAGTTATGGATTTAGCTATTATGTCTCTGTCTGTCTCAGCTTTGCCTGCGCCATCAGTTTCACCGGGCCCTGCCTCCATTTTGATGTCTGTCTTGGAGAGACCCAGTTTGACAGTGACTTCAGGCCCTTCCATCTTCTGCGACTCAGTATTCAGGAATACTACCTTCCCGAAACTTTCGCACAGAGGAGTCAGTATACCGTTAACCTCCTGAGTGGTAAATGAGCCTCCATCCTTCTTTTTCAGAGTCAGCACAACTTCTCTGGTCTTGCCGCCATATTCCACTTCTTTGGTCTTGCCTTCCATCTGTACGAAGGGATGCTTCAATTTGTTATCGCGGTCCTGTATCGTTTCGTTGTATGCATTGATGACTTTTGCAATATCGTCGGCATGGATATCCAGCTTTTCAAAACCAAGCTCCAGTATGGTTCCGCCGGTGAACTCAAGTGATAGATTGAGCTTTCCTCCCCCAATGCCAAAGCCGTTAAAAATGAGCGACAGCAGCGCAATGGTAAGCATGACAGCAGATATGATAAAGAATGTATTTCTCTTGCCGATGATATCGTACTGCTTCTTCCTGAAGCTCTGTGCAAAAATGGCCGCCGCAACAAGGGCTGCAGCAAAGATTATCATCAGTATTACGTCATATGTTTTTAATGAGTGAGCAAAGTATGACAAAGGATTCCCCTCCTTAGGCTCCGTAAAGCTTCTTGTTCTTTACGATATCGTTTAGAAATATAAAATCTACCAGGACTCTGGTGAAGAACACTGCCGTAATGAGACTCCAGGCTGTTCCAAGCATCAGGGTCAGACCAAAGCCCTTGATAGAGCTTGAGCCGAAGAAGTAAAGGATCATGGCGCCGATAAATGTAGTGACGTGCCCATCCAGGATTGAGGTGAAGGCTCTTTTAAAAGCTGTATCTATGGCGTTGGAAAGGCTCTTTTCAGCCCAGAGCTCTTCTTTAAGCCTCTCAAAGATAAGCACGTTAGCATCGACGGCCATACCGATTGACAGGATCAGGCCTGCGATTCCGGGCAGAGTCAGTACGAACTTCCAGACCACCATTGTGCCGAGCAGCATCAGTGTATAGATGACCAGCGCCACGTCGGCCAGTAATCCGGGAACACGGTAGTACCATATCATGAAGATAATTACCAGAAAGAGACCCAGGAAGCCTGCGAAGAGACTCGCTATAAGCGATTCTCTCCCAAGCACCGGGTCCACGGTCATACTTTCGAGGATACTGACGTCGACCGGAAGTGCACCTGCATTGAGCAGCACCTTCAGACGCTCACAGGATTCAGTATCCATGTTGCCACCTTCGATGATACCGCTGCCTCCGGTAATGGCGCTTTTAACATTAGGCGCATCGACCAGTTTGCCATCAAAGAAGATGCCAAGAGGAAGACCTACATTGCGCTGTGTGATCTCGGCGAACTTCTTCCCTCCCTCCGAATTGAAGGCAAACGCGACAAAAGGCTTTCCGGAAGTGCCTCCAAACTGCACCGAAGCACCATTTCTTTTCAGATATGTGCCGTCCAGAACGGTTCTCCATTCCTCCTTCTTTGTAGCCGGATTGAAAAACTGCTCTTTAAACTCCAGCACACCTGTCTGCTTGATGAGATCCTCAGCCTTTTTAACATCCGTTTCCTCAGGGATCTCTATGATGATCCGGTCCTTGCCTTCGCGCTGGATTAATATTTCCTGCGTTCCCTCCGGGTTGAGGCGCTTCTCGAAGATATCCATCGACGTCTTGACGATGCTGTCCTCGATTTCAGTCTGCTTGCCGGTAACCGGATCTTTTCTGGGGAGCAACTGAAGGGCGATGTGAGTTCCTGAGCGCAGGTCAAGTCCGAGCTTTATATTAGTTTGTTTAGTCTGCGGATTGTAAACCAGGAAGCAGCACCCGATCGTTGCTAAGACGATGAGTAAGAGATAGATTAAATTCTTGGCTTTCAGGCCACCCATGGCAATCTCCTTTCTACGTTATAAAAAAACAAGATTTCCGTTCCCCTGTTGTTTTCTATATAAAACTGGGGCTGGAAAAACTTTTCTTTTATTCGCTCTTATGTTTTAAATTCCTTCCCAGATAAAAAGTTCCTGAATTTCCATTTATACCATTACAGTCTCGATGACAACAGCGGTGCAACAGCCAGCGCTATTCTGCATCAGGCGTCAATTCCCTGATTATAGCGACTGACGAACTCTTCCCTGTATTGCACGAACCGCCCCTCATCTATGGCAGTTCTCATCGCCTCCACAAGACTGTTCAGAAAATAGAGGTTATGGTATGTGGCAAGCCATGGGCCCAGCATCTCTTCAGCCATGAACAGATGGCGCAGATATGAGCGTGTGAAATTGCTGCACGTATAACATTGGCAGGTCTCATCAGGCGGAAGACTGTCAAACTTATATCGGGCATTCTTGATCACCATCTTCCCCTGTGAGGTGAGGATCGTTCCGGTTCGACCCATCCTTGTTGGAAGAACACAGTCAAATATGTCAACACCCCTTTCAACACACATGAAGAGATCGTCCGGCCCCCCGACTCCCATAAGATACCTGGGCTTGTTTTCCGGCAGAAGCGGAGATATTTCTTCCAGAACGTGATGCATTGCCTCTTTAGACTCTCCAACGCTGAGCCCTCCTATGGCGCATCCGGAAAAAGGCTGACTGCCGATGAACTCCGCACTTTCTCTTCTCAGATCATCGTATACACCGCCCTGGACAATCCCGAAAAGATGGTGCTTCCCTTCTTCATTGCGCTCACACTCCCTGCTGAACGCCCTGATGCTCCGTTCAGCCCAGCGATGGGTTCTCCCCAGCGATTCCTTCACGTAGTCCCACGATGAGTCAGAAGGCACACATTCATCGAGAGGCATGATGATGTCTGAGCCAAAAATAACCTGCATGGCCACGACATTCTCAGCCGTAAAGGTGTGTTTCGAGCCGTCAATATGAGACCGGAAAACCACTCCTTCTTCGCTGATCGAGCTTCTTTCCCTGAGGCTGAACACCTGGAATCCTCCGCTGTCAGTCAGGATCCCCCTGTTCCAGCCCATGAATTTATGCAGTCCACCCAGCTTCTGTATTACTTCAAGGCCCGGCCGGAGATAAAGATGATAGGTATTGGCAAGAATTATGGTGAAGCCGATACGCTCAAGCTCCTCAGGAGTCATTCCCTTTACCGTTGCCTGTGTTCCGACGGGCATAAAGAGAGGTGTTGGAGCCTGACAGGCACCGAGGTTGATTGAACCGCGGCGAGCCTGTGAACCTCTGTCTTTTCTGATTAATGTAAAAAAATTCTGATTATCAGCCATTGGTCTTCTACCTTTCTTTATTCATCCTTCCTTATTCTCTCTATAAGCCGCTCAATCTCTTCAGGCATTCCGGCAGTGAATTCGAGCCAGCGACCGTCATCGGGGTGGCAGAATCCGAGAAGCCTCGCGTGAAGCACGTGCCCTTTAACCTCGAAGGGATTGGGACGATTTCCATAGATCGTGTCTCCCACAAGCGGGTAGCCCAGAGCAGTGAGATGCACCCGAATCTGATGAGTCCTTCCGGTAAGAGTTCTCACAAGCAGCAGCGTATAGTTTCTGAAGCGCTCCAGAACCTGAACCTTAGTGTGTGCTTCCCTCCCTCCGGCCACGACTGCCATCTTCTTCCTCTTTACAGGATGGCGGCCGATCGGTGCATCTATGGAGAAGGAGTCCGGCTGTACTGCACCGTGCACAAGCGCCAGATACTCCTTCTTTGTCTTTCTGTCTCTGAACTGTGCCGACAGGCTTTCGTGCGCATTGTCGTTCTTGGCGACCACCATGGCACCTGATGTATCCTTATCGAGACGATGTACTATTCCAGGCCGTTCAATGCCACCTATTCCTGAAAGATCGTGAATCTTAAAAAGAAAGGCATTCACCAGAGTGCCGGTCTTGCCTCCTCCGCCTGGATGCACGGCGATCCCCCTTGCCTTGTTGATCACCAGTACCGATGAATCCTCATAAATTATATCAAAGGGAATATCTTCCGGAGTAACAGTTGACGGCTCCGGAGGAGGTATTGAAACGGTGATGATCTCACCGGCCCTGACCCTGGCACTGGCCTTTGGCAATCCTCTTTCAACACGCACTCTCTCTTCTTCTATCAGTCGCTGAATCTGATTCCTGGAAAGAGAAAGTGCTCCGGAAAGAAATACATCAAGCCTTGTAAGATGAGCAGCCTGGGGGACGGTGAGGATTCTGTCTTCACTCATATCCAGCTTTTTATCCACATGAGCTTGTTGAAGATGTCACGTGGAATGGGATAACCTGCTACGATAGGTAAAAAACACAGAAAAAAGATGAAGAGGGCAGCCAGATATACCCAGCCCATCACTGTGCCGGCACGAGTATCACGCCAGCGCTCGAGACCATATGCAGTAATGAGAGCCATCCACGCCGCACAGGGAGTCATATAGTAGAAAAAGCCTCCCTTATTGCTGATTATCCAGAAGATGAAAGGTGAGAAGTAACCGAAAAGAAGGAATATCTGCTCCTTCTTCCTTTCCACTGCAGCCACTATAATCAGCTCTGCAAGCAGAATCAGGAATCCCCACCAGAAAAGAGGCGATCCCATGGCCACAATGCCGTATATCCTGCCGTAAGCTTCATCAAAGAGATACCATATTGGTCTTAGCATGAGTGGCCACATCCACATCTGCGACAGATAGGGATGAGACCACTTCTCCTTGTAGTGAAAATGCAGTGTTCTGGGATAATAGGATATAAGGTTGTCCAGCTTGCCACCGTTCACAAAGAAGGGAATGTAGCTGAGAATCTGCATGGAAAGCCCGAAGATGAAGAACAGAGCCCCCACGGTAAGAGCTCTGGGGTATCGGACCATGCATTGCCTGAAGATGGCAGCCGGTATGCTCAACTTTTCATTCCCGCTCAGTCTTTCGCGCTCCTCTTCAGTTGTCTTGAGAAAGATCATGCAGAAATAACAGGCAAAAGCACCGAAGATGCCACTCCACTTGCATGCTGCGGCCAGGCCAAATAGGATCACTGTCAAAAAGAGATAAGGTCCGTATTTATCTTCAGACTCTATATAAAAATATGCAGCAAAAGCGCCGGCGAGCATGAAAAATGAAAGAAAAATATCGATCATACAGATTCTGCTCTCCACAAAGTGAAGAAGCTCGATAGACAGCAGAAATGCCGATACAGCGGCAGTATAACGCTTTCTGAACATCTTGAGAGCAAAGAGATAGACGAGAGGGATCATCAGCAATCCTGTCACAATGCTTGCGAAACGCCATTCAAGTGCATACTGGATGGGTTTTGCCATTCCAAGCTTTATAAGTACGGACTGCATGTTTCTGGAGAATAACATTCCCTGGGTAATGATGAGTTTGGCAAGGGGGGGATGAACCCAGTTTGTGTCCTCCTTATGCTGCATATACTCCTGGCCGGCCTTGGCGTAGTATATTTCATCAAAGTACATCTTGGGAGGGAACCCGAGTCGATATGATCGTGTAATAAGAGCAAAAAGCATCAATATCAGAATAATGAGTAGATCATATCGGAAGTCGCCCTTCCCACCGCTGCACACGGCAGTGCCTTTCTTCTTCTCACAGCCCACAACAGCGCTACGTTCATCTTCGCCTTTTCCGGCAGTGTCTTTTTCCCTCTCACTGCTCACAGCTCTGTCATCCTCCTCTATTTTTCGAAGATTTTGAAGCAGAGCCGGCTCTGAGACGAACCACAAAGATCACTGTAACAACAGCCATAAGCAGACTGAGATACTGAGCAATGCTCAATCCGGCTATTCTGGGAGGGCTGTATCTGAAAAATTCGACAAAAAACCTTGCAAGCGAGTATGCCGACAGCATCAAAAGGCCTATCTCACCGTCAAACTTCTTGTTCTTTTCTCTGAATAGAAGGAATACTACTATGGCAATATCGAGAATCAGCTCGTAAATCTGTGTGGGGTGGCGCTTCAACGGTCCTGCCTCAGGAAAGACAACTCCCCAGGGCAGTGTGGTTGGCTCACCAAAGCAGCATCCGTTCATAAAACAGCCCACCCTGCCCACGGCAAGGCCCAGCATGATACCTGGAGAGCAGAGATCGACCAGCTCGCCGAATTCAAATTTTCGTTTTCTGGCAAAGAGTATGAAGGCGATCAGACCGCCAAGCAGTGCACCGTGCCACGAGAGCCCTCCCTCTCTCAGATTAATTATGGAGATGAGAGAGCCAGTGTATTCAGAAAAGTGCAGAAATACATAGACAAGACGGGCACCGATTATGCCTCCAAGCAGAAGGTACAGGCTGAAGTCCATGATATCGTCAGTAGAGATTGACCTGCTTCTGTTCCGCAATATGGTGAAGAGAATTCCAATTATGAATCCTGTGACCAGCATTACACCGTAGGTGTATACTGGATAATCGAAAACGGTGAAAAGCACTCTATGCATTGTTACTCCTGTACTGCTGCATCTGACCTTCCTGCATCCGGCCTTCCTGTATCCTGATTATCAGGCTCCTTCTTTTCCGTGAGCAGCGCAATGAACAACAGCACTATCCCTGCCGATATTGCAATGTCAGCCACATTGAAGATGGGCCAGAACCTGACATCAAGGAAATCTATCACATAGCCATACATTACTCTGTCAATCTCGTTTCCTATAGCGCCACCAGTGACCAGTGCTGCGGCAATGATCCAGACCTTACCTTTTTCAAAGAGCTTTTTGTAAAAAATCATTATCAGCACGGGGACTATTATGCCCATGATGATGAAGAGAAATCGCAGGTTGGAGAAGAGTCCGAAAGCCCCGCCAGTATTATGAACATGAGTAATGAAGAGAACCGTTCCTATCAATGGCGTGGGCCTGCCTACAGGGAATTCTGCAACAATCCACCGCTTCACAAACAGGTCAACCAGAACGATGGATACACTGATCAGGGCAAACCACAGATAGGACTGTTTAATGGTCTTCACTTGCGAGCCGAGCCCTCCTGCAGTTCTTTCACTGCTGAGGTGCAGCGCCCACAGATATCAGGGTACTCAGGATCTGCAGGAATTAGCTCATCATAGTTCCAGCATCGTGCACATTTTGTTCCGTAAGCTTTTTTAACGATACAGGAGATATCCACTGATACCGGAAGCGTTGCCGCATCAGGTGGAAGATCTTTTCCAGGCTCATTTATCACAAGCTGTGATACAATAAAGAATCTCTTCAGAAGCTCTTCGTCACGCTTCATCATATCATAACGCTCTCTGTCGGGATAGAGCTCGATCCGGGCTTCAAGAGACTGACGAAGTGCCTTGTCTTTACGAAGCTCTTCTATGATGGTGTATACCTGATCACGGACAGACATGTAAAATACCCATTTCTCATCTTCTTCTCTGGTGAAGTAGGGAGTGAGATGCTTCGGCCATTCCGCTATCTGGACTGATTCAACACTCTCATAATCTTTGAAGCTGTTCTGCCATATCTCTTCAGCAGTGAAGCTCAGGATAGGATACATCGCAACAGTGACATCTCTGAGAATTTCATAGAGCGCTCTCTGGCCGGATCTTCTTTCATTTGAATCAGGGGCTGACACATACAGCCTGTCTTTCATCATGTCCAGATAGATGGAGCTGAGCTGAATAGCACAGAAGTTGTGAAGATGATAATACACAACATGAAACTGAAAATCCCGGTATGCTGCATCCAGCTTTTCGATGAGATTGTTCTTCTCTGCCAGTATCCAGCGGTCACTCTCGAGCAGATCGTCATCGTTTACCCAATTCTCTTTTGGATTGAAATCATACAGATTGCCCAGCACGAAGCGGCATGTATTCCTGATCTTCTTATACACTTCGGCGACCTGCATCAGCGCGTCGTGATAAATCCTGATATCTGATGTATAATCCACCGATGCAAAGAAGAGGCGCAGTATATCAGCGCCGTACTTTTCCACCATATTCATCGGATCAATGACATTGCCAAGAGACTTGTGCATGGTGTGGCCCTTTTCATCCAGAACCCATCCATGAGTAAGCACGGCTTTATATGGAGCCTTTCCTTTTGTTGCAACGGCAGGCAGCAGAGAAACCTGAAACCAGCCGCGGTGCTGATCGCTTCCCTCCAGATAGAGATCGGCAGGCCAGCGAAGGGCCTCCCGCTGAACACATACAGCTTCGTTGCTGCAGCCTGATTCAAACCATACATCAAAGATGTCCTTCTCCTTGGAAAACTTGCGGTTGTGGCAATGCGGGCATTCATAGTCTTTAGGAAGCAGATCCTTTGCCTCCCTGGCAAACCAGGCATCTGAGCCCTCTTTCAGAAAGACCTTTTCAACCGCTTCGCTTATCTCCTGTGAGAAAATAGGAATATTACACGAATCGCAGTAAAATGCCGGAATAGGCACCCCCCATACTCTCTGCCTGGATATACACCAGTCAGGCCTGGTTTTGACCATATTATATATTCGCTCCTGACCCCAGTCTGGGATCCACCTCGTTTCTTCGATGGAGTTGAGAGCTCTTTCTCTCAGGTTTTCCACATCTACGGCAATAAACCACTGTCTGGTGGCGCGGAAGATTACAGGTCCGCGACAGCGCCAGCAGTGAGGATAGGAGTGCTCCTTCACATCATCGTGGAGCAGATGACCGGTGTCCCGGAGATGCTCTATGATCTTCCTGTTTGCTTCCTCATATTTCAAGCCGCTGAATGGACCGGCCTCGTCAGTCAGTATCCCTCTGTCATCGACAGGGACCAGTATGGGCAGGTTGTAATGAAGCCCGGCTTCAAAGTCATCCTGACCGTGTCCAGGCGCGGTATGAACACATCCTGTTCCACCTGACTCTTCATCAAGGATTACATAGTCCCGGTTAATGATGAGAGAATTCCTGTCCAGGAAGGGATGGAGGGCATTATAGCCTTCCAACTGACTGCCCTTGACTTTCTCAAGCACCCTATAGTCCTCAATGCCTGTAGCTTTAGCCACGGCAGGAAGAAGATCCACTGCAAGCACATACTGTTGACCATTGTGCTCAATCAGCACGTAATCGGCATCAGGATTGAGTGCAATCGCCATATTTCCTGGAAGGGTCCAGGGTGTGGTTGTCCAGATAAGCACAAAGAGCGGTTCCCGTGCTGACGGGAACACTTTTGTCATATCCTCCTTCACCTGAAATTTTACGAATATTGACGGTGACTTCTTGTCCTTGTATTCTATCTCGGCCTCTGCAAGAGCGGTCTCACATATCGGGCACCAATAGATAGGTTTGAGTCCGCGATATACGTGACCCTTCTTTGCCATCTGGCCAAATACCCTTATGATGGCTGCCTCATAAGTGTGATTGAGCGTCAGATATGGATCCTGAAAATCCCCCTGTATTCCCAGACGTATAAACTGCTGACGTTGAACATCCAGATAGTGCAGCGCTGACTCTCGACATTTTCTTCTGAGGTCGAGCGGATCTATTTCTTTCCTGTTGATTTTAAATGCCTTGATTGCCTGTATCTCATTGGGAAGTCCGTGAGTGTCCCATCCCGGAACATAAGGCGAATCCAATCCCTTTCCAGACCAGTATTTTATGGTAATATCCTTTAGAATCTTATTCATGGCCTGCCCCATGTGAATGGGGCCATTTGAATAGGGAGGTCCATCGTGAAGGATATATTTATCCCTGCCGGAGCGGCTCTTCCGTAGTTTTTGATATATCTCACCGGTGGCCCAGAATTCCAGAATCTTAGGTTCGTTTTTCGGCAGATCGGCCTTCATTGGGAATGATGTCTTGGGCAGGTTCAGTGTTGTGCTGTAATCCACAATGTCTCCCTCCTTAGCTGCGGCCTCGTGTCGTGGTAATAAGGCCTGATAAATAGAACTTGTTTCTCATTTTTCGTCCCTTATGGCAGGATTGCAACACTTCATCTCCGGCTCCGATATATTCATACAGATGGAACTTTCCATATGCGATCGGTTTATAATCCAGGGAGAAACTGTGTGAGAAAGAACAGGGTCGTATATCGCTCAGAATCTATCTCTCTGCCAGGCTCAGCCATCCAGACAATTAAACTGGCAGTGATTTCCATTCAAGCACAGAAGCCTGCTGAACTCGATTGGACCTGTCTTTTCCTCTTCCTGCGACCATTTTCATCACTATAGGCGGGGCTGAAGGCGTCGGCACTCTCAATCGGCATTACTGAGTCTATACACCGCATAACACCGGGATACGCACTTCTGCCTGCGAAAATGCATTAATATTGCATGATGGCCAGCGAGAGCAGAATCCTCTGATACTGACAATCACCCGCACCTGTGGCCGACTACTTCGGTCTTGCTCCTTTAATAACTTCTATATCTCATCGGAGGATTCATACTGGAACTGCTTTGCCAGCCATGATTTTCCGAACTTTACCACAGTATCCTTATAATACTCTTTCTTATCATCTTCAAGCTGAATAAATATATAATACAATGCTGCTGAGCCAATGGCACCGAGCAGGGCCACTCCAATCAACTTGTCCCAGGGTATTGCTTTCCTGTCTCTCTTTTCACTGCCTGAATGAACCATACCCATATCATCTTCCATGTCAAGACCTCCTTTTCGCACGTCCACTCTCATTTGGAGCCTTTTTTCTCAGAGCGCTTCGCCGATGCTGCGCCGGAGTGCTTTTATTCTCTCCTTTATTCTTGCAGATCTGCGGGAAAACCTCCTCGACACGAATATATTCGGAGTACTGCTCTTCAATACTCCTGAGAGTTGCATATATTGTGGCCATCAGAAAGTTGATCCGAACTGCCTGATAACCTCTGGCAAGCTCTGGAATCTGAAACTCTACAAGACTTTCGCCGAACATGTTCTTCACCACAGAATTGTCCAGCTTCAACTTCTCAATCTTCGTCAGCCCCTGAAGCGCAGCCTCCATAAGTACAGTGACTGCGGCGCATGCCACATCTTTTCCCTCTTCGGCCTGTCCGGCGTGCCCCCGGGCACATAATCCCTTGATCACACCATTTCTATTCTTTGTAACTGTTACAGTGATCATGCAATCCCCGGATCTATGCTCACAGAATTCAGGCAATCCAGGACTCTGCTGCAGCATCCTTTGCCTGGAAAAAAACGTGACAGGGCGAGCATCCTCCCTGTCATGTAAACCTTAAATTAATCTCAGACGTTTCGGAGAAACAGATAGAGTTCTCCCTGTTCTCAGGCTGCCTGCAATCTCAGGACTACTTCTTCGACTCTTTCTTCTCCGAAGAAGCCTTTTTTGCCAGCTTTCCGGATTCTTTCATTTCTTCGGATTCAGCCTCGGATGAAACTTCTTTTTTTACAGGAGGCTCTTTTGGCTTTGCAGCTTCTTTCTTCCCAATCACGGTATCGCCGAGCCTGACTTCATCAATCTCCAGAAGCGTATACTCCTGGCGATGTCCTGTTTTCTTCCTGATCCTCTTTTTGGGCTTATATTTGAAGACCGTTACTTTCTTGCTCTTTGCGTGCCTCACTACATTAACGTCAACAGTTGCCCCTTCAACGTATGGAGTGCCTACCGTTATCTCATCATTCTGTGATGTGAGGAGCAGCACCTTGTCTATGCGAACAGAGTTTCCTGTTTCAACATCGAGCTTCTCAACCCTCACCCTGTCGCCAGGAGAGACTTTCAGCTGCTTTCCTCCTGTTTCTATGACTGCGTACATGGCTCGTCCTCCTTATTCCAAATAGCTAGAATATGTTAGCACATGACAATTTCTTTGTCAACAATACTTTGCAGAAAACTGCAGGATGTTTGGAAAAATATATTTCACCAGCTGTTCAGGCTTCCTGAAGACATTGAAAGATTCATTTAGAGAAAGGACATTTTCTTTCATATAATGAAGCATATATCTGTAACCATGACATCCCTGCCGCCCGGGATATTTCAACAGGAGGCATCCATGACCATGACACCACGCACGATAACATTGACTATCTGTGTCGTGATTGCGGCATTTCTCTTATCAGGCGCGGCGGTGTGGACCAGTGACAAAGAGAAGAAGAACGATGAGGCCGAGAAGCTGCTGCAGGCCGAAGATACGCTGCTTCATATCAGAGCTGAGTCCGAAATAGGCACTGATGGCAGATTCATAAGCCTTCTGGATTCGCTGGGATTGAAAAATGATCTGCAGGCTCCTTCCAGACTTAGAGCTTTCATGACATCCCTTCCCATAGTCCGGGCGAGTATAGGAGCCGGATACTCATACAGCATCAGAAGAGCATCTCTCGTCTGGGTAACAGGCGACTGTATTGTCACCGGCCGGCGGGAGCAGGTTCTGCAGCTCCTACTCAAATCAATGAGCAACACAGGCCTGAAAGAAAGTGGGAGCGGGAAGGAAGAGGGCTCGGTAATGACTTTCACACTGGAAGAAGGCGGCCTCATATACAGTCTTTCCTTTATGAAGCCGGAGGACATCATGATGGAAGGTCGCCCTTTCTGCAAAACAAAACTGTACTGCAAGGTGGGCGATTCTAATGTCTCATCCGTTCAGCCATTGAGTCGAATCATGACAGTCTTTCCCTTTCTGAAAGACCGGCGCATTGAAGATGCCTTCTATAACGAACTGGCGTCAACAGATGTTGAGATGGTCACTCTGGGAGGTGCATCAGTCAGCACATATGAATGGGAGGCAATACTCATCCCGCCTGAAAAGGATAAAGATAAGAACAGGAACAAGAATAAAATCACCCTTCTTGAACAGATGGAGGCAATATTTCTAAAACTGGGGTATACGCGGGATACAGACCATAATGCAACAGAAACATTTACAAGAAAAAGCACAGGCTCTGCATTAAATCTTAAAAAGGTTGCCGGAAGCGAAAAGGTTCATATCCGGATAAAGCCTGAGAAATAGACACAGAGAACAGAATCGGAAGAGCGGAAAGCTGAGTCGGAGGAGCGGAAATGGATTCACTGAAGGAGCTTTTCAAAGTCGGGATGGGTCCCTCCAGCAGTCATACCATGGGCCCCCACAGAGCGGCAGAGCAGTTCGCAAAACTCTTTCCTGAAGCTCATTCATACAGAGTTACCCTCTTTGGAAGTCTTGCCGCTACAGGGAAGGGGCATCTTACTGACAGGGCTATATCAGATGCACTATCACCGCATGCGGTTGAGATCGTCTGGAAACCTGATATTATACTCCCTTTTCATCCCAACGGTATGGCGTTCGAAGCGCTGTCTGCCGATGGAGAGACTGCAGACCGCTGGTGTGTCTACAGCGTAGGAGGAGGGACACTAAAGGAAGAGGGTACATCACAGAAATCAGAGAATCCTGTCTATACACTTTCATCGATGAAGGACATCCTCGCCTTCATGCTCGAAAAGGGCATCTCATTCTGGGAGTATGTGGATCGTAGTGATTACAGCGATATCCGCGATTACCTGAACGGAATATGGCAGACCATGAAGTCTACGATCAAGAAAGGGCTCCACAGCGAAGGCGTCCTTCCCGGAGGATTGAACCTTCCCAGGAAAGCAATCTCATACTATATAAAAGCTCAGACATCGTCCGGTTATCTCCGGCAGGTTAACCTTCTCTTTTCCTATGCCCTTGCCTGCTCCGAGGAAAACGCTTCAGGCGGAACAGTAGTCACCGCGCCTACATGTGGCTCCTGCGGAATAATACCATCAGTGCTTTATTTTTTCCACAAGGAGCATGATGTTCCTGAAATACGGATTATCAATGCTCTTGCCACGGCAGGCATTATAGGGAATCTTGCCAAGACGAACGCATCCATTTCAGGAGCTGAAGTTGGATGCCAGGGTGAAGTTGGAGTGGCCTGTGCGATGGCTGCCGGAGCTGTTGCCTACCTTCTTGGAGAGACTCCCAGTCAGATAGAATATGCTGCAGAAATGGCAATTGAGCATCATCTCGGCCTTACCTGTGACCCTGTCGATGGACTGGTACAGATCCCCTGTATCGAGAGGAATGGAATGTCGGCACTGCAGGCTATAAACTGTGCCATGTACTGCATGTCCTCAGACGGAAGACACAAGATATCATACGATGATGTATTGAAAGTGATGCTGGACACAGGTCACGATTTGAAGGACTCTTACAGAGAGACCTCAAAAGGTGGACTGGCAGGAAATTCGAGATATTTATGAAGCTCAGCACCTGCCCAAAGTCTCATCGCTCTTCTTTTTCATTGCTGACACTAATCACAGTCTGCTGTCTTCTTCTCATCAATGCAGAGGCTGTCGATGCAGCGTCATCATCTGCCGGCGGAAGCGCCTGGGCGGATGATCTCGTTTACAGGGGAAAGCTGTTGAAGAAAGCAGGACCCCTCTACCGAAGCCCTCTTAAAGAAAGGCTCTTCTCCTCTGCCGTGCTTTCACGGCCTCCTTCCGAGGGAGCTTTCCGCTATGCGCTCTCAGGTCTCTTTTCTGCCGGTTCCGGGATGGAAGACTCATGGTGCCGCCTTAAAGATTCGCCCTGGATCTGTTATATTGATGACGGAGCTCTGGCATTCAGAACTAAACTCAAAGCTCCTCGGAGCGCAGGGACACATCGTTATATATGGAATTTCCAGGCACCTGGAGGTGCAGAGGCGGAAGTCCGTTGGGAATACAGGATTCTATCAGCACAATACGCTCGCCTGTTATGCGTCACAAACGGCGGAATGTCGCAAAGTGTATATGGCGGAGCACCTCTGACAGAACTTGATCTCTGTGCAGGGATATCATTTGCATCACTGCATCAATCACTGCATGATTCATTACTGGAAAAGCAATGTGCAGGCATCTGGAGAGTATCACGCCATTTTGACGGCCGGAATGCAGGAAGTGATCTATTTGAATTGCGCATGCTTGCCGTTCGCGATGCTTCGATAGAACAGGCCAGGTCTCAGGGAAACGATCCGTCTCCAATTATTTTCAGAGCCTGTGTGGAAGCGCTCCCTCCAAAGAGCTCCATCTCTCCTTCAGGATGGCGCCCTGAATCACTGATGTATCGAATATGCGGGCTCAGAGAGAAGAAAGACGGGGAATTTCTGGTCCACAGAGCCTGGAGCCCTGCTGTGCATATCGTGGAAACCCCGTCTCCGGCAGGTACAGTGGCAGTAATAGAGCACCAATGGAACGGCATTGATGATGGAGCTGCCATCCCCCCGCCTGAAGGGAAGGGAAGAATAGTGCTGCAGCTATCAGGGCGTGCGAAAGAGGGGTATGTGAAAAGCCAGTTTGGCGGCGCTCTATTTTCATACGCCACTATGCCTCGTATCGTGGTAAAAGATCGGTATGGCTTGATTCTGGCAGACTCGATGGAGCTGGATCCCTCATCCGGCATTGCCCGTCACCCTGCCGGAAAAGGCGGAGATTCACAATTCCCTGCCTCTATAACCTTCATCCCAAGAGGCGACGGTGTCTCTCTCCCTCCCCAATCCGGAACTTCAGAAGGAGACAGGCTCACATCCAGAATCTTCAGTAAAAGCATAAACAGAGATGAGCCTGTTACAGTAAGTATCCACGGCCTTCCAACAGACTGGAGTGAATGCACTCTGGCAGCAGCATCAAATTTTCCAGGCAGGGAAGGGCTTGTAATCGACCTGAAAAGGGAAGGGCGCTCCCAGAGCAGAGATATCGGGATAATACTGACTTCACAGAAGAAATCGCATGCTCCCTCTCTTTTTATCGGCAGGAGTAGCGACAGTGAAAAAGCATTTGCGCTGATCGATCTTACTTATCCGGAAGATACGTGGATGATGAAGAACATACTGACCGGCAGAGGATGGCACATTGCAGGTGAGTATTATGGGAGCGGCGCTCCGCATAATACTCACCTGATGCCTGAATGCAGAGCGTTTATTAAAAACTGCGGCTATGAAACCATTACTTTCACTTGTGACGCACTTCCTGATTTGCGGGCAGTGATGCATGTAAAGAACCAGGCGCAGCTCTTTTACTTCGGCGGACACGGCTGGGCGAACAGTGCCATATATATTGACGGGCACTATATCTATCCGGAACAGGATATCGTAGAAGGAGACTGGAGCGATGGCCTCAAGGTGGTTATCTTCTCATCATGCTCTATTCTGGATATAGGCAACTTCAACAGAAGAAGCTTCACCGCCTTCGGCAAGGCAAACCAGTCACCAGGAATTTACTGGGCAAAAGTGGCAGGTCCTGAAGTGGCACTTCTCGGCTATAACTGGTCCACCCAGGAAGGGAAACCGCCCAATGCCTTTGACACTCGGGTAATACGACGCTATATCAACCTTTCATCACAGTATTCACCACCTGTTGCCTGGATCTACGCCAATATCCAGGAAGGCGATGGTATTGCTCCCTGCGCCATTTATCGCCACAACTATTATTACATCAATGCTTCCTCAATGACAATTCTGGCCGTACCGGAGAGAAACTGGAGAGATGCCTCTCCTCCGCAGGATGCGGTCCGCATAGCCTGGCCACGTTAGCCATTCTGAATCTTTCTACTCGCTTCTTTTCGGCATGACATAGTCCCTGTTCAGATCGAGAGGCTGAGCATAGTTGCTCTCCCACGTTGTGAAAAAGACTTTCCTGAGAAGATTGTTAATCTTCCTGCTGTTGATTATCATCCCAACATTTCTGCAGGTGTAAAAGTATCCCCTCTCCCAGTTGCTGGAGCCTATCCAGCTTGTATTTTCATCTATCAGCAGATATTTACTGTGCTGCACACGTGAATACGGTATGAAACCGCCACTCCACTGAGGAATGGTGCTCAGCTTTATATTTATGTTGGGAAGAACGCCCAGACTCTTGAGATAAAAAATATCAGGCTTTCTCATTGACCAGTCTGACAGCACAGCCTTTATTTCAACGCCCTTGCAGGCTGTTGCCCTGAGAGTGTCATCCAGCTCCGGCCAGTATTCCTTTTCCCTGGTTATCGGTGAATAGGTCAGCACCTGAAGATGAAGGCTCTTCCTGGCAGAGCGAATAAGATCGAAAAGCTTCTTTCCCTCCCATAGATCGTTATCAGTGATATAGCCGGACGGATCAAAGACAGGAGTAAACTCTACTATTTCGCCGTCCTTATCCCTCACCCTGAAAGGAACCTTATAGTGTTCTCTGCCGAACAGAGCTGAGGCATCTTTCAGACTCTTTGCATCACAGAGCTTCCAGTCCAGATTGAAAAGATCTTCAAGCATTCTGCCGCATTCCCTGTGGCGTACGTGCACACCCATCTCATTTATGTGCCTCAGTGCACGCCAGTCGAAGTTCGCACTTCCCAGATAGACATTCTCTCCATCGACGACAAAGAATTTCGAATGCTGAATCCCGCCGAGATCCTTGAAGATCGATATCCACTTCCAGGAGATGTTCCTGCGCTTTGACAGTCTCTCGCAGGAACTTATGGTTTGATTTCTGAAACTCTCTTCGGTGATTATCCTTACAGCAACACCGCGATCTGCCGCACGCTCCAGAGCATCGAGCACTTTGTCCAATGGCTCGCCTTTCCGGGCAGCAAAGTAAAACTGCTCTATGTCAATTGTCTTAGTGGCTCCATTAATCATCTCGAGCCAAACCTGATCGGTGTTTCTGACTTCGGGCACGTCGAGAGTCGTCTCGACAGGGACACTTTCAACAATCTCGAAGTCCTGCTGGCCACCGGCAGCAAAACATCTGTGAGTGGGGATCAGAAACAACGAGGCTATGATGGACAGTACTAAGAAAAATCTGAAATGCATGAGAACCTCCTTTTTTACATATCTACCATTGTTCCGGAGTCAATAAGCCCTGAACCAAGGTATATCTCTGATGCTTAATAACGCGTCTTTGACATCACTCTGAAAATGTATCTGCCATGGACTCAAGCTCTATTCCGGCTTCATCAAAGATGTGCCTTGCAAGCTGATCGTAATCACCTTCGATATGGTACACTTTCCTGATCCCTGCATTGATGATGCTGATTGCACATTCCTTACAGGGAAGCGGGCTGTAAGTATAAAGGTCTGAGCCGTATGTTGAAATGCCGTTCATCGCGGCCTGTGCTATCGCATTGCGCTCTGCGTGCCCGGCAACGCAGAACTCTATTCCCTGACCTGACTTGAAGCCTCCCAGCCTGCGGGGGCACTCGCTTCTCTTCTCCTTCCCTACATTCGGAGGAAGGCCGTAAGTCCGCTCACTGCAGTGACTGGTACCTCTGGCAGGCCCGTTGTACCCCATGCTTACGACACACTTGTTCTTCACTATAACTGCGCCGAATTTGCGGGACAGGCACTTCGAGCGCATGGAAGCCTGCCTTGCAAGGCTCATAAAATATTGATTCCAATCCATTACTGATTCACGACTGGACTGCATTGGCACCTCACTACTCAAGAATTTTGGAGGCAAGCTCTGCAAGCGATGAGCGCTCTCCCTTGATAAGAGTGATATGGCCTGCAATCCTCTGTCCTTTGAACCGCTCAATGATATGAGTCAGGCCGTTGCTCGTAGAATCCAGGTATGGATGATCTATCTGGTAGGCATCGCCGGTCAGAACTATCTTTGTTCCGTCGCCGGCTCTGGTGATTATTGTCTTGGCTTCATGGGGCGTCAGATTCTGAGCCTCATCAACAATAATATACTGATATGGCAGGCTTCTTCCTCTTATAAATGTCAGAGCTTTGATATCGAGCTGTTGAGATTCAAAGAGGTACTGAATAGTATCTGTGGAGCCGTTCTTCTTGGAGTCAGACCTGCCGTCGTGGAGTAGAAACTCCAGATTGTCAAAGATGGGGTACATCCACGGATTGATCTTCTCCTCCTCCCGCCCAGGCAGGTAGCCTATGTCCCTTCCCATGGGAACCAGAGGGCGGTATACGTTCAGTTTTCTGAAGATTTTCTCATTTACGACCTTCTGAAGGCCTGCAGCAAGGGCCAGCAGTGTCTTTCCAGTACCGGCTCTCCCCATCAATGTTACAAGCGGTATGTTCTCATTCAGCAGCATATCCATGGCAAAACGCTGCTCCCTGTTTCTTGGCGTGAGGCCCCAGACATCCATCTTCTTTTCAGACATCAGAGCCACAAGAGAACCTTTTTCTGCATCATATCTGGCAAGCGCCGTATTGCTGGGATTCTGGGAGTTTATCAGCGTGACATATTCATTGGGAAAAAACTCACCTTTTCCGTTCAATGTGAGGATCTTGCTGCGGTAGAACTCTGAGACCTCTTCCTCTCCGACATAAATTTCCTTGTGGCCGGAGAATAGCTCTTCCAGGTTGATCTTGTCTTTCCTGTAATCCTCTGCAGCCAGACCTATGGCATCAGCCTTTACTCTCATATTTATGTCTTTGGAAACAATCACGACAGGGCCTTCCTGAGTACGCTCCTTAATTCCGAGAGCGTGGGCAAGAATTCTGTTGTCATTTGAAATCTCAAATCCCTCTGGAAGCAGCCTCGTAAGGGGCTCAAAGTCAAATTTGGTATCTACTTTGAGCATTCCGCCGTTCTCGATTGGGACTCCCTCATGCAGTTTTCCCTTTTCCCGCAGCATATCTATTTTCTTGATTATGATACGAGCATTTCTGTTGACCTCGAGTGAGCCTTTCTTGAACTTGTCAATTTCATCAAGCACTACAATCGGGATGACTACGTCGTTTTCCTCAAATGCACTCAATGAATCAGGACTGTGAAGAAGCACACTGGTATCGAGAATGTAAGTTTTCTTTGACACGAACGTCCTCCTTATATGAGTGAAGTACTAGAGAATTCTTCTCATAAAGATATTTTACCTTTCTGAAAGGCTGTATTTCAACAACCTGATTATATACATGATTTTTCGCAGTCGGAGAGGAGATCTCATATTCAGGGAGAACTATCCATGAGTTGCAGTCATGGGTCGACTGCAGCTAATCACAGGAAAGGAGCGATTGTGATGCGAAAATATCTTTCGATCTTACTGATAGTGGCTGCTGTTATTGCACTCTCTACATCTGTCTGGGCTGCAAAGCTCCCAAAGGTACCGGGAGAGTTGATAGACAAAGTACCCAATCATCTTGTCAGTAAAAACATTGAAATGGTCTTCACCACAAGGGGGGGCTGGATCTATGACAAGACACGCGGAGGCAACTGGATCTCCTTCCCCACAGACATTTTCTACCTTCGTAAAAACTGCGACGTCAGCGAAAATTTGGTGCTTCTTTACGGATATACAAAAGCATATGTCTACGATCTCTCCCTCGGCAGATGGTATCCTGCACCGGAATCTTTCAGCTACCATGACAGCGATCTCTCAATCGGAATCGCAGGAAGAGCCACCGCCAACTATGCAATCGCGATAGGTGTCGAAAAGACACAGATATATGACTATACACTTCACAAGTGGTTTGTCATACACGGAATCAGCGATGCCGGCGATGCAGATAAGCACTGGACAACCTTCCCAACTACAGCAGGCCTTCCACTCCACAGAGTAAAAAAAGCCAACGACGCACTGAATTTATCATACATGCAATGCTTCTATAAAGTTGGAAGCGGAACATGGGTGGAGGATCCGATGGTGCGGATGTACAAACGTGCCAAGTGCCAGGATTTTAAAATCGACCAGCCTGATATACACATGCTCAGATGCAGTGACAACACAAGCATACCGTGGAAACCGACTAATCCGGCAAATTATTGATCTGTAACAGACGCTGTCTGCAAAATCAACGACAACTTTTGATGGTTAAGGAGTGGGAGGGTCCGACCCTCACTCCTTTTCTGTCTATGACAAAGGGGTACACAAGCCTGTTTCCTTGCCCCGCAAGGAGGAACAAATATGGATTACAGAATAGGAATTGATATTGGCTCAGATACACTCAAGGCAGTCATCATTGCCGAAGACAGAATCACCGCACTTTCCCCGCTGAAGATCAAAGGGAAGCCTCTGGAAAAGCTGAAAGAGCTTTTCGATACCATCAGTCAAACTTATAGCAGCAGGGAAAATACTTTTAAGGCTGCCATATCAGGGAGAGGCTCGCAGAATCTTTCAGAGCTTCTGAATATCGACAGAGTCGATGATATAGATGGACTTGTTGCTGCAGTCAACAGACTGCAGCCGGAGGTCAGGCACATCATCGAGATCGGCGCTGAATCGCAGTCCTACCTCAGTCTTTTCAAAGATGAAAAATCCAAAAAGCTTCTCATCGATGACGTGATACCGGGAGGGAAATGCGCCGGAGGCACCGGGGCCTTCCTCGACTATATGCATAAAAGACTGAAATACGATTCTCTCGAGGACTTCATAGAAGTGGGGCTGAGTGTCGAAAATCCTGCAGGAATCTCCGGCCGCTGCGCAGTTTTTGCAGAATCTGATATTGTGCACCATTACCAGAAAGGAACGCCTAAAGAGAGAATCGTGGCCGGCATTCACCAGGCCGTAGCAAGGAACTATAAATCACTGATACACAAAAGCAAGACTCCGGAGGATAAGATCGCGGTAGTCGGCGGTGTGGCAGCCAACAGATGCCTGAAATGCCACATTATTAAAGAGTTGAATCTCAAGGAAGAGCAGTTGGTGACTCCTGAGCTTAACCTCTATTTTACCGCAATCGGTGCAGCACTGAAGGCCGAGAGGCCGATCCTGCTCGAAAGAGTAATCACAGACCTCAACGAGCATATAGCCGTTCCATTTGACTATGAGTCGTTGAGCCCCATAAAGCTGGAACGCTCCATAATAATGGCACCTCCGGAGACTCCACCTGATCTGAACGTCATTGAACTTGCGGCGCTTGGCGTAGACATAGGCTCTGTGAGCACCAAGGCGGCTCTCATCACTCTGATTGACGGAGAAGTGCATTTACTGGCAAGTCACTACCGTCGAACTGAGGGAAACCCTATTCTGGCAGTTAAGATGACGCTGCAGGAGATAAGAGACGAAATAGCCAGGAAAGGCTACGACATAAGGAATATTATAGCAGCCACGACAGGCTCGGGGAGATACCTGACAGGTTATTTCATAGGTGCCAATGCGATATGCGATGAAATTACAGCTCAGGCCCGCGGAGCTGCAACGTATTTCAAAGACAGAGAGGTCACCATCATTGAAATAGGCGGCCAGGACTCTAAATTCATTCAGCTTGACAGAAGGAGCATCCTGGATTTCGAGATGAACTGGGCCTGCGCTGCAGGCACCGGAGCCCTTATCGAAAAACACGCCAGGAATCTGGATATCGACATCAGGGATTTTGGCGGCACAGCGCTCAAAGGGGACAAACCGCCGCTCATTAACTCAACGTGCGCAGTGTTCTCAGAATCAGCGCTGGTGCACTTTCAGCAGAACAATGTGAGCATAGAAAACCTCTGCGCAGGCGCCTGTCTGGCATCAGCCAAGAACTACCTCGTCAAGGTAGTCCGAAACAGACCGATAAGCGAATGTGTTGCATTTCAGGGTGCCGTCGCATTTAACAGGGGGATGGTAGCTTCGTTTGAGACGCTTCTCGACAGACCGATAATGGTACCGCCTTATCCACATCTGACAGGAGCCATCGGGGTAGCCCACCTCTCCCTTGATAAATCCGGAAAAGAATCTGTGGAGAGTCGATTCAGAGGTTTTGAGCATATTCTGAGCTCCGAATACAGCCTCAGCTCCTTCCAGTGCTGTCACTGCAACAACGAATGCCAGGTCAACAAGTTCACCGTAGGCTGCGAGACATTCTTCCAGGGAGACAGATGCGACCGTTACAGCTCTTCACATAAAAAGATTAAAACCAGCAGTTTTCCGGATCTTTTTGAAGAGCACGAGGAGCTCCTGATGAGCGCTTATGTTGCGCCGGAGGGGAAGAAATATACCGGAACAGTAGGTATCCCCAGAGGAATACTGTTCTCAGATTACTTTCCCTTTTTCAATGCCTTCTTCTCTGAGCTGGGCTTTCAGGTCATGCCATCAGAAAGAACTACAAAGAGGATAGTGGCCAAAGGAATTGATCTGACAGTAGCAGAGCCCTGCTTCCCGATAAAAGTGGCACACGGACACGCAGCAGAGCTTTATGATCAGGAGCCTGACTATCTCTTCATACCAGCCATAATAACTGCAGACAAGCCTGTAGGAAAATACAGCGCCTGTGTCACCTGCCCTTATGTACAGTCCATACCAGACGTTGTAAAAAGCGCCCTGGCAGATAAAAAAGCCAGAACTTCCATACTCTCCCCCACATTTTTCTTCGACAGGGGCGAGGCTCATATAAAGAGAGTGCTGAGAGAACTGGCATCCAGCCTGGGAAAATCAAAGGGAGATGCTTATAAAGCCTATGAGGTGGCTAAAAAGACACTCCAGAGATTCAGAGACAAGATGCAGGCTCGGGGGAAGGAAGTACTGGAAAGCCTGAAGTCTGATCAGACGGCTTTTGTGGTAATCGGACGTCCTTACGCTATACACGACAAAGCAGTCAACATGGATGTGGCAAAAAAGGTACTCGATGAAGGGTATCTTCCGATCCCTCTTGACTATCTCCCTCTCGGAGAGTTCGATACCTCCGGATCATGGCCCAACATCTACTCAGTCCAGGGGCAGAAAAAGCTGGCGGCAGCCAGAATGATTGCAGAAAGAACAAACCTCCACGCTCTTGTAATCACTTACTTCGGCTGCGGACCAGATGCATTTCTGGATCAGATGTTCAAGGAAGAGCTGGGAACCCATTATCTCACCATACAGATAGACGAGCATACCTCTGACACAGGAATTATAACAAGGATCCAGGCCTATCTTAACTCAGCCGGCCGTACCAAAACCGGAAAAAAAGGAACAGCCATCGACACATCAGATACTCCAATCACCAGAATAACCGGCAAACGGCTATGGATCCCGGACATGAACAAGGGGGCGTGGGTGCTCGCAAGCGTCCTGAACTCCTTTGGAATTGATGCCAGGACACTTCCCCGCTCCCCTGACAGGGGGCTTTCACTCGCAAGAAAATATATATGCGGCGACGTCTGCCTCCCCATGCTCCATACATCTGAGGATATGATCCAGAGAGCCTCGCAGAAAGACTTCAACCCTGCAAAGGAGGCGTTCTTCCAGGGTAAATCGGGAGGGCCCTGCCGTTATGGCATGTATTTCATGCTGGAAAAGAGCATCCTCGATCTCATCTGCGGGAAAGTCGATCTGGTCACACTTGGAAACAAAGACAACGCAGGAAGCCTCAGCGCCTTCTTTATCATGCATTTCTGGGATTCCACTGTCACTCACGATATTCTGGAGAAGATGCTCTTTCACACGAGACCATATGAAAGAGAAAAAGGGGCCGCTGACAGACTGTTCGAAGAGTATGTTGCGAAACTCTGCAGGTGTGTTGAGGAAAAAACATACCGCCTTGACACTCCCGGCACCCAGCTGGCAGCCATTATCAACGGCGGTCATCTAGCCCCGCTGAAAGCGATTGTCCGGGAAGCGAGACAGGCCTTTGACGCAATTCGTCACGACAGAGTCTCTCAAAAGCCTCTCGTGGGAATAGTGGGCGAATTTTTTGTCCGTCTCCATGAACCGTCGAATCAGAATATCATCAGAAGGATCGAGGCGCTTGGAGGAGAAGTCTGGCTTGCGCCAATGACAGAGTTCTTCGCATACTCCAACTATATCTCGTCAGTGCACGCCTTTGACAGATGGCGTGATGAAAAGAAAACCAACGACCTCGTAGAGGCATTAATGAGAAGATATCTGGCAAACCTTGCAACAAGGAACGAGCACATTCTGTTTAAAGAGAGTCTGCCATATCTGAAAGGCTTCGACGAGCTCCCGTCGAATGAGGTTGTGGAGTTTGGATCTCAGTATATCAACAGGTTCTTTGGAGGAGAGGCAATTATGAGCCTCGGCAAATCAGAAGACTTTGCGCGCCGAGAACTCGATGGAATTGTCAGCGTAGGACCCTTCAACTGTATGCCGAGCCTTATAGTGAGCGCCATATCAAGAGAGCTGAGAAAGCGGCATAAAAACATACCGTTCCTGAATATTGACTTTGATGGCTACGAAGATTCCATCCGGGACGACCGAATATCCATGTTCATGAGCCAGGTGAAGGAAAGGCGCTCTATAAAGCAATAAATGTAATACCCAGATCGCTGTAACCCAGGAGGAAATACAAATGAATACTACACACTCTTACGTCAAAGCAAGAATTACTGCACTTCTCCTGATGAGCGGGATCCTTCTCTCCGCTCTTTTTACCTCGCCTGCCCTTTCGCAGACCGAAGAGGTCAAGCTCTGCATCATTCATATCAACGACCTGCACGGATACCTGCTCCCTTATGAAGACAGGAATATGGCGCCTCCTCCGGAAAAAGTAGGCGGTGCCGCCTATGTTGCAGCCAAAATCGAGGAGCTTAAAAAAGCCAATAAGGGCTCCTGCATCTTGCTCGATGCAGGCGACATAGCCCAGGGCACACCTTTATCAAATGAATTCAGAGGTGAGCCTGTCATTGATTTTATGAATAAAGTCGGGTTTGATGCCACCACACTTGGAAATCACGAGTTTGACTGGGGGATTGACACACTCAGGAAGATGCTGAGTCGGGAAAAATTTCCCTGCATCTGCGCAAATGTTCTGGACTCCAAAACCGGCAAACTTGCCAGCTTCATCAGGGAGCCATATACTATCTTGACAGCTGCCGGAATCAGGATTGGAATAATCGGCATAACCACACCGGACCTGCCAAAGATGAGCTTTGAATACAACGTCAGGGGCCTCCGATTCGAAAATCCTGAAAAAATACTGCCAGGTTATATAAGGGAACTGCGAGAGAAGGGCGTGCAGCTTGTAGGTATTCTGTCACACTGTGGAGTCGAAGGTGATGTGAAGATGGCCGAAAATGTTCAAGGCATCGATTTTATCGTAGGCGGCCACAGTCACAAAGCTCTTATGGAGCCTCTCAAAGTAAAAAACACAATCATAGTACAGGCAGGTGCCTATGGAATGTATGTGGGTGCTCTTACCCTGACGATAGACCGATCATCAGGTAAAATACTCTCATATACAGACAGGAATGTGCTGCATCCTGTCATCAACAATCTGATTACCCCCGATGCCGAAGTAGCTGAGATGATGGATAAATACTATCTGAGACTCAAGCCCATCATGGAAGAAGTGATCGGCCAGTCAAAAGAGGAGATCACAAAAATTCCTGAGACCGGAAGAGGTGATATGCCGATTGGCAACTTCATCACTGATTTATTGAGAGAATACTCCGGGGCGGACATTTTCTTCCTTAACGCCGGTGGCCTGAGGGCTCCTCTTCCAAAAGGTCCGGTCACACGTGATGATGTCTATAAGGTTCTTCCATTCGATGACTTCACAGTCACTATGGATCTCTCCGGCCAGGAGGTGATGGACACGATAGTACAGGGCGTCTCCGGATCGAAGATCATCCAGGTTTCAGGCATCACTGTATCGTTCTACCCATCGATGAACGGCAGAGACAAGATCTCGGAAGTTAAAGTGGGAGACAAACCGCTCGATCTATCGAAGACTTATAAAGTGGGAACAATCAACTATCTGTCCCGCGGAGGTGACGGCTACGCCACTTTCTCAAAGGGGAAAAATATCGTGAATGATCCGGAGCTTATCAGAGATGTAGTCTGCCGCATAATTAAAGAGAAGAAATCCATAGAAATCCCACAGGATAAGAGGCTCGTCATTCTCAAGGATCTTTACAAGTCATAACATTGAGGCAAAAGGCCATATTCTGACTGGATATTCTGCGAATCCATATTCTTACCGGAAAAGGATGAAATGAAGTCTCTGGATAGAGTGTTAATAATCTCTGCGCTCTGCATCATGCTCTGTGCAGTTTCTGCAGCAACAGGTTGCCTGAAAAAGCCGCCGCAAGAGCCTGTCGTCAACATCTATGCCATGTTCAGAGTTCCTTACAATCCATATTTCGAAGAAATGGAACAGGGGATTCGGGAAACTGCCGTGAAATACTCGATCAACCCTGTCATACTTGAAGACGAGCAGGTGAATCAGAAGAGCCCGGATGAGATATGCTCCGAGCTCGTGAAATACAGGATCAGGGCGCTTCTCATTATTCCTGAGCATCTCGACAGGGCAGTGCAGAATTGCATACCTGTAATTAAAAAGGCAAACTCCCTCAATATTCCGGTGATATTTCTCCATTCACCGATAGACGAAGAATCAATGACTGCACACGGAGCAAGGGCAGACTGTGCCATAAGCTGTGATAATATAAAAGGTGGAGAGCTGGCGGCAGGATACATAGTGAAAAAGCTGAAAGGCAGGGGGAAGATTCTCATCCTCAACGGCGGAACGCCCGGCACATCGGTAGAGGCGAGGTGCGATGGCTTCAACAGCTATTTAAAAGACTACCCTGAGATCAGAACTTTAGTCAAAGGAGGCGACTGGGAACGGGAATCTGCATTCCGAATCTGCAAGGAGATTTTCAAGAGCTCGAAAGATACAGGAGCTGTATTCGCCTGCAGCGATCTGATGGCCCTCGGCGCTTCAGATGCAGCTCAATACACCGGAATGGACAAGCTTGTCATAGTTGGTTTCGATGGCACACAGCAGGGTATCACGGCCATAAGAGAAGGAAGACTCAACGCAACGGTAACACAGAGCGCTTATGAGATAGGAAAGCTCGGAGTTGAAAATGCACTGCATCTTATAAAAGGCGAAAAAGTACAGCCTCGCATATATACCACAACAGATCTTATAAGCAGAGAGAGCCTCAAGCTTCCCTTCAACTGACAGCCCACCACAAGCCTATTTGTCCACAATTCCATTACGAGGATTACAGCATGGCGAATCAGGCGTAAGAAACCAGATATGGTTCTTACCGCTGCATATTATAGTAAATTCTGTGCATTGTGCTGTGACAACGATTGAATAAGTGGCGCTGCCTGCTGTCACATGGCTGCAATGAACGCAACATTTGTAAGGCTATTGTTAAATATTTGGCTCCTTGTGACTATCAGAAGGATTAGCCTACAGACTATCGAATAACCAATCGGTTAATAGAAGACTTCTTTCTTATTTGAAAGCCTGGGAATAAAAGTGCGAAAAGTAGTTTACATCCTGACACTCGCCATCCTCATTTCATTGATATCCTGCATATCCACAGTATGCTCACAGGAGACATCGAAGCCGCCTCCGGAGACATCGCAGCCTTCAGTCTCAGCACCTGCGACTGAAGAGCAGAACTCCAAAACGGCGGAGGGCTCTCCATCGGCTTCACCGGAAAAAGTCAAGGTATTGACACTGCAGGAATGTATCACTACTGCCATGTCAAGTCGCCCTGACCTGAGAAGTGCCGCTGAGCTTATAAAAGCGGCCAGAGCGGTTGTCGGTGAGACAATGTCTGCCTACTATCCGCAGATCAATCTCAATTCAACCATACAGCGAAGCGGTGGACCTGACAAAGCTTATGCCGTCACATCCGGCAGCGGTACAGGAAATATCAGCGGCGTAAACACATTCAACACCATAACGAACACAACTATAAGCTCAATGGGAACGGTCAACACCGACAGTGTAACAGTCTCCCAGTATATTACTGATTTCGGCAGAACATCGGGCCTTGTAACCGCCTCACAGGAATCCTATATAGGCACCATTCTCGATCAGATTGCCCTGCAGAATACAGTATTAAACAATGTCAAGAAGTCATATCACAACTGCATAGCGGCGCTGGAGCTCCTTAAGGTGAAGCAGGAAAACGTGGCTGTCTCTGAAACACATCTGAAACAGTCTCAGGCTTTCTATGATGTAGGGAAGCGCTCAAAGATCGAAGTGACAAAATCAGAGGTGGATCTCGCCAGTGCCCGCCTCGACATGATAACCACTGACAACGCTTATAAGGTTACCTGCGTGACACTGATAAACTCCATGGGAATCGATAAGACATTCCCATTTGAGCTTCACCGTAACCTTACCATTCCGGAGTTTGATCTTCCAGTGGAAGAAGTACAGAAGCTCGCTTCAGTCAACCGTCCGGAATATCTCAAGTATGATGCCCAGATAAGAGCTCAGAAAGGGCGACTTGCTGCTGCAGTGGCGGCTTTCTACCCGACTATCACAGGGAATGGACAGTACAACTGGCGATCGAATACGTATCCTCTCGAAAGATACTGGCAGATAGGCTTGACTCTGACACTGCCGATTACTGACGGAAATTACAATGTAAACAAAGTGAGAGAAAACCGTGCGCAGCTTCTGAGCCTGATAGCACAGAAAGAGCGCTTCTGGCAGAATACCGTCCTGGAGCTGGAGTCGTCCTGGCTGGCGATAAAGGCTGCCCGTGAAAAGATAAAAGTCTCAGAAAAATCAGTCCAGCAGGCGGAAGAGAACTTCAAGCTTGCCCAGGGAAGATATGCGGTAGGCGTCGGCTCAAACCTGGAGTTCAGCGATGCTCAGATTCTGCTCCTTCAGGCCAAGACCGACTATATTTCGGCACTGGTTTCATACTTCAACGCCATTGCAGATCTGGAGAAATCGATGGGCGTTGAGCTCAGCAATATCGGGAAAGATAAAAATAAGCAGCTGCCTTGATGGCTCAGAGTAAGGTTGGAAATTATGTTGAAATTACTGAAAAGATTCAAATGGCTTCTGATCATAATTATCGTGACTGCCATTGCCTTTATTGGATGGGGCAGAATGCAGCAGGACAAGAAAAAAATACATTTTAACACCGAAAAGCTGGACAGAGGCACTGTCATTTCAACGGTCAACACTACAGGGACGGTTAATGCAGTCACTTCAGTTGAAATCGGATGTCAGGTATCAGGCAAGATCATAAAGCTCTATGTGGATTATAACTCAACGGTCAGGAAAGGTATGCTGCTTGCCCAGATCGATCCTCTTGTATATCAGTCCCAGGTGGACGAAGCAAACGCCAATCTGCTCAGTGCCCGAGCCACCAATGCCAACTACCGTGCTCAGTATCAGAATGCCCTTTCCAGAGTAAGGGAAGTCCAGGCATCGGCTAAAAGCTCCGCCGCCCAGGTAGAGGTGTCCAGGGCAAACCTGGCCGGCGCCAGGAACAGCGAAAAATCTGCTCTCGCTAACCTGAAAAAGGCTGAGGCCCAGCTTCAGAATGATCTGGTTGAGTTTAAGCGCTCCCAGGAGCTTATGAAGAAGGATTTTATCTCCCGATCCGAAATGGATGCGGCAGAGACCAAGTACAAAGTGTCCCTGGCATCAGTTGATGTAGCCAGAGCAGGCTTTAATCAGGCATCTTCAAGTGTTCTGTCGGCACAGATGCAGCTCGATGGGGCCAAGGCAAGTCTGGAATCGGCAAAGATTTCAGAAGAGTCACAGAAGGCATCTGCTAATGCAATTGAAGCACAGGTCAGACAGAGTGCGGCACAGATTCTCAACGCCGAAAGCAAGCTGAAAGGTGCAATGATAAATCTCGGCTACACAAATATATACTCCCCTATCAACGGTGTAGTCGTCTCCCGCTCTGTCGATGTGGGCCAGACCGTGGCGGCATCCTTTACTGCACCTAAGCTGTTTACACTGGCAAAGGATCTTCGCGACATGGAAGTATATGCCAACGTCGATGAGGCTGATATCGGAAAGGTGAAGCAGGGCATGGAGGCGTCATTTACTGTAGACGCCTTCCAGACAGAGAAGTTCAAAGGCCTGGTGAAACAGGTCCGAAAAGCATCCACAATCGATCAGGGCGTTGTGAAATACCAGGTTGTAATATCGGCTGCGAATCCCGAGCTCAAACTGATGCCCGGCATGACTGCCAACGTCATAATTACCTCCGAAATCAAGAATGACTGCCTCAGAATTCCGAACGGAGCCATCCGCTTTCGCCCGGACTCAGTGGCTGGATTCCCATTCCCTCCTCATTACCAGAACGGCAGGAACAATAAAGGCAGGAAGCAGAGCTCAGAAGATGAATCAGATCGCTCAAGTACTGTCTGGATATATCTCAATGATAACATGGTGCACCCTGAAAGAATCGTAGCCGGCATCTCTGACGGCAAATATACAGAGATGAAGAAAGGTAATCTCCGGGAAGGAGACCCTGTCATAACAGGGGTTCAAGCCGCTAAAGCAAAACCTGCAACATCTGTGCCGGGACCAGGGAGGCCGCCGGGAGGAGGCGGACCGGGCGGCCACCGCATGCGTATCTAGAACTGCAGTGTATGAATGAGCATGAATGAGGTTCAGAAATGCCTGACAACAAAAATGTGCTTGAGGTAATCGAACTTGAAAAGACCTACATCATGGGAGAGGTGAAAGTGCCCGCACTTCGCGGCGTTTCTCTTTCAATCCGGGATGGAGAGTTCGTTGCCATCATGGGCCCCTCAGGCTCAGGGAAGTCCACTTTCATGAATATTCTGGGCTGCCTGGACCGCCCCACCAGAGGAAAATACCTGATCGAAGATACAGATGTGTCAAGGCTTTCAAAGGATCAACTGGCAGACATAAGAAACAAGAAGATAGGCTTTGTCTTCCAGGGGTACAACCTTCTCTCCAAGACCACGGCTCTTGAAAACGCAGAGCTTCCTCTTTACTATAACAGAGAAATATCATATTCGACAAAGGAAAAAAACAGAATGGCAATGGATGCCCTCGACTCTGTAGGGCTCAATGGACGTTATCATCATCAGACACATCAGCTCTCAGGCGGTCAGCAGCAGCGCGTCGCCATCGCAAGAGCTCTTATAAACAGGCCATCACTGATACTTGCTGACGAGCCTACCGGAAATCTTGACTCTATTACGAGCCTTGAAATAATCAAGATCTTTCAGGATATGAATACCAGCAGGAACATCACCGTCGTGCTCGTCACTCACAGCGACGAGATATCACAATATGCAAAAAGGCTTGTCGTATTCAGGGACGGAAAGATCAAGGATGATCATCAGGTGAACAACCGCCTCTACGCAGAAGACGTATTGAAGGAGATGCCGCCTGTTGAAGAGGAGGCCTTATGAGCTTTACTGCAACAATCCGTATAGCTCTGAAAGCCCTGAACAGCAGCAAGATGCGCACAATTCTCACCATGCTGGGTATCATCATCGGCGTGGCATCAGTTATCACAATGCTGAGCATCGGACAGGGTGTATCAGCCTCAGTATCAGACAGCATCAACTCACTCGGCACAAATGCTCTGATTATAATGCCCGGGCAGATGCAGGTTGGAGGAGTCCGTCAGGGCTCGATGGATTCGCAGACTCTTACTGTAGAGGATTTGAATGCCATTATGCGGGAGTGTAGTTCAATAGAATACGCATCACCTGTTGTAAGGAAGATGGCGCAGATAGTTTATGGAAACCAGAACTGGAGCACTTCAAGCTACGGTGTCAATGAACATTACGAAAAGATAAGAAACTGGCCTGCATCCAGCGGGGGTTTCTTCACCAGCCAGGATATTAAATCCGGCGCAAAAGTATGCCTTCTTGGGAAAACCGTTGTGGACAATCTGTTTGGAAGTCAGAATCCCCTCGGTGAGGTAGTCAGGATCAAGAATGTGCCTTTTCGTGTGGTAGGAGTTCTATCAGTGAAGGGCTCCGCCATGGGAGGAGATCAGGATGACTGTGTACTCGTCCCCTATACAACTGCCATGAGAAGAATATCCAGGGTGACTTACCTGAATACCATCATGTGCTCTGTTGTCTCAAAGGAAAAGACCCAGCAGGGGATAAATGAGCTGACCGATCTGCTGAGACAGAGACACAATCTTCTGGAAAATGATGATAACGACTTCACCATCCGCTCACAGGCCGATATCGCCGAGGTTGCTGCGAAGACGACCGGTGTACTGACTCTGTTCCTGAGCGCCATCGCAGGTGTTTCTCTTCTTGTAGGCGGCATAGGCATCATGAATATCATGCTGGTGTCAGTTACAGAGCGCATAAGGGAGATCGGCATTCGACTCGCCATGGGAGCCAGAGGTAGAGACATATTGATGCAGTTTCTTACTGAATCGATAGTTCTCTCACTTATTGGAGGCTCGACAGGGATCATTCTGGGGATCATACTGTCAAAAGCAATCGCTCACTTTGCCAAGTGGTCCACTCTCGTAACGGTGGAGTCCATACTCCTCGCCTTTCTCTTCTCGGCAGGCGTGGGGGTATTCTTTGGCTTTTATCCTGCCTTCAGCGCTTCAAAGCTCGACCCCATTGAAGCTCTGCGCCATGAATAAGCTCACGAATCACCAGGCAGCAGATATTTATTTTGCTGTTAATGTTTTTTGGACTCCCGGCGTCTAAACTTATGAATAAGAAATCACAGCGGGAGGTATATAAAAATCCTGGAACGAAGCGTTGAGCATATGGAAGAAAAGCACGTCCGCGATTGCTCAGAGCTCTTCAGCGCTTATTATGACAAAGTATATAACCTGTGCAGCCGTATATGCCTCAACAGGGCAGAAGCCCAGGATATAACCCAGGAAACCTTCATAAAGGCTTTCAGGAGCCTCAGAAGCTTCAAGGGCCAGTCTCACATTTCCACATGGATTTACTCCATCGCGGTACGCCAGTGCTTCGACTATATGCGGAGCGAAAAACGGATCTGCGACAAGGCTTTGCGTTTAACAGACTTCGGAAAAAGAGAAGACAGGAGCCTGGAGGATAATGTTGAGACCAGACATCTGGGAAGCCAGATCCTTAGCAGGCTGAGCCCCAGAAACAGGACTCTGCTCATCCTGAAGGCATATATGGGGCTCAACTATGATGAGATTGCTGCAGCCCTGGGCTCAACGCCGGCAAGTGTGGGGGTTCAGCTCTGCAGGGCGCGCAGGGAGGCCCTGAAGATAGCGGAGAGGGAAGGAATGATAGATGATGAACTGCAGGGATTTTGAAGAGCACGTTTCCTATTTCATCGATGGCGAGATAAAGGGAGAAGAATTGCAGGAATGGATTCGCCACAGGGATGAATGCAAACGTTGCAGGGCTCTATTCGAGAAGGTTTCCCGTATTGACAGCCTGGTGCGGGATATTCCGGATATTTCTCCTGAGCCGATGAATCCTTTCGATCTGATGAAGGAAGGGCGAAAAACCACCGTAACACGGCTTAAGGCAAAGCTTTTCCCATTGGCGGCTGTCTGCGCTCTCTTCGTCATCTGCCTTGCAATGTTCTGGCACGGGCAGAAGCCCTCTGCGCTCCATATTCCCAGGCAGGTGTCACCGGCGGCAACTGTCGCAGGCAATCCCGATATCAGCTATGATGTTGATCTTAATAAATCACATTACTCTCTGTCCATCTATGGGAAGGAGGTGTCGCTCATCTCTATCGAGATTTCTGAAAATGGAAATTCCGGGGTGTACATATCCTTTGAATCTAACAAATAAAACCGGAGGTGTTTAATGAAAAAAGTAATGATTCTTCTATCAGTTCTCTTACTTATCATTCTCTGTATTGGAAGCTCCTATGGAGAGGATGCCAGAAAGCCAAAGGGTAAATCTGTCATGATAAATGTCAAGCTCGAGTCTGAGGTAGACGGGAAACTCATCAAGATGGTCCCGAGGGTTCTCACTCTCGATAAGCATACTGCCACAATCAGAATCGGAGATTCAAAGGCTGAGCTTAACAGTAAACCTGTGAAATCTGACAAGGAGGTTAAAGAGCTAGACAAAAACTTCCTTACCATCATTGAGGTGACACCAACGATAGTGGAGGATGTCGCCAAGCCGATCATCAGGCTGGATATCAAGTTTTCCCTCAATCACAACAGCTGTATTATAAAGCAGAACTTCCAGACAGTGGTGAGAGACGGTGAGCCATTCCTCTTCGAATCAGTCGACCAGACGAAAAAGCAGAAACTGAGTCTCTCGATCAGCGCGTCCGTGCCGGAAGACAAAACCAGGAGCGATAAAGAAACAGGCAAGCCCTGCGCGGACAGTGGAGACAGCGGACAAGACTAAGCAGCAAAGTATTTTGTCGGGAGGCAGTAACCCTGCCGCATGACAAAATATCATTGAGAGAAAGCCTGCCATCCCGATGTTCCTCGCATTAATATATCAAAAACCTTGCCGAACTGCCAATCTCAAGAGGGCAGATATAAACGTCGCAGAAAACGAAGGGCTCACTGCCCTCCACTTGGCTGTATACGGCAGCGAATGTGAGCTGGCTTCCTTCCTTCTCTCCAGAGGCAGTGACAAAAAACTTCAATGACCGCTCTGACAATAATCACCGATTCAAGAGGAGTAATCCGTGTTTCCACTAATAACTATGATTACAGAAATATGCGACGAGGGAGGGACACCATGAAGAGAATTGCCGTTATGACGCTTATTATGGCAGTTGTTTTCTGTATTTATGCAATCGCTGTTTACGGGGCAGACAATTCGGCAAAAGAGAAAGCAGCCGAAGACGCGGCTAAGGCATGGCTTGCTGTTGTAGACGGAGGAAGCTATGCCCAGAGCTGGAAAGAAGCCGCTAAAATCTTCAAGGACAATATCACAGAAAGCAAATGGGAGGAAGCGCTGAAAGCGGTGAGAGCACCACTCGGGAAGATGATCTCGAGGAAATTGAAATCCAAAACTTATACCACGACAATTCCCGGTGGGCCTGACGGAGAGTACATGATAATCCAGTTTACAACATCCTTCGAGAAGAAGAAGAGCGCTGTCGAGACTGTCACTCCCACCCTCGATAAAGATGGGAAATGGAGAGTCTCAGGGTATTTCATAAATTAACCCAGGGATGATTCACGTATTCACTAATCGGGGTCTATATCGGATCTGAATGTTGCCACTACAGGCCTGTGATCTGAGATCCTCTTGACGAAATTTGGATACTTTCCTACATCCGGTGTGTGAACGCTCTGTGGTATATAGTTAGATTCAGCACCGCCTGGTGTTTTTGTTGCACCAATCTGATCAATGAGCGATTTGAACTTGATATTCGAGTAGTCGCCTCTTTCGGCAGCCTCCTGTGTAACAAAATAGAGCTGGCTCTCCATCTTTTTGAGAGGGATACTCCCGATAAAATCGTTGAAATCACCTACGACGATGATGTCTTTATCCCCGCCAGTTTCCACTCTGTTCTGGATCCAGCTGTTCAGTCTGTCTGCCTGGGCATTGCGGATCTCCTTTGCCCTCTCATCGAATCGCGCCTTCATATGGCATACGACGAGTGTAAAGTCAAAGTTATCAGCCTTCATCTTGACGGCAAGAGGAGCTCTCAGACGCCCTTCACCGGCAATCTCAGGAACCATCACATCTTTCAGCTCTTCAACTGAAGACTTGTCGCACTGTACTTTTGCAGTGTCATACAGGACGACAAGCCGCTGGGATTTCCCTCCATCTCTGACACCTGTAGTGCCTATCACATAATCATATCCCGGCAGATAGTTGATGAGCCTCTGGACCGCTTCTTCCGTTCCGACTTCCTCGAGCCCCATTATTGAAGCTCCGGATTCCTTTATAAGCGATGCAATATCCCTGTATTCGGCTTCTTTTCTGGGCTTCATCCCTGCTGCTTTTTCGCTTCCAAGCCACTCGACATTAAAAGTTCCAATAGATACTGTTGATTTGCCATTACCAACTGCCACCGAAGATGTGTGCACACTGACAGGCGTCTCTGCAGATTCTGTTCTGTTGATCTGCCGGCGCATCACACGGAGTATATTGTCTGATCCATCATCTCTCTGTCCCTCGATGGTAACGCTGTCGGGACGAATATTCTGGTCTGCATGATGGTGATTTTTCCTGTGGTTGTGATCGTTTACACGGTGAGAGCCATAATAATTATTGACTGAAGATATATCCATGGTATCACTCCCTGATGAACTTTCAACTGTTTTGATTTACTTCGCCCCTCCTTATTATAACACGGCATTACAGCAGTATTTAAGAACACCGGCGTTAACATTTTGTTAACTTGCAGCCATACTGTTATTGTTCGCTCCAATGACTCGGAATCCAGAACTGCTCCTGCCAGTTATTCGACAGGAGAGACTTCTTCAAATGACCGGACACCTGACCGCAACCCGGGCAGGCAGGTCAAAGGGAAGCCAGGAATCGAATGATTGAGATAGAATCTCTTCTGCAGTGATCCCATATTCATTAAACAGAAAGCTGTTATGGCTTTTTCAGGAACAACAGGAGGAAGAGACATGAGAAAGGTAATATTCTTTCCCAGGGCCTTTATCATTGCTTCTCTGTCATCTGTGCTGATGATTATCTTACTGTCATATTCAATATCTGCGAAAGAGGTAACATACATGTTGAATGAGCTTGAGAAGCTGGGAATCTTCACTGTAACACTGCAGGGCGAGCCTCGCGAATCATATCTTTCTAAGAAGAAGGTGCTTTATTCTGAGTGGCATTATGGTGAAAAAGGCGAGAATGGCTGGGTATCCTTCATTACCGGCTATCGCACCATTGGGAACCTGACAATTGCCACTCCGATAGGAACATTCGAGCTTCCTGCCCGCCTTCTGCGGCCCTATCTATCACCTGTCTATCTCAGAACATATACCGGAAAGACGATTAAAGACGCGCCTTCTCCGGCCCGGGAGCTTTACAGCGAGAACGGAAAACCGGTTACATTGGAAGAATACTGCATTGAGCCTGGAAAAACATATCACGCTAAAATCAGCACAGAAAGCTATTTCCTACCTCCAGGCGAAGATGGAGAACCGATAGAGCGCCATAATAAGGTACTGATTCTTTCAGACTCGCCTTTCAAAGACGGTATGCCGCAGAAAGAGATTACGCCCGGTTACAGAGGCTGGACATACTGAACGCACGGTCTTCGCTCAACAAAAATTAATGCAGAGAGGAAATTTACTCTCCCGGTGTTTTCTGCTATAATTCTCTCATAAGGTGACTGGGAATAATGGATTCAGTAACAATGATTACAGTCCTGCACATAATTGCAGGATGTTCCTTTTTGGACAGGAGGTGATACTTTGAATAGTACAGTCAGACAATGGCAGGCCTTCCTGATATACACTTCGATGTTATCTCTTCTTCTTCTCGCAGGTGGCGCCTGCGGCAGGAAGATGCAGGCGATCAGCAGCACTCCCCCTCCATCAGTTGAAAACAGCTCCGGAGACTGTGTAAAGATTAACGAAGGGCTTGTCTCAGGGGAGATAAAGGACGGCGTGCGTGTATTCAGGGGAATTCCATATGCTGCTCCACCCACAGGTGAGCTCAGATGGAAGCCGCCGCAGCCGGCAAAGCCCTGGGAAGGCGTTCGTGCCTGCACCTCCTATTCTCCCCAGTGCCCTCAGCCGAAACGTAGCGGCTTTAACGAATATAATGCGCCATCAGACGAAGACTGCCTCTATCTGAATATCTGGACAAAGGCTGAAAGCTCCAATGCTGGGCTTCCTGTGATGGTATGGATTCACGGTGGCGGCTTCACCATCGGCTCGAGCAGCACTCCGGCATATAACGGCATTGAATTTGCAAAGCGCGGTGTCGTGCTTGTCTCTATCAACTATCGGCTTGGTCCTTTTGGTTTCTTAGCACATCCCGCTCTTTCCAGAGAGTCGCCGCATGGAGTATCAGGCAACTATGGAATTCTCGATCAGATCTTCGCGCTTCAATGGGTCAAGCGAAATATCGCTGCATTCGGAGGCAACCCTGAATGTGTCACTATATTTGGTGAATCAGCCGGAGCCTGTTCTGTCACGGCATTGATGACCTCACCGCTTTCAGAGGGGCTCTTTCAGCGTGCCATCGCCGAAAGCGGCTTCGCCGCAGGTTTCCCTGATCTAAAAAGATCTAAAGACCTCATCCCTTCAATGGAGAGTGCCGGGGAAAAACTCGCCGGGGATCTCGGCTGTGACAAGTCAGACGATCTCCTGAAAGCTCTCCGTTCAAAAAGTGCCGGCGAAATCCTGGAAGCATCTAACCCTGCAGTGGGCATCCTGACAAAAGGCATGAAATACAGGCCTTGTGTAGATGGATGGGTTCTGCCGGAAAACCCTGTTTCAGCTTTCAGCAATGGGAAGCAGCATCCAGTGCCTTTTATTACAGGAACCAATGCCGATGAATCTACAATATTCCTGCGTAAATTGCCTGTAAAGCGACCTTCAGGATACAAATTCCTGATCCGGCAGCTCTTCAAGGAAAATGCCGATGAGATACTTACCCTCTATCCTGCCGATAACGAAAGCGGAATGAAAAAAACTCTCGAGCTTCTTGTTTCCGATGCAGCATTCATAGCACCTGCCCGATTTGCAGTTCGTTCAGTTACAAAAAGCGGGGTAAAAGCCTGGCTCTATCACTTTACAAGAATTCCTCCCGGGCTTGAACAAAAGGGGATGGGCTGCTTCCATGGCCTGGAGATCGCTTATGTATTCGGAAATTTCAGCAAAAAAATGTCGGCATCAGAGAAAGACAGGGAGATCTCGAAAGCCATGGGGGCTTACTGGGTGACATTTGCATCAAAAGGAGATCCAAATCAGACAGGTCTCCCTGCCTGGCCTGTCTACGATGAAAAAGGAGATCATTACATTGAATTCGGCAGTTCAATAACTGTGAAGGAAGGCCTCCACAGAGAAGGCTGCGATATAATGGAGAAAGTGCTGAGGGAGCGAAATACGGATATTCTTTGAAACGTCACAAGCTCACGTTGCTGTGCCCGATCTTATGGGCCGCTGCGGAGTGATACCGGAAAAATCTGCTCACATTATCTTTTGAAGAAGCCTATTACGACTGGGACCTTCGCATAGCCTTCCTCCTTATTAAGCTTGCCTGCTTTCACATAGAGCTGTGTTGAGCCCCCGCCATCGAGGTTCATCACATCCATTGGATTTATGCCACCATCCTTTTCGCTCCGCATCAGAAAATTGCGAAGATCCTTCCAATTCATCTCAGATGAAGGAGGAGAGGTGATAAATGCTATCAACCTGCCCTTTTTATCGACGGCGATACCGGCCCGCCGCGCCTCCTGCCTGTAATCGATCGTGCGCTCGACTCCTGTGGTAAGGATGCCATCATAAACGAGTCTGGGACCTGCCTGAAGAGCCTCATCACACGACAGGGGATGGAATTTATCCCGGTGATATATTGCCGCTTTACCGTTCTTAACGGCAAAGACACCAGAATAGATTATCGGCGTCGCTATATAGTCATTCACTTCTCTTCCTCTTACCTTCAGATAGCCGAGAGGCTTGTCATATTCATCGAAATAGCCTCCATTGATGGCTGCCAATGCACCGGATTTCTCTGCCAGCTCTTTGACAGTCATCGCAGTAGCACCGTAATCGTGGGCGTAGAGAATTCTTACCTTAATCAGATTCTGATCGATTCGCACCATTTTGAGGAACTTCTCATCTCCGGAGCCCTCACCATCAACGCAAACCTCCCTGTATTCAACTCCCTTGACAGGTGAGCTCCACGACGATGCAGGGCTCTTTCCGAAAAAAGCAAGGGCTTTTTCATATGAAAAGCCCTGATTACTGCGCATAGAAAAAATAAGTACAACAAAAGGAACTACCAGAAGTAGCCTGTATAATCTCACGAAAAACCTCCAGAAAACCCACTGATCGTCGGCACGGAAAAATCCTGCCTGATGCTCAATTTCTGCCTGTTATGACAAACTCCTGCAATGAGTCTGATCAATCCCGATCCCGGAGATGATTATCTTCAGTATCTTTATGCTGAGATAAGGATTGCCGGCAGGCGATGAGTAACAAGCCTGTCAGACAGGCGCCGGCAGTGAGTGCTCTTGTTCACCCATTTCACAAGCTGCTTTGAGAATCTCGATCGCTCCGGCGTTATCATCCTTAACGATATTCAGAGCTTCATCGCACGGAGGGCTTAAGGCGCTTCTACCTTCCGGATGGCAGGACTTTACAAAAAGACGGGAGTATCATAAAATTAAGCTGTCGTAATATTAATCAGCGAGAAAGGATTCACCGTCATGCCGCTTATCTGTCCAGTCTGCAGAAAAAATATGGAAGTTACCAGTTACATGGAATTGCAGCTCGACTGGTGCCGTCTCTGCGGAGGGCTCTGGTTCGACGGCGGTGAGGTGGAGAAGCTCACCACCTACAAGAATATCCCGAAAAGACTGACCCATCCCATTGCATACGACTATTCCGAGAAAAAAACTGCGGAAGGAGAGCGTCTGTGCCCCCGCTGCGAAGACCTGATGAAAGTTATAGATTACCAGGGTGTTAACGTCGATGTGTGCACAAAATGCCGGGGAATATGGTTCGATCGCTATGAACTGGCAAAAACGCTAGGGTCCAGGGATAAGATTCCAAAACGTGAATTTGATTATGAAAGAGAAAAGCGACAGGAGATACTCGACAGCCCGATCAACTCCACAGGCCCGGCCTCTTTTTCTCCATTTTCAGGTCTTACAGGAAGAGATGTGGGAGATTCTTATCACAAAAATGTTCTGAATTTTGCCATTGATGTTATTACATCCATTCTGCCGTAGTAACAGTGAGTCATCGCCGGCCGGGTCAGGAATACATACAGAGAGTGCACAAAAAAAGCAGCGGCATCATCCGTGATGATGCCTCTGTTTCGCAAAAGCTGGGAAAGCTGTCCGTTTCCGGTACTGGTCAGAATCGTTGCCTTTCAGTCCTCTACTGACAGGATGGATCTGTGCATGTCAGGGGTGGACACTGTATTTATCTCAACCTGTGATTATTCGCAGCTCAATGGCGCTCAGAACTATGATTGACCGTCTCGCTGACGATCACCGAAACGCAAGGCGTCTTGCGGAAGCCCTTTCAGGACTCAGCGGTCTGTCTTTAGACCTGAGCCGTGTCGAAACAAATATGGTCTACGTCGATACAGCCGGGACAGGACTTCCTGCTTCGCATCTTTCAGAGCTGCTGAAAGAGTCTGGAGTAATGACTTCAGTGCCTGGTCCCTCCACGCTCAGGTTTGTCACTCACCGCCACATTACATCGTCCGATATAGATGAAGCCGTTATAAGAATCAGAGAGGTGCTCGAGAAGGTATCTCACAGGTAAGTGCCTCTCTTCAATGATATCTCTGCCTTATTGTTTTCCCGGCATATTTCCTATATAATTAGAATAAATGGAGGTCTGCCTGTGAGAAGATCATCATATCTGCGCGTATTTGCCTGCCTCGTGCTTTTTTTCCTGTCTGTTCTTCCCGGATATGGAGAGGAGAAATGGAATGAGTGGAAAGCTACGGATACGGTGCTCAGGAAGGGGAATATGGGCGTCCGCACCCAGATTTCAGGAGGCCAGCGCCTCCTCGATGATCTCTGCACCCTTAGTACGCTGGGGCTGAATATCATTGTATTCGCAGATTCAAGCTCATCTCACAACTTGAGGACGTGGCTCCTCACAAAAGGGTTTTCTTATATATACGGCTCGCCGACTTTTGTGCCGATTTCGGGCTCTGTGTGGCAGGGGAACTCCGATGAGCCTGCAGTTCTGGCAGTAGGCAGCCAGGGCTTCTGCTGTCTGAGCGAAGATCCTCCTCCTGGACCAATCTATCCTTTCATACAGAACAACATCTATCGTAATATCATGGTCGGTGATTACTTATACAGAGTCTCTGTCGGAAGTGTTCCTGTAACGCTCGACACCTACCTGCAGCAGGATTTTAATTTGATAGCGAGTAAATGGGCTGCTCTTCCACCTCCTGAAGATCCATACAGACTCAGCGCAAAGAAGGTTGCCATAATGAACGGTGTCCTGTCTTCAGGTGATGAGGCAAATTCATATGCTTTCATATACAGATCCAAAGGAGTCAAGACGCTCTCCAGCTTTACCTCGTGGTTCCGTGGCAAAAACGGCGGCGGCGGAACCAACAGCTACTGCCAGTTTTCAATGCCGTGGATTGTGACAGCTGATACTGATTTTTTCAGAAAAAAATATGACGAATGCTCTTCTTTGAGAGATATCATCTCTTTCTGTGATGTCACTTCTCCTGATTCATCAGGGCTTCTCTCTCTCGAAGAGACACATTACCGCTCCGTACTGGGAGCTGGATGGAAAGCCAGTCCGGCCTTCTGCTTCCACAGCTATGATATAAGCAGGAATTGCAACGCCGCATATGAAGGGCTCTGGCTTGATGATTCGCTGATGAACGCTTTCCCTCAGATGCCACCGCCGCCGGGTTCTGAAGAGCCTGTTAAGGTAGCTCTCGAGAGGCTGATGGAAAATCTGCGAACGAGCAGGCGGAACTATGTGAGCCAGTTCATAGTGTCCGATCAGGAAAGCTCACTGAAGCTTGAAATGAACGATCTGTACGGCAACAGAATCGCTGCGATGGGCGATTCGATAGATCCGCCATCCGGAGCGAAGCTGAAGCTCACCGTAGACTATCAGAATCTGACGCCGAAGTCGAACCTCTTTCTGGAAAACGCCTCTCTGGTCGTCATCTATCAGTACAGAAGCGGGCAGACTCACGCCAGGGAAGTCTCCTTCACCGGCCTTCATAACCCTGTTCGTAACTATATCTTCACAAGGCATTCAGGGAAAGAGGTGAAAAACCGAACCTTTTCACGTATCTTTGACAATTTCGACAATATTCACGGTATCTATGGCAAGATAACCTACAGGGAGCCAAGCGACAGTTCACTGGAGAGCATCAACGACTATTATGAAGTAAAGAAGCGTGCCTCCATCCAGAAAGAATACACCGCTTTCACTACCCCCATATGGGTCAGGAGGAACTGAATCTCCGGCTCATCTCCTCATGCGGACCTTTGTCCAGAGATACATGCCTGAGCCAGGCACTCCATTAGCATCTGTGCACTTGATGGTAACTTTTACCACCTGGGGAGATATGGGGAGCAGAGAGGGGTTGGAGACAATCTCATCGGAATCCTGGGGGTATATTCTGTCTTCCCAGGAAAAGCTGCAGGAATATATACTCTTTGCAACTTTTTTTGTGGTGTTTACTATCCAGTTTTCAGGGTGATCGGCGTCACATGGGTTAGGCTCGTAGATTGTCTGGATAACGGCAGACTCATTCTGATCGAAGACATAGCTCATGAAAACACCATTTGTTATCATGCTTATACGAACATCAGTGACAGCCTGGCTGGAAGCTGTTATGGCATCAGGCCTGGGAAGGATGACCTCAGTTCCTTTCCTGATATCTCTTGAAAACATGTTACAGAATATGCGCACTGTTGTCATCGAGTCTATCCGCTCATCGCTCATCCTGAAAGTCTGAAGCGCCCTTGTCACGAGAGAGTAGCAGGCTCCCATGAACACGAGCAGAATCGAGCAGGCGATCAACACCTCTGCCAGGGAGATTCCCCTTCTTCCCTTAAAAGTTGTTCTCAACGTTTCCTCCCACTCCTTTGAGAGCATCATAATGTATGACGGTGCGCGTTCCGCCTCCAGGTACCGCTTTATACACATCGATGGCAATGTGGATCATCTGAGTCTTGTTCATATAGCGCCTTCTGGTGATTAAATATGTGAGCTGAGGGTATTCAGGGCCGAAGTTGCCGGTTTCATCCGTATCTATGGCGGCAGGCAGCAGCAGCTTCTCTTCCAGTTTTGCCTGAGCCAGAAATGTCGCGGCAGTGAGCTCCTTCGTGAAGGAAACCTCCTTAACGCCGAGCGGAAAGAGGTACATCACCGCAATCACTCCTGCCGCAAAGAGGACTATTGCAATCATCACCTCAATGAGGCTGAAGCCTTTTTCCGATATTGCCCTTATCCTAACGACAAATCCTGTCATAATCATTCAGTTCCTTTAAAACTGACTCTCTGTCCAGGCGGTGATGTTTCCTGCATTGTCAAACTGGGCATTAATGGTAAACTCACTGTTGCGAATCGAGACAGAGATGCCTGAAACATTGTAAAGTTTCGCCCGGGAAAGTATCTGGAAGCCTGTTGCAGTATCTGCGGCCTGTATCTCAACGCTTCCTGAAGGGAAGTCCAGAGTAGTGGTTCCGGTCTCTGAGACACCTGCCGGCCACATCGCCCGTTCATAGATGGCGTATTCTATCCCGGCTTCGGCCAGATAGTAGAGCTGGTTTCTTCTTGCCACATCACTGGCAAAGATGAGGTGCTGGTCGCAGTAAAACCTGAATACGAGGCCCAGGATAAAGAGAAATACAAGCACAAAAAGTGCGGTTATGAGAGCAATTCCTCTTCTGCGTCTATCTGGCATATACTGAATCCCCGATAATTATTACTTATATTGTAGGACAAAATGTAGCAGGAAGTCAATCACAGACTTTGGAGCAATGAGCCGGAATAAAGGAGCCCGTGATAAGCCGTCTGACAGAAAGGGGGGGCTGCGTCTGATGCCTGCGTAACTCATACTAAAAGCGGCAGCAGGTCCTTCTCGAGCTGGTAGTGATAGCTCAGAAGCCGGCCGTTGAGGATGAGGCCGAAAACTCCGTACGGAGAAGGTGAATGGCGCATCACATCTTCACGGCTTTCAAGCTCAATGACGCGGCTCTTTACACCGGCTTTTTCCGCAGTATCAAGCGCTATTGAAGTCGCGTCAACAATATAGGGGCATTGATCTGAGCGAATGACTGTCAAGCCTTTTCCAAAGGCCTGCGCTTTCTTTTCCCAGTTGCCTGCGAATGCTGGAGAAGGACATTCACGAAATTTCTTTACCATTAGCGAGAATGCCGGAGGGGCTGTGTCGACACACTCGAATCCGTGCTTTTCCAGAATGCGCCTGCCAGGCATCCACACTTTCTCACTTGTGACCATTGCAACACCTCTGGCGCCTGACCGGACAGCATCAGCCATACACTCATTGATAAGGGCTGATGCGAATCCCCTGCCCTTACTTCTGCCTACAACCCACAGGCAGTGGATAAAAAGATAGCCTTCGGAATTGACGGCTCGCCACGCCCGCTCTCCGGGAAGATATTCAATAAAGCCGCGATCAGGCAATTCGAGCAGCTTTATTCTCATCCCTTCACTAAGGCGGGCATGGAGCCAGGTGAGTTTGCGCCTGTAGCCCACGGCTTTTTTTTTGCTCATATAGCAGAAAAATCCTCGCCTGTCGATGTTTTCAGCGTTCACGTCTATAATTGCTGTCTCTTTTGCAGCAGCCACCTTCTTATCTGCCATTAAATCTAGCCTCATTTCCTTTTCTTGACTGTATTCCTTCAGATCGCCATTTTCTTCCACCTGGTGTCAGCCAGCCTGTTATACTCACCAGAATTTTCTGTGCCAGTCATTCTCAAGATGAAATAAATCTTTCATTGCAGAAAAGAAATGTCCTCCCCAAACCTTTTCTGATTATGTTTTTTCACTGTCATTGTTGAATTGCAGGAGAGTTATATGAGAAAGAGTAATATCAGATACAGCAGCCAAAGGCCCAGACCGCTTCCTGAATCTTCTGCGAGAGTCATTCACCGACCTTTCAGAAGGCATTCATCTTGCTGTATCTGTTCAGAGAGTCCGGAGCCGGAAAAAGTGTGCTGTGCTTTATGAGACATCTGTTTTGAGGAGGCTTTCATGAGGTTCTTTCTGATCTTTCTGACAGTCATTGCATTGTTCTTTGTTGCGAAAGATATATTCATCAGGGAAAAGGCGTATTCAGCACCTACATCTGTAAAACATCCATCCTGGAGCGACGGAGCAGTCATATACGAGCTTAACACCAGGCAGTTCACCCGGGAAGGAACATTCAGTGCCATCATTCCAAGACTGAAAGAGCTGAAAGAGATGGGAGTAGACATCTTATGGCTGATGCCAGTCCATCCAATAGGCGAAAAGAAGAGAAAAGGCACACTGGGAAGCCCTTATGCGGTCAAAGATTACTATACAGTCAATCCAGAGTTCGGCACCACCGGAGACTTCAAAGCACTGGTAAATGCCGTTCATAATGAAGGAATGCACATCATCATTGACATAGTGGCAAATCACACCGCATGGGACAACCCTCTGATGAAGATACATCCGGACTGGTACAGGAAAGACTCTGATGGAAATTTTATACCGCCGGTTCCAGATTGGGAAGACGTGGCTCATCTTGACTATGAGAGGCCGGAACTGCGGCGTTACATGATCGATATGCTGAAATTCTGGGTGAAAGACATGAATGTTGACGGTTTCAGGTGCGATGTGGCATCGATGGTTCCTGTCTCCTTCTGGAACGAGGCCAGAAAAGAAGTGGATGCCATCAGGCCCACCTTCTGGCTGGCAGAAGCGGAAGAGCCCCAGCTGCTGCAGGATGCCTTCGATTGTGATTACAACAGTGAGCTTTACCAGCTCTTCAACAGAATAGCTGCCCAGAAAGCGCATGCACAGGAGATCCAGGCACTCCTGAAGTCCGATTCTGATAAATATCCTCAGGGCTCATGGCGCATGCTCTTTACATCAAACCACGATCAGAACAGCTGGCATAAACCGGCAATCACACGGCTTGGCGCAGTCGGAGCAGAGGCTTTCGCATTTCTTACCTTCATGCTGCCGGGAATGCCTCTCATTTACAACGGACAGGAAGCAGGAAGCACACAGCAGCTTGCATTCTTTGAGAAGGATCCTATCATATGGAATAAAAGTGAGTTCCTGCCGCTCTATACAGAGCTCTGTGCTCTGCGCAAAAGCCATCCCGCTCTCTGGAAAGGCAGTATCAGGAGCATTGCCATCGAGGGAAAGCCTGATGTCTTTGCCTGTGTCAGAAAAGACAGCAAAACTGGCGAAGAGCTTCTGGTTCTGGCCAATCTGTCACCTGTTGCACATTCAGTGACTGTTCCTGTAGGGAGAAAGCTGAGCTCACCTCCTGAATGTCTTTACCGGCAAAGAGAGATGGCAATGAAAGAGGGAGCACCTTCATTAAGACTCACCGGCTGGGATTACAGCCTGTACAGGCTCAGATGAGTCTGTACATATAACGCACGCCGGAAGGCCTCTGAACAGACTGTCCGCGCGCGAGAGTCCTGTATAGATCTTCAATGTGCCGGGAGACTGTCTGAGCGAATATATTGCCGCAATGTAACAGATATATTTCCAATTTACTGACATAATGTTAACAAATTGTAACCGCCTTCATATCTGTGTTGAATAATAATCAATTTGTTACTAAAAGAGTCTTTTTGTTAACAAATTGTAAATTGAAGATGTGTTTGTTAACATACGTTTCCATATAATTCGTGCATTTTTATTTCAGACTCACCATTTATTATATATATAAAAATTTTTTTAAACTTTTGACATTATATTATGTTGTTAAAATAAAAATAGAATAAGAGAGCTTGTTTTAAGCATACTCTTATTCTATTATTTTTAATTATTTTTTTTTATTTCGCTTTATGATAGAAGCGTCCGCCATTCATACCACTGTGCTTGTCTTCAGAGATCTTCTGAGACTCTGAGCCGTTTGAGCCTATCAGAGTCTTCCCCCCTGCCTCAGCCACAAGCTCCGTATGTCCTGCGCTGTCGCTTATCCAGACATCACCCGGCTGCGACTGCTCACGGGAAACCTGGACATAGCCCTGTTTCTTGAGCGATTCCTCAAGATGAACAACATTGATTTCATGACCTTTCAGAAGGCCTGCATTTTCAAGACAGGAGCTCACAAAGTCGGCGCAGTTGTTGGTCACACCACCGGCAGCCGTGAAGTTGGGAAGCTCTCCTTTTATATCAATAGAGTTTCTTCCCAGAAATTTCTTTGCCTGATCAACTGCTGCATTGCCTGTAGCTGTGCCATCGGCTTTGTTTACCGCGCCTTTGTTGTTTCCGCCATCAGCCTTATCTGCTGCATTATCCACTACTGCATTATTGCCATCTACGGCATTGTTGCCGCCGTTCTGATTGAGCTGGCTATTGGTATTGGCCTGCACCAGCTGCATCAGCATGGTCATAAGCTGCATATAGTTGCTCATTATGCCGCTCATTGTGTCGGTGTATGCTGCCGAGGGATTCTGAGCGGCGCCGCCGGCCATAGGGTTTGAAAGCAGCGAACTGGCCTCAAGACCTGTGGTGACCAGGTCGGCTCCTGCTGCAGCCGACGGAAGCAGTGTGCCGGTAACTGATGATAAACCTGGCAGCGATAAGGGAAATCCCATAAAGGATGGGCTTTGCAGAGTGTTGGTGTCAATAGGCGAAAGCATTGTGATTCCTCCTTTAATATCTCTGTTATCATGTCACTCTCTGAGGTGAAAAATTTCTCAAGAGACTTTGAAAAAAACCTGAAATTATGAAGAAAAACAAAACTTTATGTTACCATATCTGCACGAGAATGAAGCGGCAGCGCTCCAGGTGAAGCACTGCCTCGTTTGTCTCATTCACTCGACTTCTCGATCACTTAATCACATCAATTTACTCAGTTACAGCTCAGACATGAATACTATCTGCGTCTTCCCGGGGAGCCGCTCCTGGGAACAGATCCGCCGCCTCCGCTTCTGGCCGGCATCGATCCGCAGCCTTGAGATGGCGCTGATTTCATTGATTTGGTGGTGGCGCCAAGACCGGTATTGCCGAAAACATCTGCAGAATCACCATAGGAGACATTTCTCTTCTCGAAGCCCCCGCCGCCTGTCAACGCACTGCTGTATGATTTGGATGACTGGCCTGAGAGCATGGTTCTGGAGGCGGAAGAGGGAGCTGTACGCTGTGTGGAAGAGGAGGCCGTGAGCTGTGTGGATGCTGGAGCCGTGCGTTGCGAAGAGGTGCTTTGATTCTTATAGCTGCCTGATGACGAATTATAGCTCTGATTTGTAGTTTCATTTGTCACAGTTGTGGAGTGACCCTGTGCGCTGGCATCAGTCTGCACATTATAACTTCCATTGTTCTGAGTATCGATGTCGGTGGATCCGCTGTAACTTCCTGAGCCGGAGCCGGCATTATTCATATCTCCCGTATGTGTCGAAGTGCCTCCGCCATATGAAGAATTCACGGTATTTGTGGAAGTGCGGTGACTGTTTACACTTCCATCACTGTTAACCGTGGCATTCCCTGACCCTGTATGACCTCCTGTGGCATACACGCCGGTGTTGTTATTGTAAACTCCTCCAACGGCATTACTCTGATATGAAGTTGTGCCGCCATTGACAGTCTTGCTTCCCCCGGCTGCGCCGGCAGCTGATAGATCCTGCCCTGTCGATGTCTGTAAATTCGCTGCACCGGCAGCGCCGGCATAAGTGGTGTTCCCTTGAGTGGTTTTTCCCGCTACACTGCAGTGAGTCACTGTTGCTGTCTGATTTGAGGCTGTCGTTACTGTGGTCTGGCCGGCTCCGCCTGCAACCGTGGTTGTGCCGTCAGTCACTGCTCCTCTTCTCCCGCGGCCAGTGCAGGTGGTTCCTGCAGGGCCTGTAGTGCTGTATGTGGTTTGATTCCCTGCGCCGGTGGCATATGTACCGTTTGCAGTGGTTGTAGTCGAAGTTCCTGTGCCGCCATTGGGAGTGGAAGCTGTGCCGGTAGTTGTGCAGACAACAGGAGTCGTGTATGCAGTGCCTGTGCCGGTATCTGTTGAAGCGGTGCCGGTCGCTGAGCCGCTTGAGGTAGTGCATACCTGACGGGGAGCCACGACAACCAATCGACGGGGAGCGGCAGTGCCGGAAACAGGTGCAGCTCCCTGCGATGACGATGACGATATCGAAGACTGAGATGATGAGCCTTCCAGCTCGGCATGTCTCTTCGTCGCCATTTCGGCAGCTTCATCAGGTAGATTGAGGATCTTCTGTTCAGTCTCCGGCCGGGCTTTCAGAATAATGGTCTTTACACCCTGCGGGAGGGCATTCCACATGCTGACTGCTTCATTTGCATTTGATCTGGCTTTGTCAGCATTGCCTTCATAGACCGCTTCCGCCACATCCACAATCTTGGCACGGAGGGCTGCCACTTCATTGCGCTGACTTTCAATTCTATCCCTGAAGCCTGCCCAGGCAGAATCTGTGGAGCATATTACAAACACAAAAAGCAGCAGGATCAGCGCAGCCGGAACCGGGACCACCATCCTCACAGAATTGCGTGTACCGTTTATATGCATAGTACCATATCCTCCTTTTCTGAATGAAAGATTATGAATTATATGTATAATTATAATGCCTGTCAGGGATACCCACAAGGAAATACAGTACCTGAGCGGAAAAGGGAATCTGCCTGTTAAGGTAAAATGTTCAGATTAAGGAACCGGCACCCATTACTTTATTATTACAGCAACTGTCCAGGACAATGTGAGCACAATGTAAAAGGAGCCAATCATGGAAAAGAGAGGAAAAATTCTTTCCGCTACCCGATCCTGGAGCACCAAGCGCATTTCGAAGAAACAGGGCACAGGAGGCACCATCTTGTCATTCTTGATAATATTTTCCCTCCTTCTCTCTGCAGCAGCAACAGCAGGAGAGACTCCCAGAAAAGAGATTGAATGGATTATCACTATGCCATGCCTCACCCAGCTGACGTGGAAAGACTATGACACCAAAATGACAGGAACCTTCAGATGCTCTGGTGATTCCGGGCAGAAGATTAAGGAGATTTCAGAAGGCCTGAAGAGCAGGGGATGGACCGTATCAGATCTTTCCAATACTTCCACCGGCATTATTCCCATCAAGCCTCAGATCCTCACTGCAATAAAAGGTGCAATGAAGCTCAGCCTTGCTATGGTTGGAGCCGGTGCCACCAGCTCAATTCTCACCCTCAGCCTCAAAACAGGAGAGCACTCAACGCCTGTTTCAGGCGGAGGCTCAACAACTGCGTCAAGTGGGAGTTCAAAACCCTTATCAGGCTGGAGCTCAACAACTGCGTCAGGCGAGGGCTCTTCTCAGAGCTCAGGTGATACAGGAAGCGGATACAGGGAAATAAGCGGGACAATAACGGAAAACCAGAACGGCAATTGCTTTGTAGCCGCAGGGAAGGAACTCACTCTGACAGCGAACCTGAAAGGCAACCTGGTGGTGAAAAAGGGTGCAACAGCTTACATTCTCGGCAATGTTACAGGTGATGTCACCAATTACGGCAACTGCGACATATCAGGAAATGTAACCGGAAATGTCAAAAACAAAGGCGGCTCGCTGAAAGTTACCGGCAAGGTGAACGGCAGGATTGAATATTAATATGGCTCCCTCATGCCGGCATACACATAATCGATTGACATCTGTACACCGATGGTTTATTCTGAAGACAAGGTCTTTCCGGTAAAGAAGCCCCGGTGGCGGCCGGAGCTTCAGGACTCGACAGTATTAATTGACTTCGGGGACTGGAAAGGCCTTTGAATTTAAACAATAGTCCATCGGAGCGCCTCCTCCAGACTGATGACACCTTCCATCGCCAGTTGGAGCGCTTTCTGCCTCTGTGACAGGTATCCCTTCTTTCGGAGCACCTTTCTCAATTCTTCGACAGACTGCGACTTTAAAATAATGCTGTCAAGGCATCTATCGCCGGGAAAGATCTCATAGACTGCCGTGCGCCCTTTAAAACCTGTGCCGTCGCATTTCCTGCAGCCTCTGCCGCGTCTTGTCACCGCAAGCTTCTCATAGCCATCTATCTCACCGCAGAACTGCTCCACAATCTCAGGACTGTTCATTACTTCCTCACTGCAATGAACACATATCTTTCTCACAAGCCTCTGCGCAATAACACCCTCTATGGACATACCCAGAAGGTAGGGCTCAAGTCCCAGCTGCAGAAGTCGCATAATTGCCTGTGCCACATCAGCGGAATTAAGCAGAGCAAGCACAAGATGGCCGGTAATGGCAATATTGGAAAGCAATCGTATCGTTTCCAGATCCTGGATCTCGCTGCAGCCGATAATATCTGGATCCTGCTGCATCATGGACTTCAGAGCCCTGGCGTAAGTGAATCCGACTGCAGGATCGACTGCCGCCTGAATTACACTATCAAGATGCAGCTCAATCGGGCATTCAAGGGAGATGATACTGCACTGCCCCTCTGTCCTTTCTGCAAGATACTCAAGAGCAGCATAGTAGGTGGTTGTCTTTCCGCTCCCGGCCGGTCCGGTAATGACGATCATACCAAAGGGCTTTCCCAGCATCGTTCTGACCAGCTCACCTTCTTCCCGGTTAAAGCAGATATTATCAAGCTTGCCTTTCAGAGACTCCAGCTTCCCGGGATCGAGAATTCTGATTATCATCATCTCGCCAAAGGCCGTTGGAAAGAAAGAAAGGCGCAACTGGGGAGCCGCTCCCATCTGTCCGGTTTTTGAATGCGCCAGGGTAAGCCTGCCCTCCTGGGGAAGTGAAGACAATGGATCGAGAGCCGCAGCCTTCTTGGCAATAGAGATCAACGAGGCCGGAACAGAAGGGGCATGCCTTGTAATCTCCCTCAGAGCTCCATCTATGCGATACTTCATCACATATTCCTGTGACTGAGGCACCAGATGGATGGCACAGGCCCTGTCTGTTATTGCATCGCTGACAACCTTGATGAAAAGCTCATGGGCCAGCCGCTCCTCTTCATCACGACATTGAAATTCATTGAAACTTTTAACCACACTTGATTACCTCCTTGTCTTTTCGTGTTTGGATCTAGTGCTCATCTTCCGTAACACCCTTCTTTCTCAGGCGCTCCGCATAAAAAGTGACAGCGTGCCTGAGCTCTCTCTTTATCACCTCCTTTTCAGCATCAGATGACTCAAGAAACATCTCGAGATCACGCCTGTAAAACCTCCACTCCCTGCCAGCCTTGAAACATCTCAACCTTCCTTCCCGGATCCACCTGTACAGGGTGGGCTTGGATGTTTTCAGCAGCTCTGCAGCCTCATCAAAATTCAAGATATCTTCTTTCATCTATACCTCCTTTTCAGGATGGAGTTGTTATCAATTACTATCATTATTTATTATAAGTTATTATTACTATTCAGTCAAGTCTCAATTTACTGAAAGATCATCAGACAAATGGTTCTGCGAGAGCTTATAGTGTGGTGTCAATTATTTGTTTGAGTGCGTAATGAGATTGTCTGCCAGGGAAATATATGCTATTATTATGTCGACTTAAGGAGGCTGGCAGAACATCGACAGAGCCTCTTGACGAAAAACACTTCTGGGACAAGCAGCAAAAAAGAAATTGTCAGTTGGAAAGGATTCTGAGACAGACAAAGCTGCAGAAACAGTTGAAAAGGAGCAAGTATTCATGGAAATCGATGGAAGAAGCCTCACTCTTGAAAAAGTATACAACGTAGCCCATGATGGAGAAGAAGTAAAACTCTCCCCTCTCCAGGCCTCACTGATAGGACGATCACACAAGATGGTTCTGGAGGCTCTTCAGAAAGGACAGCCTCTCTACGGCATCAACACAGGGTTCGGCACCCTCAAGGACATAACCATACCTCCAGAAGATATTTCGACGCTGCAGGAAAACCTTATCATAAGCCACGCCGCTTCTGTGGGGCCTCCTCTGTCTGAAGAATGCGCGCGGGCTCTGCTTCTCCTGCGCGCCAACTCCCTGGCCCGCGGCGCATCAGGAGTAAGACTGAAGCTGATCAATTTCCTGACAGAGCTGCTGAACAGAAGGGTTACGCCTTTCATCCCCTCCCAGGGCTCTGTGGGAGCCAGCGGAGATCTGGCGCTGCTGGCCCATATGGGTCTTACAGTGACAGGGAGAGGAAAGGCTTACTACAGGGGAGAGCTCATGTCCTCACAGGAGGCACTGCAGAAAGCAGGCCTCAGCCCGGTTCAGCTCCAGGCAAAGGAGGGCCTGGCTCTTATCAACGGCACTCAGGGTATGTGTTCTATTGCCAGCCTCACAGTGCTTCAGGCCGAAAAAACCGCCATTCTGGCTGATATAATAGGAGCCTCAACACTCGAAGCAGTAAAGGGCTCTTCTGCTCCCTTCGTACCGGCAGCCCAGAATCAGCGCCCTCACACAGGACAGCTTGCCAGTGCCAGAAACCTAGTGCGCCTGACGAGGGACAGCCAGAACATGGCTTCCCACATCGAATGCGGGCAAATCCAGGACAGCTACTCGCTGCGATGCATGCCCCAGGTGCACGGCGCCTCAAGGGATGCTTTTGCCCATGCCCGCAGAGTCATTGAGATTGAAATAAACTCAACTACAGATAATCCACTTGTTCTTCCTGATGAAGATATCATTGTCAATACCGGACATTTCCACGGTCAACCTGTTGCTCTGGTTATGGACTATGCCTCCACTGCCATTGCAGAGCTTGGAAATATATCAGAGCGCCGTATTGAACGTCTTGTCAACCCTGCCTACAGCAACGGCCTTCCGGCATTTCTCACGCCAAAGCCCGGGCTCTGCTCCGGATATATGATCGCTCAATATACTGCAGCATCTCTTGTATCTGAAAACAAAAGCCTGGCCCATCCTGCCTCAGTTGACTCCATACCAACCTCTGCAGGGCAGGAGGATCACGTGAGCATGGGAACAACATCTGCCAGGAAAGCTGCACAGATTTTATCCAACGTGGAGACAGTGCTCGCCATTGAGCTCGTCTGCGCCGTTCAGGCTCTGGACTTCAGAGAACATCCGGCAGGACCGGCAGTTGAAGCTGTGAGAAGATCTGTCAGGAAGGCAATACCTTTCCTGGAAGGGGAAAGAATAGTCAGCGATGACATCAACACGGCACTTTCTCTTCTGAAAGACGGCACCGTAATGAAAGCAGTTGAAGAAGTGATCCTCGACCTGGAGTAGGCAGGAATGCCTTTCAGGCCATGGAGGGCCTGAAAAGAACAGCGCGCCGCTTTTTGCAGGTTAACGGTTGTAATACGCTGGCATTGACAGCCCTGTTGTCGGCCCTGTGATATCTCCCTCCAGACTGCTTCGCTTTTCAAATCCCGTTTCTCTACCTACCTGAGATGGAGGGTTTATTTTGCATTTCCAAGAAATCTCGGACATCTTTTAAAGATCATTCCACCATTCACTTCTCCAGCCTGTCTCCGGAGGGGAGGACAGGCACCACTCTCCCCTTGATTATGACTGTAAACGCCGTCGTTACAATGCTACCATAGGAGTTCCGAGATTTACCAGACCTTTCAGTGAAAAAAAATATTTCAGATTCCCTGTCTGAATACTGTATATTTCGGGAATAATGTCTGTGAAGAACAACTGGAGGTGTCAAAATGGAGCGGCAGCAAAAAAGACAATCATACCGGCAGTTACCAGCCGGTCCTCATCGCCTGATCTTCCTGAGCTCTATCATTTCCGGAGCTCTGGGGATCATGTTTATATCTCTTCCTTTATACTGCTTCCTGTCTTTTCCAATCTATATATCATTTGAAGGTTTGCAGTCCCTTATTCCCGGAGCTCTGGGTATCGCTGCCTGCATCGGAATGTATAGAAAGAGTTCGTGGGCTCTGATCCCGGCCATACTCCTCTTTCTGGCATCTACACTGCTTTCCATTATCTCAATTGGATTTCCCCTGTTCATAATTGCAGCCATTCTGGAGCTTGCGGCAATTGTTCTCTATATTGGAAATAAGAGGCACCAACGCTCCCCTGAAAAAACCGGAAAAGATCCGGCCACAAAAAATCTGGACCGTGAATATGACTCCTCACGCAGAGGAGATATCATAAACCAGAGATATCAGGTCATCGATCAGATTGGTCGTGGTGCAACAGGCTCTGTATATCTGGTCAAAGATTTGAAGGCTCAGGATCAGAGAGCACAGTGGGTATTGAAAGAAATACCTTTTCCATATTCCAGCCCTGAAGAAAAATCTGAAAGAGAAGCTCTTTTCCTGAGAGAGTGCTCATTACTTTCATCTCTCAATCATCCTTCCATTCCAAAGCTGATCGAATATTTCACCGCTGACAGCGTAAGCTGTATCGTAATGGAGCCTGTATCAGGAGAGAATCTGGAAAAGAAACTGAAAGAGTCCGGGAAGCCTCTCCCAGTAAAAGCAGCATTGAAGCTGGCCAGGGAGCTGTCCATGATTCTCTCATATCTTCATAATCAGCAGCCTAATCCTCTTATATACAGGGATCTGAAGCCGTCAAACATCATAATTACAGTAAGCGGAAAAGTAAAGCTGATAGACTTCGGCATAGCGAGGTTCTTCAACCCGGAAAAGATAAAAGATACTCACGTTTACGGAACTCCGGGCTTTTCTCCGCCTGAGCAGTATGGAATCGGCCAGACTGATAAAAGGTCTGATATATACTCCCTTGGAGCCACCCTCTATTTCGCCCTCACCATTGAGGACCCTCTTTCCTTCAACTTTGACTTTCCTCCAGCCAGAAGGTTCAATAAAGACATGCCGGAAAACCTTGAGAGAATAATCACGAAATGTCTTGATAAGAGTCGGGAGAACCGTTATTCAGATATAGAGAGCCTTATGGAAGATCTCAGGGAGGTTGAGGAATCACTCAGTGCAGGCAGTCCTTCAACAGACCTCTGGTGGGGATTTCCCATCATTGTTGTCATTGCTCTATTCATTGCTCTGGCGAAGCAGGCCCTGCCTCAATTTGCCCTGGCCATGCTTTCGTTCATATTTATAAAAATCATCATAATTGCCTTAAAAGGTGTTAAACACATTCAGAGTAAAAGACCGGCCTCCCTCTAAGGAATTTCATAATGACCTTCAAACCATAAGGAGGATATTAACATGAAGTTGTATAGAGCCTCGATGATTCTGATAATACTGAGCCTGTTTATCACAGCTGCTCCTTGTCTTGCTTGTACACGATGCACCTTTTTCCAGTTCCCGATAGATCCCTCCTGGATTATCGCCATTACAATCACACTCACGGCTGTCAACTACTTCCTTGTCTACAACAAGATGAGCTTTATAATTGACTGCGGGCTCTGTCTGATCTGGGCTCTCATGCTTCTCTCCTTCATCGTCCTTAAAATCGACGATGTAACATATTCCGGAAATGCAATTATCCTTATTGCAATCTTTTTTGCCAGTCTTGTATTGACAACATTGAGAGTGCTGGGAAGGCACGAACTTTATCAGATCTTTAATCGATCAGTCTCATTAATAAGCAGAGGATTGGTTATTACTGTTCTCTGTGCAGTTACAGCCCTGTGGAGTACCGCATATCTGGTACGCCCTCTCTTTCAGGGCGGCTTTTCCTCAATTAACAGAGAGAACCTGAATCAGGTTGCAGCAGCACTTGACATTTACTCGGCAACCCATGACGGATGCTATCCTGATTCGCTTGACCGGCTTATCCCGGAGTGTATCAAGGAAATAGATGCAGACAGATATCTTGAATCTGCTGATGGTGGAAGGGGAGGCATAGTCAAGAAAAAAGAAAACACTTATTTTTGCAGCTATTCTGTAAGCGATGACAGGTCAGACTATACACTTCAGTGTTCTTCTCACATCTACGATCACAACTCACCTTTCAGCTTTATCCATACTCCGCGAAATGGGTTCTCGATCACCAAGAAATAAGAAAATGCCTGTCTGGAAAGGAACATTCCGTTGCTTTCAATGGCAAAAAAAGCAGGCAGAGGACTGACAAGGTAAAGAATCAGCTTCTGCAAAAGCCTTCATAGATGGAAAATTTCACAGCTCCGCCTCTTCCCGGTATGGGTGAGGTGTACACAAATTTTTTACAATTCAGCCATTTGTTACGAAACTGTCTCATGACTGTTACAGAATCTTCATAATTTCAATACATTTTACTTACAAATTGTTAACAAACCGGCAGTATAATAAAGCTGAAGAAAAAAACGAGGGAGGAATAAAAAATGTCAATGCCAATAGGACCAGGACCATTACAGCCGGGACCCCTTCCGCAGCCAGGACCATTGCCCGGACCCGCACCACAGCCAGGACCAGTGCCAGGACCTTCACCACAGCCAGGACCAGTGCCAGGACCTGCACCACAGCCAGGACCAAATCCAGGGCCTCAGCCTCCTCCATACTGGAACCAGTTTATGCCATACTGATTTAAATAAGCCTGGATGATTTAGCTAATGGAGCATTGAAACAATGAAGCAATGGGCCCCTCCAGTATTGAGAATACTGAACGCCCTTTCAGCAGCTAAAAGAGGAGAAGAAGCGCCCCTGGAAGATTTGGTGAAGGCATACAGAACCTATCATCAGAATGAGAGCAAAGCGTTCTCAAAGAAAGAAGACAGGTCGGAAAACGAAGAAAGCATAGAATCTTTCAGGGGCCTTCTCGAGAACAGGGAATCCTGCATAGCAGCTCTTGAAAGCGGCAGTATTGTTGACGCAGACCAGCTTTATATGCTGGAAGACGAGATCTTAATGCACCGGGGAAAGCCAAAGCCGACCTCTGCAGGCTTCTTCAATGAAGCCATCAGAAAGAACACTGAGCAATTCGACTCCTTTCTCGGCGAGCTCTCGAAGGGAGGCTTTTCCAGTGAGCAATTCATAGGAACCAGAGAGGGTTCTCTGATAGAGATCTTCAGAGGCGTATACAGCGGAACAGAGCCTGAGCTTTCAGTCATAAACATAAGCTCTTTCCTGGAGAAATCACCTCTGATCAGCATATATGAGGATATCTTCACAGAGCTGGAGTCATTCCTCTCAACAGGAGATAAGGCTTATCTCCTGAATGCCTGCGAGCGTTATATCTCAACATTACCAAAGCAGGACCCCAGAAGTGGTCCTGAAAGCTCCGGCGTATTATGCATAAACTGCTGTGCATCAAATGATGCCTCCAGATTGACTTGCATGAAGTGCGGCGCCAGGCTCATGTTCAGAGATTCTATCATACAATCGACTCAATTCACCGAAGATGAAAGTGTGCCGGAAAACATTGCAGGACTGCCTCTTCCTCCAGTTGCAGAGCCGCTTGTCTCGCTGCTGACGCAGGTGGAAAAAGGAACCTATGCTGAAGGAGATGTCTACCTCACCCTTGATCGACTCGATATCGCACTGAACCAGGCGCTTCAAAATCTTGAGCAGGACAGGACAATTCCGGAAATCCAGCGGGAATCGATGCGTGCTGCTCTCGATCAGTTCTTCCAGGCCAGAGAGGAAGCAGGGCGTTTTCTTGAGTCATACGACGTAACCGTTCTCAGAAAAGCAATAAAAATATTTTCTGATGCCTCAATAAAAGCAAAGAAAGCAACAGAATCTGCAGATGCCGATTTGATTTGATCGATAGTATCCTGGAATCATGTGGATACATTGCCTGAAAATGTGCCTCTCAGCAATGCTTCAGGAGGCGGTGGGGCCTCCTGGAGCATATTAATCAGGCACACTATGCTCTGCTCACCCTCACCTCTACGCTCACCTCCTGCATTTCGTCCCTCCACTGCGCTCTCGGAGGCCAGGCCGGCGGCAGTTGCAGATCGCTGATGTTGAATCAGGGCTCTGATTTCATGCTCAGCATTGCCCTTTCACCCTTCTATTGTATGGGAAAGAAGATCCTGTTATAATAGCCTGGAAGCGGCCTGATCATTAAATTGAAAGGACGGGGAAATAATCCATGAGAAGGGGCATACTGTCACTCCTCATTGTATTGCTTTTTATCATAAGCGCTGTATCTTACTCATTCTGCCAGTGGAGCTTCAAATGCAGCAGATGCGGCAAGGAAGTCGTGGGAAAATACTGGAAGGTGGGAGGACAGACGCTCTGTGAAGAGTGCTATGAGAAAAGCCTTCTCCGCTGCTCCAACTGCGGCAGTGTCATAAGTGGAAAATACTGGAACAATAAGGGAAGAACGCTATGCAATGATTGTTATGAAAAAACAGCGCCTCGATGCATATACTGTGGCAGAATTCCCACAGGAAGATACTGGAATATGAACAAGGGAATATGCTGCGAAGAATGCTATGAGCTACACGGCATCAGGTGCGGAACCTGCGGCAGAGCCATCAGGGGAAACTATTACACTTCTCCGGTCAGCGGCAGAATAGCCTGTGACGAATGCAGGAGACTTTATCCTGCCTGCAGGAGCTGTGGAGGACCGGCCGGCCCGGGAAGCACCACTGTTGAAAGCAACTTCACAATATGCCCGGGCTGCGCCCGGCGAGCCATCTTCAAAAACAGCCAGGTTCTCCCCTTATTTAGAGAAGCTCGATCAATAATATATTGGAAACTCGGTCTAGAAGCTAAAGTATCTGAAAAGCACATTATACTGACTGACAGCAAGACTTTAAAAGCAATGAGCACTCATAATGCCGAATACATACCTAAAAGCGGCATTGCAGGCCTTCACAGATATATAGACGGTATTTCATATATATATGTGCTGAAAGGACAATCCCCTGAATCCACACTTGAAACGCTGGCCCACGAATATGCCCATGCCTGGCAGGCCATCAACTGCCCCCCCAGGCAGTCACTCAGGTTCCGGGAAGGATTTGCAGAATGGGTATCTTATAAAGTACTGCTGTATAAAGGTTATACAGTCTATGTGAACAGGAAGCTGAGTGGTGGCGATTCAATCTACAATGCAGGGCTTAAAAAAATGCTGAAACTGGAAAAGAACATCGGCACCTCAAACATTATCAACTACGCTAAAAACAATAATGACTTCCAGATATAGCTGAGAGACAAGAGATGTTCCCCGCTTCAGACTATGCAGTATAGTTCATTATCAGCACTCTCTGCTCTTTCGTCGACGCGAGTGGATCGATATCGATGACTGAGTCGGAAAGCCTTTCTACGAAAGGCATCATTGAGGCAAAGACATCAACACGCATAAGTGGAAACTCATCGCGCCGGAGCTGCCCCGTTTCATAGTGCATGGGTATTATCAGCTTTGACTTCAGCTGTTCTGCCACAATCTTTGCCTCTGCGGCAGAGATTGTGTGATGGCCTCCAACCGGAATAAAGAGGACATCAGGCGTGCCAATATCCTCGACCTGAGATGGTGTGAGAAGCGCTCCCAAATCGCCCAGATGGCATAGTTTGATGTCATCCACATCCAGGACGTGTATAATAACTTTGCCTCTCTTGTCTCCGCCAGCGTCATCGTGATCGGCCAGAACGCCCCTGAAGGTGATGTCGCCTATATGGTGCGGGCCGGTGGCTCCTGAATATGCTTTTACCTTTCCGTGAACAGCAGGAATGTAGTTGTGATCACGGTGCTGATGGCTGATAAGCAGGGCATCGCACGTCCTGTTGAATCCCTTATATCCAATTACAGGATCATAGGGATCTATGATGACGGTAGTGCCATTCTTTGAACGGATAAGAAAACAGGAATGGGCCAGATATTCTATCTGCATTGCTATCCTCACTTTTCCCTCTGCTCATCTTCAATCATCTTGATGTTAAAGAGAGAATACTCCATAGTATTATCGCATTGAAGAGCCTTTCTAAAAGCCTGAAGTGCGGCTTCATAATCTCCCTGCGCGTAGGCAATGACACCCAGGTTATTATATGCTTTCGCATTATTCGGCTCTAGTTCCAGCACTCTCTGATTACATTCTACAAAGAGGTCGTGCTTCCCTTGGTGAAAATAGGCAAGCCCGAGGTTTATCATCGCATGGACATTGACGGGGTCGCACTCGACAGTCATCTCAGACTCTCTCGCCGACTCTTCGAATCTGCCGAGCTCCAGATAAGTCAATCCGAGGTTATAATGAGCTGCTACATAGCGGGAATCTATGGCCAGAGCCCTTTCATAGTACTGCTGCGCCTCGATGGATTTACCCATTTCCCTGTGAATACTGCCAAGGTTGTTTAGAGCCACCACGTTCCTGGGCTCCAGCGAGAGAGCTGTCTGATTCTCTTCGATGGCTGCATCGACTAAACCCATGTTATACAGTGCAAGCGCCATGTTACAGTGAGCCTTTGAGCTCTTAGGCTCAAGCGCTATGGCTTTCCTGTATTTTTCAACAGCCATTGCCGCCCTTCCCTCTTTCAGATAAGCATGGCCGAGATAAAGATGGGCTTCCATAAGCTCGGGACAGAATAAAAGCGCCTTGTTGCATTCCATGATGGCGCTGTCAATATCGTGCTGGTGAAGAAAGTCGAGCGCCTTATCTGCATGCCGCTGTGCCAGCTCTTTTTTTTCATCATCCTTCAGAATATGGGTCGTAACCGGAGCGGTATGTACGAGAAGCCGGGACATGGCCTCTCTGAAATCCTTTACGGTTCTGTATCGGCGCTCCGCCTCTTCCTCAGTGACTATGTCAATTACTCTCTCGAGACCTTCCCTCAGATCGGACCTGACTGAAGAAAGGCGAATTCTTACGAAAGGATTCGGCTCTTCACCGGTCAGAAGAAAGAAAAGCACCTTCCCGAGGGCATATATATCAGAGCGGGGTTCAGCCCCCGCATGCAGCTGCTCCTTCGGCGCATATCCAGGCATTGCAGTGATGCCCTTCCTGGAAGGGACGAAGCTTCGTATATCTGCTTCCAGGTTCACAAGCATGAGCCTGTTCTCGGTACTTTTCAGGAAGATATGGGCCGGTCTTACCACCTTGAATATACAGGGAGGATTCTGGCGGTGAAGATACTCGAGGATATCGCAGAGCTCAATCCCCCAGGCAATCACCTTGTCGCTCTCTAGGCCGGTCAGCCCCTCTTTCTTTCTCCTCTCAATGATTGCCTGCAGCGTCTCCCCCTCGACAGCCTCCATTACAATATACTGCCTCGAGCTGTCATCAAAAAAATCCTTCACCACGGGAAGCCCGGGATGGCGCAGTGATGAAAGGAGATATATTTCCTCTCTGAATCGAAGAAGAGCTTCTGACCTTTCTCTGAAGTCGATATAATCAAGAAGATATTCCTTGACAGTGCAGGGTGCGCCTCCGAGCCTCAGATCGACTGCTGAATATACATTGCCGAATTCTGTGGAGCTGATGGTCTTGACAATCCTGTAACGCCCGGCAATCTCTACACCACCGAGCAATACATCCCTCCCTACTGCATGCCCGCAGCGGGCACAGAATGCCTGATCAGACTCCTCCCCACATTGAGGGCAGCGCTTCTGCATATCCTAAGCCCCCTGCTGCGACATCGCTGCAACAGAACTCCCAGACAGCAGGTTTTTAACCATTTCTACCGTCTCACTTACTGTGGAGGCCATCGAGGCTCCTGCTGCGCTGAGAGCTTTGATCTTTGCTTCTGCAGTACCTTTCCCACCGGAAATGATGGCACCTGCATGACCCATCCGCCTGCCGGGAGGCGCTGTTTTCCCTGCGATATATGCCACCACAGGGAGGCCGTGCTCGCTGATATATTCCGCTGCCTCCTCCTCCTGAGTGCCTCCTATCTCACCAATAAGCACCACGACTTCTGTAGCCGGGTCATCCCTGAATAGAGAGAGCATATGCGTGAACGAAGTACCAACAATTGGATCCCCGCCTATGCCGACACAGGTGCTTTGACCTATTCCAGCCGCAGTAAGCGCTTCGACAATAAGGTATGTCAATGTGCCGCTGCGAGACACCACACCTGTTGCTCCCGTTGAGAAAAGGGAGGCGGGCATGATTCCGAGTTTGGTCTCACCTGCAGTTACAACGCCAGGACAGTTCGGACCAATAAGTGTGGCATTGCAGTCGACGGCAACCTTTCTCACCTTGACCATATCTTTTACAGGGATTCCTTCTGTGATGCAGGCCACCATCCTTACACCTTCCAACATGGCCTCCATCAGTGCATCGGCAGCCACAGGGGGCGGCACAAAAACCACAGACGCATCTATCTCAGTGGATGTGCGTGCTTCCAGCACAGTATCATAGACAGGAATGCCGCATATACTGGTGCCGCCTCGTCCCGGCGTGACGCCAGCCACGATCCTGGTGCCGTATTCGAGCATTCTTTCTGTATGAAAGCGCCCTTCTTTGCCTGTTATCCCCTGCACAAGCACCTTTGTATCTTTATTTACCAGAATTCCCATTTCGAGCCTCCACCATAGCCTGTTCAAGTGGTCAGTTCCTTACCAGTCCGATGATCCTTCTGGCACCTTCGACAATTTCAGCTACCGGCACTATTCCTGCACCGCGCAGCATCTCTCTCCCCTCATCCTCTCCTGTGCCGCAGAGCTTGATGACAAGCGGAATCTTAACTTCCAGCTGCTCCATTGCATCTATGATACCTCTGGCGACTTCGTCACAACGGGTGATTCCCCCGAATACATTAACAAGAATCCCTTTTACATCAGGATCCTGAAGAACAACCTCAAGTGATTTTCTCACAACATCGGCTTTTGCTCCTCCCCCTATATCCAGAAAGTTAGCCGGCCTGCCGCCTTCCTGGCTTATAATATCAAGTGTCGCCATCACAAGGCCAGCACCGTTACCTATTATCCCTATATCCCCATCGAGTCTCACATATGCAAGTCCTCTGTGATGAGCTTCACGTTCGAGAGGATCGTCCTCATTGATATCCCGCAGAGATCTAAACTCAGGATGACGATAAAGGCTGTTGTCGTCGATCACAACCTTGGCATCTGCAGCTACAAAGGTGCCTTTGCAGAGTACAAGAGGGTTGATCTCCGCCAGAGTAGCATCTGTTTCATTGTAGAATCTATAGAGCTTTCTGATGACAGCTGCCAGTTCCATGCGATCCGATGCATCAAGAGAGAGAGAGTGAATGAGCTCCCTTATCTGATACTCCTGCAAACCCAGATGGGGGTGTATGTCTATTTTAATGACAGATGCAGGACTGTTTCCGGCTATCTCCTCTATGTCCATGCCGCCTTGTGCGCTGAGCATTACCAAATCGCAGGCTCTGTCTCTATCCAGCGTGATGGCAAGATACAATTCCCTGCTGAAACTGAGAGCTTCTTCGACAAGAACCTTCCTGACTGGAAGTCCTCTGATGGTCATTGAGAGGATCTCTCCTGCTGAGGTGAACGCTTCCGCGATAGAATTAACTATCTTTACACCACCTGCTTTTCCTCTGCCGCCTGTGTGTACCTGTGCCTTCACAACCAGACGATTTCCGGCAAGATGATGGGAGCTGTAAATATCTTCGGCATTTTCATGAAGCGTGCCGGCCGGAACATGAATGCTGAACTTCCTGAAAAGCTCTTTAGCCTGATATTCGTAGAGCTCCATCTGCAATCACGCCTCTCATCAGGATACCTGCCTAGTATTCTATGCCTCTTCTTGCATTGACACCGCTCTGGTATGGATGCCTGATCTCTTTCATCTCGGTGACCAGATCGGCGCGCTCAACAATCTCTTTCGGAGCATATCGTCCTGTCAACACCAGCTCAACTGCATCAGGCTTAACCGTGACAAGAGAGAGAACGTCTTCTACGGAAATCAGTTTAAAGTGTAGAGCAACATTTATTTCATCAAGTATGACAAGATCATATCTATTGCCGGTAATAGCTTCTCTTGCCCTGTTAAGAGCTTTTCCTGCTTCCTCATAGTCAACCTGGAGAGGATTCTCCGGATCCACAAAATCAATACGGCCGAACTGGAACAGAGTTATTCCATCAATCCGACCGGACATCTGTGTTTCTCCATATATGGTATTACCTTTCATAAACTGAATAACACAGACTTTAAAACCCTGCCCCAGCGCCCTCAGAGACAGTCCGAAGGCTGCTGTTGTCTTACCTTTTCCATTTCCGGTATAGACCTGCACCAGTCCCCTGAATCCATCTTCCTTAGTCTCTGTCATACGTATTTTCCTCCAAAGAACTGGGCAAGGAAATGTTTCATCAGAAGATCGACAGGATAATAGACAATAAATATGGCAACAACGGTAATGGTTACTGCTATCGCTGAATGCGACATGGGCATTTCACAGAGACTCTCCACAAGCTGACACATCAGGAAGAAGATCCAGACAACAAAGGCCAGACCCAGCGCTCCATTGATAAATCCCAGAACAGGGTTTCTCATCACATCGCCCAGATAGAAGATGGGAAACGTTATGACCAGATATGCCAGAAGCGGATATGAGAGATATCCGGAAGCCATCAGAACTTCCTGCAGCTCACCCTTCAGTGCTCCCAGCCGCTCAGCTGAAAAATGTGCAATGAATGAGCATATGAACCAGCAGGCCAGAACCGCAAAAGGTGTAAGTATGGCCAATACAGATTCGGCATCTTTCATACCCCAATTGTAGGGCGTCAGCTCCTTGGGAAGAACACTTGCCAGTGTCTTGAGCCCCATAAGATACCTCTTTACGCCCAGTATGATGCCGCATATGAATAAAAGAACACCCGGTATGGTCAGTGAATCATATGTAGCCATCCTCTTGAAAGTTCCCTTGGGGTCAATGAAGAAACCTTTACAATCCTGGATAAAGAAATCCATAGCCACCCTCCTGTCAAAAAACAAGTCTCCTCTATGAAGAAACTCATAATAGCCATGATTACTGCAGGGCAAACATTCTGAATCCTGGTCCCTTATGGGAATACATACCTTTTCTTTCGCTTTTATTTCGCAACTCTCCTTTATCCTTTGGCTTGAATTAATATCAAGTAAAAGGATATTTGTTATTTGCAAAGAAGCAATAGTGGTAAAACCACTACGATATAAGGAGTAAAGCTTCAATGGAGTTCACACTGAACGAAGAACAGAAGATGCTGGCCGATATGGTTAGAGACTTCGCACAGGAAAAAATTGCCCCAAGGGCTGCAGAATATGACAAGACGTGTACCTTCCCTGCAGAAAACCTGAAGGAGATGGCTGCGCTGGGCCTCATGGGTGTCACACTCCCTGCTGAATATGAAGGTGCGGGCATGGACACACTGAGCTACTGTATCGCACTTGAAGAGATTTCCAAAGCCTGTGCATCCACAGGCGTCATCATGGCAGTACACAACTCACTGATCGGCAACATCCTTCTGAACTTCGGCAGTGAAGAGCAGAAAAAGAATTACCTCATTCCGGCTGCCAAAGGAGAAATACTTGGTGCCTATGCACTGACAGAGCCCAATGCAGGCTCAGATGCAGCCCATCTGGAGACAACGGTGAAAAAAGATGGCAATTTTTACATCCTGGACGGCATCAAAAACTTTATCACCAACAGTGTGGCTGCCGACATTTTCATAGTCTACGCCACCATGGATAAATCACTGGGCTCCAGGGGCATATGCTGCTTCCTGGTAGAGCGGGACACACCGGGCTTTACAATCGGAAAGAAGGAAGAGATGATGGGAGTCCGTGCTGCAGGTACCTGCCAGCTTATCTTCGAAGGATGCAGAATACCTGAGAAGAACCTCATCGGCCAGGAATATGAAGGCTTCAAGTGTGCCATGAGCGCCCTTGACATCGGAAGACTCGGCATAGCAGCGCAGTCTGTGGGAATTGCCCAGGCTGCCTATGAAGCTGCGCTCAAATACTCCCAGGAGAGAAAACAGTTCGGGCAGCCCATCTGCAACTTCCAGATGATACAGTCAATGCTGGTTCAGATGGCCACAGAAATTGAAGCAGCCCGTCTCATGATATATAAAACGGCATGGCTCAAGGATGCAGGCATGCCCTTCTCCAAGGAAGCCTCTATGGCCAAATTCTTTGCCGCAGATGTGGCAGTAAAAACCACCATTAATGCAGTACAGGTTCACGGCGGCTATGGTTACACCAAGGAGTACACTCTCGAACGCCACCTCAGAGACGCCAAAGTGACGCAGATCTATGAGGGAACATCAGAGATACAGAAGCTCGTCATCGCCAGACACCTTCTCAGGAAGTGATGTAATATAAGGAATCTGGCGCCGGACGTTCTTTTCCGGGACAGAAGGAGTTCTTCGGCATATTCTTTGCTTTCAGTATTCTCTGCAATTATTTTCGGCAAACAATGATAGTTTAATATATAAGGAGGCTTATATGAATATTATTGCATGTATCAAACAGGTTCCTGATACTGAGACAGTAATCAAGATCGACTCCTCAGGCAGGGACATTGAGACACAGGGCATCAAATATGTTGTCAACCTGTATGATGAATACGCCGTTGAAGAGGCTGTCCGAATCAAGGAGAAGAACGCAGGAAGCACAGTGACTGTGCTCTCCATAGGTCCGGCCAGAACAAAGGACGCATTGAAAACCTGCCTCGCCATGGGTGCTGACAAAGCCATACACCTGTGTGACGACGCCTTCTTGAATGGAGATGCCCACCTGATTGCCAATGTGCTTGCAGCAGCCATCAGAACGCTTCCGTATGATCTTATACTGGTGGGGAAACAGGCTATCGATGATGATAATGCCCAAGTCGGGCCTGCCCTTTCCATCCTGCTCGATCTGCCTTTCGTATCTATTATCAACAAACTCGAAATCAATGCTGAATCAAAGAAAGCACAGGCACAGCGAGATATCGAGGGCGGCGTGGAAGTGATAGAAAGTGCGCTTCCTGCAGTCTTCTCCTGCCAGAAAGGCCTTAACGAGCCGCGATATCCTTCCCTGAAAGATATCATGATGGCCAAGAAGAAAGAGATCAAAGAGATTAAGGCACCGGATATCTCGCTCAATGTTGATGAACTGAAGGGCCTCTCCTGCACAAGAGTGGTGAAAATGGAATATCCTCCAAAGCGGAAGGAAGGAGTCAGGCTGGAAGGCGATGTAAATGATGTTGTGCAGAAGCTTCTCCATCTGCTCCGGGAAGAAGCCAGAATCTTATAAAGCCTCACCTTGACAAGCAATGAAAGGAGTCAATATAAATGGGAAAAGGTATATGGATAGTAGCAGAACCTCGGGACAGCAAACTTCCCCGTGTCGCCCTCGAGATGGCGTGTGAAGCAGGCCGCATGGCCGGTGGCAAAGAAGTGGGAGCCGTTCTTATCGGCCACAACCTGGAAAGCTCTGCTGCAGAACTCGAAAAGTACGGTGTTCAAAAGATATTTCTCTGTGATCACGCCGATCTTTCAACATACAATCTTGAAATCTATTCACATCTGCTCTCCGAGCTCATATTGAAAGAGAAGCCGGAAATACTGTTAATGGCTGCAACTGCTCACGGGAGAGAGCTTGCCCCTTCAGTAGCGATGAAGGTGAAGAGCGGTCTTGTCTCAGACTGTACCGGATTTTCTTCTGAAAGTGCGGGAGCCATGCATTGCATCAGACCTGCCTATTCAGGGAAGGTTCGCATAACAATGGAGCATACCGGCGAGGGAGGCCCGAAGATGGCCACAGTAAGGCCTAACCAGCTTGCCATGGGAGAAGAAGTGGCAGGCAACAGAGCTGCTATAGTAAAGATGGAGTTCCAGAAACCTGCGAATGTGCGTGCGCTGATACTGGAAACCAGAAAACCCGAATCAGGGGAGATGGTGGAACTGACTGAAGCCACTGTCATCGTGTCAGGCGGCAGAGGCCTGAAAGAAGCTGCAAACTTCAACCTCTGCGAGAATCTGGCAAGAGCACTGGGCGGCGCCGTTGGAGCATCCAGAATGGCCGTTGATGCAGGGTGGCGCGAGCACAAATTCCAGGTCGGTCAGACAGGCAAGGTAGTAACTCCTGACATATATATCGCCTGTGGAATATCCGGTGCCATTCAGCATCAGGTAGGGATGTCGCAGTCGAAGTGCATCATCGCCATCAACAAGGATAAAGATGCGAATATCTTCAAGATTGCCGACTACGGAATAGTTGGCGACATATTCGAAGTGCTGCCTGTCCTGACGGAGGAATGCAGAAAGATGGTGGGGAGAGAAGTCTGCGCATAAATTCCCATAACTGTCATCGCTTTACCAGATAATAACCGGAGGCCGTTGACAAGTCAGCGGTCTCCATTTATTCTGCCCTCCCTGAATCGCCTCCTGTGAGCTTTGCTTTCAATTTCACGCGGCGTCTCTGAGAAATGGCTTCAATGCAAAGTTTTCCCTGGGATTGACCATTTCGTTTACCGGCATCATCAGGAATTTCAAGGAAAATTCCTCTTTTTGTTGAATAGGGCTTTCTGTATTATCTGTATCACTCTGATGCAGACAACATATGGAAGAGGACTGGGAGGTTCTATGGAACAGATATTCAATCATCCGGCCAGGGAGACCATAGTTGGAATCCCGGGCCAGATCTTTTTACTTCTTATAATTGCCGCAGGCTTCGCTCTCTTTGCTGTTAAAGCATATGAAGCGTTCCGCCTCATCATGAAAGGCCGGAATGAAAACCGCCTCGATAATATCCCTCTGAGGATAAAATCGCTTATCGTTTACGTCCTGGCTCAGTTCAGAGTTCTGACCGATCCCTTTGCAGGCCTCATTCACGCCTTTATATTCTGGGGATTCCTGGTGCTCAGCTATGGTTACGGCAATGCAATTGTCACAGCATTCATCCCGAGCCTGACATTTCCCGTCATCGATAATCACATATTCAGAACAGCACACAACATTTTCTCTCTTCTTGTGATAGTCAGCGTGCTTCTGGCGCTCTTCAGAAGGCTTGTGCTCAAGCCTGCACGCCTGGAATACACAACGGAAGCTCTTGCCATCCTCTGTCTGATCTTCTCCATCGTGAGCTTCGACTTCATCTCTGAGGGCTTCAAATGCGCCTTTACAATCACCACTGATTCTGTGGTGTGGTTCCCTCCGATCACGGCCGGCCTCGGAGGAATCTTCTCAGGGATGGGGCTTGCGCCGGAGACAATGCACATACTTTCCAATCTGTTCTGGTGGCTCCACATGATACTGATCTTCAGCTTTATGGCCTATCTGCCCTTTTCAAAGCATTTCCATATTGTTACTGCCGCCATCAACGTCTTCCTTCGCAACCTGAAGCCTGTCGGCCAGCTTTCAAAGCTCGATTTCGAGAATAATTCGGAGTATTTTGGCGCTGCATCGATTAAGGACTATACCTGGAAGGATCTTCTGGATCTTTATGCCTGCACAGAATGCGGGCGCTGCTCTGAGCACTGTCCTGCCCACCAGACAGAGAAGCCGCTGTCTCCCAAAAAGGTGATCCAGGATCTTAAAAAACATCTGAAAGGAATGACAGAGACACTTCTTTCCGCACCGGTAAAAGGAAAGGAAGGAGAAGAGAATCCGGCAGAGCTTCCGGCTATCACAGGAGAAGTACTGCAGGAAGATGAGCTCTGGAGCTGCACAACCTGCGGCGCCTGCATGCAGGCCTGTCCCGTCTTCATCGAGCATATTCCAAAGATAGTGGAAACAAGGCGGCTTCTTGTTCAGGCGGAGAGCAGATTTCCCCAGGAAGTCACCCTCACGTTCAAGAACATGGAGAACAACTACAACCCTTATGGGATAGGCTTTTCCAACAGGGCTGAGTGGTGCACCGACATGGGGATCAGGGTCCTCGGGGAATGCGGGAAAGCTGAGTATCTATACTGGGTTGGCTGCGTAGGTTCCTTTGATGACAGGAATAAAAGGGTCAGCCAGGCCATCGCGCGGCTTCTGAAAGCAGCAGGCATTGATTTCGCCATTCTGGGAGCCGAAGAAGCCTGCTGCGGAGATCCTGCCAGGCGAACAGGGAATGAATTCCTTTATCAGACACTGGTTGAATCGAATATGGAGCACTTCAGGAACTACGGCGTAAAGAAGATCATCACTCACTGTCCTCATTGCTACAATACGCTGAAAAACGAGTACAGTCAGTTCGGTGCGGACTTTGAAGTCATTCACAGCACTGTCCTAATAGCTGAGCTCATCGCCAAAGGCAAGCTCTCTCCGGAGAACAAGCAGGATAAAACCTTATGTTATCACGATTCGTGCTATCTCGGCAGATATAACAGCATCTACAATGAGCCCAGAGAGATCCTGCAAAAAGTCTGCACATCCGCACCGGCCGAGATGAAGGATCACCACGAATCCAGCTTCTGCTGCGGTGCCGGCGGCGGCCGCATGTGGATGGAAGAGAAGCTCGGCACAAGAATCAACAGGAAGAGACTGGATCAGGCGTTGGAAACGAAGGCAGAGATCATCTCATCAAACTGCCCATACTGCCTTACAATGCTGACCGACGCCGTTAAAGACAGAAATATGGAGGAGAAGGTTCAGGTTCTGGACGTTATGGAACTGCTGGAGAGATCCTGCGACAAAGCCAGAGAACCCGAACCAGCCGAGACTTCAGCCTCGTGAACGAAAAATCACATCCGGCATCAAAAAAAACATCAGGCATCTACGCCTTCAGAGTACTGAGTCTCATGGGCTCAGCTCCCATGGCGATTGTGCTCTTATCACTTCTCTCTGTCATCTGTGTCATTGGAAGCCTCATTCCCCAGAATGAGGCCTTTGAGTTCTACCAGAGCCACTACACTCCACAGATCTCATCATTGATAATGGCGCTGCGTCTGGACAGACTCTATGATTCACCGTGGTTCATACTCCTCCTGTCATTTATCGCCATCAATCTCCTTATCTCAAATGGACGAAGAGCAAAACGCCTCCTGAAAGAAAGGAACAAACCTCTCGAACATCTGTCTCGTGAGCTTTTTCAGAGTGAAACGGCGGCAGTCTCACTTTCTGCAGAGAGGGAAAAGGAAGACACCTTTTCACAGATTCTTGAGCAGATGGGGTATTCTGTCTATGAATCAAAGCGCAGTGACGGTATCTTCATCCACGGCGAAAAGGGGAGAATCAGAGAATGGGGCTCCTTTATAACGCATCTGGGGCTCCTCATAGTCTTTATCGGTGTTATTGCAGGGAGAACGCTTCCGGACAATTTCTCCAGCTATGTCGAAGTTGACGAGGGAAAGACAATAGCAGTGAAAGGCAGAGCATTTACACTGCATCTTCTTTCCTTCAGGACTGAAGTGAACGACAGAGGGATGCCACGCAGCCACAAAAGCACAGTATGCATCGAAGAAGATGGAAAAATAACGAGAGTGGCAAAGATAGCCGTGAACCATCCCCTCAGATACAGGGGAGTGCTTTTCTACCAGGCCTCCTGCGGAATGAGGAGCGTGGAGATCGAAGTCAGAAAAGGCAGCGACGTTACTACACTGAGCTTTCCATTGCTCCCTGGCGGTCATATCGATGTAATGGACAGGTTCAGAGTAAGCAAAAAACCGCCGCTTACCGTATACATTCATAACTTTTTTCCGCATTTCATCGAAACTGATGAGGGAATCGGCACATTCTCACCTTATCCGGCCAACCCTGTGATCCGTGCATTTGTGAAACCCGGCTCGATGGATTCAAAACACAGATGGGAAGAGCTTGGATTCATACAAGCTGGCAAAAGCGTTACCAAAGACGGCGCAACCTTTACTTTTAAAAGAGTGGTGCAATGGAGCGGCTTCCTTGTAAGAGCAGATTCCGGCATGTATATTGTCTGGGCCGGCTTCATCATAGTACTTATCGGGCTCTTCATCTCTCTCTACATCCCCAGGCGGCTGGTAAGAGCTCTTATTACCGATAATGAATCTTCATATCACTTTGAGATTATCCCTCCAGAAGACGGCTTTTCAGACAAGGAGAAGAAGAAGCTTTCATCTCTATTTCCCTCACTGGCAAAAAAGGCAGATGACGGGATTCCTCCAGGTTCTCCCGCAGCCTGATCCTTACATTATTCAGCAGAGCTTTCTGCAGATGTCTTCGCTGCGACGAAGCGGTTGTAAAGGATGAGCCCGACAATTGTGACAATGCCGATGATGGTGAAAAAGAGCCATAGAGCCCGGGGCTGGTGGAGCGTATCGACAAAATATACGTAGCTCTTGGCGCCGATGAGAGAGCCGAAAAAGCTCCCGAAGACGCCGTATAGAAAGCCAAAGCCCATATATGTGGCCACCTTGTCCCTGGGGGCGATCTGCCCTACATAGCTGATATATTTGGGGTGGGCAGTCATCTCGCCGACGGAGAAGAGCACGATCCCTCCCACAAAAAGCCACGGAGATGGTGAAATTGAAAGAAGAGCCATCCCCACTGTGCCCAGTGAGATCCCTGCAATCATTGTAGGCAGCGCCTTCGTGTTCTTGACAAGCGATGAGATCAGGATCTGCAGCGAGATAATGGTAAGGGCATTGAGAACTGTTACGTGCTCAGCATCAAACGTGAAGGTGCCGGAGAATCCCAGTTTCACAATTATACTGTTTATTAACGCATCGACAGGTTTCATGTTCATATGATCTTTCAGATACCACAGAACGGTATCGAACATCTGAAAGTACAGGATCCAGAAGCCTGAATATATTAGAATCATCGATATGAATTTGACATCCTTCAGCACCATGACTGTCTCTAGAGCCACCTGTCCGAGCGTCTTCGAGCTCTGAGGGCGTTTAGGCTCCCTGTATATGAGAAGGTTGGGAATCAGCATCAGGCCGGTGCCGACAGCAGACATGTAGAAGACATATTTCCACGATATGCTTTTAAGCCAAGGCACAAGAATCAGCGGAAAGAGAAAGGCGCCCAGGTTGATGGTCCAGTAGAAGATTCCAAAACCCAGCGTGCTGTTCTTTTCATCAGTGACTCTGGCTATTGTGCCGGAGATTATCGGCTTGAAGGTGCCTGCGCCAAAAGCCATGACAATGAGGCTGACAAAGACAAGACCATACTCCTTGGTGTTGCCGGAGAGAAAATAGCCCAGTCCAAGCAGGCTGAAAGCCACCATCAAAGCTCTCCTGTAGCCGAATCGCTCGGCAAGAGCACCGCTGATTATGGGGAGAAGATAGAGAAGGGGCTGAATAGTGGCTTTTATCCATCCCACATTTATCTTGGAAAAACCACATCCGCCCTGCTCAGGCGCAAGGACCAGATAGACTGACAGCACACTCATCAATCCGTAGTATGACCCCCGCTCCATGAATTCAAAGAAGATTACGACCCAGTAATTGATGGGGAAACCGAGAAAGCCAGGCTGTACACGCGGTGCTGCTTCCTTCTGTGCGTCCATTGTTGCATTTTCTCCTGTCGAATAGTGGATTCATCGATTTGCCAGCATTTGTAACGTCTTGACAAAGATGCTGCTTTCTTCAGCTCTCTTGCAGCGGCTCTGTGTCATTTCCCACAGTGCTTTTTCAGAATCTTGACAATTTCATTATTATGAAGCTCCCTTGCCAGAGAAAGGGGATTCCGTCCGAATATGTCCTTTCCATTCAATGCAGCACCCTTCTCAATAAGAAGCTGTACTACTGCCAAGTGCTCCCCGTGCACCGCACTGAAGAGAGGGGTCCATCCATTGGAGGAGCACCTGTTAACCTTTGCCCCGCAGGAGATGAGATATTCAACCAGATCGGTGTGGCCTTCCTGAGCCGCATAATGAAGGGGAGTCAGACCGTTGTTGTTTTCCACCTCCACAGGTGCTTGCCGGCCGATAAGATATTTTACACATTTTATTGAACCGGCTCTTGAAGCCCAGTGCATTGCCGTATCGCCCAGGCCGGTATCTACAAGAGCGTCAGCTTGGGTAATAAGCTCTTTAAGAGAATCGACATCATCAGCGTGAATGGCTTCATAAAGAGTCTTATACTTACTCTTCTTCTTAGATGGCTTCATGGATGGCTTCATGGATGGCTTCATGGAATCAGATGTTTTCTGCTCCGGAGACGGCTTTTCTTCGACGGTGCTGCTGCCATTGACAGTGCTGTTGCTTTCTACATTGCCGCTGCTTCCAATTGGAGCAGCGATCATCCGTTTTTCCATCAGATCTCTGTAGATTGAGATGATGTAATTCTTCTCTGCCTCAAGCTCCTTTATCATCGTCTCATTTCTGCGAAGCTCCCTTTCTCTGGACGATAATATATCTAAAAGCTCTGCGGCACGCCTGGCGCTCTTCAGCTCTCCCATATGAACACCGCTTTTATAAATCAGGCCTGTAAAAGCGAATACTCCTGCAATCTTCAGAACCGTTTTCAACATGGCTTATCCCCCTGTATGGCTGAATCTTTTATTATTCGCGTTCTCGGGCTTATAACCTGTCTGCCTGGAAAGAAGGCAGCGCAACAGCTCTTCCAGTCATGTTCTGCTGAAGGAGCTGTATGACTCGGTCTGTGACCAGGTGCTTCCGGTCACATGTTCGGCTTCTGCATGATATGATCTATCAGTCCATAACGCATGGCCTCTTCAGATGACATATACCGCTCGAAGACAATATCGTTTCTCACCCTTGCCTCAGGCTGACCGGTATGTTTTACAATGATTCTGACAATTTCAGCGGCAATTCTGGCCACCTCTTCTGCGCAGCTCTCGGGATCCGGAGCAGTGTCATCACTCACCTTCACCAATAAAGGCTGGGTTATCATGATCTGTGAGTGCGGCAGGGCGAAACGCCTGCCAGGCGCTCCTGCCGCCAGCAGCAGAGCAGCACCGCAGCAGGCCTTTTCCAGACATATCGTTGTTATTGTCGATTTTATCTGCTGCATTGTGTCATATATGGCCAGGCCTGCAGTTACTGAGCCGCCAGGACAGTTGATATACATGTCAATGCCTTTTTCCTTATCCCTTTCACCGAGATAGAGGAGCTGTGCAATGATGAACTCTGTTGTTTTGTCATCAATCACATCTCCAAGAAGTATGATCCTGTTTTTCAGCAGATTTGAATGGAGCTTTGCCGCTCTTTCCGCGGCACTCTGCTCTGCTCTCTTCAATGAATCTGACATTTCACTGCCCTCGCTGGAATATTAATGTTTTATAGATCAGTTGTGGATTCGCAGAGTAGAGAGCTCGAACATAATCATCTGAGGGGCTGGTTGTAACGCCCTGGGTAATCGGCTCCCATACTGCCTCTCCTGTATATTCATACAATATTAAATTTGCCTCTTGATTCATATTTGCCTGCTTTCAATAAGAATTATAGGTGACGACCTCGTTTCTTAGTATGTAAGCACTTCATTCGTCGAAAGACTTAACAACACGTTTCGCCAGGATGTCCGACGTGTAACACGCAAGACGCTCGGTTTCAGCAAGGAAGCTGATCTCCTGGATGCACATGTGGTCCTGGAGATAGGTGATAGGTAACTACAACCTGGTGCGCCACCACAGTGGTATGACAGTCACTGAGAAAATAAGTGACGGCAGCACAGTTAAGATGCGACGCACCCCGGCGATAGCGGCCGATTTGACTAACGCCCCATGGAGTCATCTCGACCTGCTCACATGCAAGATGAGTCCACTTAATCTCACAACAGAAAAGGACTCGAAGGCTGCATGACGAAAATAGACACTACAAGGTATTTCAATTCCCCAGTCTTTCATAAGGAGGTTCCTGCCATGAAATCAAAAGATTTTCAGAACAGTTTCTGGAACCCGTCACAGAGGTGGCTTGTTATCCTGCTGGCTGTCTGCTTCATGATCATGTCAGGAGGCTGCAGTGGAAATGACTCCGGTAATACTGCATCCGGTTATCCATCAAACCCATTGAGCACAGGCTCTTCCACGACCTCTCCGGTTGAGAGAATTCTGCTGCAGGGGACAGGGGATTCCGCCGATAATCCGCTCAGCAGCATCACCACGGACCTGAATGGAATGACAGTGCAGCTCCTGATCGACGGGCAGGATTATGACAGTCCCACAGGGGTCTTGGGGGCCAACCCTGCTGTCGTAGCTAATTCAAACAATCCCAAGATCCTCGACGTAGCTGTTGTCGACGAAGACCAGCAGGGAGCGAAGGACGATCTGGCCTTAACCCCCAGAAGCCCTGGCTGGGCAGGAATCGTTATAGAAGTCCCCTCCATTGGAATCAAGCGCCTAATCGGCGTGGAAGTAAAGAACCCCGACGGCAGCGACCCAGGGCTTCCTAACTATATAGCCATTGGTGCCCGTGACGACATGCCAAACATCAATATGAATCTCTGGGAGCATATGCCTGTGAACATTCGCTACACCTACCTGAACGGAGGAGTAGACGGAACCAGAGGATGGTATATCTGGGGGGCAGGGGCAGGCACATATGCCAAAAACTTTGTAACTGACAGCAAGAAAGTGGGTATGATACCTGTGCTGGTTTACTACCAGATGTGTGGAGGAGATGAAGAGAGCGATAAAATCGCCTTCAGAAATATCAATGACAGCAGTTTCATGCAGCTCTACTTTAAAGACTATGTGAGGGCACTACAGAGAATATCCAGTGTCTCCGGGGGAGATCCCGTCTATGTCGTTATGGAACCTGACCTGTTAGGTTACATGATGCAGAACCACAGCGGTTCCGACTTCTCTACCAGGCCAGGCAGCATCACAGCCCAAGTTACCGCTGCCTACAATGTCACTGATGACAGCAACACCCCTATCCTGAAAGCCGGTGAGGTGCCGGGGGTTGCCATCGGTTCAGAAAACACCATCAGAGGTTATGTATTGACTATGAACTACCTGGCCACCAAGTATGCACCGGATGTTCACTTCGGATGGAAATTCAACATATGGTGCACCGCTGCAGATGGGCGGGATGTCCCGAAATCAGGGTTGGTGCACTTCACCGATAAAGAATATCTGGGCATCCCTGCAGGCCGAAACCGCATTAAATCTGAAGCTGGGCTCATCGCTAAATTTTACATTGATGCTGGTATCAAAGAAAATGGTGCCACTTTCATATTCTTTGACCGCTATGGTTTTGATGGCGGGGGCACATCTCCATCGACTCCAGATACATTCGGCTGGAAAAACCCAGCGAAATCAGCGTGGTTTTGGAATATGGTGCTTTGGAACAACTATGTGCTTATCGTGAAGACTGTTCATGACCAGATCGGTCTTCCTGTGGGTCTCTGGCAGATGCCTGGAGGGCATATCAACGGGAGCCGCACAGTCAACACGCAGGCACAGCTGACCTCCATACCACTCAATTCTTATTTTCCAGACCTTCTGGATCTATTCCCTGTTGAATATCCACCCGACTTTTACGGAGACACCCGATTTGGCTCATGGGAGGACGCCACACCTACATGCATCTTCGGAGACACGTTAAAAATCTCAACTGAAAACGGTGGTAATGGAGTTGCCACAGGCGGCCTTACAGAAGATCAGGTAAAGGAACGGATAACCTTCTTCGGCATGGCGGATCCCGATGATCCCGACGGTATAAAAACTGATGGCGACACAATTGTCTATGGACGGCATACGCCACAACTCAAGGATGCCGGCGTGGTGATGATTATGTTCGGCCCTGGAGTCGGGGGAGCCACTGGGATTACAGGTTGGGACGGCACCGATAAGTGGAGCTATTCACCACCAAGGGACAATTACTGGTGGCTCAATAAGGTCTATCAGTACTATGACAACCCGGAAAAACTGTAATGATCTGGTCACTGAGGAGGAATGCAAGCCTGGAACAGATCCGTTTTCAGAAGACAATCCGATCATATTTGCCACAGGACCGATCGTCGGCCTTCTCTCTCTGTCGTCGAAGACAGTGGCGATTTTAAATTCTCCGCATACAGGCAATCTGGGAGAGAGCCACGCAGGTGGACGGAGCTCTGTTTTGATAAGGATGGCCGGCCATGAGCCATCGTTATAGGGGGAGCCAGCTCGAAGCCTGTCTACGTTACAGTTGATGGCGATAAGGTCTATTTTCGGGACACCTCGGCGCCGTGAGAGCTGAGAAGTGCCTGTATGATCGGCTCCGTGCTCAGAACGAGAGAACCAGGTTCAGGCGAGAGAACGATCCTGAGGATAGAGTGGGCAGGCAACATTTCTATGGATATTCCGAGACATATATTTACTATTGCTGTTTTTGCGTGATAATCATATTGCCAGAGACAGGAGGGACACCATGGACAGTATTGAATCAGTAAGCAGCGCCAATTCAGGCTACGCCGGCTATAACTCACCTGTTGACAGGAGCAGAAGCCCGGAGGCTTCGACTCAGCCCTCCGAAAAAGAGATGAATGCCCCACCTGTAGAATCTTCCAGGATCTCCACAGACGATGCCTCTCTTATCAGTGAAGAGGCGCTGGATGAGGCGAAGTCTGGACCACTGGATAGTGCCGGTCAGTCTGCAGAAGATGAACGGTCGAAGAGGCTGCAGAGCTACATGAAAAATGCCGAGACCGACCTGAAGGACTGGAAAACCGCCCAGAAGGCGAAGAGTGGCGACAAGGATGCCACGGTGCAGAATACACAGAATATCATGGACCGGACCAGGGAGCCTTTTAATGAAAATTTCGTGCAGAAATACAAGGGTGAGCATGATGGAAAGGAACCCTCTCCGGAGGAGATTAGTAAAGCTCATAACGAAGCCTTTTTAAAAGCTTTCACCCATGAGCGCTATCAGTTCGACCAAGCTGCCGGAATTGAGCCTGACAAGATCGACTCTTCTTTCAGAGATCCTATGGTGAAGCAGATGCTGAGCTCCTATCCTGACAAGATCGACCTCAAAAACCCGGATGGCAGTGAAGTGAAGGATGTAAGTATCAATCATATGCTCTCAGGTATACAGTGGCACGGAACTGATTCTGATTCGCTTTCCTCTTCGCTGTTAAAGAATACCATAGGCAATGGAGTGAACAGTCATCTCGCCGAGTCTCTCAAGCCAACAGGAATCTACGGTGAGTTCCATAAAAACGGCGAAGAGCCCGGGCACAGCGGGATATGGGCAGGGGCTTCTCAGGAGCTTCAGAAGGAGTTCCTGAATGATCCGGTCCAGGGGATGAAAAAGTTTCTGGAAAACCCCTCCCAATATATCGATGACTCAAAAGAGCCAAAGACAATGCTTTTTACTCCACTGACGCCTGAGATCAGGCAGATGTTGAATATTCATGGCAATCAGTCAGCATGATGAAGCAGGTATAAAAGGAGAAGCTTTACTGCTCCTTGATTAGAAGCGGGTTGTCCTTAAATACAGGTGGCAGACTGCCGGTTTCTCCGATTTTTCCTGCACATGTAACAAATGCCTTCCCGTAATCAGTAACCTCTGCTCCTGATTGACATCGGGGCATCGCTTCGGTTCTTTTCAAAGACAGGCCCGGTGCTGTCGCTCACTCTGTATATTCAGACTTACGTTCATCATATCATATGGCGCTAGAAAGACGGAGGTGAGGAGGAAAGCAATAAAATAACCCTCTGTCGCCTCACCACCTCACTTTCATTTTCGGTCCACGCTCTCACAGAGATGAAAGACCTTTCCTGAAATATGACTGAGGGAGAAAGGTGCTGACAGGCGAAACAATGCAATGTTATGACACTATAGATAAAGCATAGCGCAATTGCGATGCAGACTGGAATAGTGCCTGCCCTCACAAGGGGAAACAGTGAGTTGAAGGAATAAAACTTCAGAGCATACAAGCCTCAATGCTATCAGGGAAAAAATGCAAATTCCTGTACAATGAACTTATTATAGGTATCAGGTGTGAATAAGAGCAAAACATGTCAAGAAAGATCCCGGACACTCTGTTATCCTTTATGGAAGGAGGCAGGAACATGGAACACTGGGACAAGATCAAAGCAGTGCAGCGTATGCAGGACTATATTGAGGAACATGTCACAGATTCAATTACGCTCTTCAAGCTGGCGAAGACGGCCGGATACTCGCCCTGGCATTCTGAGAGAATTTTCAAGGAACTGACAGGTAAGACGCCCTTTGAATATATCAGAGCTCTCAGGTTGTCTAACGCGGCCGTCAGACTGCGTGATGAAAAGGCGAAGATAATTGATGTCGCGCTCGATTTTGTCTTTGACTCACACGAAGGCTTTACAAGAGCGTTTTCCAGGCAATTTGGCATGACTCCGCATTATTACCGTAAAAACACTCCTCCATTGAAACTCTTCATGCCCAGGCCGATCCATCAGTACTACCTTACATTGCAAAAAGGAGAGAGTCAGATGAATGAATGTTCCAATGCCAATACTGTTTTTGTCCAGGTGATAGATCGACCGGCCAGGAAGCTGATACTGAAACGCGGCATAAAGGCTTCCCACTATTTTGAATACTGTGAGGAAGTGGGATGTGACGTATGGAATGTGCTTTCAGCGGTCAAGGACGCCCTTTATGAACCTATCGGGATGTGGCTGCCTGAGAATCTGAGAAAGCCCGGAACATCAGTATACGCCCAGGGAGTCGAGATGTCTGAAGATTATGCAGGTGAAGTGCCGGAAGGATATGAACTGATAGACCTGCCGCCCTGCAGGATGATGGTGTTCCAGGGACCTCCTTTTCCTGAGGAGAGATTCGAAGAGGCTATCGGCAATCTATGGGAAGTGATGAAAAAATACAATCCGGAAATCTATGGCTTCACGTGGGCAGATGATGACGGGCCGAGATTTCAGCTTGCACCGATGGGATACAGGGGCTATATCGAAGCAAGACCGGTCAGACAGATCAAAGCTTAGTAGCTTTTGTGAAATAAGTCATGCGGTTCAATCGACAGTTCCAGCCCTCCCGGATCAGGAGGGCTGGAATTATAGCAGTAACCAGACATCGTTCGGGCTGATCTCGAGAGCCTGGTTGAAATACCCGATTGCCCTGTCAAATTCGGATTCGTTCAGGCAGTCGTATCCCTTCCTGAAAAGCTCATTGGCTTCACAGTGGGCCTTGTCATCAGCGCTCACAGGTTTATCCTTTCATTGTTCCCGCCGTCCCCCTGCGCTTGCGGTGGATAAAACACGGCAGGCACAGCGTGCCTGCCGGGCTGATTGAATATAGGAGTCTGTCAATGATTATTCTCCTGCAATCATGAGATTCTATTAAATCTTTTGTAATCACCCTATTTAGAGAAGGTCCGGTGGTAGAAGTTCCGGAACAGCTTGATATACACCTCCTCCGGGATAATTAGTCTCAGTTTTTATTGTTACATCCGTATTATCATTAGTTGTCACTCTAATAAAGGCTCTTGCATGTAAAAAATTCCAAAATAACATTGTATTAAATGTTCTTTCGTCGTAAGTTATATTAAATGTTGTTAATGTTATGCCACTATTCGCTAATCTGTCCTTAACGTATTCCTCTATAAATAATTTGTTATTTGTTACATAATGTGCAAATGATACACAATATAGATTGCCATCTACTCTTCCGAAATATTCACCTTTATCAGCTCTTTTAAATAGTTCATAACATGCCTCCTGTATGGCAGTTTCTACTATTGTCGTGCACCCCATACCGCCATAACTACCAGGTTTCAGATGCAAATCATCAACATCTTTTTGGGTGAATACCGGACTTTTTTCGCCTGCTCTTGTATTAACATTAACTTTTTCTATGGGTTTAACATCTTTTTTACTTTCATACCCGCTCGGGTCGCTGAAGTTCACCGGGTTGCCGTGGCAGTACATATACGGGTTCTGGCTGGCCGGGTCGTCCATGTATCCCTTGAAAGGATCCGGTGACAGGAAGCGGCCGGCTTCCGGGTCGTACTGGCGGGCGCCTGTTCTGAAGCCGAACGGCCCTGAGTCGTAGCCTTTGTAGCCTCCTGTGTCAGGGGCGCCGGCAAGCTGGTCGTATGTGCTCCTGAGGCCGTAGCTGCTGTAAGTGAAGAGCGAGAACGGCATCGAGCCTGACGGATTGGTCACCTGCACCACATTGCCCTGGCCGTCGTACACGCACGAGTATGTGACCTCAGCAGGCCCTCCCGGGGTAGGCGTCGGGAACGGAATATGGCCGGTCCCTTTCGTTATCGTCGTGTCCTGGAGCGGCGTAATCCCCACTCTCAGGCCGTTCAGGTACGTGTAGTACTCGAGCCTGCTCGTCTCTACGTCTTTCACGCTTCCTTCCAGAGTTGCAGTTCCTGTCAGTGTCCCTGCCGTTACGTTCTTGTACAGCAGAGCGCCGGATTCGTATCCTGACAGCGTGTTGCTGAAGAACGGCACGTCAGCCTTTGTATAGCGCTTTTCGGTGAAGAACAGCTCGTTGTCGAAGTCCCACGAATAGCGCTCCTGGTCGAGCTGAGACAGGTCGCTGTCCGTGATCGTCACCTTCGTGAGCCTGTTGACGGCGTTAAAGACATTGTCAGTCGTCACGTTGCCCTTCGTCTTCCTGTACATGTTGCCGCTGCCGTCGTACTCGTAGTTTATGATTGTATTGTCAGGAGCTGCGGCAACCTTTTCACTTGACGCGTCGGTGCCTGTTCCGGCTGAGAGGAGCGCCATTCCAGTTGCTCCTATGGTGTCTTCCTGCCTCTTGATGAGCTGATGGGCGCTGTTGTATGTATAGTAGACCTTCTGCTTCAGGAAGCCGCCTGCGTCGTACATCCGGTCCTCGGTCTTGTCCCCTGAGTCGTTGTAAACGTAACGCATGGGCAGCGGGAGCGTATCCTTCACTGAAGCCTCATCGTAGATCAGCCTGTTCACATCGTCGTACTGGTATTCGAGAGGCGTCACTACAGGGTATGGATGCTGTGGATCCTTCTTGACGGTGGCGCAGTTTCCTATGGCGTCATAGGTATAGTCGTAGGTGATCACAGGAGGATTCGGGGCGGTAAGAGGTGTTGTGTTTTTCACCTTGGTGATCCTGTTCTCATGGTCGTAGGTCCTCTCCGATGTTGCTGTTTCGCCTGCGTCTTTGAGCATCGTCATGTTCCCGAGGGCGTTGTATGTTGCGGTGTATATATCGCCGTTAGAGTTTGCGACTGTCTTGTGCCTGTCAAGAGCGTCGAAGGTGTTGATGAAGCCGAAAGTCACCTCGGCTCCTCCACCTGCGGCAGGGAGGCCCTTCTTGACCTTCACAACGATCTCTGTGACGTTGTTGTTATTGTCGTATTCGAAGCTCGAATCCTCGAAAATGGTGCCGTTCAGCTTCTTCGTCCTCGCGATAAGGCGGTTGTCGTTGTTGTAGGTGTTCGTCACGGCGAAGCTGCTGGCGAGCCATCCGGTGCCTGTGTCGGTCACCGTGGCGCCTGTGCGGTTGCTGTTCTTATCATAAGTGTAAGAGATGGTCCTGCCCGGCATCGTGACGCCGGTGAGACGGTTGATGTCATCGTATGTCTGTTTAATATCTCCGTGTGAGGTTCTCTTGGTCGTGCAGTTTCCGAGCTCGTCGTACGCAAAATACTCTGTGGTTATGGCATTGATCCTCTTTATCACCCGGTCATTGCTGTCGTAATCCATGGACGTGGTGAAGCCGGAAGGATCCTTCGTAGTGGCCAGGCGGCCTTTCTCGTATGTATACAGTGTATTCTTGCCGAGCGCGTCCTTCACCGTGACAAGTCTGTCGTCTTCATCGTAGCTGTACTGTGTTGATTTCCCCTTCGCGTTTGTGACCTTCGTCCTGTTGCCGTTTCCGTCGTATTCCATTGAGGTCGTGTTATTGAGCGGAGTCTTGACCTGCGTCATAAGGCCCCTGGCATTGTATGTGTAATTCGTAGTGCCGTTTATCGGAACTGTTGAGGTCTGAGCCTCTCCGATGTTGTTGTAGCTGATCGTGCTCTCGTTGTTCAGCGCGTCGGTCACCTTCGTGATATATCCATTTTCGTTGAATGTGTATTTCGTCGTATAGTCTCTGGCATTCTGAACTTCCAGAGGCTGGCCGAAAGCATCGTATGAGAACTCAGCCGTCTTTCCCATCGGCGATATCACTTTCTTGAGAATGCCGTAGGGATAGATGGCCGAGACTTCGTACTGGAAGGTGGATGTCAGGTTCTTGCCGTCCATCACCGATGTCAGGTTGTCTGAGCCGTCGTATGTGAAGGTCTTTGTGAAATAAGCGTTTGCGGTGGTGAGGACGTTCCCTTTCCCGTCATATGTCATCGTCGTGGTCTGGTTCCTGGCGTTCTTCATCTCGGTGATGTTCTTGTCATTATCCCAGGTGAGCCATGTGCTGTATCCCATCGTGTCTGTAGACTGTGTTATGCCGCCTGTGTCATTCAGGTAGTATATGAGCAGATGGCCGTATGAGTCACTGACTCTCGTCTGGCCCTTGTAATATTTGTAATCTACACTGAAGAGAGGGTCGAGGACCTGTTTTACGTGAGTGTTCGAGTCATATGTAAATGATATCGAGTTGCCCCTGGGATTTGTCACTTTCGACAGGCGGTCATCACTGTTGTACTGATAGGATGTCTGGAAAAGCTCCTGGTCGCGCATGGCTGTCAGCCTTGTGTTGTCGCCGTCAAAGGTATGCTCGTATGTTACGGTCCTGTTCTGCGGATCTTTGATTCTGTAGACATATCCGTTGTTGTACTCTATCTGGGTGGTCCTCCCTGAAGTCTCTGTTATGGCTGTGACCTTTCCTGATCCGTCACGGGTGAAGTCAATACAGTTGTTTATGTTCCTTTGTCTTATCTTCGTAAGCTTCCCGTCGCTGTTGAAGTAGTACGTCGATTTGTTCTTCTTCCTCTCCGAATATGTGCCGTCTGCATGCTTCGTAAATACGCTGTGCCTTCCTGCAGGCGCCTTGTAAATCTTATCTCCCCCATCCGCTTCTGGATCGGTGAACACGAACTCGCCTCCGTAGGCGTCAACCAGCGTCACAGTGCTGCCGCTGAACTCCAGATGGGTGTCGATTATGCTGCTCCATCCCTTCCCGAAGGCTCCAGTCCGCGTACTCTGCGAGTTGTAAGTGCGCTGAATCACTACAGGCAGGCCCCGTCCAGGCACCGTGAGGTCTGTGTGCTGGACCATGAGGTTCCCGCTCCAGAGGTTTACCATGGCTTTCCCGCCTGCGCCGAGAGCGTTTACGTCATAAGGCCAGAAGGGCTTTATCCCGAGGTGTCCCTTCACTGTAGAGAGCTCCTGAGGAGCTGCAGGCGCCGAATAAGCCGGTGCCTGTGGAAGCGGTGTGGTCGGTGCAGGCGGAGGGTTTGAGCCTCCTCCGCCGCCGCCGTTGCTGCCGCCGCCGCTTCCTCCTGCTCCACCGCTTGCTCTGGGTGCGTAAATAATCATTGTGATGAAATAACTGCCATAACTGCTTCGCCATATTCCTATGCAAACGCGCCTGTATCCTATTCCGCCTATATCAAGAATGTTGTTAAAGTCTGCCACACTCTTGCCCTTGTCTGGGCTCATCCAGTCTGTCAGCGCCTGACCTGCCGGATCGACTGAATTATCGTTCTGCGCTATATTCTCCGCGACCGCATCAAACTGGACTCCGGCATTGTTGAGGCGCTCTTCCGGCCCCTGCCCGTCCGGATTGACGTGTCCGAAGTAGCCTTTTTCTGCCATGTCCCTGCTGTGAGCTCTCGCAATGCTTCTGAGAGACTCGTCCCATTCGAGAGCTTCCTTGCCCTGCTTCGCCCTCTCTGTGTCAACCAGATCCTTGAGCTGGTTCTCAGCTGCAACGAGCGCTGCTTCATCTGCAGAAGTGGCCGTTGAGCCAGAGCCTCCGCTGTCTGTCCCGGACACTGTCCCGCCGCCTGAAGAGCCACCGCATCCTGAAACGAACAAAAGACAGAGCATCAGTATTATCGCTGCTGTGATTAAGGAAACGATACGTACTGCCATTGTGCAAAAGCTCCTTTTTTAAATATATTGAAACCATAGGCTTCAGTGTGAAAACCTGTCTGGCAACTTCTCTTTATACAGGGTATTGGCGGGGATTATTTCTTCAGATTGGCTGCGTTGATATTATAAACCATAGTATTTTTCTACAGAACCTGTCTTATTCCTTCCGGGACCTCAATAATAGCCTGGAAAGCATTACAGGCGAAACACTGCAGTAATGTGTTTGCATTGATGAAGCGCCGCAGAAGATGATATCCTGAAGGCAGGGAGAAACAGGACGGGCAGTCATTGGATTAGAGTAAAAAGAGGCCATCTTTATTCTGGCAATTTTCACTGGCTTTTCAAAGCCTTTGAAATCGCCTTCTGTGTGATCACGTCACTCAGCCAGATTGTTAATATTCGAGTCTGTCCCCAATTTTAGCACCGAACGGGCAATGGCCAGAAGTATCTCACGCTCATTTTTAAGCTTTTCATATGTGTAGACTCGGAGATAAAAGGCCCCCTTGCGGACTGTAAGGATCTGTTTCACATAGTGAGCTTCGTCACCCAGCGAAGGTATGGCAGTTCCCTTCGAAAAGTGCTTCAGATATACTTTCTGAGCACCATATCTGTCTTTCATCTGATAAGCCTCTGCCACCACAGGCTCTTTATGCCTCTCTGCCTGATAGCTGACAACAGTGGCTTTGATCATTCCTGCCTTCAGATAGACTTCCGCGCCACCATTAATGTATTTATAGAGCTCATCGCCCTGATATGCCTTTATCAGCGGTGACGGAGTCCATTTTTCACCATTTACGGTAACAGCAGGATACTCTTCATGTGCCTGGATATATGAAACAGCAATACAAAGGCAAAAAACGACAATGATGAGCCTGACTGCAATTCTCAACCTCTGCTCAACTCCATCAGCCTGTTCCATGAAGGTACGCTGCGGCGCATGTCATCGATCTGACTGTCTGAAAAGCTGTCGAGAAGAGCATAGCCCTCATTCTCTCCGTGAGCAACGCGGCGTGCAACGGCATCGTGTAGATCCCTGCCGGTGCCTTCTTTCTGGATTCTGGCTCCTATCTCTCTTTCAAAGTTCTCTATGGTACGAAGAGTGTCTCTGATAACCCTGCTCCTCTCCTTATCGAGCCTGACCTCACCATCATCGCCGCTGTAACCTGAGAGGCGCCTCTCGGCAGCAGCGCGCGTGTCGATACTGATGGCCTCCCGCTCCCACATCCTGTCGTATTGTCCTGTCACTGCAGCCAGCTTCTTTTCGCTTTCAGGGTCGCCTTCTATGAAGTACGAGACATCGTTGACCTCCCAGTTCTTTCTTAATCCCTTCTCGGAGAAGTTGGTACTTCCGGTCAGGACCATCTGATCCGTGATAATCAACTTGCTGTGGTTCTTCCTGTCGTGTTCGGGATTGGTTCTATCCAGCAGGGACCACTTCACATCTATGCCTGCATCTTCAAGACGCTTGTATGCAGGCTCATTTGGCGAACCGCCATATCCGTACATGCCGGGATCCATAACCACCTGAATGTCAAACTGTTCTCCCCTGCCATCCATCTCGCTCTTCTTTTCGATAAGAAGCTTGGCCATATCATCATTGAGAACAAAAGCGGAGATCTTGATGAACTTTCCGGCAGAGTTTATGGCATCCAGCACGAGTGCCTGTCTCTCAACGCTGCTGTTTCCGACAGAGAGAACATCTCTGCCCTTCACTCCCTCTGCCAGGGCTCCTTCAGGAGGAGTGACCTGTCCGAGAGCCTCCACATTCTTCTTCCCGCTGATCTTTTTCACCGTAGATTCGACTGTATCGGCAAGAGCATTTCGGCCGTTTTCAGAGAGTGTAACCGTCGCAGGACCTTTGCCCAGCAGAAAGGCCTGGACGTCAAGAGAGCTTACCCTTCCGTCCTTGTCAATATCTTCAAAATTTCCAAGAGAGTACGGGCTTATCTCTCTATTCTTTGCCGCATTGATGAGCCTGGCGGTTCTTTCTTCCCTGCTCTCATCTCCGGTGACTCCTGCTTCGCGTCCAACCATTGAGTTGAGAAGAGACTCAAATCCAAAGCGTGACAGCGTGACCGGCCGTTCATCATTTCTGAGGAGCTCCATCTGAGATCCGTAAATATCATTCAGATCACGGCCTTTGGACGCATCCACGTCATCCTTGAATATCTCACCGAAACGGCGGGTTGCCGGTCCTTCTATGGACATCGCGAAATCCACATTCTCACCGGAGCCGGTATTGGCGTTCATCCCTCCGAATACAACTGTTTCGCCCACACGGAATATCTTCCGGTGCATGATCTCATCACGGCCGCCCATCTGCTCCTTGTTGGGGAAGAGAGTAACAGCCATGTCCCTGTCTTCCATCCCCTCCATAAGTGTTGAAACTGTAGAAGACCGGACTGCCAGAGACGTGGCATCGAATTCACCTCTTCCTGCCGGAGCAATATGGCCTGGATCCAGCAGCACTCTGACTCTGGCTCCATTTTCCGCCGCTCTTCTGAGTCTTCCCATTACCTCAGGGCTTGTCATTTCATAATACTCTGCATCAATCTCAACAGGTTTTCCATCCTGTATCGGGTTCTCAATCGCCCTGTCCAGTAGATTCATTTTAGCAGCCCATATATCTCCCCGCATCAGAGGCTTCACGTCGTTGCCACCTATCTTCATCTGTGTATCAGGCCTGTGAAGCTCCTCTGTGAGGCGCAGCACTTCCTTCATCTCCGAGACAGGTACGTTCGTTTCCCTGAAATATGTCTCATAGACGGCTGAAGGCTTTGTCTCCATCCCTGCGGTGATCTTTTCCCATTGAATGCTCTTCCTTGTCTGCTTGATCTCATCAAGTGAAGCCTTCACTCCTGCCTGGGCAAGATTTACCCACTCGCCTCGCTTGACAGCCTCATCCGAAGCAGGCTGCGCCTTCAGATCGCCGTGAATCGCCTTCAGCTCTCTGCTGATCTCTCGAAGCTCCTTCTCGGAGCCCCTGAAGCCCTTTGCCTTTTTCAGCTCTTCAACAGAGGCTTCCACACCTCCCAGGCTGAAGCTCTTCTGACGCAAAAGCGAGAGCATCTTTCCCGGTTCCATCAGACCTGTATCTTCGCCATCACTGCCCGAAGCGGCGATGTCTACAGGCTCATCAGAATCAATCCTTGCCTTGCGCTGCTGATGCTTGATGACCTGCTGATCAGAGATCAGATTTACAAAACGTGTGTCGCCAATCTGCATGGAGAATCCCCCTTCTTCTTTCGGCTATCAGCTATTATCTATTATCTATGCGGCATTGGATAAGGCTTTTATCTTTGATTGTTCAGCCGCTGGTCCCACTTGTCGAATCACTCGAACATCATTGTCTCGTTACCATCAACATCCATGTAGATATGAGCGATCACTATGACAATATACCCACTTATCTGACCCAGCATTATCCATCATTCTTCGCCATAATCGAAGCGTTCGTCCAGGTGGCTCAAGCGCCAAGGCTCATCAAAAATCCCTGCTGCTTCCTCGAAAGACAGTCCATACATTCTCTTGATAAGTTCGCTTTTCTTCTGATCCCACTCGACCTTCACAATTACATTGTAACTACAATTACTGGTGAAAGTCAAGACTTCCGTAGATAGCGTTCTCCCCTGACATACAAACCCATCCTGCCAGGTTTGATTTCTTCTATACCTTCAGAATCCTGAATATTGATTCTTAGCTTTTCCCTATTACGGCAATGACCGACTGAGCGCATCTTAACCGTATTATGTCAATTCGCCGTTTTCTTCTTCCAGGAAATCATGAAACTTTGCATCCCTCCTCCCGGAACCCCACACCAAGAGGCACGAGCTTCAGTTCTCCTATTCTTTTCATACTCAGGGGAGCATCACTAACGCAATCATTATCTGTTGAATTATTTCACATTCATCAGATAATGAGCGTTAGTACAATGGCAAGAAGAACGAATCTGTCCTGCCTATCTGCAACAAAGAAAGGCACGATACAGAGAGGGGTGAAAAGTCTCTGCGGAGCTTTGGCTTCTTCTTTTCAGTGTTCTGAGATTGAGTTTCCTGGTGGTCTTCAGGCACCTGAGAAGCACAGAGCTTCTCCCACTCCGATAACCCCTCAATGCTT
>Ga0302251_1000091_pt1 | contig 112132 bp, 82 predicted proteins | sample AAG_RA_Gln_MG_FD_193534 | JGI IMG/M metagenome (GOLD analysis project Ga0302251, IMG submission 193534) | Enriched activated sludge microbial communities from anaerobic digester in WTTP, New Holstein, Wisconsin, United States - AAG_RA_Gln | ecosystem: Engineered > Bioreactor > Anaerobic >... | reverse complement strand
CAAGTTGACCTTCTACCGTGACGCCGACGGTGATACCTATGGGACCGCTACGGATACCGTGGAGGCCTGCGAGCCTCCGACCGGTTATGTGGCGGACAACACTGACTGCGACGACACGAATCCGTTGATAAACCCGGGTGCTGAGGAGGTTCTTAACGGTATCGACGATGACTGTGATAACGAGATCGATGAAGGATTGGCGTCACGCACATACTACCGGGACGCGGATGGCGATACATACGGAGATCCGATGGTTTCCATCGACGCCACCACGCCGCCGACGGGATATGTGCTTGACAACACCGACTGCGATGACACCGATCCGACCAAATCCCCGGGCGCGCCCGAAATATTGGATGGCCTGGACAATAACTGCAGTGGCGAGGCAGACGAAAACCTGCCGGGTTCAATCATCGCGTCGATCGGTGCCGCGATCCAGGGATCTCCCACTGCGTTTGGCGGATTCGTGTACTTCGGAGCAGATGACGGCAAGGTACATGCCTATTCGCTGGAAACGAACGAACCGGCCCCTGGTTTCCCGGTGGCCGTTCCCGGTGCGGCCAATGTCCGTTGTCGGCCTGCGTTTTATGTGTACGGCGGGATGCCGGCTCTGTATGTGATAGGCGACAAGGGCGCCGTTTCCAAGATCGGACTGAATGGAACCGTGCTTTGGACCACACCGGCTCCTGGTCCGCTTTATGTGAAAGGCGCAAGTCTTCCGCGTAACAACGCCTGTACGCCAATCGTCGATTCCGTTGACGGAAGCGTGATCGTGGGCATCGTTGATAACAAACACGGTCCGTATCTTGTCAAATATGCGAACGATACAGGCGCCGTGGTCCTCAGGACGCCGCCTCTAGGGCTAAAAACGTCGCTTATCAGCAGTCTGGCCACAGACGGAAACAGCATATTCCTTGGCCTCACCGATGGCACGGTGGGTGACCTGCTCGTTGTAAATATGGCGACGCTGACGGTTCGCTCCGCTCTGGCGATTTCCGAAGACGTGTCAGGTCCGCCGCTGGTGACCGATTCCGTGGTTTATGCCGGAACCCTTGCCGGCAGGTTCTACCGGTTGAACAACGCCACCGCACTTCCGGATACCACGTTCGGCCCGGGAGGCTATATCACGCTTGGCGAGCCGCTCACCACGGGTCCGTTCCCGGTGATCTCGTCAACCATCAACCACGTTCATACCACGTACATCGGTTCCAGCGCCGGTTCCGTTTGGGCTGTTTCGGAAAACGGGGTGGCTAACCTGTTGGAATCGCACCCAAATCCGATCGCAGGCCTGGCGGGATATCCCGAATTCACCGGATATTACGCGCTTGCTTACGGTAGCGGATCGACGTTCTATATGGTCGATACGTCCGATGGCGCTATGAAGTCGCTCGCGGTTGCCGGCCAGATCACCACGACTCCGACGTTGGACCGGACGGAATGGTCGGCATACCCGCACGGGCGGTTCCTGTTTGGCGGAGCCGACGGAAAACTGTACGGCGCACGGGTGTTCCAACGCGGAGAGTGAAAGAGCATCAGATCGTATGAAGACCGAAGGGATGATGCTAGCGCATCATCCCTTCCCGATCATCTGGAGGATGCGCGCGGTTGCGCACAGGACATTGGCGGAACATGCGTCCGTCAGTCCGTCACCAAAATCGAAATCATAACCGCGCACCGAAACCAGGAACGCCTTAGGTTTTGCCCCGGTCATATCGCGAACAAGACGAATCAGCAGGCCCGGGCTCAGGTGGTGCGTCACGGACTGTAGACGGTGTTCTTCTTCCACCGGTTGGACGCGAAACGGCTCGGCCTCGACAACCCCGTGTGTGTCGACAAATACGACGAGGTCACAAGAGGAAACCAAGGGCACAAGATCCAGGGTCAGGCCTGTTGGCATGATGCAGTCGATCGGTCCGCCTGTTTCGTCCTCTCCTGTGTCATCCGGGTCGAGTGGCTGTAATCCCGCGGCCTGACGGATATGGTTGACGACATAAAACGCCGCGCCGTCGTCGTGCCGGTACGGATTCCCGTAACCGACAATCAACGAACGGCGCGGCGTTTGTTCACTGGAATCGACCGGCGTCACCCTCGGGAATGCTCGGTGATGACGGAACCGTCCGGTCCGACGATGCGAATCATCAACGGCATCGTTCCGGCCGCGTGTGTCGAACACGACAGGCACGGATCGTGCGCCCGGATGGCGGCCTCGACCATATTGAACATGCCTTCGGAGGGGCGCGCTCCATCGATGAAGGCCTTGGCGACCATCTCAACCGATTTGCTCATCGCCGCGTTGTTGTGACCCGTTGCGACAATCAGATTGACCTTGGTCAACAGGCCGTTTTCGTCCACCCAGAAGTGGTGGAACAGCGAACCGCGCGGGGCTTCGATGGCGCCCACGGCCTCCCGCGCCGGGTTTTGCGCTTCGCCCACGACGTCGTTCGACATGACATCCGGATCCTCGAGGATTTGCCGGACGCGCTCAAGACCGTAGATGGTTTCAATCAAACGGGCGTAGTGGTACCACAAGGTGCCTTCAATCGGTTTGCCGCCATTGATGGACTTGTAGTTCTTGAACTCGGCCTGGGCTATCGGAGTGGCGATCTTCTCGGCGACGTTCAAGCGTCCCAGCGGACCCACGCGGTAGGTTCCGTCCGGCCAGCCTATCTTGCGGTAGAACGGGAACTTCAAGTACGTGTGGGGTTCCACGTGCTCGCCAATGTAGTCCAGATAATCGGAAGCAGGGAACTGCTCCAGTTTCGTGCCGCGGCGGTCCACCAACCTCAACTCGCCGTCGTACAGTTGAAGCGCTCCTTCCGCGTCAACCATGCCCATGTAGCCCGAGGCAAAGACCGCGAACTTGTTCACCGTGTCGGAATTGGCGTCGTACCACCGTTTGGCAAGCGAGATGCCGACCTTCACGATTTCAATCATCTCGTTGATCTGGCCGAGGATGGTGTCGCGGTTCTCCACGGTCAAGGCCGCGTTCACACCGCCGGGAACGGCGAAGATCGGGTGAACGCGTTTACCTCCGAGCATCCGTATGATTTCCTGGCCGAACGCGCGCAGGCGTATCGCCTTCAGTGCCAGGTCGGGATTTGCCATCGCGATGCCAGCAACATTGCGGATCGCGGGATCGGCGTCGAATCCCAGCAGGAGGTCGGGTCCGGCGAGTTCAAAGAAGTGCATGCCGTGGGACTGGATGATCTGTCCCATATGCATCAACTCGCGAAGGAGGTTCGCCGTTCTGGTCGGCCTGGCTCCGATGATGACGTCGCAGGCTTTGGCGGAAGCAAGATGATGGCTCACCGGGCAGATGCCGCAGATGCGGGGCGTTATCTGCGTCATCTCGTAGAACGGGCGGCCTTCCGAGAACTTTTCAAAACCTCTCCACTCGTTCACGTGGAACAGGGCTTTGTCGACCTTCCCGGCGTCGTCTGTGTAAATCGTCACCTTGGCATGGCCTTCGATGCGTGTGACGGGTTCGATGGTATATTTTGGCATGGGATTTCCTTTGATGGCTGAGCGCACCGACCGGTGTACGGTTGACGGCGGGCATGGGCCGTCCTCAGTCGTATTTCAGCAACTCTCCCTCAACGGGCGGTTCACGACCTTCGACCAGAGCAACCAGAGTCTCGAAGATGGCATCCGCCGACGGGGGGCAACCCGGCAGATAGGCGTCGACTTCCACGACCTGGTCCAGCGGCCGGTTGCGGATCGGTTTGGCGAGTTCCTCCGAATCGGGTATGAAACCGTCCACTGTGCTTTCGCTCTCGATGTAAGCGCGGCTGAGCGCTTCCTTCATATCGAAACCGTTCCGCAACGACAGAATGCCGCCGAAAACGGCACAATCGCCGAGCGCAAGAAGCTTGCCGCACCGCTTCCTCATCATGCGGGCGACGGCCACGTTCGACGTATTGCCGCAAGCCCCCGACAGCACACCCAACTCAACGCCGGTTTCCGGCGGATGCTTCAGGTCCGTGATTGGTGACGACGTCAGGGTTGCCTTCTCCAGCAGGGCAACGATGCGTTCATCGATATCGAGGAGAGACATATGACAGCCGGCGCAGTCCGCCAGCCAGTCGGTTGCCAATTTCGGTTTTTCCATATGATGACCTTTTACCGGTTGTTTCCGGATTTCCTACAGACGGGCGGCCAGGTCCTGAAGGACCGATGTCTCCGCGCGTATCCCCTCGGGCATCGGGGCGGCGGCGCGAACCGGGCTTTCGATGCCTTCCGCGTTGATCAAAGCGCCTTCCTCCTCGAACCACACCGGAGCGGGGAGGACTACATCAGCGATGTCGGCGGCGTCATCGTAGCAACCATGAAGAACGACGAAAGCCGATTTGCGAATGCTGGTGCGCTGTTCCTGCGAAAGCGCCAGATCGCGGGCCAGCACGTACGCAACCTGACACTCCTGAACTTCCGCGCCGTGCTTCAGGCCGAGCGACATCGAACGCGCGAGATTGGCGGCGTTGTACAGGGGCATCAGGGTAGCCTTGTCCTTCAAGGCTTCCAATTTCTCGCGAATGGCCGCCGGCAGGTCGGCCCTGTAGACGACAAAAACCTTTTCGTCCGGCCGGCATTCCTTCAGCGCGTCATCCAATTTGGCCAGCGGGTATCGAGCCGTGGCGTACTGGACCATGCTGTTGTCGCTGTCACAGCACAGGATGATGGCGGCTTCACGCTCGCGGCACCTTCGGATCCGGTATCCCATCACGCGGTGGTCGGCCAGAAGATCGACATCGATGATGAAGATTCGGTCCGCCTGATCGATGTCTGCCATCTTGCCGCCATTTGGAAGCGGGCCGCCCTGCGGAAGCGGTTCAAGCGAACGAACCTCCACACCGGCCTTGTCCTTGAACGCGGATATGGCGGCGTCGAGCGTTTCGTTCAGGGCCTTGCCGGTGACCCACGCCTTGGCCTTTTCTTTCGGCGAGGCTTTCACCGCCTTGGCGATGTAATCCAGCGCTTCGTCCCACGTCGCGGGGCTGAGCGTGCCGGACTTGCGAATCATCGGCGTGGCGAGGCGATTCCGTTTTTCGTCCAGTGAGTGGAATCGGCCGACAATGCACAGCACGCCCGTGTTGTGTCCGTCCCAGTCGCCTTCCACGCGCAGAGGGCGCTCATTGCGGGTGGCGACAAGTGTCCGGCATCCCACACTGCAGAATGAGCACGTGCTGGAAGCGAACGTCACGTCCTTACGCCGTCCCATGTAAGCGCTCTTGCGGTCCACCAGGGCGCCGGTGGGGCAGACCTGCAGGCAGGTTCCGCACTCCACGCAGGTCGAATCACCGAACGGTGCATCCATATCGGCGGTGATCATCGTCCGCGAACCTCGCGAGTGGACACCGATGGTGTGGTTGGCCACGATATCTCCGCACGCCCGGATGCACCGCCGGCAGAGGATACACCGGTTATGGTCCATCAAGAAATACTGGCGGCTCGCATCAACCGGGTACCTCGGGTGGGGTGCGGGGTAGGGCCAGTTCACAAGACCGTGGTTGTAGGCCTGGGTCTGCAGTTCGCAGTCACCGCTCATTTCACAGAACATGCAGTAGTGATTGCGTTCGGAGAACAGCAATTCCAGCACAAACCGGCGCATGTCCATCACCCGTTCGGACTCGGTTTGAACGTGCATATCCTCAAACACAGGATAACTGCAGGACGGTTGCAACGCGGGTTGGTTGTCGACTTCCACCACACACAATCGACACGCCCCGACGTGTTCCAGTGCCGGGTGATGGCAAAGCGTCGGTATTTCCACCCCCGCAAGTTTTGCCGCTTCCAGAACGGTGATTCCCGCCGGAACCGTGAGCGGTTTGCCGTTGATTGTAATGTTCACAGTACTCATCGGATTCAGTACTCTCCTTGTCGCCGCCGACCCGTTGAGGGTTGTCGGGGGCTATTCCTCAACGAGTCCGGCCATCAGGGCTTCTTCTTCGCTACCCGCCGCAAGGTGCGTGGTGCTCATCCATTCCAGGTCGCACCGCAGACAACGGCGGCATTCGGCCCGGGCGGATTCCTCATCAAGTCCCAGTTCCACTTCGGAGACACTGCGGAAGCGTTCCGCGACCGAGAGTTCCGGCATCACCGGGCGTCGGGCGCCTTCGTAGTCGTCGACGTTGAAGATCTGCGGAATCGGGTGATCCGAGACGAACCTTGGTTGCACCACGGCATGGCCTCGCAGGTAGCCGTCCACGGCAGTCGCGACCTTGTTGCCCTGGGCCACGGCCATAACAACCGTTGCGGGGCCCATCGCGGCGTCGCCCGCGGCGAACACGCCTTCACGCGTTGTCGCCAGGTCGGCGCTGATGGTGATGGTGTTGTCGCGGTTCACGCTGATTCCGCTCGAACCCTGCAGGCATTCGGCTTCGGGCACTTCACCGATGGCGGGGATCACGATGTCTACGTCCAGCACGAATTCGGATCCGGGGATCGGCTTGGGCCGGCGGCGCGCGCTGTTGTCGAACTCGGTGAGTTCCTGCCTGGCGCATTCCAGACCGGTTACGCGGTCGGTTCCCAGTACCCTCGTCGGATTGGTGAGGAAGTGGAAGTTGATGCCTTCGGTGTCGGCCGCCTCAACTTCGTCGCCCCAGGCCGGCATGTCTTCCCGGGTACGCCGGTAGATCAGGTGGATTTCTGAAGCCCCCAACCGCCACGCCATCCGGGCCGCGTCAATGGCAACGGCTCCGCCGCCGACAATGGCAACGCGTTTGCCTTCGATGACGGGCGGATCGCCCAGGTTGGTTTCGCGCAGGAAGTCCGTTCCGTGAAGAACGCCTTCCAGATCCTCGCCGGGAATGCCCATCGTTCGGCTTTGATGCGCGCCTATGGCCAGAACAACCGCGCTGTACCCCTGCTGGTCCAGCAGTTGGTCCACCGTGAAGTCCTTGCCGAGTTCCTGGCCGGTCACGATATCAACACCGGCTCGCCGAATGTTTTCGATTTCGGCGGCCAGGATGTTGCGCGGGAGGCGGTATTCCGGGATGCCGACGACCATCATACCGCCGATGACGGGCAGTTTCTCCAGGATGGTCACCGGGTAACCCAGTTGCGACAGGCGGAGGGCGGCGGTCAGACCGGCCGGTCCGGAACCGACGACGGCGACCTTCTGCGACCGCAGGTTGTCCAGTCGAGGCGGTGTCCAGGGAACCTGTATCTCGTGGTCCGCCATGAAACGCTTCACGTGGCGGATGGCCAGCGGTTCGCCGATGTCGGCGCGACGGCACTTCCTTTCACAGAACGCGGGGCACACGCGACCGCAGATAGCGGCGAACGGATTGCGCTCGCGGTGAACTTCCAGCGCCTGGGCATACCGGCCTTGGGCGATGAGCGCCACGTAGGCGGGAATGTCCACTTCTGCCGGGCAGGCATTGGTGCACTTGGCGCGTGTCAGCATCTTGCAGGCGCCGGAGGGGCACCGCTTCTCCTCGATGTGGATGCGGAATTCCTCTTCGAAGTACTGCAACGAGGACATCAGGGGGCCGGGTGTCAACTGGCCCAGGCCGCACAGAGCGCCTTGCCGCATTCCCTTGGCGAGCGTTTTGAGGGTGTCCAGGTCTTCCATCTTGCCGCGGCCTTCGGAGATGCGCGTCAAAACCTCCAGCATCCGCCGTCCGCCGACGCGGCACGGAACGCACTTTCCGCACGATTCCGCCGTGGCGAACTCGAGGAAGAACTTCGTGAACTCAACCATACACGTGTCTTCATCCACGACGATCATGCCGCCGGAACCCATCACCGCGCCCGCCGACCTCAGCGAATCGAAGTCGACCTGGACATTCAGGTGACTCGTCGGGAGGCACCCGCCCAGCGGACCACCCGTCTGCACGGCTTTGAATGCGCGGCCGTTGGGGATTCCGCCGCCGATGTCAAAGATAATCTCGCCGAGCGTGATGCCCATCGGGACTTCGAGCAGGCCGGTGTTTTTTACCTTGCCGGTGAGCGCGAAGATTGCGGTGCCGGGGCTGTTTTCGGTACCGATGCTCTTGAACCACTCAGGTCCGTTCAGGATGATTTGCGGAACGTTGGCGTACGACTTGACGTTGTTGACGTTGGTCGGCTTGTCCCAAACACCTGCGACAACCGGGAAAGGCGGTCGCGGCCTCGGTTCACCGCGCCGGCCTTCGATGGAGGCGATGAGGGCTGTTTCCTCGCCGCACACGAACGCTCCGGCGCCTTCCTTGATGTGCATCTGGAAGCTGAAGTTGCTACCCAGGATTTTCTCACCCAGGAATCCGTAATCGTTCGCCTGCTTAATCGCGGCGGCCACCCTCTGGATAGCCAGCGGATATTCCGCGCGGCAGTAAACGTAGCCTTCCGTGGCGCCGATGGCGTAGCCGCAGAGAATCATGCCTTCGATGACGCTGTGCGGATCGCCCTCCAGGATCGAACGGTCCATGAATGCGCCCGGGTCGCCTTCGTCGGCGTTGCAGACGACATACTTGACGTCGCTCTTCGACTGCGCGGCCAGGCGCCACTTCACGCCGGCCCGGAATCCGCCGCCGCCGCGCCCGCGAAGCCCGGATTCAATGACCTGCTCGATCAGCGACTCCGGTTTCATTTTCGTCAACGCTTTGCCGAGTGCCTGGTAGCCGTCGCGCGCCAGGTATTCCTCGATGCTCTCCGGATCGATGATGCCGCAGTTGCGCATCGCGATGCGTCTCTGCTTGCTGTAAATCGGCAACTCGGTGTAATCCGGTAGGTCATCGAAGCCTTCGGCGCCCTTGAAGCGCAGGCGTTCGACGGGACGCTTGTGCACGAGGGTTTCGTCTATGATCTCGGCCACATCGGCTTTGTCCACCGATGCATACAGGATGCCGGGTGGAGTAATCGTGACGACCGGACCGGCGGCGCACAGGCCGATGCACGGGCCCTTCTTGACTTGAACGCTGTTCTGCAGACCGCGCCGCGTCAGGGCATCCTCGAATGCGGCGATCAGCGGTTGCTCCGCGGATTTTCCGCAAGATATCTCGACGGTGTACTGAATGCTCTCGTCGCCCATCAGTAAACGACTCCATTCCAGTGCGGGAATCCATTTCCGGCATACGTCCGGACCGGCCCGCGAGATTGAGATTCCATCTAGTGGGGCAAACCTTCGGGATCAAGTTTACCCATGGCCCACTCCGTCACAATCCGGCCGTTCACCAGGTGTTCCTGGATGAGACGGGGGACCATGTCGGGTTGGATGTTGATATAGGTGACGCGAGGTTTGCCGGGTTGTTCGATGTCCAGCAGGGGTTCCATCTGGCAGACGCCGATACAGCCCACGGAAACGATGGTTGCGTCGATATTCGCCTTTTTCAGCTCGTCCTCCACGGCATTCATCACGGCCCGGGCACCGGCGGCAATCCCGCACGTGCCCATGCCGATGATGATGCGCGTTTCAGTTGCCAGGTGGAGGTCGCGTTTCGCGCGCATCTGGTCCCTAAGAGCGACCAATTCTTCCAAACTGTTGATACGGGGCATGGATACACTCCTGAAGGCGTTTTACTCGAGTTCCTTGACGTGGTCGATGAGATCGCGCGGTTTCAAGCGGCCGATGACCTTGTCGTTGATGACGGCAACCGGAGCAAGCCCGCACGAACCCAGGCAGTAGACGACTTCATAGGTGTACTTGTAGTCTTCGGTCGTTTCGCCCGGGCTGAGGCCGAGTTCCGTCTGCACGGCGTCTATGATCTTGCCGGATCCCCGGACGTGGCAGGCCGTTCCGTCGCATTGCTGGATGATGTACTTGCCGCGCCGGTTCAGGAAGAACTGGGAGTAGAAGGTGGCCACACCGAAGACCTGATGCAGGGGAGTGTTGGTTTTTTCCGCGATGTACCGCATCACGGGACGCGGCAGGTATCCGTACGTAGCCTGGGCCTTCTGGAGGATCGGGATGATGGCGCCTTTCTGCCCACGGTATCGCTCCAGCACGTCGTCAATCAGGGAGAGATCGGGGGTCTCGTCTTCACATGCGCAGTGGTTCACGGGCGTCCTCCTTGGGACGGTGAAACGGAACGCCGGTTACTTTCGGAATACGTAGGCGTCCAGTAGTTGCTCTTTGGTGGCGTTGAGGCGCTGTTCAACGATAACGGCCATGCGCTTCATCAGTTCGAAGCCGAGGTCGGTATGCTTTTCGCAAAGCGCAAGAAGACCTTTGGCGTCGATGGTGATGGCATCGGTGGGTTGAACGGCCTTGGCGTCGAACCGCCAGCGGTACGGGGGGACAAGCCAGGACCAGCCGAGGACCTCAGCGGGGCCTATGGATTGGATGGGAATGGAGCCCTGGTCGAGGTTGAAAACCTCCAGGGCTACCTTGCCGGAGATGATGAGGTACATCCGCTCGGCGGGTTCTCCCTCGCGGAAGATGCGATTCCCGGACTCAAAATGTTCCTTGCGCGAAAGGTCGGAAAGCAAAGCGATGTGCTTCGCGTCCATCCCTTCCAGAAAAGGATGCTCCTTCAGCAACTGGCCAATGTCTTCCATCGGTCGTCTCCTTAGCAATCAGACGTTGCGGCCGGCCGGTGGGCCGGGCTGTGCCGGACAACAAGTGACTTTCGGAAGGGCTTAACGAACCTGCTACCGGGGCGGTTCCGCGGCGCAGTTTAGCCCCCTCACGGATGGGTGTTACGAATCTGGATTGTGTGATTTCAGGCCTGTTCGTGTCGGAATCGTTTGCAGTTATCGATGTCGAGCGAGGGACGGTGCTTGAGGTCGGTGTTTCGACGCGACTCCCAGAAGGGTCGAAGCGCGACAGCCTCGGAGGCCGCTTCACCGACTACGTTATCTAATTGTACGGAATTATTCTAAACTGCCAGCTTATAAGCAATCAAGCGAAATGTAAAATGCCACAAAGAAACGGCGCGAAGGTGGTATGAAACACCTCCGCGCCTTGGATCCGGCTTGTGTTCGGGCATCAGGTGGCGTAGCTGTGGAGCCCCTTGAGAAGGTAACTGACGCCCAGGAGGGTGAAGGCCACGGCGCCGAACCCGATGATGGCCACCCATGCCGACTTTCGACCTCTCCAGCCCATCGAGGTGCGCGTGTGCAGATAGGTTGCATAGATGATCCACGTGATAAAGGACCACGTCTCTTTGGGATCCCAGCCCCAGAACCGGCCCCAGGCGTACTGCGCCCAGATGGCCCCTACGATCACCAGAATCGTTTGCATCAGAAATCCGAACGCGATGGTGCGGTAGATCATCCGGTCCAGAAAATCCGTGTCGGGAAGCCTGCGCGACCAGAAGGATTCAACCGTTCGGGCATCTTTTCCGGTCTGGCTTTTGTCCAGCCCATCCTTGACCAGGTACAGGACGGCGAAAATGAACGCCAGAAGGAATGCTCCGTAGGCGAGTATGGCCGAAGCGACGTGCGGCACGCGCCAGGCGCTACGCAGGGCCGGCATCACGGCCTCGTCGATCCGGGCGTTCGGCAGTCTCTGTGTCAGGTACACGAAACCCGCAATCAGCGGGGCGAAGAAGGCACCTATGCTCGTTTTCCTGGTCAGCGTTTCGGTGACGACGTACACCAGCGCCGCCGCCCAGGTGAACGAGAGCATGTACTCGTACAGATTCAGGAAAGGCGGGCGTCCCAGCGCAATCCACAACGTTACGAAAGACGCGGTGTGGATCGCGGCGGCGGTAAGCATCAACAGGCGACCCAGCCTGGCCGGTTCGGGCTTGTTCTTCAGAAAGCCGAAGACGTAACAGACGGCTGAGACGACGTAGATCCAGAACGCCGTGTGAAAGAGGTTCAGCCCGAGTTGCTGGTTCATGAATGCATACCCTCCTGTGATTCAGCGGTTTGCGGTGACAGGGAATCGACGAGATGCTGAATATCCCTGTCAGGCGCATCCGGATTGCCCGTTTGCGTCGTCCCCAAGGCAACGCTGACGCCTTCCGGCGCCGGTGTCAAATGAACGCGGATGGTTTTGTGAGTCACGTAGAACGACAACAGGATACCGAGAATCATCAACGCGAAGCCGGTGTACACGCCGGGAAGGCCGGGATTCCGTGCCACCTGCAGACCCGAATAGAAGATGAGTCTCTCGATGGTGACGTTGTAACCCTTGAACCGCGCCGACTTCCCTTCCGTCATCCATCCGAGTCTCTGCCAGGCGTCCAGGCCCTTGTACTGCGGCCATCGGTCGTTGATCATCACTTCCACAGCGGGATTCAGAGGCAGGAGACTGCGGTTCAGTGCCTCGCCGCCAACGTAGTCGGGAACGAGATTGTGAACCAGCAGGTGCAGTTTTCGCCCGTCCAGTTCGACCTCCGTGAGGCCCATCTCCTTGATCACGTAGCGGCGGCCCTGAGGCGTGTTTTCCTCCACCACGGTAAACGACAGTCGTTTCGATTTGCCGGATAATCCGGTTATAACGACCGACAAGCCGTTCAGGCCGTAATCCGACTGGTAGAAGGAGATTCCCTGCCAGGTAAGGGGGTGGTTCACATCGACGACCTTCGAGTGGACCTCCCGGCCATCCTGGTGAATTCTCACGTCGCTCTTGTACCCGGTTGGATTGTGGTTGCCGTCGAATTCGATGGTGAAGTTGCGTAGTTCGACTTCGAAACCCAAGGGAGTCAACTTGTCCTGCCCCCGGCGGTAATATCCGGTTGTACGCTCGGTTTCGAGAATGGGCGCGTAACCGTCCGTGCCCAGAAAATGCCCGTAGATCGCGGAAGCGAAGATCACCAACAGGCTGAGGTGCGTGACGTGCGGACCCCAGAAACCGGCCCGTCCTCGAACCGCGTGGATCGCGATGTCCGAACCGACACCCGCGCTTGTGACCTTGTACCGGCGAGACCGGAGCGCTTTGGCGATGCGTTCGGAAACGGAATCGACCTGGCCGGGCGTCGTCAAGGATACGGAGCCGGCCATGCCCGCAATGTGTTGTCGATCGGTTACAACGACAGGCCCGAAAACCTGCCGCCATACCAATTTGAAGCGGTTGAGACTGCATACGGTCAGGTTTATCCCGACGAGCGCCAGAAGGGTCTTATAAAAGCTGGAGCCGTAGAGCGTGACGCCCTTGCGGTCCTCCAGCAGAGTCCCAAGCACGGAAGCCGCGGCCAGGAAAAGAAGAAGGACGATGGCCGTCTTCATGGAACTGAAGAACGCCCAAAGCGCTTCCATCGCGCCGATGTCACGCTCGTCGATTGGCGCTTGTGCAGAGGTGGTCGGTTTATTCTTGTTCGGTGAACTCAAGGAACGGCCTTTCGCGGTACGCGGATTCGATCGGACTCCAACAACAGAACGGCGCTTGATACGCATTTGTTTCTCTGACGACCGATACGCGCCAACCATGGTAGTCTATCCGGCGGCGGCAAAAGGGAGGAGACTTGCGGGGCAATGACCGCGAGACCATACTGAAGTGGCATCCATTGAGATGCGGGACAATGGCGTCCTATATAGGCGGGAAAGAGCAGGCAGTAATGAGGCATTGGTTCATCAGGTCGTTGTTGAGTGCGGTCATCGCGGTAACGGCGGTATCCCCCGGCGCGGCGGCGCCGGTCGAACTTCAGCACACAATCTACAAATTGTTCGGCCAACCGAACACGCGGGAGACGATGATCAACCGAATCGTACCAAACGCGTGCTTCCACGCGGGAGGGGTGGTGGTGGATACGTCGTCCACGCCCAACAAGATATACATACTCGATTCGGGCAACAACCGTATCCTCGGATTCAACGGTTTCAAGGCCGCGCCGGCGCCCGCCGATATCGTCATCGGGCAACCGTCGCTCACCGATTCCGGTTCGGCCAACGGCAACAACACCATCTACGCGTTGCCCACGGCTTCGACACTGGCGATCCTGGGATTCCCGGACGTCAACAGCACGTTGGAAGCTCCACGCGCCATTCATATGTCGTGCGACTCGTCCGGCAATCTGTATGTGGTTGACCTCTCGAACAACCGCATTCTGAAGTACAATGATCCGTTTAACACCGACACGATTGCGGACGATGTATGGGGGCAGACGGACTTCATTACCCGCGCCCGTCCCGTGAACGTCAACTCGAGAACCCTGTCGCTGGATTTTGTCGGCCAGCAGGTCTTCTGCGCCGGCGTTGATATCGATTCGTCCGGCAATCTGTGGGTAGCGGACAGCGGCAACAACCGTGTGCTCAGGTTTCCGCCCGGATCCAAGTCGGCCGATCTCGTGCTGGGCCAGGGAGACTTCTACACAACAACATCCAAGCCGTATGTACTGAATCCGCCGCTGAACCGGATGACACGGCCCGTGGCTGTCAAGGTTCACCCGACGACCGGCGAGGTTTACGTGCTGGAAGGCGAACAACCGCCCACCAACCGTGTGCTGGTTTTTCGTCCGCCATTCCGCAACGGAGGAGGCGCGAACCGGGCGTTCGGCGCCGCCAACGACTGGCTGGCGGTCAACCAGGTGCCGGAACCGGAAGAAGCGGCTGACTATATGCAGATCGGTTTTGATTCGGCACACTGGTGGGTACGCATTTCCAGCGGTCTTCGATGGGCGAGGGGTTTTGCCTTCGATCCCATCAATCCCGAACGGGTGTGGATCGGCGACGGAGGGAACCGGCGCATCCTGCAGTTCAACTCCACAACGGGCGCGATGACCGATGTGCTGGGATTCAGTTCGTTCTACGGACACGGAGACGCCACAACCCCGATCCGAATGCCGGACGGAACGTTGAATCCGTTGGGCCAGGTGGACGGAAGTTTCGGGGTGGACGCATCGAACCTGTATGTTCCGCAGTGTGTGAACGGCGCCTGGAACTTCAGGGGCATCCAGCGGATACCCCTGCCGATTCAGCGCGATTCTACAGGCCACGTGATTTGCGACGGCCTCCTGCTCAACGGCGGTTGGAACAAAATCGATCCACGCACGGCGACCAATCCGTTTGGTATGTCCAGCGACGGAAACCAGTTGTTCGTGTCGGACGGCCAGAGGATTATCGTTTGGAACCAGCCCGCCGACAAGCCCACGTACAGCCCCGGCGACTACTTCATGGGTCAGGAATCGGGCGAAACGAACAACAACACGCTGGGTCTGTTTCGCCACGGAATCGGCCAGACAAGCATAAAGAACGGATACTTGTTCACCATCAACGGCGACATTTCCATCAAGATTTTCCAGCTTCCCATAACGGCGAGCGAATACAATCCGGAACCCGTGAAGACACTGAGACCCAACAATGGATCCGTGCGCTGGGCCGACGACAATACGAGTGTTAACTTCTGGCCGAACTGCGCCGTGTATGATTCGGTGAACGATGCCTTATGGGTTGGCGATTATGTGCGCAACCGGGTTCTTAGAATTGCCAATCCGCTGGGAACGCCCGTGGTCGATCTGGTATTGGGACAGCCAAACAAGTCAGCAAGCGAGGACAACGCCGGCGCCGGATACCACAATCCCAACGCCTGGGGGTTTGAAAACATCTGGGCAATGAACCTGGACAGCTTCGGCAATCTGTATGTGGTGGATTCCGGGTACGAGGGCAGGGAGGACAGCGGGAACCTTCGCGTGACGCGGTTTGACGCGGCGACGCTGGTTCCACAACCGGGCAATATCTTCCCGTTGCCGGCGGCCACCGGGGTTTTCTGCAAGATCAATTTCACGGTGCGCGACAACACAATCACCAATATCGGCGGCACGGGAATGCCGGCAACTCCGATCTACGTAGCCTTCAACAGTAAAAACGAGATGCTGTTGACGGTTTGCAGTTACGGTAATGCGCAAGGACAGAGAATCTTTCTTTATCCAACACCGCACATCGGCACAACGCCGTATCCGACCTACGTCATCAAACCGTTTATGGGCCAGGGAGCCTTCGCATCGTTCCTGACCGACACCGACGTGATGGTTCAGGATCACACGTGGAACCGCGTCCTCTTCCTGCATCTGGGACTGAAGGGAGACGTGAACGGAGACGGTTCCTTGAGTACTACGGATCTGACACTGGCGATGCGAATCGCGGCGGGACTGGAGACGGCAATACCCGCAATGATCACGCGCGGAGCCCTGACGGGCCAGGGCACGATCACGCTGGAGGACGTGGTGGCGTTAAGGAAGATTCTGCCGTAGCCTGCCTCTGGCGATGTATACTCAGTTCATGGGAACCAGTCGGAAGCCAAACCTGGTATTTCGAGTCCACGCAATACGACGTATGTTCGAACGCCGAATACGTGTATCCGATGTGGAAGAAGCGTTACGCTGTGGTGAGACCATCGAGGAGTACCCTGATGATACGCCATGCCCAAGCCACTTGGTCATGGGCTGGATCTCAAGCCGGCCGCTACACATCGTTGTGGCAGAGAACACAGATAATTCAGAGAAGATCGTCGTAACCGTTTATGATCCCGATCCGGATTTGTGGAGCGATGATTATCGAAGGAGGCTGTCATGAAATGCATAGTGTGCAGGCAGGACCGGACGGAACCCGGGGAGACAACAGTCACCTTGGAACGCGATGACCTTACGATGGTTGTGCGCGGGGTGCCTGCGCGTGTCTGTCCCAATTGTGGTGAAGCCTACGTCGACGATTTGGTTGCCTCCGGATTACTACTGATGGCGGAGGAAGTCGCTCAGTCGGGTGTCAGCATTGATGTACGACGGTATATGCCGATGTCTTATTAACTACCAGACCGTATGAACGCAAAGCAAAAGGGGCGCCCTTTAAGGCGCCCCTTTTGTCACGTCACATCAATCTCGGCGGATTCAGGCCGGCGACGGGATCGCGGTACGGTGAAGGTGCGATTCGCGGCGCTTCCAGGCCTCGGGCGAACTGGCCGATTGGCGCCCTGTAGGCAGGCGGTGGAGGCGTGTAAGGCTGAGCGCCTTTGGGCAACACCAGTCGTTGCAGGGCTTTCTGAACGACCGGGTCGTTCTGGCTCATTCGCGAAGCCTGCTCGAATTCCGCCCTGGCCTCGATGAAACGGTTCTGTTTCTCGTAAATCTCCCCAAGGCGAATGCGCGGCATGGGCGACCACTGCTGTTGTTTCGCCAGGTCGCGATAGGCCCTTTCGGCTCCCGCGTAGTCCTTCTGCTCTTCAAGAATCTCGGCGACAGCAGTCAGAGCAGACGGATCCCCGGGAGATTTTTCGCTGATCCGCCGGTAGGTTTCTACGGCTTCCGACAGTCGTCCGCGATTGCGGGCATACTGACCCAGGGCCTTCAGGGCGTTGATGTTGTTCGGGTACTTTTTGGTCAAATCCTTCAGAGCCTGCATTCCGTCTGCGGGTGCGTTTGGTCCGGGTAGCACTTCAGGCGCGCGCTTGACGTCCTTGCGTTCGTAAGCGTTGGCCAGCGAAGTGAACAGGTTGGGATTGTTCTGATTGTCCGGGATGGCCTTCATCAGGGAATCGACGGCCCAATCCAACTGGTTGTTCTTGTCAGCCAATCGGACCAGTTCGGGCGGCGTTATCTGGTCGTTCGGGCTTTTGTCCAGTGCGGCCATCAACGCCTTCACGGCTTCAGGTCCTTTCCCGAGTTCGTCCTGAAGTTTTCCCACCTCGCGCATCCAACTGACGTCCGCGGGATTCAGTTTGCCGGCCGCACGGTAGGCTTCGATGGCGCCGGCTTTGTCTCCAGTGGCGGCGAGAGCCTTCGCCAGTCCGTTCTGAATAGAGAAGTCCTTCGGGAACGCCTTGGCGGCGCTCTTGTATTCCTTCAGCGCGTCGTCGTTTTTCTCGGCCAGGAGGAGAAGGCGTCCCACATTTCCTGCCGACCCGGCGTCTTCCGGTTTGGCTTTGGCAACCAGCCTGTATTGCTCCGCGGCTTCGGAGTAACGTTTCTGATCTTCCAGAAGCATGGCGGACATCCGCCACGCCTGGTCTGCGTCCTTCGTTCCCTTGGGAACCTGTGCCAGGATTTTCAGCGCGTCGTCGTGTTTGGATTGCCGTTCGTAAACTTCGGCAATGCGGATGTAGGGAGTGACAACCGTGGGATCGATGTTTTTCGATTTGTTGAAAGCATCAATCGCCTCTGTGTATTTCGACTGGTCACGATTGGCGTCGCCCAGGGCAAGCCAGGCGAAGCGGTTCTTCGGCTCCTCGTCCGTCCACTTCTTCATCTCCGAGATGGCCTTCTCAGGCGTGCCGGCCATCGCGTAAAGTCGGGCAAAATCAGCACGGCGGTTTTTATCTTTCTTCAGCAACGGCTGGTAGACCGCAAGAGCCTTGTCCATCCTCTCTGCGCGAGCATACAGCGATGCGAGGGAGGTGATGGTCGGTTCGTCGCCGGGTTTGAGTTTCAACAGAGCCTCGTAAGCCGTGATGGCATCTTCCGCCTTGTTGCCCAACTGGCCAGCCATGGCGAGCTGGTTCATGGCCATCTCGTTCTTCGGATCGATCTTCATCAACTGCTTGTAGGCGTCGGCGGCGTCATCGTACTTGGCGGCGCGCATGTGCAGGTAAGCAATCTGTTGCCAGGCTGTGGTGTTCCTGGGGTCTTCCTTGACGATAGCAGTGAAGACTTTGTCGGCCTCGGCAAGCTTCTCCTGATAGATCAAAGCCAGTCCCAGATTCAACCTTGCCGGTATCGTCTTGTCCTTTGGCGTTCGCGCAATGGCGGCCTTGAAGGCCTGCTCAGCCTGAGGCCAGCGCTTGCGGTCCACTTCCACGAGGCCTGTCGTGAAGTACGGTTCCGGGTCTGACGGCTTGATCTTTTTGGCCTTTTCCAGCGTCAGAAGGGCTTCGTTGTATTGCTTCAGCCGATACTGGGAACGCGCCAGGTTTACCAGGATGAACAGGTTTTCAGGATCGGCGGAAAGAGCCCGCTTGTACCAGGTGACGGCTTCTTCATTGTCGCCCGACTGAACGGACATCCCGGCCAGGTCCAGCGCGATACGGGGATCATCGGGCTGAATCTTCTGCAGAGCCTTCAGCGTGGACTCCAGGTCCTTCGTCTGCCGCTTCGCCACATAGATGCCGGCTAGCGAGCGCAGGGGAGCCGGGTTTTTCGGATCGATCGACGATGCCTTTTTCCATTCCTTTTCGGCGGCTGTCAGGTTGCCGAGGCTGAATTCCACCTGACCGAGCACCATCCTTGAAGCGAAATCGTCTGGTGCGGCGGCGGCGACCTTACGCACCAATGGAGCGGCTTCCTTCCACTTGCGTTGACTGATGTACAGGTCGGCAAGCATGCGCTGTCCCACCAGGTTGGAAGGTTCCAGTGACAGACCCTTTTTCAGCATCGCTTCTGCGTTCTTGTTGTCGTTGCGCGCCCGGTAGACGATTCCCAAGTTGACGTACGCGGGAGCGGCATTCGGGTATTTCTGTGTCACCTTCTTGAACGCCGCCAAAGCGGCGTCCCATTTGCCGGCCTGTATTGCGGCGACTCCGCGCTCGAACTCGGCGGCGGCTTCCTTGTCGACGGACGTATTCTGAGCCGGCGCGGAGCCGGCGCCGATCAGCACAAGACCGGACAGCACGAGTGTCTTTATCAGCAGTTTACGCATATGCGGTTCTCTTCCGTTGTTTTATCGGGGATTCGACCCGGGTTCCGGGTCATTTCTGATTATACCTGAGCGTTGGTTCCGAAACCAACAGGCGGCCGTTCGAGCGCGCATCAACTTCGTTCTATAATGGAAGGGACAGAGTGTCACTTGGTATGTAACACAAGGAGGATTCACATCGTGACCCCGCGATTTTCATTACCTGCCGTTCTATTGGCGGCTTTGATGGGCGCGACAGTTGTCCAGGCCGGACCAACGGCAACAAAGCCCGCGCCGAAAAAGACGACCACCACCGTTCAGCCCGCCGCCAAGAAACCCGTGGCGAAGACACCCGCCAAACCCGGCGAGAAGACTCCCGCCAAGCCTTCCGAGAAGAAGCCTGCTCCGGCGCCGGTTGCCGGCAAGACACCGGCTGAAACAGTGAACGCCCTCATCAAGGCAATGAGGAACGAGGACAAGGACGCCATCTCCAAATGCTTCGACTGGCACAAGTTCGCCGCGGAAATGAACAAGTTGGTACCGGACAAGCAGGGTCTTTCCGCCGAGGTCTACAAGACACTCCTCATCGAGACGTTCAATGTGGGTCCGGAACTAAGCAAGGACATCCGGCTGGGGAAGGTGACACCCATCGGCACGGACAAGGCGACCGCCGAAATGGAGCGCCTGCTTCCCGTCAGTGAAGAAAAGGATGCTCCGAAGAAGTTCAAGACCATCAACATCCTGAGCCTTTACAAGTCGCCTGCGGGTTGGCGCATCTACCGCCTGGATTCGGCGAAGGAACCGCCCATTCCGGTACCGAAGCCGGCTCCGCCGCGCGCGAAGGAAGGAATGGTTCCAGCGGCCGGCACCACGCCACCGGCTCCGGCGCCCTCGCCTGCTCCCGGCCAGTGATACAGTCAGGCTGAAATGCAATGAAGGACAGGGAAGCCGTCAGGCGGCCCTGTCCTTATTTCTGGCGGAGTGGCCGGGATTCGAACCCGGGAAGGCTTTTGACCTTACACACTTTCCAGGCGTGCTCCTTAATCCGCTCGGACACCACTCCCCGCACACGTTAGTATACATTCGCCCCGCAGGATCGTCAAAACGGCGGCCGGGATTTCAGGAGGTACCGATATGACCGCGGAGATTATCAGTGTCGGCACGGAGATTCTGCTGGGCCAGATTGTGGATACCAATGCCTCGTTCCTTGCCCGCACACTGGCCGACTGCGGCATCAACCTTTACTTCAAGTCGGTGGTCGGCGACAATCCCGGAAGGCTGGCTTCGGCGGTCCGGCTCGCGCTCAGCCGGTCGGATCTGGTGATCCTCGGAGGCGGTTTGGGACCGACAAGGGACGACCTGACAAAGGAGACGGTGGCCGACGTTCTGGGGATTCGCCTGGTGAACAATGACGAGGCGGAGACGAGACTGCGGGGTTTCTTTAAGCAAAGGGGTATTCGACTGCCGGAAGCGAACCTGAAACAGGCGCTTGTGTTCGAGGGCGGCGAGGTGTTTCAGAACGCGAACGGCACGGCGCCGGGAGTGGCCGTTGAGAAGGACGGCCAATGGATCGTCTGCCTGCCGGGGCCTCCCGGCGAACTGATACCCATGGTTCGCGATTCACTGGTGCCGCTGTTGCGCCGTTTGACCGGGCCGGACGGTGGCATACTGGTGTCGCGAACGGTTAAGTTGGCAGGAATTGGCGAATCGCTGGTTGCCGAGCGCCTCTCCCACCTGATGGACAACAGCGATCCCACCGTGGCGCCGTACGCGAAGGGCGGCGAGGTGCATCTGCGCATCACAACCCGCGCGACCGATGAGAAGGAGGCGTTGCCCAGGCTGGACGGGATGGACCGGCAGATATCGGACCTCTTGGGAGAACACATCTTCGGCAGAGACGATGAGACTTTGGAAAGCGCCGTGCTTGATCTTTGTCGTCGGTCCGGTTTCTCACTGGCCGGCGCGGAAAGTTGTACAGGCGGTGAGATCAGCCGGAGGCTCACATCAATCCCGGGCTCAAGCGATGTATTCCTCGGTTGCGCGGTTACGTACGCCAACAACGCAAAGACAAGCCTTCTGGGTGTTCGCGCGGAAACCCTGGCCGCGAACGGAGCCGTAAGCGAAGAGACTGCCCGGGAAATGGCCCTCGGAGCGAAGCAACTTTTTTCGGCGAACACCGCCTACGCAACGACCGGAATCGCCGGTCCCGGCGGAGGAACGGAAGAAAAACAGGTCGGGCTGGTGTACATGGCGGTCGCCGGGCCGTGGGGCGTTTCTGTAAGCAAAGCGCGTTTCCGGGGCGGCAGGGAGACGATTCGGGCTCATGCGTCGCAGAACACCCTCTATTCGCTGTGGACAGCCCTGAGAAGTCTGAATCAGGAGAGGTGAAACCATGCGGTTGTTCATTGCCGTTCCCGTACAGCAACCGGGAGCGCTCCGGTTTCTTGGCGAGTCCCGGCGCGTTCTGGAAGCAACCCGGGCCGACGTGAAGTGGGTATCCGCCGGCCAGTACCACTGTACCGTGCGATTCCTGGGCGAGGTGGACGAACGGCGCCTGGACGAATTGCGGCACGCCGTGACGCATTGTGCCCGGGCAACACAACCAATCGACGCTGAGCTGAACGGTGTGGGTATGTTTGATCGGGGACGCTATCCCGTTGTGATCCGTGTGGACCTTGGGGACGCATCCGGCCAACTAGCGGCATTGGAGAAGCGGCTTTCCAGTGATCTGGCGGCGCTGGGATTTCCACGCGAAAAGCGTCCGTTCCACGCGCATGTCACCCTCGGCCGCGCCCGGTCAGGCAGAAACGCGGATGCCTTGGCGAACGCCATCAGACGCTTGTCTGGTTCGATGCCGTGCCGGCTGGACCGGTTGACGCTCTTCGAGTCGACACTGACGCCCGAAGGCCCCATCTATCGCGTTGTAGAAGAGGCGCCGTTTCGCGGACCGTTTGAATAGAACAACCTGACAGCCTGATATCCTGTACGAAAAGCACGGGGTGGCCGAAAGGCCACCCCGTTGCGTGATGTTCTGGTATCGTGCGAATGTCAGGGATGCGTGGAATCGTACGTGATTCCGCGCACAATCACCTTGTCGAGTCTTAGCCCCGGTTTGTTTGGCTCCGGAGTAGCGCTTCCGGCAAAAGAAGCCTGGCCACGTCCTATGACTCCGATGAATGGAGCGAAGTCGAAGAACAGGGCCTGTTGAGAGTCGAATGGAACGCCGGGCGCTTTGTAGAACATTACGTCCAGGCGTATCTGGAGGGCTTTGGACCATGTTGAGGGCGGCGTTCCGTTAGGATACGATCCCGAGGCCGGTGTGTAGATATTTCCGATGGAAAGGACGGTGCCCTTGAATACCAGACGTTGTGACGGAAGGTTGTCCGGCATTCCGATCGTTGCGCCTCCCCAAGTGGTCTTCAGTCCTCGCGCGGCGTCCGCATCGATCAATTTAACCGGCGACTGGAAATGAATCATTCGGTTTCCGTAAAAAAGCGGATTCCGCATGTACATGGCGTAGACGCTACCGTCAATTCCCTTGAAAACGCCGATGGTGCTTCCATCGTCCCCGTCGATTCGCGTAACCGTGTAGCCTCGTCGCTCCTCCACAGACTGGGTAAGGAATTGAACACGGTGATTTGCATCGCCTGTGATGCCGTTGAGATCGGTGAATGTGTACCGGTCGGCGACAACGCCCGTGAATTCGATGTTGGGACACTGGGCCGGCCAGTAATCCACGTAAGCGGGAGGATTGGGCTCGGAGCCTGCCGCCCGGGCCTGAAGTTGCTGAAAATCCGCGTCCGTGATAGCCTTGTCTCCGAATGAAACATAGGGTATCGTCGGCGAGATGTCGCCCAAGCCCTTGCTTCTGACCTTGGTCTCGTAAGCCGGATTCTTGAAACCGCTTAATGACCGCTGAATGATAACGGTGTCGACAAGCGTCACCTTGCCGTCGCCGTCCACATCGCCGTAATCCGCGCGGGCTACTCCGGCAGTTCCGGCGTCGATGATGCCACCGGCCATCAGGGCGTGCCGCACCACATCGTGGGAGTCGAGGATGCCGTTGCCTATGGTGGTGCGGTTGACGATGTTGTTGATATCTCCGAAGCGGCGGATGCGGTCCTTGCGTTCCGTGCTCAGGACAGACGGATTTGTGAGATAGGTGCGAAGAAGATTGATGTCGGCGCTGTTTACGAGGCCGTCTCCGTTCACGTCGCCGTATGGGTCATTGACGCGCGGAGCCGAAGGGAGCGAGGCCAGGGATACAGCGGCCAACAGGCCAAGGACAGCGATGAGCACAACCGCGCGTCGGGTGGTCTCAAGGCGGGGGAGTGTGCGTTTGTTCATGCCGGTCATCTCCTTCGTCTTCACTGGTACCTCTCAGACAACACACGTCAAAGCGTGTTCGTCACCGCCGTGGTTCGAAATCGCGAATCTCTGGCTATGGATGAGTCTGGTCGTACGTCAATCCACGCACGATGACCCTGTCCAGGCTCAGGTTGGCCTTGTTGCTTTCGCGGGCAGGCGAACCAAAGTAAGCCGCCTGACCGCGACCTATCATACCAATATAGGGCGCGAAGTCGAAAAATAGAGCCTGCTGGGCCTCGAAAGGTGTGCCAATTCCTTTATAGAGCGCCACATCCAGGCGGATGCGGATGGTCTTGGACCAAGTCGAAGGGGGAGTATCGGTGGGATACAACCCGGCGGCGGGCGTGTAAACGCTTTCCGACGCGAGAACGGTTCCGCGGAAGGCGAATGGCTGAATCTCGGAGATGCCCGGGTCGCAGAGGGTTCGGCCCTGCCAGGTTCCCGTTCCTGCGCGGGCGGCGGAAGCGTCCAGCATCTTGACGGGGCAGGAGAACTCCAACGTGGCGTTGTTGTAGAACAAGGGATGTCGAAGGTAAACGGCGTAGATACTTCCGTCGATACCCTTGAAGACGCCTGCGATGCTGTTGTCGTCGCCGACGACGCGTGTTACCGTAAAGCCGCGCCGTTCCTCCACGGATTGCGTCTGGAAGTAGACCCGATGGTTGGCGTCGCCGGTAATACCGTTCAGGTCGGTGAAGAAGTATCGGTCGGCAGGACGCGTGGGGTAGGCCGGGGTGGGGCAACCGGCCGGCCAGTAGTCCACATAGGCGGGAGGTATTTCCTCGAATCCGCCGACCCTCTCGGTGAGGACCAACTCGTCGTTGACGTCAATGATGCCGTTGCCGAACCGGATGTTCGGAATCGTCGGCGAGATGTCGCCAAGACCTTTTGTCTGGACTTTTGTTTCATAGGTGGGGTGTTTAAGCCCGGAAACGGAGCGCTGTACAATGACGGTGTCGACAAGGGTTACCTTGCCGTCTCCGTCGATGTCGCCGTAATCCGCACGCACAACGCCTGTGGTGCCAGCGTCGATGACCCCTCCTGCCATGTAGAGGTGACGCAAAACATCGTGCTGGTCTACAGTTCCGTTGCCGATTTCGCAGATGTTCGCCACACCGGCTATGTCACCGTACCGGCGGATGCGTTCCTTTGCCGCGCTGGAAAGGGAAGCCGGATTCGTTCGGAACGTATGGATAAGCGAGACGTCGGCCGTATTGACCACGCCGTCTCCGTTCACATCGCCGTATGGGTCGTTCGGGAGTCCGCCCGGCGTACCGGCAGAGACCCGTACGGTCATGGTTACAGCCACCGCCGCAGTGACCATAAATGATATCAGGTTTCTTGTATTCAACATGGCGTGATAAAAGTCGCCGAACCTGCACTACGGTGCGGCGAACCTTCCGTTTGTTTTGGTGAAACAATAATCAGACTTGTTTTGTCTCTGATGGCTTGATTGTACGTCCGGAAACCCCGTCAACGCAACTTTTTTGAGGAAATGGGTCGGACAATGCCACAATGTGACACAACCAATCGAGACCTGCAAAGACGGTCTGTGCGCTTTCAAATGTCTGTGACGAAAGGAATCTGGAAGAGATGGGAAAAGGCATACCGATAACGGTCGCTCACGGGGACGGCATCGGCCCGGAGATCATGGAGGCAACGCTTCGCATCCTTGAGGCGGCCGGTGCGCCGCTTGATATCGAGCGCATCGACATCGGCGAGAAAGTGTACCTTGCCGGAAACACGGCCGGTATCGAGCCGCAGGCGTGGGATTCGCTGAGGCGGACGAAGGTCTTCCTGAAGGCGCCAATCACCACGCCGCAGGGCGGAGGCTTCAAGAGCCTGAATGTCACCGTGCGCAAGACACTCGGTCTATATGCCAACGTACGACCCTGTGTTGCCTACGATCCCTTCGTCCGCACGAAGCACCCCGGCATGGACGTGGTCATCATCCGCGAAAACGAAGAGGACCTGTACGCCGGCATCGAGTATCGTCAGACGGCAGACGTCACGCAGTGCCTGAAGATTATCACCCGGCCCGGTTGCGAGAACATCGTCCGATACGCCTTCGAATATGCCCGTCGAAACAACCGCAAGAAGGTGACGTGCTTCACCAAAGACAACATCATGAAGATCACCGACGGTCTGTTTCACCGGGTCTTTGATGAAATTGCGGCGCTTTATCCGGATATCGAGAACGAGCACTGGATCGTGGACATCGGCGCCGCGAAACTTGCCGACACGCCGGAGGTGTTCGACGTTGTCGTGATGCCGAACCTGTACGGCGACATTTTGTCGGACGTAGCGGCGCAAGTGGCGGGAAGCGTCGGCCTGGCGGGTTCGGCCAACATCGGCAAGCACGTGGCCATGTTCGAGGCCATCCACGGCTCCGCACCGCGCCGCGCCGGCCAGAACCTGGCGAATCCTTCCGGTCTACTTCTGGGCGCCGTGATGATGCTGGTTCACCTCGGATTGAACGAGCAGGCGTCTCACGTGCACAACGCCTGGTTGCGGACCATCGAGGACGGCGTGCACACCTACGATATCTTCAAGGAAGGCGTCAGTACGGAGAAGGTGGGCACAAGGGAGTTCGCGGACGCCGTTATCGAAAGGCTGGGTCAGGAACCGCGGCAATTGAAACCGGCGCGTTATGCCGCGGCAGACGATACAACAGCGCCTCCTGAACCCAAACCTGCGCCCAAACCGGTAAAGACCCTGGTGGGCGTGGATGTGTCCCTGGAATGGACCGGAGGAACACCGGACGACCTCGGAGCGCTGGTGTCACGCGCCAACGGCGACGGACTAGAGCTGAAGCTGATCACGAGTCGCGGCATCAAGGTCTGGCCGACCTACGCGCCCGAAACTCTACTGTCGGGCTACTGGCGGTGCCGTTTCACCACGGGCTCACCGGACGCGACTGTTACCCACCAGCAGGTGATCAACCTGCTTCAGCGCTTCCGCGACATGAACCTGGATTTCCTGAAGACCGAGCACCTGTACCACTTCGACGGGGCGCCCGGTTACTCGATGGGTCAGGGAGAGTAAAGGTTCACGCAAGTGTGACACTGCCAAGGATAACGCCTCGTTCCGCGCCCGTGGCGGACGGGGCGTTTCCCGGCAATCCCTGCATTGTCCGATCAGCAAGAATAGCGAAGGCCACGGCCTCCTTGGCGTCGCTGTTCCAGCCCATTTCCCCGGCTGTTCGCGCCTCAACTCCGGCACGTTGCTGAATCATCCTGACGAGGGTTCCGTTTCGCGAACCTCCGCCGCTCAGTATCATCTCGTCCGGCAATCCCGGCAGAAAATCCCGATGCGCGCGGACGATGGATTCGGCGGTCAGCGCGGTCAGAGTTGCGATCAGGTCGTTCAGGGGGCCGTGGTAGACGTCGATGAGCTTCCGGGTCCAGTGCTCGCCGAAAACCTCCCGCCCTGTTGATTTCGGCGGTTGCTGGGCCAAAAACGGGTGTGCCAGGAGTTCCTCCAACAAGGGCAGATTCACGTTTCCGCTCGCCGCGCGTTTCCCGTCCCGGTCGAACGGTTCCGGTGGATCGGTGGAGAGGCGCGTGGCGGCGTCGATTGCCATGTTGCCGGGACCGGTGTCGAAGGCAATCATCTGGTCCAGTTGGCAACCTTTGGGAAGATATGTAAGGTTGGCGATTCCGCCGATATTCACCAGCGAACGGGATCGGGAAGGCGAGCGGTACAAAAGCCAGTCGATCAGCGGAACCAGCGGCGCGCCTTGTCCGCCGACGGCCACGTCCCGCGACCGGAAGTCGCTCACTACCGGCGCCTTCACACGTTCCGCGATGACGGCCGGATTCCCGAGCTGTAGCGTTCCGGCAACCTTCAAACCGGCGATATCGACGGGATCCGGCTGGTGCCAGGCCGTCTGGCCGTGACTGCCGACGGCATCTATGCTGTCCTTTGGCCAACCGGCTTTGTCGCGAACGGCTATCGCGGCGTCGGCGAACCGTTCGCCCAGGGCTGTGTTCAGAGCCGTCAGGAATTCGGACGTTGAATCCGCGCCGAAGGATCGGAAAATCGCGGTCTTGAAGGGCACATCGTGGGGTATATCGATGAAGGCGGCGAGTTCCGCGTGGATCTCGTCGCCTTCTCCTGTAATCTCAACCGCCGCCGCGTCGATGCTGTCCGCGGAGGTGCCCGACATCAATCCGATGACACGGCGGGTGCGGGCCAACTGGTCGGGACGGTAGAACGGCATCGTCCATCCCTTCCGGGCTTACGCGATCTGCATCGGCATCACGACGTAGATGAACTCGGATTCGTCGGAAGGGCGGATTAATCCGGGATTCAGGGCGCCGGTCAGTTCGATGCGCACTCCATCGCTGTCGATGACGTTGATGGCGTCCGCGAAGTACTTCTCGTTGAAGGCAATCTTGATCGGTTCGCCTTCAAGGATAATCTCAACCTCTTCGCAAGCCTTGCCGACTCCGCCGGCCTCGGCCGTGATCTTCATCCGCTCGTTCTCGGCCTCGAAGGCGATGCGGTAGTTCGCGTCGCGGGCGAAAACTGCCACGCGTCTCAACGCGCGTGACAGCTCCTGGGCCTGGGCCGTGATGATGATGGACGACTGAGCCGGGATGACGCTTTCGTAGTCCGGGAATTTGCCTTCGATCAAGCGGCTGACGATGGTCGTGCGGTTGACCACGAACTGGGCCTGATTCCGTTCGAGGCGAATGACGACGTCGACATCATCGCCGGAAGGCAGTGAGCGCAACAATTCGTTCAGGGCGCGGGCAGGGACGATGGCGGTTCCGCTGAATGCAAGGTTTTCGCACGGCATATGCCGGACCGCGAGCCTGTGACCGTCGGTGGAGACCATCGTGACGCGGTTGGCTTCCTTGTCGAGGATGATGTTGACGCCGGTCATCACCGCGCGCGCCTCGTCGGCGCTGGTGGCCGGCAACGTTTGCTGGAGCATGGTCCGAAGAATGCCGGACTTGATGGTCGTTGTGGACTCTTCGCTGACCTCGGGGAGGTCCGGAAACTCATCGGCCGGCAGACCCAGGAGGTTGGCGGTTGTGCGCTCACACGTAATGGCCACACTGCCGGCGCTGTCCGCTTCGAACTCCACGTGAGCGTCCGGAAGGGCGTTGACCAGATCGCTGAGCGTTCTCGCGGAGGCCGTGAAGGATCCGGGTTCGGTCACCTGCGCGGGGATCGTGGTACGAATGCCGACTTCCAGGTCGTAACCTGTCACTTCCAGGCCCGATTCCACGCTTTTCAACAGCAGGTGGCTCAGGATTGGGAGTGTGGTTCGGCCTGTCACGCGACTGGCGGCGGAAAGCGCCTCGCTCAGGTCCTTGGTTGTGCACAGCAACTTCATATAATCAGCCTCCGGGTGATGTTCCGCGCCAGTGTGCTGACGCCTTACTCAGTATAGGAATTGAATCCTCAGGGACGGAACTCAACCGTTCGGATTTCCCACGGCTGAAGATCGGCTTGATTGGAGACGGGAACCACGGGGCCTTTGATATCCTCCAGGAAGTTGACCGGCCGCAGGCCCGAGGCAGGAAATGCCGGCCGGTACTCCAACCTGCCGGGTGTGCCGTTTGCCTCGAAGAGACGCAACACAACTCCGTCCGGCCTGTCTTCCGCGCGCTTCATCACAGTCGGAATCACTGTGTCGTTACGTACCTGCAGGAACGATCCCTTGGAGGGAAGTTTGCCGTTGGCGCTGGGGGCGATGCGTGCCCCTGTCAAAGGCTGATTGTACTCGAATCCCTTCCGGATGGCCCCGGCTTTCACGTTTGCGTCGTGCGGCCAGAGCGCGAGGCCGATGACGTGGTAACCCTGGTCCGGCATCAGGTCGGGATCGGCCGGCGAGCGAATCAGCGAGACGCGCATGGTGGAATCGAGTGCGGCAAATCCGCCCTTGCAGTCGTTCAGTACAGCGATACCGCCTTCGGGACCGCTCAGGTCCGCCGATTTCAAGGCCGGAACTTCCCCGTTGTCGGTTGGCCGGCTCATCGCGCCAAACGGTATCTCGTACCTGGCGGTCAGGTTGGAACCCGCCACGTCGGTCGCCATCTTCAGGAATGGAGTTACTTTCACACCAGCGCCCACTTCCTGCCAGTCCACATACAGCGGCGTTTCGACGACGTCGCTGTCAGCGGTCACACGGATGTACTGCGTGATGGTTGAGGATCTGAACGTGCGCCGGACGGAGAGTGTCACGCGGCCCGGTTCGTTATCCACAATCGTAATCTGAACCGGTTGGTCCAGTTTCTCGTGACCCAGGTACGGTCCGATAATCCAGGCGCTACGCGGACTCTCGTCCTCGTTCCATATCTCAAGCCGGTTCGCGGCGCCGCCCGGGGCGACCGTTTCCCGCTCCGAATCCTTGCGTTTCAGGCTGGTAATGAGTCCCGCGTTGTTGACCTCCACCCGGATCAGCGTGTTTTCGATGACGTACTTGTCACCTGCCTGTGTCAAATTCACGGCGCTCGCCACCGGTTCGGATGTTGGATACAGCGCGAACGAAGCGTATCCGAACGCGGGAACTTCGGCGTTGAACTCCGCGACCGGCAGTCCATCGGGATTATCCGGCCTCACCCCGCGGATAATCGTGACAGGATACCATCGGCCGTCGGGATCCACGGCAACCCACTTGTCTTTGTCGGGCGGGAACGGCCATCCGATACGCACGCGTCCGGTTCGTTGCCAACCGAGCGGATTGTAGGCGAAAACAGCATACTTCGCGTTTTTTGGCCTGTTAGCGTAAGAAGCAAGATATCTTGTCGCGTCGCCGAGGATGGCCTTCGCTTCCGCGACGACGTAGCCCACCTGCTCACGCGTTTTGTCGTAGGTTTCGTGGATGGCGCTTCCCAGCAGGGTGTCGTGGTGCTGGTTGGCCAGCAGGTCCTCCCACAAGGCGCGGAATCGTGCCGCCGGGTAGGGGAAACCGTAGAAGGAAGCGGCTGTTGCGGTTGTTTCGGCGCTGGTCAGCGCATTTTCGGCGTCGCGGTTCAAACGCTTGATGGCGCCGTGAGTCGTATAACACCCCTGGAAGACGGCGTTCAGTTCCTGGTTGACGACAGGAAGGCCGGAAAGACCCTGTTTGTTGATATCACTGAAATACTCGGCCAGTGTGCTGAAACGGGTTTTCGGGTAGTACGGCACCTTCTGCATCCCGCGCGCCGACTCAAGTTGTTCATAGGTCGGACCGCCGCCGTGATTGCCGACGCCGTAAACACGCAACATCGTGTTCAGGCCGGTTTTTTCCTTGAAGGTCGCCACGGTTTCGAGCGCGTTGGGGATGACGGTTCCGTTGTACCAGCTTCCGGCGGCGGTGTCGTCAAACGCCGGCACCTTGTCGCCGTTCAGCGCCTGCCACCAGAAGACCGGCTTGTTTCTGCCTCCCCGGCAGAAGTAATAACCGTTGATGCCGCTGTTGAGAAGGATGGAGGGCATCGTCCACGGATGACCGAAGGAATCCGGCTCGAATCCAATGGTCGCGGTACGGCCGAGTTTTTCGCGGAAATACCGCTGTCCCAGCAGGAACTGCCGGACGTGGCTTTCCGGGGACACCAGATTCAGGTCGCCTTCGGAGACTCGACCGCCCACCGGTTCCCAGCGTCCTTCCCGGGCGCGTTTCTGAATCCTGGTGAACAGTGCGGGATCGAGGTCCTCCACCACGCGGTACAGCCCCGAACTGCTTTGGCTGAACTTGAAGTCGGGAATCTCGTCCATAAACTTCAGCGCCTGGCGGAAAGTCGCTACGGTGAGGTCCAGTGTTTCCGGCCATTCCCACAACCATTGGAAGTCGATGTGCGCATGGCCGACGAGATTCAAGGCGTAACCGCTTGTCAAACTTCGGTTGGCCGTCAAGGTACGGCGGACATTCCGCATCGCGGAGTTCAGGTCAGCCGGTGAGGTGTCGGCGGACCTGGCGGCATCCAGTTGTTTCTTTGCGTTGTCGAAAACCGGCTTGTGTTTGGATTCAACGTTCGCAATGCGGGCGAAACGGGAAAGAAGGTCGATGCCGAAATCGAGTTCGGATACGGCGGAGTCCCGCTCGTGCTGAGCCTTTTCCGTTGCCATTGCCTTTTCAAGACCGTTGGCATCCAGATCGGCGAGAGGAACGTTGCGAACCATGAGACGTCGGCTGTAGCCGTCGATTCCTCCCATCTCGCCCACTGGGCCGACTGGGCCGGACTTGTAAAGCACTACCTCGGAGCCGTCCGCGCGGCGGACGACGATATTGGAAACCAGCATATAGTACGGGCCGTGGCTGTCGCCCTCGAACACCAGCATCCAGTTTTTCGCGCTTCGTCCGACCACGGGATCCATCGAGATGATGCGGTGGTACCACGCGCCTTTGGCCGGCGGAATCACCACGTTGGGGTGCGATCCGTATCCGTTCTGGTCCTTCGCGCCCGAGTCCCTGAGCGGCAGACTTCCGTCCAGCCAGTCCACGTCCACTCCGCCGTTGGTCTCTGTCGAGGACGCGGGAATCAGTATGTCATATTCCAGCACATCGCCCGGCGCAACCGTAAACGGCTGTTTCGAAAACGTGTAGTAGACAAACGCGTTCATGCCCGCGGCCAGATTGTAGCCGGACATAAGAAGGGCATCGGGACCGTCAGCGGAGACAGCGGAGGTAGAGGCGATCAGGAGACACGACAAAGCGGCCAGGAAAGCGCGCATGGAACGTTCCTTTCACAATCACAAAGACTGCCAGCCGCTGTGTTGAAGGAGATCAGCGCCGCGTGTTTAGGACCTCAACCTTCACTTTGCCGGTGCCGGCGTTGCGAAGCCCAATCTGCCTGGCGAGCCCTTCCGAGCAGTCGATGATGCGTCCGCGGACGAAAGGTCCGCGATCCGTGACGTGTGCGACGGCACTGCGGCCGGTGCGAAGATAGGTCACGCGAACCTTGGTTCCGAAAGGAAGATGGCGGCTTGCGATCGTGGATCTGTCCGGATTGAAACGTTCTCCGGAAGCGGTGCGTCGACTGCGGAATGCCTCTCCATACCATGAGGCGTTGCCAACATATACTTTGGCAACCGAGGTTTTGGCGGCTGGTCTGGCGACGGAAGTCTTAACGGCTGGTTTGTCGGTTTCGGCACTGTTTGTGTTCAGGCCCGGTTGGCTGATCTGACCTGCGGCGATCATAGCCGTCATCAGACCCGCCACTGCTTTTATAACCGGCATATAGCCCTCCTTTCATTCCGTATGAAAGCGTCAAACTTCTGCGAGACGCAGTTTGAGCCTGTCGCCTAGTTCAGAATACACGCTTGAAGAAAGAAGTTTCCAGACAAAATGCGGTCTTAACACATTCTTAAACTTTTGGACCCAAGTCGGCTGAAAGGGTGTAACAAACGTGAAGACACGAAGAAACGATGCCGTCCAACGCCAGCCCGGTGAGGACTGATTTGCCACATTTTAACACCAGCACCGCACAACCTTTTACCGCCATCTTGGACAGCAGATGGGAGGATTGGGTGTGTTCAGATCCAATAGGCGTCGTTCGGTCCTATACCGATCCACTCGATCAGGAGATAGCCGGATTTATCGCCGCTTCGCTATCGTACGGGCGAGTGACAAGCATATGCCAATCAGTGCGGAAGGCGCTGGATAGATTCATTCCGAACCCGCGCGATTTTGTCTTGAACATGCCGGAATCCGCGTCTGATTTTTCCGGATTCTCGCATCGGTTCCATACGCCGGAAGCGATGTGTCTGCTCGTGCTTACCCTGCGTAGAGCACTGCACAAATATGGCTCGTTGAAGGCTCTGTTTCTGAAGGGGTGGAAGGAGACACATATCAGCACGGAATTCGCGCTTGCGGCGTTTGTTGACGAACTCCGTGCGCTGGCTCCGCTTGCGGATTGTTGCGCGGGATCGGAAGGTTATGCGTTCCGGCATTTTCTTGCAAGCCCGCGCGACGGATCCGCCTGCAAGCGCCTTCATTTGTTTCTGCGGTGGATGGTTCGCACCGGTCCGCCGGACCTGGGGGTATGGACCGAGATCCCCACTTCAGCCTTGATGACGCCCGTGGACGTTCATGTGGCCGCGATTGCGAGGAGTCAGGGCTGGACGCGACGCAAGAATCCGGACGCGCGTATGTCGTGGGAGATAACTGAAGTTTGGAAGACGGTTGATCCGGAGGATCCCATAAGATTCGATTTCGTACTGAGCCATCTTGGCATGGAAGGTATGCCCGAACTGGCAGGCGCCGTCATACCCGCTTGTAAGTGATCGACCAGCGAACTGTATAGGATTTGGGAGCCATCTTAATCACCAAATATCCCTTGCTTACGGTTTTGTCGTTTACCACGGCGCCGTTTACTTGAACCTTCGTCACCGCCCAACCCGCCGGCACCGAGACCGCGATGCGGTACGAACGCCCCGGTGTCACGAACGATTGCCCGGACAGTGTCTTCTGAGCGGACGACCAGGAAATCCGTTTGATGTCACGCAGGCCGCAGACGATGTGCGCGTCGGATCCAAGGAACTGCGGACGGCCGGCGTCCGGCGCGAGCGCGAGTAACCGGACCGAAGTTGGTGATTGCGGAACTTTCACTGTTTTCGACATGGTGCCGAGATAACGGAAGTCCCAAAGGTCAAACACATGGAACCTGCTGGAGGCCGATCCCAGTGACATGGCGCCGGTGCGGGATTCGGAACTCCAGTTGAACAGAGCGGCGAGATCGACACCGGCGGGATTGCCGGCGCGGGAGATGAACCATATACGCGGCGGTTGCTGGGGCGTGATACCGTTGGTGTCAGGCAATGCGGGAATCTGCCAGAGATCGCGGGTTCGTGCGCCTGTCGCGCTGATTTTGCGGGGCGGTTTGGAACCGAAAGCCGGTGCGGAACCGTTCGCGGCAACCGGCAAAGCCCGCGACACCAGGGCGATGCGCTCGCTGTCCAGGGATCCTGCGTTGTCGCCGAGCATTAAGGATCCTCCGCTGAACGCCGTCACCGTGGCCCAGGCGCGCGCCTGGTTCAGGCTCAAGGGTGATCGGGCAACCAGAGCGTCCGGATCGTTCTGCCACCAGGTGTTGTTCGTGAAACGCCGCGTGGCCGTGTTCATAGCGGCCTTGGACACGGCTTCCCAGGACGTTGAGACATCCGATCCGATGCGCATTCCGTTGAAAAGTCCGATGCTTGGTCCGATGGGAGCGCCTATACCGAGGATGTAAGTATTGGGACCGCAACCCTCGCGTATGGACTTCAGGGCTTCCCGGTATGCCTGTACAGGCGTGTCGGAACCCCGCATCGCGCCCCAGCTCTCCAGAGGGAGAGACAGGTAGTCGATCTTGACAAAGTCGTAGCCCCACTCGACCGATATCTTGCGGAACAGGCTCTTCAGCCAGTCACGCACTTCGGGCAGGCTGATATCCAGGCAGTAGTAACTGCCGCCCAAGGTGGCGCTGTTCATCGCATGAGCCTTACCATCGACACCTTTCAACAGGTATTCCGGGTGCTCCCTGGCAACGCGGCTTTGCGGAGAGACGACGAAGGGCGCCAGCCACAGCGCCGCCTTGTATCCGCCTTTGTGGATGGTGTCCCGGACCAGCGACTTGTGGCCTTGCGGGAACTTCCCGTTGATGTCCCAGTCCCCGAAGTTCGTCTGATAACCGTTCTCCAATTGGATGACGCGTATACCGGAGCCCTTGAAAACGCCGTTGGATCCTGCATGCACAGCGGACAGGATATCGGCCAAAGAAACGGAAGTTCCGGAATCGCGCGCTGAACTCCACCCGGTGGGAGTGGCCCAGGGCGCAAACCCGGGGGCGGGATCCATGACTTCGGTAAAGACGCGGGTGCCGGCGGCATACTGCGCCAGCATGATGTCCGGATCCGAGCCCCACGACAGGTAGAGAGCGTCAAGCGGGTATCCATCCTGAAGGGCGGGAACCCGCAGAGACCGAAAACCTGACGTTATGGTGATGTCCGTGTTCTGGCCATTTCGGACCATATCGAAGGTGTTCTGACCGACGACGTTTGAGATGAATCCGGCAAGAAACGTGCGGTTTCCTGTTCGCGTCAGAATCGTATGCCACCAGGATCGGACTCTCCCTTGCGCAGGAAGCGGTCGGATTTCGGCGGGAGAGCGGCCCTGGTCACCCTCGACGAATACGCGCGAGTCGGGTCCGAATCCCAAGACCTGCGCTCCGTCCGCCATTCTCAGATCGCGCAGTGAAACTCCGGATCCCTTCGAAAAAACAAGTGGCAGGAGCGTTACCGTGTTTGGCGGCCGTCCATTGGGAGCGTAGACAATGACAATCTTCAGAGTGAGTTGGTCGGAAACGAAAGTCATCGAACGCCCGTCGGTATCCTGCGAGGCTTCCTTCCAAACGACTTCGGAGCCGTCGGTCAGCCACAATCGGACGCGTGCGTCCTTGAGCAGTGTCTGTTGTCGCACACCAGCTCCACTGACGATAGACCAGCTCATGCTGTCCGAAGCGAGCGCAAACGACAACGCCGGTTCCGCGGAACTCGCCGGACCGGCGCATATCAACAACAGACATAGAAAGGCGGTGGCAACCGCCGGGAAAAGCCGCATATGAGTACCTCATAGGCCTCCGGACGAGTGTCCGGAGTATATCCTCACCGGTGAGAGTGACATAATGAGGATAGTGCCTGTGTTCCACTTTCGAACCGGCCGCTGTCTGGAGGCGTATGATGTTTTCGCGTTGGTTTCCCTTTTCGCTGGCCCTGTTCTTGATGATTCCGCCTGTATCGGCGCAAAGCAGTTCCGCGGCTGTTCGGTCCGCACTACAGGCGCAGTACAACCGGTACACGGCGGCTCTCCGAAATAAGGATATCAAGACCGTCGTGAGCCTTCTCACGATGGATTTCAAGCAGGTTTTACCGAACGGCGACACAGAGGACCGCATCGATGTGAAGCGTTCCATGCAGGAACGCATGAAGTCGATGAAACAGATACAATCTCTCACGGTAACGCTCGGTCCGGTGGCGATGAAGGGCCCGGACAAGGCAGTCGTAACGGCAACCGAGAAGTTCGTAGGCCGGTTGGGTACTCCGGGGGGCGGAACGTGGAGCATCGTCCAGACGAGCATCAGCGAGGACACTTGGGTTCGCACATCAGGTGTTTGGAAACTCAAGCAGGTACGCCCGATATCGGACAAGTATACCTCGGATACCAGTGGTGTGCGCCCCGCGCTGGAGGCGGCGTACAGGGATTATCGGCGCGCGGTGATGAACAAGGATCTGAAAAAGGTCATGTCGTTCGCCACAAAGGACTTTACGATCGAGTTTCCCGACGGCCGAAAACAGTACCGCGATGAATCCATGGACGGTTTTGCCCGCACGATGATGTACACCAAGTCCTTCCAGAATTGGGACGCGCAGATTATCAAACTGCTGATTGGGGGAACCGGAAAGGCGACGGCCACGGTGAAGGAAACCGTTTCCACCACAATCGTCGATCGGAAGGGCCGGGAATACAAGCAGGTTGTGCGCGACACCACCGAGGACACCTGGGTGCGGACGGATTTCGGGTGGAAAATCGAATACTCGAAGATTCTGGTGTCGGAGGTCAGTATCGACGGCAAGGTGGTCGCCCGAACAGGGAAGAAAACGAACTGAGCAACCCACCGGTTTACGGTTGATTGTTCGGATTCAGTCCAACCGCCAGGCTGAGGATGGCGTCCGCGTCTCCCGGAGTCAGCCGGTCGTCCGGATTGCCTGCCGGAAATACATCACCGGCCGTTACGTGGTAATGCTGAACCAGCGGACCGGGCACGGGCGTCAAACCGTTCGCGACAAGCATCGCGCGGGCCGAATCCCTCGCGTCCACGATGTCCTGGAAGTAGGGGTAGCGCGGATAGTTTCCGTATCTCATAATCACGTTACCCGGCAGATCCTCCAGCACACCTCGAAGCGCCTTCACCGCAAGGAACTGGGCGGTTCGGATACCGCCGTCGTACACCCAGAAGAACGGAGTGTCCCAGGGCTGACGTTCCTGGGCGCGCAGGAAGTAGGGCATCGCGCCAAGCACCCGAATATCCCGCGCCCAGACATCACGAAAAGCGATTAGCATGTAATCCGCACGGAGTTCCTCGGTGATGGCGGGGTAACGGGTGTCATCGTGGTTTCCCAGCGCGTATCCGCACTCCGTGATGAGAACCTTCTTGGCGTCATCGCCAAATTCCTTCATTACGTTCAGTTCGTATTGGTATCCGCGCGTACCGTATTTGTCGCTGTTGTACTGAGGCGGGTGGTTCATGCCGTACGGGTGCGAAGCCAGCAGGTCGAAGTGGTCCTTGAATTTCCGACCGTCCCGCGGACAAACGTAGTTCGACTGATAGCATGAGCGAAGGAATACCAGGTTGTCTATGTTCTTGCCGTCCGGGGTTCCGTTGGTCGGGGCCAGGCCCGGAAAGGCGACCAGGCAGGTCGGATCGGCTTCCTTGACGCCGTCGTATCCCGCGCACAGTGCCCGCACAAATTCCTCCGCGTTCGGTTGGTCGTCCCATTCACCGGCCAGGTTCGGCTCGTTCCACAGTTCGATGTAATGCAGAGTTCCCCGGAACCTGGAAACAAAACCGCGAATCAGGTCTTTATAAGCGGTGTAATGGCCGTCGGCGCCCGGTTTCGGCTTGCCCGCGAAGTTGGAGGGATTGGCCCGGTAGGAGGGCGGAAGGTAATGCAATCGGGCGACGACGTTCAGGCTTCGAAGGCGCGCTCCGTCGACAAAAGTGGTCCACTTGCCGTCGAACGACCACTCGGTTCCGTCTTGTACGTACATCAACTGCTTCACCCAGCCGCCGCGCCCGCACAATTCGGCGGCCAGGTCAAGCTGGCTGATGGTTTCACCGTTGTCCTGAACCATCGTGTGAATACCGAGTGCGTTGGCCCGGGCCGGTTTGGCGCAGGGTAACAGCAGAGACAGAATCGTCGCAATTCGTGTTATGTTTGACAAAGGCTTCATCGTATGCATGGTACTTCAGCGCCCGTGACCGGCGCAACAGGAGGGTGAACACGTATGAAATTCATGAAGTGGTTGACATTGGCCGCGCTGACTACCGTGCTCGGCACGGCTGTCACGGCCGCGCCGCCGGATTCCTCCAAGGTGCTTGAGATCAAGTCGGCGTTGTCCGCTTCGGCCGTCAAACCGGGGCAGAAGGCAAAACTGGCGGTTGTTCTGCGTGTGAACAAAGGTTGGCACATCAACTCGAACAAACCGAACGAGGACTTTCTGATACCGACGATTGTCGCGCTGAAGCCGGCGTCGGGAATCACGCTCGGGAAACCTGCCTATCCGAAAGCGAAGGAACTTAAGGTCGCGTTCAGTCCGGATTCACTGGCGGTGTTCGAAGGCGAAGTACCGGTTGTGATGGAGATAGCCGTCGCGAAGAACGTAAAGCCGGGAACCGTGACTCTGAAGGGAGAGGTGAAGTACCAGCCGTGTGATGACACCTCCTGCTTCGCCCCGGCGACGAAACCGTTTACGGTAACCATCAAGATCGCCAAACCGAACGAGAAAATTTCGCCCTCGAAAGCCAACTTTTTTCGTGACGCCGGCGAAACGACCACTCCCGTAGCGGGTGGCTCGGCCGGCTCAACCAATGGTGGCGACCGACTGGCGGGTATCCTGGAATCACGCGGCCTCGTGTGGTTCCTAGTTTTTATATTCCTGACGGGCCTGGCGTTGAATCTGACGCCCTGCGTTTACCCGATGATTGCCGTCACGATGTCGATTTTCGGCGCAAGGGCGGGGGAAACGCGCGCGGTTCTGCTCGGAAAGGCAATTGTTTACGTGCTGGGCATGGCGACGATGTACACCACGCTGGGCGTAACGGCGGCGCTGACCGGCGGCCTTTTCGGTTCGGCATTGCAGAGCCCCGTGGTTCAAATCGGCATCGCTGTGTTCCTGTTGATACTTGCGCTCGGGATGTTCGGCGTTTACACGATGCAACCTCCGCCTGCGGTCGCCAACGCGCTAGGAAACGTCAACCGTGGCGGCTACATCGGATTGTTTCTCAGCGGCCTGGTGGTGGGTGTGTTCGCCGCTCCGTGCGTCGGTCCGGTGGTCATCGGTCTGCTGGCTCTCGTCGGCACGCGCAACGATGTGGCGTTGGGTTCGCTTTCGTTCTTCACGCTGGCGTTGGGACTCGGCGCTCCGTACCTGGTGCTGGCCACATTCAGCGGCCTTCTGACGAAGATGCCGAAGTCCGGCGGTTGGATGGAGATCGTGAAGCACCTGTTCGGTGTGGTTTTAGTTGCCGTCGCCGCCGTATACGCCGCAATGGTCATCTCGCCTTCCAACGTAGGTTACGTGGCGCCCCTGGCGCTCATCATCGGCGCCGTGTACCTTGGTTTCATCGACAAGCACAGTCGAGCCGTCGCCGGTTTCAAGCCGTGGCGTATCATCGGTGGTATCGCCTTCATAGCACTGGGAGTGTTCATGCTGGCGCAGGAGAGGAGCGCGCAGTCGGAACTCAAGGCTCTGCGGTGGCCGGTATACAGCGACGCGGCGTTCCAGGCGGCTCTCGCGGAAGGAAAACCCATCGTGCTGGACTTTACCGCTTCGTGGTGCGCGCAGTGCCACGAGCTTGAGGCGAAGACGTTCAGTCAACGGGAGGTGCGGGAAGCGCTGAAGCCGTTTACGCTGTTTCGTGTCGAATTGGACGGGGCAAACCGCGACCAGGCGGACGAACTGCAGAGAAAGTGGAAGGTGGCGGGCCTCCCGGCGGTCATCTTCCTGAACTTGACTGGTGACGAGGTAACGGAAGCGCGTGTTTCCGGATTTATTCCGCCGGAGAAGTTCATCCGATTGTCGGAACTGGCGCTGGATTCCTGATATGCCCGCCAGACTTGCCATTCTTGTGCAACCGCGCGCGTCGCGGAACGAGATTGTCGGGCGGCAGGGAGACGCACTGAAGGTTCGCCTGACCGCTCCGCCGGTGGAGGGCGCCGCGAACAAGGCTTTGGTCGCATTCCTGGCAGAGGCGTTCGGCGTGAGGCGATCCGAGGTTCGTGTCGCAAGCGGAGATCACGCTCGGCAGAAGGTCGTGGAGTTCGCGTCACTTACGGAAGAGGAACTGGCCGAGCGTCTGGTCTCGATGGGAAATGCTTAAGGGAAGTCATACTGAGTGTGAGGTAAAGCCGTGCCGGTTCGAGTGCTGACAACCAGTCCAGGTCATCCATCCGCCGAAGTGGTGTCTCACGCGGTCGACGCTCTTCATCGCGGTCTTCTTGTCGTCATCCCGACAGAAACGGTTTACGGGATCGCCGCCGATGCGTCCAATCCGGAGGCTGTCGCGCGATTGCGTTCGGCGAAGGGTCGGCCGGACTTCAAGCCGTTGCCGGTGATGGTTTCGGAACTCGGCGTTACAGACCTCGCCCGTGATGTTTCTCCGGAGGCTCTTCACCTGGCCCAGGCATTCTGGCCGGGACCGCTGACATTGGTGCTGTGGGCATCTGACGCATGTTCCGATTGCCTCACCGTGGGTTGCGGCAAGGTGGGCTTGAGGTGTCCCGACCACGCGGTGGCGCAAGCCGTTCTGACCACGTTTGGCGGACCGCTTGCCCTGACGAGTGCCAATCTCTCCGGCCAACCGGAGGCCAAAACGGCCGGCGAGGCGGTGACGGCGCTGGAAGGAGTGGTTGAGTTGTTTGTCGACGCAGGACCGTCACCGATCCAGACCCCCTCCACCGTGATTGATATGACCGCCAGTCCGCCTCTGGTTCTACGGCACGGAGCATTGTCGATGGAGCGTCTGAAACGAGTCTTGAACGGACTGACGGAACGGGTATGACGACCGTGTTTCCCAAAGACGAAGATACCCGGGATTCCGGACGTACGTGTTCCCCGACCGCCGCGCCCGAACTGGCCTTCAGCGCGCTGACAGAAGCCGATCTGGACGTAATCATGGACCTTGAAAAGCGCGTCTTCACGGACCAATGGACGCGCGAAGCCATGATCACCGAATTGAACAATCCTTGCGCTTTCTACGTGGTCGGGCGCTCGGACGGGCGCATCGTCGGCTACGGCGGCGAGTGGATCATCATGGACGAGGCGCACATCACGTCGCTGGCTGTCGAGCCGGAAGCCCGCGGCAAGCGGTTTGGAGAGAGGCTGTTGATCGCCTTGTTGCAAGAGGCCAGGTACCGCGGCGCCCGCAGGGCTACGCTGGAGGTGCGCATCGGAAACAAGCCCGCGGTTGCACTATACGAGAAGTACGGCTTCCGGTCCGTCGCCATCCGAAAAAAGTACTATCAGAGCGACGGTGAAGACGCGCTTGTTATGTGGGTGAACGATTTGTTTTGTCCGGAGGTAAGCGATTTGCTTAATCAGACGTTTGGAGCTGAGGCCGCCCCGTGAACGTCCTCGGGATCGAAACAAGTTGCGACGAGACGTCCGTCGCTATCGTGCGCGACGGTCGCGAGATTCTCAGCAATATCATCTCGTCGCAAGCCGACCTGCACGCCCTGTACGGTGGTGTGGTGCCTGAAATTGCGTCGCGCAGGCACGTGGAGGCCATCAATCCATCCGTCGAGCAGGCCCTGTCGCAGGCAGGGCTCGGTTGGGACGGCCTGGACGCAGTGGCGGTGACCAACCGGCCCGGCCTCGTCGGCGCACTGCTGGTCGGCGTGGCGGCGGCGAAAAGCATCGCCTTTGCCCGGAACCTCCCAATCGTTGGCGTCCACCACCTGGAAGGCCACATCTTCGCTAACACGCTCGCTCACCCATCGCTCGAAATGCCGTTCCTGTGCCTGATTGTTTCCGGCGGCCACACCGACATCGTGGTGGTTCGCGGGTACGGCAAATATGAGCGCCTTGGCCGGACCCGCGATGACGCGTCCGGTGAAGCGTTCGACAAGGTGGCGCGTCTGTTGGAACTGCCGTATCCGGGCGGTCCGAACGTTCAGAAACTTGCGGAGACCGGTAACCCATCGGCGTTTCCGTTTCCCCGTGCCGACCTCGATGGAAGCCTCGATTTCTCGTTCAGCGGATTGAAGACGGCCGTCCTGCGTCTCCTCCAGAAGGAACCGGACGCCAACCGGGCTGACGTCGCCGCTTCGTTCCAGTCGGCAGTGGTCGACGTCCTCGTGGCAAAGACCATCCGCGCGGCGGAGCAGACCGGTTTGATGACGATTGCGATGGGCGGCGGGGTCGCGTCCAACGGTCCTCTGCGCGAGGCGATGAAGAGTGCGGGCGATGGTCTTGGAATCGGCGTGTTCTGGCCTCCTCCCGTGCTGTGCACCGACAACGCCGCGATGATCGCCTCCGCGGGGTATCACCGCCTCTCGACACTTGGTCCCGATCCCCTCACGATCGACACGATGGCCACGGCCGTTCTCTGAACCAATGCCGTTTTCGTTCACCATTACCAAACAGGACACCGAGTCCCGGGCGCGCCTTGGCGTGCTGGACCTCGGCTTCAGCCCGATTGAGACGCCTGTGTTCATGCCGGTCGGCACGCGCGGCACCGTGAAGGCGATGACGCAGGCCGAGTTGGAGGAAATCGGCTACCGGCTGATACTGGGCAATACCTACCACCTCGCGATGCGCCCCGGCCCGGATTTCATTGAGAAGGCAGGCGGCCTTCACAATTTCATTGCCTGGCCGCACGGCATCCTCACGGACAGCGGAGGATACCAGGTGTTCTCCCTGCCGTTGTTGCGCAAGATTCGCGACGAGGGCGTCGACTTCCGGAGCATCGTCAATGGCGACCGCATCCACTTCGACCCCGAGACGGTGATGGATATCCAGCGCAAGATCGGGGCGGATATCATCATGGCGTTAGACGAGTGTCCGCCACACCCGTGCAGTTACGAGGATACGCGAACCGCCACCGAGCGCACCCATCGATGGGCGGAACGTTGCGTGAAACACTGGCGGGAACACGGCAACCCCGACCGCCAGGCGCTGTTCGTCATCGTGCAGGGCGGCGCTTACGAAGACCTGCGCCGCGAGAGCGCGGAGTTCCTGGGGTCGCTGGACACGCCGGGTATTGCGGTGGGCGGGGTGTCGGTCGGCGAACCGGTCGAGGAGATGCTGATGGCGGAAGAGCGCACGGTTCCTTACTTGCCGCCACACAAACCTCGTTACCTGATGGGTCTCGGACAGCCGGAAGACATCCTCCGGGCAGTGGAACGGGGATTCGACATGTTCGACTGCGTATTGCCGACCCGATGCGGCCGGACGGGAACGGCGTATACAACGCGCGGACGCAGGAATCTGAAGGCCGCGCCGTGCGCCGAGGACTTCGGTCCCATCGATCCGGAATGCGCATGCCCCGTATGTTCGCGCTACAGCACGGCTTATATCCGCCATCTCATCAAGAGCGAGGAGATACTGGCGTCGCGCCTGCTGACATACCACAACCTCTGGTACTATTACCACCTGATGGCCGGTATCCGCGCGGCGGTGGCGGAGGACCGGTTTGCCGAATACAGTAAGAGCGTCCTGGCCCGTCTGGAAGTTGGCAGTTTGACCTGAGCGCCTTGGTAGTATAAAATCAAGAGGTTACCCGTCCGTCAGCGTCGCTACGGGCGGTTTTTTCGTGTACGCGTCCCAATGCGGCACGCGTCATAGTACCAGGTGCGCCCGAACAGGGCCGAAGGGGGACGTTCTTGAACCAGACGTATCGAAACATTCTATGGATCGCTGGCATCGTACTTGCGTTTTGCGCGGCTGTCAACCTCGTGCGGCCGTTGCAGGTGAAGTATCCGCTCCGCAAGGGCCTGGATATCTCCGGCGGCACACGCGCCGTGCTCGTGCTGAAGCAGGAGACGGGCGGCCCCGAGATCACGAACGAACTGCAACAGCAAGTCGTCAACGTGATGCAGAAGCGCGTCAATGCCTTCGGCGTCTCGGAGCCGGTCATTCAGGCGAAAGGCGCCGACCAGGTTGTGGTCGAGATGCCGCTGAAGCCGGGCGTGACCCGCGAGCAGGCTGAACAAGCCCTTCAGGACCTGATCCGGCCCGCAAAACTTGAGTTCATCTGGCTGAAGGACGTGAAACGCTCCGGCGAGGATGCCGCCGGCAACGCCGCCGCGCCATACGAGTATCGCGGCGACGCCATTATCGAAGTCGACACGGGGCGCACCCTCACCGAAGACGAAACCACGAAGCAGATTCTCTACTTTGACGGCAACGCCGACAAGATTCCGGACAACATTATTGTCACCGGCGCGGACCTGAAACCCAACGGCGCCAAGGTGAACATCGGCGAAGCCAGCCGCCCGGTCGTGGCCCTGGAATTCAACGACAAGGGTACCAAGGCTTTTGCCGACTTTACCTCCAGCCACACGGGCGACCTGCTGGCGATCGTGTTGAACGGCAAGATCAACTCGGCTCCGAAGATTCAGGTCCCCATCACCGACGGCAAGGCCGTTATCTCCGGCGGATTCGCCGATTACAAGGAAGCCCAGCAACTGGCTGACCTGCTGAACGCGGGCGCGTTGCCGGTGCCGGTGGACCTCGTCAACACCTCTTCGGTGGAAGCCACCTTGGGCTCGGGCTCCGTGAAGGAAGCCACGCGGGCCGGCATCATCGGCATCGTGATCGTGGTTCTGTTCATGCTGTTGTACTACGCTTTGCCCGGCGCCGTTGCCGCCGTCGCATTGCTGGTTTACACGGCTGTCACGTTCACGGTGTTCCGCTTGTTCGGCACCTGGTTTGGTCTGACGCTTACCTTGCCGGGCATCGCGGGATATATCCTGTCGATCGGTATGGCGGTGGACGCCAACATCCTCATCTTCGAGAGAATGAAGGAGGAATTGAAGGCAGGCAAGGCATTGCACGCCGCCGTCGACTCCGGATTCGCGAGAGCCTGGACCTCCATCCGCGACAGCAACATCTCCACGCTCATCACGTGTGCCGTTCTGTACTCTTTCGGCACCGGCCCGATCAAGGGCTTCGCCCTGGTCCTGGCCATCGGTGTCATCATCTCCCTGTTTACAGCCATCTCGGTCAGCCGCGCGCTGTTGCACGTGGTGGTGAACGCCGAGGGCTGGAGCGATCCGAAGTATTACCGCACCGGATTTGGCTGGGGCGTCGGCGGACGCAAGCCGGACATCATGGGCAAGTGGCCTGTGTGGTTTACGCTCAGCGCTATCCTTATCGGTATTGGCTGGGCGTTCATCGGAATGCACTACGCCAAGTCGCCGACACGCCAACTGATGCCGTACGGCATCGACTTTACGGGTGGCGCCTACATCACTTACGCGATGCCCGAAGGCAAGACGCTTACGGACGACGAGATCAAGTCGGTTTTCTCGTCCCGCAACCTCGGAGACGTGAGTATTCAGCGGCAGGTCGGCGGTTCGAACATCACTGTTCGCACCAAGCCGATCGAAGGCTCCAAGCAGATCGAGCTCAAAAAGCAACTTGAGGAGGACATCCGCGCGAAGGTCGGCGCGGCGCCTGACTTCAAACTGGAGCAGGAGTTCGCGAACGTTGGTCCGTCGTTCAGCCGTCAGTTGACCGTCGATGCCGTATCCAGCGTGCTCATCGCCTGTGTGCTGATCACGCTTTACCTGGCGGTTATGTTCAGCCAGTACGGCTTCTCGGACGGGCTGAAGTACGGCCTCTGCGCGGTGATCGCGTTGTTCCACGACGTGCTCGTGATCTTCGGCTTCATGGGACTGGCCGGCTACCTGATGGGCTGGGAACTGAATTCCCTGTTTGTCACCGCCGCGCTGACCGTTATCGGTTTCAGCGTACACGACACGATCGTCGTTTACGACCGAATCCGCGAGAACCTGAAGCTCTTCGGCAAGGAAAAGCCGTTCAAGGAGATCGCCAACGACAGCATTGTCCAGACGATGGGCCGTTCCATCAACACAACCCTGACGGTTGTGATCACACTGGCGGCGTTGCTGTTGTTTGGAACCTCCGGCAACCTGGACCTGCGGGTGTTCACTTCCGTTCTTCTGGTCGGAATCATCTCCGGAACGTATTCCAGTATCTTCAACGCTTCACCGCTGTTGATGCTCTTCGAGATGAAGCAGGACAAGAAGCGAATGGTTGTCCAGCCGATTCGCAAGCCGGTTGTGACCGCGCCGAAGGCTGTTACGCCCTCCACCGCTCCAAAGCCGGGCCAGGCTCCGGCGGAGAAGAACGGCGAGGAAACGGAGAAGCCGAAACCGGGATCGAAGAAGACCCAGCGTCGGCGCTTCTAGCCCTCGCGGTATCAGGACGATTGAATGGAGTGGTCGGGAATATTCCGGCCACTCCATTTTTTGGGATCTGACAGAGGTTCCCGCGTCAATATAATGAACTATCCAGTGACATTCGCGGACTCGTATATCACAGCGTATGACAACGGCGGAGACAAGGACTGAGTGTGGCGCAACGAAGGAAGTGGGTAACCAGGGGCAAGCGTGGTCAAGCGTCGGAACTATCCGAAGCCCTGAATGTCGTGCCCGCCGTCGCTGATCTACTCGCCTGCCGGGGATATTCCTCTGTCACCGATGCATACCGCTTTCTTCACCCCGATGAAACGGGAATTCACGATCCTTTTTTGCTGGCGGATATGCGTAAGGCGGTTGGCCGATTGCAGAAAGCCCTGGAGAACGGCGAGCGCATCGGCGTGTACGGAGACTATGACGTCGATGGCGTCACCAGCGCGGCCCTTTTGAAGCGCACCCTCGGACGCCTGGCCCAGTCACCCGACCTGATATTCGCCCGCGTGCCTCACAGGGTAAGAGACGGCTATGGTCTCAGCCCTGACGCAGTGGATCAGGCCGTCGGCGAGGGGTGCTCCGTGCTCATATCCGCGGACTGCGGTATCTCCGCCCATGATGCCGCGAATCGCGCCCGGGAATTCGGAGTGGACCTCATCATCACTGATCACCACGAACCGGGCGACGAATTGCCCGACGCTCTCGCGGTGATCAATCCCAAACGCAAAGATTCGGATTACCCTTTTCGGGACCTGGCCGGTGTCGGGGTGGCGTTCAAGTTGTGCGAAGCGTTGTGCCAGGCGTTGGGACACAATGTCGTCTCGTACCGGGATCACTACCTGGACCTGGTGGCGCTGGGCACCGTTGCGGACAGCGCACCTCTCATCGATGAGAATCGCGTTTTCGTCACGAAAGGCCTGCCGCTCATCGTCCAAACCCGCAAGAAGGGTCTTCAAATGCTGGTCAATACGATGCGCCGCCCGATCAGCACCAGCACGATCAGCTACCAGATCGGCCCCCGGATCAACGCGGTGGGGCGCGTGGATGACGCCGCCCAGGCGCTGGAACTGCTGACGACCAACGAATCGGTAAGGGCAAGCGAACTGGTGGCCCTGCTGGAGCGGTTGAACAACACGCGGCGCGAGTACCAGGATCGCGTTCAAGAGGAATCCATCGCGTATATCGAGCAAAACAGGCTGTTGGATGACCGTGTACTGCTGGTTGTCGGGCACAACTGGCCGACAGGCGTGGTGGGGATTGTCGCCGGACGATTGGCGGAGGAATACGACCGGCCGGCGTTTGTGGTTTCGTGCGAGGGAACAGCGGCACGCGGTTCGGCCAGGAGCGCCGGATGTTTCTCGGTCGTCGAAGCGCTCAAGTCCTGTGACGGTTGTCTCAAGGATTATGGTGGACACAGCCAGGCCGCGGGCTTCGATGCGCATGTGGACAAGATTCCCGAATTACGCGCACAACTGAATGCCTATGCCGATTCCGTTCTGACCGATGAAGATCGTGTTCCCACGACGGAGATCGATCTTGAACTCGATGCAAGCGAGATCGGATCCGGGCTGATGGCGGATGTGGCGGGGCTCGCTCCGTTCGGAACCGGGAATCCGGAGCCGTTGTGGGTATGCCGCAACCTGGCGTTGCAGGAGACTCAAAGGTTCCGATCCGCCAACGGCAACTCGCACTTGCGCCTGAAACTCTCGACGGGAGAGTCCAGTCCCTTGGAAGCCATCTGGTGGAAGAAGGGTGACCTGTACGATGAGATAGCCCGATGGGAGAGGGTGGACATCGTCTTCACCCTCGAGGCCAATGTCGGCTACGGCGCCGACTACCGCTTGAGACTTCAGGACGTGGAACCCGCCGGAGGTTCGGAAAGCACGCGAAACGGCGTCTGAGATTGTGGAGATATCTGCGAAAATAGTGTCACTTCCCTGTTGAGTTTCCCGCGGCATATGTGTTACAATCGGACATAACCTCCTCCACCGGTTCTTGCAGATGATAGACATTCGCCCACTGGAAGACATCGAAGAGTACGCCGAAAGCCTGGACGACCTGCAGGACCGATTTCAGCGGCTGATTCAGACCATCATCGCGTATCACCCCGAAGAAGACACCGACGAGATCGAGCGCGCCTTCGTCTTCGCGGCCAACGCCCACGCGGGCATCAAGCGCGCAAGCGGCCTTCCCTACATCGTTCACCCCCTCGAAGTAAGCACCATCCTTGCCGGAATGGAGATCGACGCACCTTCCATCAAGGCCGGCTTGTTGCACGATACCGTTGAGGACAACGAGCGAATCCGCATAGAGGACATACGGAAACTGTTCGGAGCGGAGGTCGCGGGCCTTGTCGAGGGCGTCACCAAACTGAAGAGCAAGAAGGAAGACGACGAACCTCCGCTTTCCGCCGGGGACGAGACCCGACCCGAAGGCAGGAAGCGGGGGAAGGTGGTTGATATCGAGCGTCAGGCTGAAAACCTGCGCCTGATGCTGTTGGCGGTGGCCAACGATTTTCGTGTGATGCTGATCAAACTAGCAGACCGACTGCACAACATGCGGACGCTGGAGTTCATGCCGGAGGACAAACAGCAGAGAACGGCGCTGGAAACACGCCAGATATACGCGCCGCTGGCCCACCGGCTGGGTGTCAATCAGCTGAAATGGGAACTGGAGGACCTGGCGTTCAAGTTTCTGGAACCGGATCAGTTCAAGGAAATCGCCGATCTTGTTGAGTCAACGCGCGCGGAACGCGAAGAAGAGATCAAGGTCGTGATCGATCTCATTCAGAAAAGCCTGGCTCGCGAGGGCATTCATGCGGTCATTCAGGGGCGCCCAAAGCATCTGTACAGCATCTACAACAAAATGCTGAACCAGGGCATCCGTTTTGAGGATATTTACGACCTGACTGCAGTGCGTATCATCGTGGAATCCGAACTGGAGTGCTATTCCTCACTCGGTGTGGTTCACAAGTTGTTCACCCCGTTGCTGGGATTGTTCAGCGATCACATTGCCAATCCCAAACCGAATATGTACCAGAGCCTGCACACGAAGGTGATGGGACCGAACAAGAAACCGCTGGAGGTTCAGATCCGGACGTTCGACATGCACCGGATGGCGGAATACGGCGTCGCCGCGCACTGGCTCTACAAGGAGGGTAGCGGCCAGACGCGTGAATGGTTCGACCGCAAGATGGCCTTCATCAACCGGCAGTTGTTCCAGTGGAATGAAGGCGACCAGTCCGGCTCCGACTACCTGCAGAACATCATCGAGGTTCTGCTGGCGGACCAGGTGTTCGTGGTTACACCCCAGCGCGATGTCATCGACCTGCCCAAAGGCAGTACGCCCGTCGACTTTGCCTATCGGATTCACACCAATCTCGGCGACCACACGGTGCAGGCAACGGTCAACGGCCGAATGGTGCCTCTGAACACCGAACTGAAGAACGGTGACGTCGTCGCCATCATTCAGCGCGCGAACGCCCAACCCAGCCTGGACTGGCTTTCGTTCGTGAAGACGCCGCACGCTCGGACCAAAATCCGGCAGTTTCATCGAAAACTGAATTACCCGGACAACGTGCAACGCGGACGCGAAATGCTGGAACGCGAGATGCAGAGGCTTTCGGGAGATGCGCGCGCCTCGATTAAACCGGAAGCACTGGAAGAAGTGGCAAAGGCCATGAACTACCTGTCCGTGGACGACCTGCTGGCCGCGATTGGAGCCGGGCAGGCCGGAGCACAGGGAGTTGTCAGCCGTCTTCGCGAACCTGAAGCCCCTGGCGAGGACCGAATACTGACTGGACAGGCCAGCGAGTCCTCGCTCACCATTTCGGCGGGCGGATTGGAGGACCTTCTCATTTCGCGCGCACCGTGCTGTCATCCCCTGCCCGGTGAGGATGTCATCGGCTATGTAACCCAGGGGCGGGGTGTAACGATGCACCGGCGCGCCTGCAAGAACGTCGCCTCACTTGAGTCCCAGTCGCCGGATCGCCTGACCGGGATATCCTGGCCGTCCGGAAACAGCGAGCGATTCTCGGTGCCGGTTCGGGTGATTGCGTTGGACCGCGTGGGTCTGCTACAGGACATCGGCAGTGTGTTCAACATCGCGGATATCAACATAAGCGAGGCGAACGTCCGCCGGCAGATGAACCGTCAATCCGTGTTGGATCTGTTGCCCGAGGTGGCCAGCGTGGCGCAGTTGGAGGCCATACTGGCGAAACTGAACAGCATGGCGGACGTGATCGACGCGTATCGTGTAACCGACGCCTGAATCCGGGAGGTATTGTGCGGGCTGTAATTCAACGTGTCACAGAGGCAAGCGTGGTGGTCAACGGCGAGACTGTCGGCGCAATCGGCCGCGGCCTCGTCATTTTGCTGGCGGTCGGGCGGGCCGACAACGACGACATCGCCGACCGAATGGCCGACAAGTGCGCCAACCTCCGGGTGTTTGAGGACGCAGAAGGCAAAATGAACGTCAGCCTGCTGGACAACGGAGGTTCGGCCCTGGTTGTCAGCCAATTCACACTGTACGGCGACTGCAGGCGCGGCAGGCGGCCCAGTTTCACTGAAAGCGCCGGTCCGGAAGAGGGCGAAAGGCTGTACGAACGATTCTGCTCGGCGCTCCGCATTCACGGCATTCAAGTCAGCACCGGTGTCTTCCGCGCCGAGATGAGCGTTCGACTGCACAATGACGGTCCGGTGACCATCTGGCTCGATTCCGACGAGGTCCTTTCACGCCGGTAGCCACGCGGCGTGCGCCTATAATGCATGGATGCAACCGACTTTGCCCAGTTCTCCATTGGCCGTGACGCTCGGACCTTTGTCGCTCCGGAATCCGGTGATGACAGCGTCCGGCACGTTCGGATTCGGCCTGGAATACGCCGACTTTGTTGAGTTGAACCGTCTCGGCGCGGTGGTCACCAAGGCTACCACTCTCCGGCCGCGAATCGGCAACCCTCCGCCGCGCACCGTCGAAACTCCTTCCGGCATGCTGAACGCCATCGGACTGCAGAACGACGGAGTTGACGCTTTTCTTCAGCACAAACTACCGGCACTGTCAGCTTATGATGTGCCCGTGATTGTGAACATCGCCGGAACGACGGTGGACGAGTACGCAACACTGGCGGGTATGCTGGATGTGGAAGGCGTGTCGGGAATTGAGATCAACATATCCTGCCCAAACGTGGAAGAAGGCATCGACTTCTGCCTGAAGCCGGAAGCGACTGAACGGGTTGTGTCTGCCGTGCGTCAACGCACGTCCAAGTGCGTGATATGTAAACTGAGCCCGAACGTCAGCGACATCACAGTCATCGCTCGCGCCGCCGAAGCCGGTGGGGCGGATGCGGTGAGCGTTATCAACACGCTTATTGGTCTGGCCGTCGATGTGGAACGACGAAAACCCGTGCTGGCAAACATTACAGGCGGACTCAGCGGCCCGGCGATACGTCCGGTGGCGGTCCGAATGGCGTGGCTTGTATCAAAGGCCGTTCGCATTCCGGTCATCGGAGTCGGAGGCATCATGAACGCGAATGACGCTCTGGAATTCCTGATTGCCGGGGCGACAGCGGTGCAGGTGGGAACCGGATCGTTTGTGTCGCCGCGGGCCTCGCTGGATGTAATCGACGGCATAGAGGCGTATCTTCAGCGCCACGGTTTTGAGTCAGTTCACGATATCATTGGGTCCCTGGATACGTCGGGGAAACAACCGGAGCCGAAAGCCGCATGAAAACGTTGTTCATCCTGTTGCTGTTGTGCGTCACGGCAGTCTGCGCCTGTGCCGATCCACTGTTGGACGACGACTTCAGTGCCTACGGCCCTGGAAGCACAGGCGCGCCGTCGTGGAGCGCTCTCGCCGGTACTACGTGGCACGCGCGGGACGGCCAATTGCGAGGACCCGTCGTGTCGCGCTGGAACAAACGTCCGCCAATCGGCTATTCCATCAGAATCGAAGCCACTTTTCCCGAAGAGGAAGTGAACGTCGAGTTTGGCCTGTATCTGAATGCAACTTCAGATACCGACCTCGATTCCGCGGATGTGGTGATGGTATCGGTTTCGGCGGACCGGTCTGCTTCGCTTGTTACCGGAGCCGACGGACCGACCACCCTGGGGCGGCGTTCTCCCGTCTCGTTGGGCATGGTGAGTGATAACAGGGCTACTTTGCGCGTTCTGGTTTCCGGTGATGACAACGCCGTTGCCGTGCAGTGGAACGGCAAGACAATCGGCAAGCCTTGGTCACCCGAATACCCCGGCGGACCGGTGTCTGTGATGGCCGGCGCCAGGGTAGGGGTGGACCGCGTGCTGATTGAACCGCTGACCAACGAGGACAAGGCACTTCTGCGAAAGCCGGGATTGTTGACAGGAATCAGGGATGTTGCAGTCGCCCAGGACGGCTCAATCCTCGCGTTGATGGCGGATGCCACGTGCGTGTGGACGCTGAACGCGAAGGGCGATGTCACCGGAGGTTTCGGGCGGCGTCTGGCGGGTCACCTGCCGGATGCGGTGGCCTTGTCGGTAGGTAAGGACGGGATGGTCTATGTTCTGAACCGAAAACCGGCGGAGGTCGTTGTCTATCAAACGAATGGGGGCATCAATAAAAGGTTCGGATTGGGGCAACTCAAAGAGCCCTCCGATGTCGCCGTTCTGTCTGATGGACGTGTGTTGGTGGCTGATCCCGGAGCCAGAGGGCTTTCGATTTTCGATGCCGCGGGAAATTGGGTTCGAACCATAACAAAGATGGAGGACCGGCCGTTCAGCCCCTTGCGCGTGGCGGAAGGGTCGACAGGGGAGATATACGCCGGCAACGACAGCGAACGGGTTGAATTTCGTCTGACGGGACTTGGTCTTCCGGATTTTATCTCGAGAACGCCTGTTGCGTTCCGTGACGCGACAGTGATGCGCGGAAAGACGGTCTTTGCGCAAAGTGATGCGGTTTTGATGCGGGGCGACGACACGCGCAGATTTCGCGCGGACGCTTGCGGGGGGCTTGGCCGCGACGCGAGGCTGATCGTGGTGGGAGAAACACTTTACATCCTGTTACGAGAAAGCGGTCTGCTGGTGGAAGTGCCCGCCAGTCTGTCCGATGTCGTCCCCACGATTACCCGGGACGCAACAGACAGTTCAGCGGTTGTCGTCAAGTGGACCACTCCGGAGCCTTCCGTACGTTCGCGGGTTCAGGTTCTGCGCGGTGGTCAGTGGGAGAACTTCGTGTCGCGCATCGATGTTCCTTCCAGGGAGCACGCCGTGGCGCTGAAGGATATCATACCGGAGAACGGCTTGCGGTTCCGATTTTCGCCGTGCCTGCGTTCGATTCCGGAATCCGAGTGGTCCCGGGAGTATGAGATTGGAGAGGGGGGCGCCCGGTGACCGAAACACCGTTGACATTCGGACCCGCAGACCGAAATACCGGCGGTTCTTCCGGACGTCCATTCCGTTGGGCTGTCTGGAGTTGCCTCCTGCTGGGCATCCTGGGTCTCGTGCTGTTGTTGACGCTCGGATTGTCCCTGTTGAACACCCATCGAGGTCGCGTGATGCTTAAATGGGCGGACAACGTGAACGAATGCCAGATGAAGCGCCTGGTCGAGCTTTCGGGCGCCTTACAGCGTTATCACCAAGACAACGGTGCGCTCCCGAAACGGCTGGATCAGGTATATCCCACGTATATGAAATCACCCGTCAACCTGCGCTGTCCGGCGGAACCCTCGCACGCCGGCGGCACGAGTTTCCACTACCGGCCGTGGGTGGAGTGGGGTAACCGCAAAGCCGTGCTGGTTTATTGCACACATCATCCGATACCGCCGGAGTTGCGTAAGTTCGTGGCCAACGAGTCGAGGGAATTCGTGCCCGTCATCCGGGGCGACGGATCGGTCGACCGCCTGGTGGCGGATACGCGCGTCATGATTCGCGAAGACGCTGAGCGACAGTCGGCAACCAAAACGAAACAGTGACCGAACTTCTTGACAATTCACACCGCCAGTGATACCCTGTAGGCAGGTGCGCAAACGTTTGCGCCTTGCGTATGCTTTGAGGTCCCTTCCGGCACGTCAGGGAGTATACCGTGTCACTGCGAAAGATCGCTCAAGAAGCCGGGGTTTCCATATCCACCGTTTCGCGTGTCATCAATGACACCAGCGACAGCCGCATCAGCGTGGAAACCCGGGAGCGCGTGCTGGAGATCGCCCGCGCGATGCGCTACCGGCCCAATCCCCAGGCAGTCGCGCTTGTCAAACAGCAGGGACCGGATGCCCTCGGTCTGGTTTTTCCCTACCATTCGCACGTCTTCCGCAGTTATTACTTTTCCGAAATCGTATGCGGCGCGATGGATGCGGCCAACCAGTTCGGGCGGGATATCCATCTGCTTATTCACAGGGAAGCGTCGGAGGACGCTTACCGCTCGTTGTTTTCGCGAGTTTCGGTCGCTGGCGTTCTCCTGATGGGCATGCGGGAAGGGGATCCGGCCGTTCGGATCTGCCGCGAAGCCGGTCTGCCGGTTGTCGCGTTAAGCCGCAAACCGTCCGAAGCCGGGGCTCTATCGGTTGATTGCGACAACACGGGCGGCGCAAGAGAGATTGTGTCCCGCCTGATACAACACGGTCACAAACGCATCGGATTTCTGTCCGGCCCCCCCGACCTGCCCGACGCGCGAGACCGCATGCTCGGATATCAAATGGCACTGCAGGAAGCCGGTATCAAGTTTGAGCCGCGTCTTGTCGTGCCGGGTTCCTATATCATCTCGGAAGGTCGCAAAGGAACCCGAACCCTCATGAGCCTTCCCAAGCCGCCAACTGCGATTTTCGGGGCAAACGACCAGTCCGCCATCGGAGCCGTGATGGCTCTCAAGAGGCTGGGAATGCGCGTTCCCAGGGATGTCGCAGTGGTCGGATTCGACGATATACCGATGGCTCAGTATGTGGAGCCGTCTCTCACAACCATGCACCAACCCATGTACCGCATGGGTTCCCGCGCGGTCGAATTACTGGTCAGGCATATCGAGAGTCCTGAAGACCAGTCGGAACCCGACCGCCTGGTTCTGCGTCCCCGCCTTGTTCTGCGGCGTTCGTGCGGAACGAATAAATCCCGCACGGCCGCGGACTGAAATGCACGAGGAGGATTACTTATGCGCCGCCTGAAAGCGTTCACGTTGATTGAACTTTTGGTGGTGATTGCCATAATCGCCATTCTGGCCGCCATCCTATTCCCCGTTTTCGCCAGAGCGCGCGACCGCGCGAAGATGAGCGCCTGCATCTCCAACGAGAAACAGATCGGTATCGCGCTGACAACCTACGCGGACGACTGGCAGGAGTGCTACCCGCCGGAACGCGTTCTCTCGCCCGGTTGGTCGCTGGGAAGTCCGACGTGGAAGGACGCCCTGGATCCCTACATCAAGAGCAAGGACGTATGGATCTGCCCCGGCAACGACCAGGCGTGGTCTCCCGCGCCGTCTCCTTACGGAACCGGCAAGAATGGCGACGAATGCGGCCGGTTCCCGAGGTCGTATGCCTACAACGGGGATATCTTTTACCAGAATCCGACAAACCAGCACAAGGCCGTGCCGATCTCCAAATTCAAGAGTCCGGGCGGAACCATCCTGTTTGTCGAGACGAGGTCGACCTATTCGGACCTTCCGTCCGACGGCGGAAGCACGTGGTGGGCTCAAACGGGCGCCATCCGGTCGACCATTGTCAATCCCAAGCCGACCAAGGGCGCCTTCAACGCTCACTCCAACGGGATGATGAACTTCATCTTTGCAGACACCCACGTCCAGTCGCTGAAGTTGCGGCAGACGTTTATCCCGACGCCGATGTGGCCCGTGGAACCGGGCAAGGAGAGCAATCCACAGGGTACGAAATACGCCGACCTTGCCAAGGACACCAATATGCTACCGGAGTACCGCTGATGACTGACAACTGGACCCGAATGCTGGCTACCGTCGCATTACTGTCCGGAATATTCAACGCACAAAGCGCTATCACCCTCGCCGCCCAGATGGACTGGGGCGCCGTGAAGGGCTTCTACGTTGCCTTGGAGAATCCCGCCGGGCGCCCGCCGGTGCTGGCCGAGACGAAACTGGTGCTCGGTGTGGCGGATGGGGCCAACTGGCGGTGGGTGAACGTAACGCCGAAATGGAAGTGGGATACAGTTTACACAATCCGGATGGAGATTCGCCCAGACGAGGCAGAGTTGTTTCTGGATGGTGTCTCTCAGGGGGTGGCGAAGGGATCGTTCATTCCGTTTGACGGCGACCTGGTCGGCGCACAGGGTACGGGCTTCACCGGAGGCCCGGGCGATTATGCCGCGACCCAGACGAAGTTGACATTCAAGGACTTCAGGGGTACGAGCCAGACGGCGGATATCAGCGCTCCGAATGACAGCAATGTCTATCGTCCGCAGGCTCCCGTGGCAATCAAACGCAAAGGCGCGGCGCCTATCATCGAGATAGAGGCGGGTGTGAGGTTCTCCAAATCGCCGTCGCTGTATGAAGCCTCGCCTTTCGTCGACCGCTACGGCCAGTACAGGCACTCGGACTGGCCGGGAAAAGTGAAAACCGAAGCGGATATCATCGCCGGCGGACGGGAGGAAGCACGCGTTCACGCCACGTGGCCGGCTCCAAAAGGTTACGACAAATACGGCGGTCGGACCGACACGGGCTGGAAGGAAAAAGGGACGGGGTTCTTTCGCGTGGCCCAGAAAAACGGCTACTGGTTCCTGATCACACCGGAAGGTAATCCTTGCTTCTACACCGGCCTTTGCACGGTAGAGCCCGGCGTTGGTGAACGAACCCCGGTGAACGAGCGCCTCTACCTGTTCGATGAACTTCCACCCCGCACGGGTCCGTCCGCCGGCGCCTGGGCCAGGAACCTGTGGGGCGACTTTTCCGGCATCGAGTACGTATCGTATTACACGTGGAACGTGGCCCGGAAGTACGGCGAGTCCTGGCCCGAAAAAAGCGCCGCTTCGGTACGTGAGCGGTTGTCCAAATGGGGATTCACAGGTCTTGCCAAGTGGGTAAGCGGTGTACCGAATGTGCCGTATCTGCCGTATCTCGCCCACTGGGACGTGCCGAATCTGGCAGACCACCCCGATGTGTTCGATCCCGCTGTTCGGAAGGTATTCGCCGATTCCCTGAAACAGCAGATGGGCGACGGAATCAAGGATCCGTGGATCGTGGGGTGGAGCGTAGGAAACGAGTATCCGCAAATCATCAAAACGGCGGAGATCCGTTCCATCCTGACGATGCCGGGAAAGGTCCCGGCGAAACGGGCGTTGATCGATCACGTCGTTCACACAACGTACAACGGCAGTACCGAAGACGCAGGAAAGGCGTGGGGACTGGGACCGACGGGTGAAGATGCCTTGTACGAAGGTCACCCGGACGCGCCCGCGGCTGATATAGAGAAGATGCGCCGGTATTACCAGGAAAACTACTACGCATTCATGCGAGACACGGTTCAGCAGAACGATCCCAACCACCTTTATCTCGGGTGCTGGCCGGTTCCGGGTTGGTGGGAGAACGACGAGGATTGGCGTATCACGGCCGCGTACTGCGATGTGATGGGATTCGACCGTTACGCGGCAACCTTCACAGAGCCTTACCTGGACAAACTTATCAAGGAAGGCAACAAGCCTATTCTGTGCGGCGAGTTTGCTTTCCCGCCCTACTACGACGGAATGCGCGGTTTCGGGCGATACTCGACCATCTATTCGAAAGATGACGCCGACGCCGCCAGGTACTACCGAACGTGGATGAAAGACGCCGCGGCCAACCCGTACTGTGTCGGTGTATGTTACTTCCAGTATCGCGACCAGGCCATCACGGGACGAGGACCCGGGCGTGGGGAAGTACTGGTCATCGACGAGAACTTCGCGTTCGGCTTGGTGGACGTCGCAGACAGGCCCAAATGGGACCTCGTTACCGCCGTTCGCGAGTCGAATCTCGCGGCGAGGGTTGACCGGTTCGGCCACGCAGGAATCGAATTGAAGAGCAAGTAACAGTGATCGGGCGGTCAACCGGCCGTCCGATGGTTCGCCTCATCGGGCCGGTTCAGGCCCAAACAGGAGATATCAGATGATGATCGACAGGCAGATTAGGAAACGGCTCTTGCGCCTGATCCCGTTGCTGGCAGTGCTTGCGGTTTCGGGATTTCGGGCGAACGCTCAGACGATCACGATTGACCCCTCAACAGCCACTACCGTGTCTTCCCAGGGCGGCTACCTGCACGGCTCGGGATACGATGTGTCCACACCGATTCCGCGCGTGCTGACCGACTATAATTCGTCGACAGGCTACGCCATCTATTTCTTCTGTCCGGCATCCTGGGTTGAGATACCTTTCACGGTGGCGACAACGGGTATCTACTCGGCGTCGATTGAATATGCCGCGATCAACGACAACGTGGCGATTCAGATTGATGTCCGGCGCGCGGGAACCGAAAACCACTGGGTGTCTCCGGACCTCGCGCTGACGAACACCAATGATTTGGCTCTTTCATCGCCACCGGCAACAGTGACGACCTCCGGGATACGGCTGACCGCCACCGGGAACTACATACTCCGCGTTCGTAACGTATCGTGGCTTCGCAGTACAGCCACCACGCGACCGCAGAGTTTCCAGTACGACGCAGTCGGTTTCAATCCACGGCCGTTCACCCTGGGAGCGGTAAAACTGACACGCACCGGCGCCGCGACAACCGGCGCGACCATCTCCGGAAAAGTGACGTCCACAGGTATCGGCAACGTCGGCAAGGCGTGGGTGATGGCCGCGCCAAGCGGGACAGGCCCCGCGGAACCGGGTCCCTTCTGGCAACAGGGCTTCTGGACCCAGACCAATGCGGACGGCTCGTACAGCCTCAGCGTCGGGGCGGGAACCTACAAAATCCACGCCGGCAGGCCGGATACCTATGTCCTTCCGGGATACACCTCCAACGACATCACCATTTCAGCCGGCGGAATGTCGATCACAAACATCACACTCCCCTCCCGGTGGGGTACTCTGACCGACGGCAGGCTGACTCTGCTGGTCCAGAGCGAGTATTTCTTCAGCAAGAACCCGGATTCGATGCCGGCGTTGGACGACGTAAACCAGTATAACGAGTCTACCGTGCTGATAACAGGCGACTGGTATTCAGACGGCCCTCCGGGAACCAATCCCGGTGGAACCGAAGGAAACGGGTTCAAGGTCGGCTACATGAGCGCCGGTGACTATATGGACTATTACGTCGATGTTCCCACCGGTAAGGGCGGCCAGTATATGGTCACGCTGACCTACTACAACGGCAATGACACGGCGGCTCTCTACCGCTTCACCGCCAATCCGGGCACCGTGGACGAGAACAGCACGGAAGGCTCTCTGCCTTCGACTCCCGGGAACTATGTAGCTCCACAAATCAAGGTGTTCAACGCGCCTCCGCTGACGCTGAAGGCCGGTCTGAACATCATCCGACAGCACGACGTGGAGTACGCGGCGGACACAGATTCGTTCCGTTTGACCCAGATTGTGGAGGAGGTACCCGGCGCCATCAATCCGGACAACGCGACCTTCGTCTGGGCCACCGGAGAAGCGAGCGCGGGCTTTGTCACAACTCCCACCAAACCCGGCGACGGCACCATCACGAACTTCACCAAGGGCTCCTATGTGGAGATACCGTTCTCGGTTGATGCTCCCGGCCTGTACAAACTGACAACGCCCGTGGCCACCAACATCGATGACGGCATGTTGCAGTTCGACATTCGGCCGGAGGGAACGGAGGCTCACTACTCGACACCCGATATGCCTGTTCCCAACACGGGTGGCATGGGCAATTTCAACCACTCTATCGTCGTTGATGAACTGCCGTTGCTGACTGCCGGCAACTACATCCTCAGGGTCCGAAACACTACGCGCCTTCACAACCACACGGCGGCGAACCGCGAACCGCAATACATGAGCGACTTCAGCGTAAATCCGCCGGTGTTCCGGAGCACTGCGGTCAACTTCGGCACCATGGTCATCACCAAGACCTATAATCTGCCTCCCACTGCTGTCATCAGCGGCAAGGTGCTGGCTTCCGACATCGGAAACTTCGGCGTTCAAGGCGCTTGGGTGATGGCGGTGCCGACGACCACGACATCGGTGGAAGAGCCCGGCCCGTTCCATCAGAAGGGCTTCTGGACGACCACCGCCGCGGACGGATCCTACAGCCTGCCCGTACTGGCCGGTTCGTATGTCGTTCAAGCAGGCAGGCCGGATATGTACGCGTTTGCCGGATCGAACAAGGCGTCGTCCAGCCCTGCCTCCGGCGCGACTTCCACGGTGGATCTTAGCCTGCCTTCACGTTACTACAAGACGACGGCGGGCAAGTACGAAGTACAGGTGGAAGCGGAGTACTTTTTCGCCAAGCCGACTGATGTATTCGGCACCGGCGGCTACGCGCCTAGTGTGATCGCATTGCAGGGCGTTCCTGCGGCGCAGAACGGCATCCGGCCGGGCTACACCGATCCGGGCGACTTCATCGATATTCACGTCGACGTTCCGGTTGGAGCCGCCGGGCTTTACTGGTTATCGCACAAGTACTTCAACGGTTACTGGGACAACGCCACGTATCCGGACGGAGACATACAGTTCACCGCCAATCCGGGGACGGCGAACGAGAACTACATCTACGCGTTGCACCCGAACACGACGCCGAAGAATGAAGACGGTTCGTGGGCGGGCGGCCCCGCTGTTGGTTACGACACTCCCGGTGTTCTGTTGTTCCCCGATCCGCTGGATTTGCTGGAGGGACACAACGTCATCAAGATCGAACTGACGGGCGGTTCGACGACGTTTGATGCTTTCGTTCTGTCCGAGGTGAACGAACCCGTGGCGCAACCCGGTGCGGGGGAGGCGCTGAGGATCGCGGCAGGACTGAAGGCGGGTCCGCCCGCCGGATCGGCGTTCGCCGCGCTGGATGTGGTCGTGGACAATAAAATCACGATTGCCGATGCCGTTTCACTCGCCAAACAGGGCAAACTGTAAGAGACAACACATGTGCGACGGACGGAGCTGAGAACGGCTCCGTCCGTCAACCGTGCCTTTGACGAGAAAGGAAAATCAACACCGACATGGGATCAGCAAGGTTCCCGGAAGGCTTCCTTTGGGGCGCCGCCACGGCTTCGTACCAGATTGAGGGAGCGCATCAGGAAGACGGCAAGGGAGAGAGTGTCTGGGACAGATTCTCACACACGCCTGGAAAGATCGCGAACAACGACACCGGCGACGTGGCGTGCGATCATTACCACCGGTTCCGCGAAGACGTGGCTTTGATGAAGGAACTGGGCCTCAAGGCGTACCGGTTCTCAATCTCCTGGCCGCGCATCCAGCCTGCCGGGATCGGCGCCGCCAATACGAAGGGTGTCGAGTTCTACAGCAATCTGGTGGATTCCTTGTTGGAAGCCGGCATCGAACCTATGCCCACCCTGTTTCACTGGGACCTTCCGCAAGCGCTGGAAGACAACGGCGGTTGGGCCAATCCGGCAACGGCGGACGCCTTCGCCGATTACGCCGAAATCATGTTCAAGGCTCTCGGCGGTCGCGTGAAGAAGTGGATGACACTGAACGAACCCGGTGTGTTCGTGCACATGGGGCACGGGTCCGGCGAACACGCTCCCGGCCACAGGGATTTTGATATTTGCCTGAAGGCCGGTTACACGGCGATCCGCGCGCACGGCCTGGCTGCCCGAAGGTTCCGGCAGGTGATTCCCGACGGCAAGATTGGCATTGCCTACAGCTTCAGCGCCCAGCACCCGATCGACGACTCGCCGGAAGCCGCGCTGGACGTAAAAAAGGGCAACGCTTTTTACCACAGGTGGTTCATCGATCCCGTGATGCGTCAGGAATATCCCGATCTGATGCTCGCCGAAGTCGGTTCGCGGATGCCGCCGCTGACCGCCGATGACAAGTCCGCCCTTACGGATTCCCTGGACTACATGGGCGTGAACTACTACTTTCGGTCCATCTGTCCGTACCAACCTGGACGCGGATTGCTGAACAAGGACGGCCGGGTGGAAGGTTCCGAATACACCGACATGGGCTGGGAAGTCTATCCGAGAGGACTCTACGAACTGCTGACCTGGTTGCACAGCGATTACGGCGCCCCGGAGATGTACATCACCGAAAATGGGGCGGCTTATCCGGACAAACCCGATGCCGACGGCTACGTGGACGACCAGGACCGACTGGCGTATCTGAAGGCGCATTTTCTGTCGGCCCGCGATGCCATCAGCGAAGGCGTTCGGTTGAAGGGGTATCTAGTCTGGTCCCTGCTTGACAACTTCGAATGGGCCTACGGCTACGCCAAGCGGTTCGGTATCGTTCGTGTGGATTACAACACGCAGAAGCGTATCCCGAAGGCCTCCGCCCGTTGGTATTCCCGCGTGATTCGGGAGAATGCGGTCGATGCCGGATAACGTTCGACGTTTGCTTTCGGCATGGATTATCCCGCTGATGATATGGTTCGTTTGCGGGACCGCCACCGCCGCGTCGTACCGCCACCTTCTGTTCGCGAAGTACGACTGGTCCGCCAACAAGGGATTCTACCTTACTCTCGAGAACGACGGACCCGCGGCGGGCGCCCTTGATCCGTCTACTCTCTATCTAATCCTAGGCGTTGCGGACGGCTCCCATTGGCGCTACATTAAAACGAAACCGGCGTGGACCATGGAGCGTGCGTACAACGTGAAGGCGGTCATCAAACCGGGCTACGCCGAACTGTACCTGGACAACACGCTGATACAACGCTCCTACGGAGGCTATACATCGAGTCCGGGTCCTCTTGTCGCCGGCTGGAGTGATCTCTGGTCGTTTGATCCTTCCACCTATTACGTGCGGCAGAGCCTGGCCGAGGCCGTCGCGCCGGACGCTTCCGTTCTGTTCGACCTCAGCGTTGAATCAACCCGGAATGAGCAACTGTTTATGTTCAACCGGCAGAGCCGCAAACGGGTATCCTGGCTGGTACCGGATGCGCAGACGCAGACTCTATCGGCCACGTTCAGCCTGCACCAATTCTCAAATCCGAGGCTGTCCGATCCGTTTGTCGACACTTACGGCCAGTGCCGCTACGCTTCCTGGCCCGCCAAGGTGGCGGTTGATGCGGATTTGATCACAGACAAAACGGCTGAAGAGACTCAACTCGCCGAGTGGGGTCTTCGGGCCAACGTCGACAATTACGGCGGTTACACCGACCTGGGGTGGAAGGAGACGGGCACTCTCTATTTCCGGGTTGTCAAGCGAGACGGTTACTGGTGGATGATCTCACCGAGCGGCAATCCGATGTTTTACACGGGAGTCTGCGATGCGCCGGCCGCCACGTGGGAGAAGACGCCGGTCAGTGATCGCTTCTCGATCTTCGAAAGCCTTCCGTCGCAAACCGGAACCACCGCCTCCGCGTGGGGGACGGACGTATGGGGCGACGGTACCGGTACCCGGTACGTGGCCCCCCAGGCGGCCAATCTGGTCCGGAAGTACGGTACCGCGTGGGAATCGCAGGCTACGAACTCGGCAACCTTGCGTGTTAAAACGCTCGGTTTCAGCGGTATGGCGAAATGGTGCGGTTTCTATCCCGGCATGCCGACATTGCAGGTGCTCGGACGATCGGGTGTGCCGGTGGTTTCACGCCACCCGGATGTGTTTGACCTGACCGTTCGCAACACATTCCGGCAGGTTCTCTATAACCAGATCAATCCGCACAAGACGGATCCGATGATTGTCGGCTGGTCGCTTGGCAGTGAGATTGACGAGATCTTCACCGGCACTGAAATCCGCGAAGTCCTCGCGAAGAACAGTTCCGTTGCCGCGAAGAAGGCGCTGAGCGACTATGCGCTCTCGGCGCTTTATGACGGAAACTTGAGTGCGCTGGCAACGGCCTGGAGAATAGCGGCCTCGAACATCCAGGACGTCTATAACTCCTCTCCGAATCCCTCCGACGCCGATGTGGAAGCATTGCGGCAGTACTACGCCGACGCCTACTACCGATACGTCTACGAGACCATCAAGAGCATCGATCCGAACCACCTGTACATCGCGGCGTACATCGTGCCCGGATGGTGGGAGAACGAGAACGACTGGCGGCTGATCGGCAAATGGTGCGACGTGATCGGCTACGACTTCTACAACCACGATTTCGAGGACAACCGGCTGGCCAGGCTGATCCGCGAAACCGACAAGCCGGTTCTATGCGGTGAGTTCTCATTCCCGGCCCTTTATCGGGGCACAAGGGGATTTGGCGCGTATCAATCGTGGGCCAACGACGACGCGGAGTCCGGCGATCTTTACACGGCATACTGCGAGGCCGGGGCCGCAAATCCGTATTGTGTCGGAGTCTGCTGGTTTCAGTACCGCGACCAGCCGATAACGGGCAGGGGACCCGGGCGCGGAACGGAACTCGTGTACGGCGAGAACTACGCTTTCGGTATCGTCGATATCACCGACCGCATCAAGTGGGACCTTGCCACGCGCATGAGGCAGACGAACCTCGGCATCACGGCGTACCGGCAGGCCCGAAGCGACTCCAGGATACCATTGAGCAGGGCAGTCGGCGCACTCAGATACGCGGGCGGCCTGTGGATAACAACGGATTCGGCCTTCCGGAACCTGGACGTTTACAACACCGGATCATCGGTGAACAGGATTGACATGGTGGACGCAATCGCCCTCGCAAAACGGGGGTTGTGAGCGCAAGTTACGAATCAAAGACATGGAGCCTTGAAAATGCCCGTCCGCACAGTGTTACGCATTCTGCTGATGGTTCTGGCGGTTTTCCCCGGTTTCGCCTCGTCCAAAGATGAGCCCACCGTCCTGCGCTTCCGTTACTGGGGCGATATCAAGGAAGTTGGAATCATCAACAGTGTCGTCAAGGACTTCGAGCGCGCGCACCCGGGAGTCAAGGTACGCGCGGAACGGGCGCCTTCCGGCGACTCCTACACGCAGAAGGTCCTCGTAGAATTCGCGGGAGGCACCGCGCCGGACGTTCTGTTCGTGGAAGTCAACATCTTCGTGACCCTCGCCGAAAAAGGGGTGCTGATGCCCCTCAACGACTTGATGAGGGACACGAACTTCCCGATCGAGGAGTATTACCCCAAACTTGTCGACCGCTTCACGGTGCGCGGTCAGGTCTACACCATCCCCCGCGACATCGCTCCGGTTTGCTGTATCTACTACAACAAGAAACTGTTCGACGAGGCCGGTGTGCCGTATCCCACCGACGACTGGTCGTGGTCGCCGGATCCCGACCGCGTGGCGAAACAGGGCATCGATCCAAACAAGGACTTCCTCACGGTCGCGAAGAAACTCACGCGCGTCATTCCCGGTAGTCGGAACAAGCAGTACGGAATCGACCTGGGCTGGGAACCGCTGGTGTACACCAACGGCGGGCGCCTGGTCGATGACGTAAAGAATCCGACCAGGCTCCGGATGAGCGACCCGAAGGTTACCGAAGCCATTCAGTTTCGTGCCGACCTCATGAACAAGTATAAGGTCATGCCGTCGCCCACCGATCTGCAGAGCTTGGGTGTGGGCACACCGGATCTGTTCATGTCCGGGAAGTTGGCGATGTACTTCAGCGGAATCTGGAACACGCCTCAGTTCCGGGATATCAAGGCGTTCGATTGGGATGTAGCCGTATTTCCACGCGGTCCGAACGGTGTGCACGAGTTCCCAACGGGTGGCTCGGGTTACAGCATCGCGCGAACCACGAAGCACCCCGACCTCGCATGGGAACTGGTGCGGTACCTGTCCGGCAAGGAAGGCATGAGCCGTCTGGCGGCGACCGGACTCGCACAGCCCGCCATCAGGAAATTGGCGGAGTCGCCGGTCTGGATCGACGGCAAGAATCCGCGCAACAAGCAGATTACCCTCACCTCCGCGGACCGCATTGTGTTCCTCCCGTTCACCCCGGCCTGGAACGAGATGATGTCCAAGATCAATCCCGAACTGGACCTTGTCTGGCTGGGCAAACAGACGGCGCAACAGGCACTGGACAAGAGCGAGCCTCTCGCGCAGAAAGTGCTGGACGAATACCGCCGCGAGAAAGCGTTCCAAGCGTTCCCGTGGAAATACGGAGTGCTGGCCTTTTTTGCGCTTCTCGCGCTCATTGTCGCGGCGGTCTGGTGGTTCTCACGGCACGAATGGACCGAGATGAAGTCCCGACTGCGCCGCGCCGACGCCAGAGCGGGGTATCTGTTTATCCTGCCGTGGATACTGGGATTCCTGATATTCACCATAGGTCCGGTGATTGCCTCGTTCCTGCTCGCTTTCTGCCAGTGGGACCTCATCAAGCCGGCCCAATGGGTGGGATTGTACAACTTCGCGCAGATATTGGGGCAGGATGAATTGTTCCGCAAGTCGCTTTGGAACACGCTGGTCTTCACCGTGTTCAGCGTTCCGTTGGGGATGGTCGGAAGCCTTGCCGTCGCCATGCTGTTGAACACGAAGGCGAAGGGTCTGGCATTGTTCCGGACTATGTATTATCTGCCGGCTGTTACGTCGGCAGTGGCCGCGTCCGTGCTGTGGATATGGATATTCAACCCGGAGTTCGGCTTGCTGAATACCTTCATCGACGGTCTGCATCTGACGCCGGTGGCCAACTGGCTGGGCCTGCTCGATCCGGAGAAGCAACGGGTGTTGTGGCTGGGTGATGAGCGTCTCGCCAAGCCGTCGCTGATCCTGATGGGACTGTGGGGAGTCGGCGGCGGTATGATCATCTTCCTGGCAGGCTTGCAGAGTATTCCGAACGCGTTGTACGAAGCCGCACACCTGGATGGGGCCGGGCCGTTTCACCGGTTCCGACACGTTACGATCCCGATGCTGACGCCGACCATCTTCTTCAGCCTCATCATGGGCGTCATCGGCAGTTTCCAGGTGTTCACACAGGCGTTCGTGATGACGTCCGGCGGCCCGCACAACGCCACGCTGTTCTATGTGCTCTACCTGTATCAGAACGCATTTCAATTCCTGAGGATGGGATACGCCAGCGCGCTCGCCTGGCTGTTGTTTGCCGTGATCCTGGTGGTGACAATGATCCAGTTCAAGTTCAGCCACTGGGTTTACTACGAAGGAGCGGAACAGAAATGACGGACGCAGTGGAAGTTCGCACTGGGCGCAGGGCTCCGGTCAGCCGTTATGTCGGAGGAGCGATTCTGTACCTGGTGCTGATACTGGGAGCGCTGGTATTCATGATGCCGTTTCTGTGGATGCTTTCGACGTCGCTGAAGACGCCGGACCTGGTGACGCAGTATCCCCCCGTTTGGATACCGCCGAAGTTCATGTGGTCCAACTACGTGCAGACGTGGAAAACAGTGCCGTTCGGTTTGTTCACGAAGAACACATTGCAGGTTGCGTTGCTGGCCACGATTGGAACGACACTCTCCGCATGTGTCGTGGCGTTCGGCTTTGCCAGGATTCGCTTCCCAGGCAGAAATGCGCTGTTTGTGCTGATGCTCTCGACGATGATGTTGCCCGGCATCGTCACGCTGATTCCGGGATACATTCTGTTCCGCGAACTGGGCTGGATCGACACATTGAAACCGCTGTGGGTGCCGGCGTTTTTCGGCGGAGGCGCGTTCAACGTGTTTCTTCTGCGCCAGTTCTTCATGACCATCCCGCTGGAACTGGACGAAGCGTCGCGCATTGACGGAGCCTCCTGGTGGCAGGTGTTCTGGCAGGTGGTGCTTCCGCTGGCCGGACCGGCGACGACCACGGTGGCCCTGTTCTCGTTCATCGGCGCGTGGAAGGACTTCATGGGTCCGCTGATCTTCATCAACAGCCTGGAAAAGCAGACGCTGGAGTTGGGACTGCAGACCTTCCAAACCTTGTACGGCACACACTGGGAACTGATGATGGCCGGAGCCGTGATCGTTGTTCTACCGCTTCTGGTCATCTTTTTCATCGGCCAGCGGTTCTTCATTCAAGGCATCGTCATGACGGGCTTGAAGGGATGAAACCGGTCTCTGACGCGACCTGCATCGCCGTGGTGGTGGTTCTGCTGATCGCGCTTTCCACGGTCGTTCCGGCCGGCGCAAAAGAAGCCGACTGCTTTCGCATCGATGTTCTGGACTCGGACACCGGTCGCGGCGTGCCCCTCGTGGAATTGACCACCACCGACGCGGTTCGTTACTACACCGACAGCAACGGCATCGTCGCAATCAACGATCCCGAGTTGATGGGGCAAACCGTCTTCTTCCACGTCAGAAGCCACGGATACGAGTACCCGGCCGATGATTTCGGCTACCGCGGCAGTTCGTTTGAGATCAAGGCGGGCGGTCGGGGTGAGATACGCATCAAGCGCCATAACATCGCGGAGCGCATGTACCGAATCACGGGTAGCGGCATCTATCGCGACAGCATCCTGGTCGGCGAGCCGGTTCCGATAAGACAGCCGCTTTTGAACGGCAAGGTCGTGGGACAGGACAGCGTACACGCCGTGCCGTACAAGGGCAGAATCTTCTGGTTGTGGGGAGACACAAGCCGCGCCGCGTATCCGTTGGGAAACTTCAACACCTCTTGCGCCACCTCTCTGCCGCCTGAACGCGGAGGGTTGGATCCTTCCAGGGGTATCGATCTGACTTACTGGGTCGATGATGGCGGCTTCAGCAGGAAGATGATGCCGATGGAAGGCACGATGCCCGTATGGCTCAGCGCTCTCGTTTCGGTGAAGGACGCGGCCGGGCAGGAGCGGCTGTTCGCCAAATACGCCCGGGTCCATCAGGACATGAGCGTCAACGAATACGGCATGGCCCGCTGGAACGACGACAAGGCCGTATTTGAGAAAGCGGCCGCGTCAACCGCGCCGTTGTTCCCGGACGGTCATCCCTTCCACTGCAAGGTCATCGGGCGGGAGTATGTGTATTTTCAGGCAACAGGTTCTTCGGAACCGGTTCCGAATGTTCGCGCCCGGGCGCTTGCCGAACACATTGCCGATTCGCGCCGTTTCGAAGGCTTCACGTGCCTCGCAACGGGAGCTCGTTACGATGGCAGGAACACGCGACTGGACCGCGACGCCGGCGGAAAACTGATATACGCATGGAAGCCCGGCACACCCCCGCTGAACTTCGACCAGAGGAAGGAACTGGTGTCGCTGGGAGTTATGAATGCGGGGGAGTCGGCGTTTCCGTTACGGGACATCGAGACGGGAGCGGAGATCAAGGCTCACGGCGGTTCGGTGTTCTGGAACCCGTTCCGCAAGCGATGGGTGATGATCGCCGGCCAGGCAGGGGGCACATCCTACCTTGGCGAGTTGTGGTTCGCCGAGGCCGACACGCCCGTTGGGCCGTGGGCATACGCCCGCAAGATTGTGACGCACGACCGCTACAGCTTCTACAATCCGACCCAGCACCCATTCTTCGACCAGGAAGGCGGCCGCCTGATTTACTTTGAGGGCACCTACACCAACACTTTCTCGGGCAACTCGGACAAGACGCCGCGCTACGATTACAACCAGGTTATGTACCGCCTCGCTCTCGACGATCCGCGCCTGTCCCTGCCGGTACCGGTCTACGCGGTCTCGGATGGCGAGAAAACGCGGTATGCCGTGCGCGAAACCATCGCGGGTAGGGGAGAATGGAACAGGGTGCAGAGCGTTCCGTTCTTCGCCGTGCCTCCCGACCGCCGCCGCGAGGGACTGGTTCAAGTCTATTCCTCTCCTGAAGGACTCTTCACGTCTCTTGAGAGCCTCCTGAAAACCAAGCCCGCCGGCACCATCAGGCCGCTCTTTTTTGCGTTGCCCCCCGACAAAGCGAAGGACGAACAGCCTTCGGCTGACGTGGTTCCTCTGTATGAATACTTCGATGCAAAAAGCGGAAGACGCTGGTACGGGGTTGGCGACCAAGTACCTGAGACCAGCGCAACGCGCTCGGCGGTACCTCTCTGCCGGGTGTGGCGCAATCCCTCCTCGTTACTGGCTCTCGACCCCGCCGCTCAGCCCCTTCCTTTCTGAACGCCTCCCTGTCCGGTGAGCCATTACCGGTCCTGATCTCTGCCCACGCTTGTAGAACACCTCGATCCCGCACAAATTCAGGGGCATGATGTGCAGGATTATCGCTTATAATTGAACCGCGGAGGTATTCCTGTTGTGCGACCGGCTCGATGCCGCTGTCGCGATCTCCGGTATTCGACACACACCCTTCAAACGGTAGTCTGACACTTGAATCTGCCCCGTTGATATTGAGGATCCCATCATGAACGTCTTCTCACGCAGGCCTGTTCTAAGCCTGTTTGCGCTCATCTTCATCGCCGTATCCGCGTGCGCGCAGGTCACACCAACGCGCCTTCAGTTTTCCGTCCATCCCGGTAACGCCATACCGGGCGGCCTGTTGTATCCGCAACCGACCGTGCGCGCCACGGACAACTTCGGCGTTGTGGCGACGGGATACACCGGCGCGGTAACCCTGACCATCAAGGCAGGGTCCGGCAAGGCGGGCGCGGTTCTGTCCGGCACAACGACTGTCAATGCGGTGGCGGGCGTGGCGGACTTCACCGGCCTCAGCATCAACCTGTGCGGTCTGGATTACGTGCTCACGGCAACATCCGGCTCCCTTGCGTCTGCGGATTCCAACGCGTTCGATGTCACCCCTCCCACGGCGACCACGGGCCGGGTATCGGTATCCTCTTCGGGAGAGCAGGGAAACTCCGAAAGCAAGCGACCTGTCATCAGTGGAGATGGCCGTTTCGTGGCGTTCTCGTCGATCGCGACCAACCTCGTGGCCGGTGACACAAACGCCAGGGAAGACATCTTCGTGCACGACAGACAGACGAATCAGACGAGAAGAGTATCGGTTTCCTCCGCCGGCGAGCAGGCGAACAATCACAACTATGATCCCGTTATCAGCGCCGACGGGCGTTTTGTGGCATTTCAATCGGATGCCTTTAACCTAGTGACAGGAGATGGCAACAACAACGGCGATATCTTCGTCTATGACCTTCAGACTTCAACAATCCAGCGGGCTTCTCTTTCCAGCACGGGGAAGGAAGGCAAAAACGGTTCATCCTTCAGACCTTCCATCAGCGCTGATGGGCGTTACGTGGCATTTCAATCTGATACCTACAACCTGGTCACCAATGACTGGGGCTGGCCGGATGACATCTTCGTGCGCGACACAGTGGCCGGAGTCACCACGCGAGTCAGCAGTGCTCCGGGTGGCGCAGATGGTAACTATGAAAGCGAGTTCCCCGCCATCAGCGGCGACGGTCGGTACGTGGCGTTCCAGTCATACGCCACCAATCTCGTTGCGGGCGATACGAACAATCGCGTTGACATTTTTGTGCACGACCGGGACACGGCAACAACGATCCGCGTATCGGTGGACAGCGCCGGAAATCAATCCAATGCGGATAGTTACCGGCCTGCCATCAGTCACGATGGACGTTATATCGCGTTTGCCTCGGACGCTTCGAACCTGGTTGCCGGAGACACGAACGGTGAGATGGACGTATTCGTGCACGACCGGGTAACGCATGTCACGGAACGCGTATCGGTGAACGCAAGCGGCGTTCAAGCGAATGAAGAAAGTTACTCGGCCTCCATCAGCGCGGATGGGCGTTACGTCGCTTTCACATCCTTTGCGTCAAACCTCGTTGTCAATGACGCTAACAACAAGTACGACGTGTTTGTTAAAGACCGCCAGTCCGGAGCAATAGAGCGGGCTTCGGTCTTGTTGTCGGGACAGGAGGGCGATCACAACAGCGGTGATTACGGTCTCGCCATCAGCGCAAACGGCCGATATGTGACGTTCGCCTCGATTGCCACCAACCTGGTCAGTGACGATACAAACAGTGTGCGCGATATCTTCGTGCGCGACCGGTTCCTGGGGCTGAACACGCTGGCATTTACCACACAGCCGGCCGGCGCAACGGCGGGCTACGCGATGACCACGCAACCGGTGGTATCCGTGCGCGACGCTTGCGGCGACGTGGACACGACATTCAACGGGGTTGTGGGACTGACCATCAAGCAAGGAACAGGCGCTTCGGGAGCCGCCCTTGTGGGAACCGTTTACTTGCCTCTGGTAAACGGCTATGCTGTCTTTACCAATATCGGTGTCGACACCAACGGAACCGATTATGTGCTGACGGCAACCTGCGGAGCCCTGCCCCCGGTGGACAGCGCCCCGTTCTCCGTCGGATCAGTGAATCTCGTATTCACGACCCAACCCGGCGGAGCGAATGTCAACACGGCGTTCCGGCAACAGCCTGTGCTTCAAGCCCGGGACGCCAACAACAATTTCATATCCGGCTTCAAGAGCGATGTCACTCTGGCCATCAAGCCCGGAACGGGTACTGCCGGAGCCTCGATGAACGGCGAACTTACAAGGAGAGCGGTTAACGGCGTAACGACGTTTACCGATCTTATGATCGACTTCCCCGGAATTGGTTACGTTCTGGAGGCCTTCGTCAACGAAGAGAAGACCGGTGAATCAGCGCCCTTCGACGTGATCGGCGTCTCCGATCTGGAGGTCACCAACACGGTTGATTTGACCAATCCCATTCCCGGACAGACGGTAATCTACACGATAGGCGTCGTCAATAATGGTCCGGACCCCGTGTTTTCTGTGACGGTTACCGATGCCGTTGACTCGGCGATGACGGTGGAATCTGTAACATCGGGTTCCGGCACGGCTGTCGTGGACGGCAATACCGTTACGGTGTCTTATGCCGGTCTGGAAGAGGGTGCCGCCGATACGATAATCGTCTGCGCAAAGGTCGCCTTTGGAGCCTCCGAGGGACCGATATCCAATACAGCGAGCGTTGGCCCCACGGCTTCGGATCCCCGAACTTCCAACAACACGGCCACCGCTGATGGAACCATTGTGACCGCGAAAACCCTGGGTACGGATATCCCGGCGCGGTTCGGAGCGGGGGCCTTGCTGGCCACACAGACGTGTCCCACGGGCTTTGGCGACAACCTGAGCGAGCTGAACCAGTTGTTCGGCAAGTCGGACGGTAACAACCTGTTGCTGGGCCTCACAGGCAACATAGAGAATAACTCCGGCAACGGTGTCGTGATACTGCTCGATACGAAACCGGGCGGCAACAATCCGTTCGGTTATTCCGGAGCGGGTGCGGAAAACATCGCCAGCGGTCGCATCTACGGTCTCAACGGAGACACCCTTGATACCGGTTTCCAGCCGGACTATGCCCTGGATATGAACGTCAGCGAGGGTGTTATCCACGCCGACCTGTATGATCTCCAGGCGAACACGAAGGCTTACCTGGGATACGCCCCCGTGCCCGGTACGCTGGGATTCACCGGTGGTGGCGAACTGGCTTTCAACAACTCCAACTCACTTGGCGTCACGGAGTCCACCGCGACATCGGCCGCCACGGCAACAACCGGCTGGGAAATCAGCCTTCCGCTGAACCGTATCGGTTCTCCAACCGGGTCCGTCAAGGTGATGGCGCTGATTCAGGCGAATAGCGATTATCACAGCAATCAGTATCTTCCGGGACTTCCGGCAACGTACCTCAACATGGAAGGCGGAGACAAGAACTTCGTTACGATACCGGGCAAGCAGTATGTCACGATGAATCCGGTGGTGACAGCAAATGACCTGCCGGCCGCCCAGACGATGTGGGCCTTCCGCGACAAGATAAACGGCGACGGTACGACGGAGAGCCATCCACCGGTTGTATCTTCACCGACGATCTACAACGGGCGCGCCTACGTTGTGGAGGACGTGGAACACGCCGATGGGACCCACACGGGCTTGCTGGTAGCCGTGTTGACCGGCACCGGAGCGCTCGATACGGCGTTTGGTACCGGCGGACGCGTGGCGATTGCGGGGCCGGCTACCGGTCGCATCGCCCTGCGTTACGTCGGCGGCGCAGTGCGCCTTTACTTCGCGACCACCAACGGTTATGTCTACTCGATGGACGCCTCCAATGGGGCCAATCTGCACTCCGTTTCCCTCGGCGGAACCACCGGTTCCACACCCGCCGTGTGGTCAAGCGGCTCCACGGCCGAGATACTGGTTCCGCTTAAATCCGGAGAGACGTGGTACCTGAAGCGCGTTACCGACACCGGAACTATGAGTGTTACGGGCTCACTGGCTCTCGCCGGTATCACCGATATCAGCGCTTCGCCCAGTATCATACGCGACGGTTCCTGCGTCCAGATCGGAGGGACGGCGGGTACGGGCGGAATGGTCTACACCCTTATGTCCGATCTGTCGTCTGTGCTGAACGCAGTCGCGACCACGAATCCGGTGAAGGCGTCGACAACCCTGTCTTCGGACTCCTCGCTGTTCTATGTTGGTGATGCGCCAGCTTCCGGCAACGGCCGGTTCTACTGCTTCAACGCGACAAATGGCAATTCCGCACAAACATTCGGAGCAGAGGGAGCGTTGACCGTGGAAGGCGCGGTGGAACACGCGGCGTATGGCGATTACAGCGTCGGTAACATCACGAATGCGCTGTATTTCGTCACGACGACAGGCCAGGTGAACGCGGTGAATCCGGTCACCGGCGCCAGCCTGTCCGGCTATCCGGTGAAGCCGATTGGTAACGAGAAAGCGAACGGCGGTCTCGTACTGCTGAACGGTATACTGTACGTTCCGACAGAAAAGGGGATGTACGCGATTTCGGCGGCCCAGCCAACCTCCGGCGTGCGGTATACCACCTCATCGTCAGCCTCCACGCCGTCTGCCACCGGCCGAACACCGGGCAGTGTCATCGCCGTCACGGGCGAGACCGGACACCTCTACGGACTGAGGGTCCAGTGAGAGGCATCATCAAACCGAAGGGAATCCTCTGATGATGCTATAATGGCGTGTACATCGGAAGGATCTTGAAGGGGTCGCGCCCGTTGGGACGCGGCCCCTCACTTTTGGGTTGGGAGACAGCATTTGGACGCAAGGCACCTTCGGAACATCGCCATCATCGCGCACGTGGACCACGGTAAAACCACACTGGTGGACGCCCTGTTGCGGCAAACCCTCGCCTACAAGGACAGGCGCGACGAGGTTGTGGAACGCCTGATGGATACCAACGACCTCGAACGCGAGAAGGGTATCACGATCTTCTCGAAAAACGCCAGCGTACAGAGAGACGGCTTCACCATCAATATCGTCGACACGCCCGGCCACGCGGATTTCGGCGGCGAGGTGGAGCGCGTCCTGCAAATGGTGGAAGGCGCCCTTCTGCTGGTGGACGCCGCCGAGGGCCCGATGCCGCAAACCAAGTTCGTGCTGAAAAAGGCCCTGGAACTGGGCCACAAGATCATCGTTGTCATCAATAAACTGGACCGTAAGGACGCCCGCTCCGATTACGTTCTGGACAAAACCTTCGACCTTTTCGTGGAACTCGGCGCAACGGACCAGCAACTCGATTTTCCCATCGTCTACGCCAGCAGTGTGCAGGGCAAGGCGGGTCTTGTGGACGATCTGGACGAGATGACCAGCATCGCCCCGTTGATCGAAACCATCATCGAGACCATTCCGCACCCGAAGGTCGACCAGGACGCGCCCTTCCAAATGCTCGTTGTGTCCGTGCAGGACGACGAGTACAAGGGCAAAATGGCCATTGGGCGCATACGGCGGGGTCTGGTGAAACGAGGCCAGACTGTGACGCACATCACCCGGGAGGGTGAGCAGATACGGGCCAGGGTGAACGAGGTTCTGATGTACGTCGGCATGGACCGGGTGAGCGTGGAGGAAGCCGACGCCGGCAACATCGTCGCGCTGACCGGCATTGCGGACGTCCGGATCGGCGACACGCTTGCCTGCGCGGACAGGCCGAAGGCTTTGCCGCCGATTCACGTGGACCTGCCGACGGTTGAGATGACCTTCGGGGTAAACACCTCGCCGTTCGCCGGACGCGAAGGAACCTATGTCACCTCGCGAAAGATCCGGGAGCGCCTCTTCAAGGAACTCGAATCGGACGTAGCGTTGCGGGTCACGGAAACGGACAGCATGGACACGTTCCTGGTGGCGGGCAGAGGCGAACTGCATCTGGCGATTCTGGTTGAAAAGATGCGTCGAGAGGGGTATGAATTCCAGGTCGGCAAGCCGCAAGTCATCTTCCGCGAAGTGGACGGAGTTCGTCAGGAACCGATCGAGCACGTCTTCGTGGAGGTGCCGGAGGAATACGCCGGCGCGGTCATTGAGAAGATTGGCTCACGCCGGGGCGAAATGACGGATATGCAGGTTGAGAACGGAGCGGCGTTCCTGCAGTTCCGCATCCCCACGCGCGGCTTCATCGGATATCGCACGGAGTTTCTGACAGACACGCGGGGAAGCGGCATCCTGAACACCCAGCACGCCGGATACGCCGAATATGCCGGTGACATCGAGGACCACCGCAAGGGTTTCCTCATCGCCTATGAAGACGGCGTGACTTCGGGGTATGGACTCGAAGCGGCTGAGGAGCGCGGTGTTCTGTTCCTCGGGCCTCAGGTCCCCGTGTACGGCGGAATGATTGTCGGGCAGAATCAGCGGCCCGGCGATCTCGAGGTCAACGTGGCCAAGCAGAAACAGAAGACGAACATCCGAAGCAGTACCAGCGACATCGCCGTTCGCCTGACGCCGCCACGCGTGCTTTCGCTGGAAAACGCCATCGAACTGCTGGGTGACGACGACCTTCTTGAGGTTACACCGGAATCGTTCCGCTTGAGGAAACAGATACTGGACCACGTGAAGCGGAAGAGGTCGATGAGAAGCAGTCAGGACTGAGGCGGATCAGTATGTCGCTACAGCGTGAGGCACACTGAGCGGAGCCCTCGGGGCATAGTCGAAGTGCGCCGGCGTCCTTCGACTACGCTCGTAAACTCGCTCCGCTCAGGATGCCTCGAGTTGATTCCGCGAACACCCGATCGCTTAGACTTCCGAGCCGAAGTCGGCCTTGAACGCGTCGGCCAGTTTTTTGTTCCAGCCGTTCAGCGCCTTCATCTTGCCGAAGAAGAAGCGCAGAACCGGCGGTTCCTCGATGAACTCCAGACCGCCGACCAGGTCCCTGTGTTCGTACAACCAGGCAATCCGGTCCACCACGTACTTGATATGGGAGACCGAATAGACGCGGCGCGGAACCGCGAGGCGGGCCAGTTCGACATCCGCTTCCACTTCGTTGCCGTTCTCATCGCGGTCGGTCGAAACGGTGCCGCGTTCCATGCTTCGCACACCGGACACGAGGAAAATCGCCGATGTCAGCGCGCCGGCCGTGTATTGAAGGCTCGGCACGTGCGGAAGGAACTTGCGGGCGTCGATATGCCCGGCCAGTCCTCCCGGAGGTGTGACCACCGGAATGCCGCGGGCGTCCATATCCTCGACGAACAGCTTGATGAGATCGGCGGAGGAGGAAGCGACATTGATATCCACCATTTCGCGCATACCCACCGCCATCGCCTCGACTTCCTTCGACGACATGCCGCCGTAGGTTAGGAATCCCTCGTAAACAGGCAACCACGGCTTGATGGCCGAAAAGAACTTCTCGTTGTTGGTGGCAATGAAACCGCCGCGCACGCAGGTGCTTTTTCGCCCGGAGAGGTAGGTGATGTCTGCCAGGCTCGTCATTTCGAGCACGATATCGGCGATGGACTTGTCCTTGTAGCCTTCTTCCCGCTCGTGGATAAAGTAGGCGTTCTCGGAAATCAGGCTGGCGTCCATAATCACGATGATGCCGTGCTTGCCTGCCAGTTCCTTCACGGCGCGCAGGTTGGCCATCGAGAAAGGCTGGCCGCCAATGAGGTTGGTGGTGCATTCCATGCGGACAAAGGCGATATTTCCGGCGCCGTATTTTTCGATGGCCGCCTGGAACTTGTCGAGATCGAGGTTCCCCTTGAAAGGATTCGTGCTCTTGGTTTCCAGCGCGTCATCGCAGTAAATCTCGAGAACCTTGCCGCCGTGCAGTTCGAAGTGGGCCTTGGTGGTCGTAAAGTGGTAGTTCATCAGAACAACCTTGCCCGGCTCGACGAAAACCTTCGAAAGGAGATGCTCGGCCGCGCGGCCCTGATGAGCAGGGAGGCAGTATTTGTAGCCGAAGATATCGCCAACCGCATCCAGGAGGCGATAATAACTCTCACCACCGGCATAAGCGTCGTCTGCTACCATCATGGCCGCGAGTTGGTTATCGCTCATTGCATTGGTGCCGGAATCGGTCAACATGTCAATGAAGATGTCCCTCGTGCGAAGCAGGAACGTGTTGTAGCCGGCCTCCTCGATGGCCTTCAGGCGGTCGTCGATGGGAGGCAACGAGGTCTTCTGCACGATACGCACTTTGTGCATCTCAATCGGCAAAAGAGAGCCGTCCGTGAGTTTGAGATTCATAGATCCTCCGGGATGAGTTCCGGCGACAGGCGGCACGGTGGTACGGCACGCGAAAAGCAGTCTGCCGGATTCGTTGATGTCAGGTGGAACCAAGTATGGTTCTTTTTCACGATAGCATCAATTTGTGATAAAGGACTTATAACTTGCGGAGCCGTGCCAGGCAAGTTCGTCGAATGAAAGGATGAAGAGATGGACGAACAGCGCAATACCCGCAGGGAGTGGTTGAAGCGCGCCGGATTTGGGTTGGCGGCGGGAGCGGTTTTGCTTCCGGCTTGTGCCATTGCCCAGGAGAAACCCGGCACATCGTTAAGTGCGCGGGATTTCGGCGCGACAGGCGACGGACGCACGGACGACACGCAGGCCGCGCAGAAGGCCATTGACGCGGCGTTGAAGGCCGGCGGAGGGTGCATTCACTTTCCGTCCGGGTGCTACTCCATCCGCAAGAGCCTGGTCATAGGCTCCTCGGATCGTGTGGACATCACCGGAGACGGATTCTCGTCGGTTCTACTGCACGAAGTCGATGAACCGCTATTGCTCTGGCCGGACAAGGCGGCGTGCCGGGAATCCTCGGTGCGGAACCTGAGCCTCGTTTCATCCGGCAAGGACAAGTCGAAAAACACACCGGTCATCGCCTGCCTGGGCGGCGCGGAGCGGTCGCTGTTCCAGAACCTCCTCTTCAAGGCGGAAGGTTGCGAAATGGGCGGGGCGGTTTCCGTTGAGAAAGTAATGGACACCACCACCCTCGACCAGTGCCTTTTGTGGGGCCACATCCGCGGAGTGGGATTGCGGGTAGCCCAGGGTTCCGAGGTGCGCATCATCGGCGGACGCTTCATCGGCGCGATCGATCCGTACAAGGCCATCGGATCCGGGAATGTGGGTGTCCTGTTGACGGGCAACAACGGCGGCGTTCACATCATCGGGACCGACATTATCGGTTGGGAAACCTGCCTGCAAATCGGAGAGCCGGGTGGTCCTTCCAACCGCGAAATATTCATCACGCACGCGACGTTTGATTCGTCGAAGCACGGCGTCCGGCAGATTGACAATGCCTACACCAGCATCGCCGGTTGCTGGTCGGCGTCATCCGACGAAGACCAGATTCTGATGGAAGATACGGCGGAAGGCGCCATCATGTCTGTCGCGGGTGGCACCATCTTCAATGGCGGCGCCTACGGACGCCCGGGCGCACACAACGGCATGGTGGTGAAGGCGGGATCGTTCACCCTGTCGGGTGTCAGCATACGCAACAACAAGGGCACGGGATTGCTGGTTGGCGAGAAGGCCCGCGGGTACACAGTCACGGGGTGCCGGATTCACGACAACGGAACGGGCGCCGTTCTAAACGGAAGCGATTATGCCGTGACGGGTTGTGTGTTCGGAGGAAAGCAACGGCACCTCATCGACCAGGGAACCGGAAACAAATCCGTGACGGCCAACGTCGTGCCTGCTTAGTGGTTTAGGCGCCCCCTCGACCGTTGGAAGAAGGGGCGCCGATCCATCGGGTTGACTACAGGCTGAGAAGGTCTTCCTCGTCCACAGGCAGTTTCGAACCCAGGACCGTGTCCACCACCAGCACGATGCGTCCATTGGGGCTGTCTTCACGTGGAACGGTGAAGAAGCCGATCACCTGATCGGCGTGGCGCGTGATCCCCTGCGTCTGTGCGTCCCTGCCGACCTTCGCCAGCGCGAAGAACGCTTCGTACATTTCGGGGCGCAGGAACACGAGATCCCGCCGAGCGCCGTCGGCCCGTTGGTAGCGAATCGTGGCGATCATCTCCTTCGGCGAGAAGAACCAGTTCAGTTGATTGTCGAGTTGAACGGACTTCGGATCGGGCGTCGCCGGAGTTTCGCTGGTTGAGAACAGCATCGTGTCGTCCACGCTCAGCGCCTGGTAACCGGTGATGGCCTGAAGGTCGGATTGCGTGAGGTGCGGCAAGTCCTGGGTGTAGTCGTCTTTCACTGTCTCCCAGGTAAAGGTTTTCGCGATTCCGTTGACCACGCGAGCCGGGGGTTCTGCCGGCACCCAGCCTCTGGGAGGGGCGGCGGACCAGGTAAACCCGCCCACCGGGCCGTTGTTGAAATCGGAGAGGCGGATTGAGAAGCCGAACTGGTCGGGACGTCCGTACCAGAACGGCACGCCCAGGTTTTTAGGCACCACGCGCTCGAGGTTGGTGACCTGGATGCGGAATTCGTTCCATCCCTTGCGCAGGAATATCTGGGTCGCAATCTGATCCTTTTCACGGGCTTCCTCGAAGCCTGTGCAAGACCAGTACACGCCTGTGACCTTCTCCTCGCCGTTCACCCAGATACGGGCGTTGTCGTCGGCGCCGAACCAGCACCTGATCTTTTGATCCCTTGGGGAGTACACGTAGGTCCACGCGAAGGTGTAACCACTTTTGGGGAACCTGTCACCGAATGTTTTCTGCAAGTCGACGTAGCCGTCATCGGCGGTCACGACGCGGCGACCTTCGGTCATCGGCCAATTGGCTTTTACGGTTTCCTTCTGAAGGCGCGAGAAGTCCGCGTCGGTCATCGGGGACGGTGCGTCCTTGAACGGAATCGGGTCGGATATGTTCCATTCATCGATCCAGGATGTCGTCGGCGCGTCCGAGCCTCGAACGGCGCGGTACATTCCGGGTGTCATGTAATAGCGGTTGCAGGAGTGGTGGCCCATGCCCATGGTTGAGATCGGCTGGAATCCGCACCAGTCGCTTGAATGGGTGGAGGGAACGCCGACACCAACGCAGGAGTTGATCATCAGCCAGTCGAGCGTGTGGTTCCATTCGTGCAGATGGACGTCCCACTCGCGGATGCCAATGTTGATGTAGGCGCTTCGATCCGGTCCGACGTCAGCGCCGCAAGCGTCGGAAGCGCCCCAACCGGTGTATTTCAGGAAGGCATCCACCGTGCCGGGTTCAAACAGCCCGGCGAACGGGCGAGGATCCCACGAATCTCGGCTGTCGAACTCCTTTTCGTACTCCACGAACCGGTTTTCCAGCCTCAGCGCGCCGCGTGAGGCGGACGCCATCACCGCGGCGTTCCACATCCACTTTTGTTTCACGTCGGCGATCTGCTCGTCGGTCATCTTGAGCACGGTTTCCTTGCCGTTCTCGCTGATGCGCAGGTTGCGGAACAAGCCGATATGGTTGCGGTAAGTATTGCTGTTCGCGGTCGGATACAGGTCGGCGGCCTTCTGGTAGAACGGGTAGACCTTGGCAAAGTCTTCCTCGATCTCGCTCCAGGCGTAGGAAGAAGCGTCGCCGCGCATGTACCAGGCGTCCGGATTGGAGGGATCGGCTTCGGTGCTGTGGCGGAACGACTTCTCGGCGAGTTCCCAGAAACCGTTGACCATCGAATACAGGCCGAGGTTGTACCACGACTTCGCGTCGGCTTTGGAGATGCCCCGGGACTTGCGCTCCGCGTTGATCCAGCGCAGGAATCGGCGGCACTGGCGCGCGGCGAGCGGGGAGTCGGCGGCCTTCTCGGCGGCTTTGAAGGCTTTTTCGGCGCGGCCGAAGTCCCGGTCGAAAAACGCGGAGAGGCCCTGGCCGTAGTTGTCGGTCAGGTCGCCCTTGTCGAAAGCCGGGAACAGGTTGGCGTCGTCGGTGAAGTAGAACCGGTAGCCGGCGGAGTGATACAGACCGGTTGGCTTTACCTGGACGGTAACTTCGCGCTTGCCTGCGGTCAACTCCCGGGGAATCACATACAGGCGGGCGGCCCAGGCCCCCGTCCGGGCGGCGCGCGCGGGTCCCCACTGGCCTGCGGGCACGGGCTTGCCGTCAACGTTGATGTTAGCGGGGTAGGGAGCGTAGGGATGAATCGCGACAATAACGAGACTGGCGTTCGGCGTGTCGAATCGTGTGCGACGGAGCGCAACTTTGAACGTCTCTGTTCCGCTGATTTGACGCGACAACCGCGTTTCGGAGGCTCCGTTGGGCCACTTCATCGTCATCGAAAGCGGCGAAGTCTGCAGGTCGCATGTGCGGGCGTAATCGGTTTCGTTACCTCCGGCGCCGTACCGAAGTTCTCCGTTTGGGAGCCAGAAAGCGTACTCGTCGTGCGGATTCTCGGCGGCCAAGGGCCCGGCCAGAAATGCGAGTCCCGCGATGACGGCCAGGACGGTCTTGCTTATGTTCATCCCATCACCTTTCCTGTGGTTGCGGAGCGTTCAGATAACGCGCCTACCAACAGTGTGTGACCGGACTATGCGTGCGGGGTCAAGACAAGCGGGCCGCAAGGGGGAACCGGGGAACAGGGGACAGCCCCCTTCGGGTTGGGAGGGGGCTCCTGTCAGGTTTCTTTTAGCGGCGTTTACGGAGCAGGGTGACAGGCACAGCACCCAGCATCAGCGCCAGACTGCCCGGTTCGGGAATGGCGGTGGTGATGGGCTCGCCGGACAGCCTCATCGTGTAGTCGGCATACCAGCGCGTGAACTCCCCGGGACGTCTGGAGTCGGTCTCGTACGAAAGGCTGTTCACGATACCCGTGCCGTCCCATGCGAAGAAGGTTGTCAGGCTGGTGGAATAGACGGACAGCCAGTATCTTGATCCTGCCGTCGCAACGAAGGGTGTCTGCAGGTCGCCGCTCATATCGTACACGCTCCACGCCGCGAACTGGGGAATCGGGGAGATAACCATATCACCGGCGGACATCAGGCTGGACGACAGCAGATTTCCCGGAGCCGAGTTTGAGTCCTCAAAGAATGATATGGTGAACGGGCCGGAAGTGGCGGGATCCTGTCCGTAAGTGAAACCGGCCCAGCCGACGTTCGTGATGAGGCTGTCGGAGTGAAGTACGAAGTCGTCATATGTGGCGTAGACACCCTGAGACGCTCCTCTCGGCCCGCCGGCTATCCATGGTTGTTCGTACAGCACGGCGGCGCGGGCCGGAAGAACCGCCGCAAGCGCGGAGAGCATGACTACAATGAGTGCAATTGTTAGCGTGCGCAGTTGATTGATCAACATCGTTGAACCTCCTCCTCGGCCCCCGTTTGGGGACGAAACCTATCGATACACAACAAGAAAACCCCTCCCGGAACCGGGAAGGGCTTGATGGCATGGTACACCCGCACGGACTCGAACCGTGGACCCGCTGATTAAGAGTCAGCTGCTCTACCAACTGAGCTACGGGTGCGCGCAAGCACATTATATCACTTCACGAAACCGCGCTGTCAAACCGGGGGTTATCAGAAACGGGGAACGCCGGGATGCCGCACAGCCGCTCTGTGCCGACACAACGTCCACACGCGTCGGTCACGGCTTGTTTACGCTCAAGCACCCCTGCTATACTGCGTGCATACTTGAGGGATGGAGCAATCACCTCGTGCCTTGCCGCCTGTTATCTGGTCAGATAAAGGAGTGATTATGTCGAACGCGCAACCTGCCGGCCTTGAGGGCGTAATCGCCGGCCGATCCGCCATCTCCAACGTTTACGGTGACGAAGGCCGCCTGATCTACCGCGGTTATGACATCGGTGATCTCGCCCGCCACTGCACCTTTGAGGAAATCGTGTTCCTCCTCTGGGAGGGCAGGCTTCCCAACAGGCGCGAACTGGAAGATATTGAGGAGGAACTTCGTCAGAATCGCGAGGTGCCGAAGGAACTGCTCCACTATCTCTCCGGTCTCCCGCATTCCGCGCGTACGATGGCCTGGCTGAGGACCGGCATCAGCGCCCTTGCGATGTACGATCCAGACGCGGGCGACCCCAGCCTGGAAGCGTCGAGAAGAAAAGCCGTTCGCCTGGTGGCGCAGGCCTCCACTCTCACCGCCGCCGTGGGGCGCATACGCGCCGGCTTGTTCCCCATCCCGCCCAGGCCCGAAGGCAGTGAGGCGTACAACTTTCTCTATATGTTGCAGGGTCAGGAACCAGACGAAACAGCGGCCCGCACCTATGATGTGGCTCTCGTTCTCCACGCCGACCACGAATTCAACGCCAGTACATTCACCGCCCGCGTCATCGTCAGCACGCTTGCCGATATGTACGCCGGCGTGACGGGCGCCATCGGAGCGCTCGGCGGTCCGCTTCACGGCGGCGCCAACGAGCAGGTGATGCAGTACCTTACCGTGCTTCATCAGACCAAACAAGACCCGGCTGAATGGGTCCGGGAACAACTGGCCGCGAAGGTCAAGATTCCCGGTTTCGGGCACCGCGTTTACAAGACCCTCGATCCGCGCGCCTCTTTCCTCCACGATATGGGACGCCAGATGGCGCAAAAATCGGGCAAGGATGAGTTCTTCAAGATCAGTGAAGCGATCCAGCAGACGGTTCTGGAGGAAAAGGGTCTCAACGCGAACGTGGACTTCTACAGCGCGAGCGTGTTCGCCGATCTCGGCCTTCCCGTGATCCTCTACAGCCCGAGTTTCGCCTGCAGTCGCATGGCCGGTTGGACCGCGCACGTGATGGAGCAGTTGGCCGACAACCGCATCATCCGGCCGCGCGCGGACTGGGTGGGCGACGACCACCTTGAGTTTGTCCCGATGGACCAGCGCCCGTAGCGGAAGTTACCTCAACAGGGGCCCACGCGGGTCCCTGTTCTGTTTTCGCGCCTATAATACAGCGTCTGCCAGTGGCGCGGACGCAAGGTGGTTCCAATGAAACTCCACGAACACCAGGCGAAGGAACTCCTTCGCGATTACGGCCTGCCCGTCCCCCTGGGCGTTGTTTGCCTCAGTCCCCCTGAAGCCCGAAAGGCGTGCGAGGCCATGGGCCCCGTGGTCATCAAGGCGCAGGTCCTCGTCGGCGGTCGCGGAAAGGCAGGCGGCGTGAAGGTCGCTCGCAACCCCGATGAAGCGGAGATGATCGCCGGAAACATACTCGGCATGGACATCAAGGGCCTCACGGTCGGGAAGGTTCTCGTCGAGCCGGCGCTGGAGATCGCCGACGAGATCTACGTCGGCGTCACCACAGACCGGGCCGGCCGGTGCAACAGCCTGATGATCAGCGCCGCCGGCGGCGTGGACATCGAGCAGGTGGCCGAGGAAACCCCGGAGAAGATTGCCAGGATCCGCATCAATCCCGCGTTGGGACTCAGGGATTTTCAGGTTCGGCAGGCGGTTTTCCAGGCCGGACTGAGACCGGAAGTAATCGCCGCCGCTCCGAAGATACTGCAGGGGCTGTACAAGGCCTACATTGCGCTGGATGCGAACCTCGCCGAGATCAATCCCCTGGTCGTGACGTCCGACGGGCAGGTGATCGCCGCCGACGCGAAGATTGTGATCGACGAGAACGCCGAGTTCCGGCAGTCGGCATTGGAGAAGTACAAGGATACCTCCGCGGACGACCCGCTGGAAGCGAAGGCGAAGGAGATCGGCCTCAACTACGTGCGTCTGTTCGGAACCGTTGGGATCATGGGCAATGGCGCGGGCCTTGTTATGACGGCGTTGGACGAGGTGAAGCGTGCCGGGGCGGAACCGGCGAACTTCCTGGACATCGGCGGCGGGGCAAAGGCTGATATCGTCACAGCGGGCCTTGGCTTGATCCTCAGCGATGCGAATATCACCGTTCTGATGATCAACATCTTCGGCGGAATCACGCGGTGCGATGAAGTGGCCCGCGGAATCGTGGCGGCCCGGAAGACACTCGATATTCGAATACCGCAAGTGGTGCGCCTGACCGGAACGAATGAAGAGGAAGGCCGCGAGATACTGCGCGGCGCGGACGGCATCACGCCCGCCGGCACGATGGAGGAAGCGGCATCCACGGCGGCCCGGCTAGCGTCGACCGGTCGCTGATCCGGCTTTGGAAGTGTACCAATGAGCATTCTGATTGATCAAAACACACGGGTCGTTGTGCAGGGCATCACCGGTCGCGAGGGCGAGTTCCACGCGCGCCAGATGCTGGCCTACGGTACGAAAGTCGTCGCGGGGGTGACGCCCGGCAAGGGCGGACAGTCCGCCGCCGACGGAGTGCCCGTGTTCAACACCGTTCGCGAAGCCGTGTCGGCAACGGAGGCCGGCGCCGCCTGCATTTTCGTGCCTCCCCGCGCCGCCCCCGATGCCGCCCTGGAGGCACTTGATGCGAACCTGCCCATCGTGGTCCTCATCACGGAGGGCATTCCCACGAACGATATGATCCTCGTGGTGAATGAGTACCGCAAATCGTCGTCGCGACTCATCGGAGGGAACTGCCCCGGCGTCATTTCGCCCGGCAAGTCGAAGATCGGCATCATGCCGGGGCAAATCCACAAGCCGGGCCGAATCGGGCTGGTTTCGCGCTCCGGCACGCTGACTTACGAAATCGTAAAATTGCTGACGGACGAGGGGATTGGCCAGAGCACAGTGGTCGGCATCGGTGGAGACCCGATTCCCGGGACCACGTTTATCGACGTTCTTCCGCTGTTTGAAGCCGACGATGAAACCGACGCCGTTGTCCTGGTGGGCGAGATAGGCGGTTCCGACGAGGAAGACGCGATGGAGTTCGTGAAGACGATGTCGAAACCTGTTATTGGTTTCATATCGGGTCGCACGGCTCCACCGGGAAAGCGCATGGGTCACGCGGGCGCCATCATCAGCGGAAAGAGCGGAACGCCGCAGGCCAAAGTGGACGCCTTGAACGCGGCCGGTGTTCGCGTGGCGGACACCATCCGCGATATTCCCGGCTTCGTGCGCGAGGCGCTCGATCGAAAATGATATCCCGGGCCATCACCGATTCGGTTTTTCACGCGTGCGAGGAAGCCGCATCGTCTTCCATCAGCCCGGTAGAAGCTGTTCATTCAGTCACGTCCGCGCTGGCGGCGCACCTGCCGACCTACAAGTGGGTTGGCGTATACGTTCTTAAGGGAAGCGAACTCAGGCTCGGCCCTTATGTTGGCGATCCGACAGAGCACACGGCGATACCGGTGGGGCGGGGAGTGTGCGGCACGGCAGTGAAGGAAAATCGCAACCAGATCATTGCGGACGTCCGGTCGCTGTCCAACTACCTGTCGTGCAGTGCTAAGACACGATCCGAAATCGTCGTGCTGATTCGCGAACCGCAAACCGGTGAAGTGATCGGGCAGATAGACGTGGACGGTTGGGAGCCGGGCGCTTTTGACCGCTCAGATGAAATGTTGTTGGAGAGGGTCGCCGGTCTTGTGGCGCCCCTTGTGTCTCGATTGTCTCTGTAAAGGAAACTTGCCATGTATTTGACACAGGAAAAGGTTGCCGTGATGGGCGCGGCGGGCGCTATCGGTTCCAATATCGTTCAAGACCTGCTTTCCACGAAAACCGCCTGCCGCATTGCCATGTACGATCCGTTCGCACAAGGCCTGGAAGGCGCGGCGGAAGAGATCTATCACTGCGCCTATCCGGGCGCGGAGGTGTCGTGGACCGCGGACGTGAAGGAAGCCCTCACCGGCGCGGACTACGTCATTTCTTCCGGCGGGGCGCCCCGCAAGGAAGGGATGACGCGCGAAGACCTGCTGAAGGGCAACTGCGAGATTGCGCGCGGACTGGGCGAGGACATCAAGCGCTACGCGCCGAACGCGAAGTTTGTGGTGGTGATCTTCAATCCGGCGGACATCACCGGCCTGACCACGCTGGTTTATTCCGGACTGGCGCCGGGTCGCGTCTCCACGCTGGCCGCGCTGGACAGCACGCGCCTGCAGACGAAACTGGCCCAGCATTTTGGCGTGCCCCAGGAGCGGGTGACCGGTTGCCGCACCTACGGCGGCCACGGCGAGCAGATGGCGGTCTTCGAAGACGGAATCGTTGTGGACGGTGTTCCGTTCGCGGAGATCATGGCCGGTAAACAGGTCAACGGAAAGTCGCTCTCTGCTGAGGAATGGCAGGAGGTTCAGACACACATCCGGCAAGGCGGCGCCCGAATTATCAAGTTGAGGGGGCGCTCGTCTTATCAGTCTCCTTCGCATCAGAGTGTGGAGATGCTGGCGGCGTTCATCCGCGGCGGGGGCTATCCGTGGCCCTGCGGCGCGTACATTCCGGATGGAGAGTTCGGACACGTGATGATGGCGGCCGATGTGGAATTCACGCCGGAAGGCCTCAAACCGGCCATACCGAAAGGCTCTGAAAAGGACCTGGAAGCACTTAAGGTGTCTTACGGGCATATCGTGAAACTGCGCGATGAGGTCATCGCCGCCGGTTCATTGCCCCCGGTCTCCGAGTGGCCCAGGTTCAACCCGCATCTGAAATAAGGGGAAGGTAATGAGCGACCAGCGCATATGGGACATCGCCCGCGGATTCCAGCCCAGCCGCATCCTGCTGACCGCCGTGGAGCTGGGAATCTTTGCGGAAGTCGGCGAAGGCGCCGTTGAGTCTGTCCATGTTGCCGAACGCATCGGAGCCGACGCAAGAGGCACGGACCGCCTGATGAACGCGCTGGTCGCGATCGGTTTGCTGGAGAAGGAAGGCGACCGGTTCCGGAACTCGGAGGATGCCCGGGAGAATCTTGTTCCGGGTAAGCCGGGATACGTTGGCGGCGCCCTTCTGCACAACGTGCGTATGTGGGACGCGTGGACGTACCTGACCGAGAGTGTCCGTGGCGGGACGTCGTTCGGCAGGGTGCAACACGAACAATCGCCGGATCAGGGAGAGTCGTTCATGGCGGCCATGCACAACGTGTCGACCCAACGCGCAGTAGAGGTGACACCGCTGATGGACTTTGCCGGCGTCGCGAATATGCTGGACGTGGGCGGCGGAAGCGGCGGCTATTCGATTGCGTTCTGCAACGCGAATCCCGGCCTAAAGTCCACGGTGTTGGATCTTCCCGAGATAACACCTATAACCAGAAGATATATCGCTGAGGCTGGTTTGTCGGACCGGATCTCGGTGGTGGAGGGGGACTTCAACAAAAACGAATTTGGAGACGATTTTGACCTCGTTTATCTCTCGATGATCCTGCATCAGAACTCCAATGTCGAGAACGTCGCCTTGCTTCAACGGGCCTGGCGCGCGCTGAAACCGGGCGGTCGGGCCGTGGTCCACGAATTCGTATTGGACGAACAGCGCGTCTCTCCGCCCAACGCGGCGGTTTTCTCGCTGAACATGCTGGTCGCCACTCCGGAAGGCGATTCCTATACCGAATCGGAGATCGGGGGCTGGCTGACCTTCGCCGGATACAAGGACGTCATGCGCCGCGATGTTCCGCCGGGTCTTTCGGCGCTCATGATCGGCACGAAGCCGTAAGGGGATGGCTGTCGACAACATCACCGACCTGTTGGAGGGTTACTCCAAGGCAATCTACTCCACGTGGTTCTACTACGCGCCGGACCGGTTTTTGCTGGATGCCGGCGAGGGGGCGGCCAGCCGCCTGGAGAACCGCGCGTTTGCCATCCGCCGAATCCTTCTGTCGCACGGCCACCTGGACCACATCAGCGGCCTTCCCACATTGTTGCACGTCCGTTCCGCCGGCAAGGGCGACAACGAGAAGCCGCTGGAGATATACTATCCGGCCGGCGACGCGTACGTGATGGGTTTGATGGCGCACTTGGGACGCACCATCCAGAGAACGTCGTACGAGTTGTCCTGGATACCGCTGGAGGACGGCGCTGTCGTGCCGCTGACTCCCGACGACGAAACGCACCACCGCCACGCCCGACGCCTGGAAACGTTCGCCACTATGCACACACGGGGTCGCCTGACGCTCGGGTACCGCGTGATGGAGGAGCGGCATCGCCTGAAACCGGAGTTCGCGGGAAAGCCGGAATCCGAGTTGCGTGAGGCGGCCGGAAACTTCGGCTCACAAGCCTTGTCGGAGTCCTACAGCCATTCTCTGCTCGCGTATACCGGCGACTGCATCGCATCACCGGTCGACCAGTTCCTGGACACCGACGTGCTGTTCCACGAAGCGACGTTTATGGACGAAGCCGACCGCGAGGCGCAGGTCCACAGCACGCTGGATGAAGCCGTTCAGGCCGCCGTCGATGCCCGCGCCGGAAACCTTGTGCTGTACCACGTCAGCAGTCGATATCCGAAACCCGTGATGCGAAGCCATATCCTTGAGGTTCTCGACGCCCGCGGCTACGACCCGGCGCACACGTGGCTGGTATACGAATGGCGGTGGGAGCGGATGGAGAATCCCTAACCCACGCCCTTTGCCCATACGGGCGGCCGCAGGGCAGGGCACCCCTTCCCCAGCGGGGAAAGATTCTAGGGTTTGTTGTCAAAAGCCAAGTGAATTGTTTGCCTGGTCAATTGTGCACGTATGACAGCTTGCCGTGCCCCTGCCTGAATCCCGAATCTAGAATCCTCAACTCTGTGCCTCAGTGTCTCTGTGGTTCACTTGTTGAAACGCTTACCTCGCCTCCGTCCACACGGCGTCTTCGCCCAGGATAGCCTGCAGGCGCAGGACGAGGGCGGGAGTCAGGCGCACGGCAAACGGCAGGTTTCGTCTGTCTGCGCCGCGATGAATGGTTACCGGCGTGTCGCCCGGGTGGGTCTCCAGTATCAGGCGCACGGCTTCCAGCAGGACCTCGCTCTGGTTGCTTTGGTTGATGTGCAGTCGAAGCGGGCCGACGGGACGCGAGGGAATCAGCGTTGCGGCCTCCGTGGCGTCCCGGGAGGCGCTTCTTAACAACTCCACGGCGCGTTTGGTGCCTTCGTCCGGGTGGTCGACCAGGTGGTCGGCGATTTCGGCGAGCCGTTTGGCGTAGCGGGCGGCGTCTTCGGCAAGCGTGTCACGTTTAGTCGGCATCTTCAATTGGTTCCTCGGCGGTCGGTTGGGCGGCGGCGAGCAGGTCAAGTTGGAAAGCGTCGTCGTCAGATGGAAGGATCAACTCGGGGCTAGTGCCCTCGGAGATTCGTCCCTGGTCCATCACGATGTGATAGTGGAATCCTTCGGCGGCCATGGTTTTCGTGTGGGAGACCACGAATATCTGATCGAACGCGTTGGCGATGTCTCCCTGGGTCAGCAGATAAAGCAGGGCCTCGGCGCGCTCCGAGTCGAAACTGCTCAGGGGTTCGTCCAGGAACAGGAATCCCGGCTGGGTGCCGCGTTCGGTGGGCAGGGTGGCCATGGCGAAAGCCAGGCGAAGCGAGAGGCTGAACTGGTCTTTCGCACCGCCGCTGAACAGGTTCTTGGATTTCATGGCCCCGGCGCGTTCGTCCCACACTAGAAGGGTGTTGTCCTGTTGCAGTTGGGCATCGTGGTAGCGGTCCATGGTCAGCGCCGGCAGGATGCGCCGCATATGTTGCATCGTGAACGGCATCACCTTCGCCACGATGTTGTGCCGCGCCGTCGCCAAAATCTGTGTCGCGCGCCTGCGAACTTTGATATCACGGGCCGCTTGCGCGAGTGCTTCTTCCTCGGCCTGAAGGCCCAGGAGAGCGCCGTCGATGCCGAGTTCATTTTCCAGGCGAGCCTGTTCGTGTTCGATCTGAACGCGCCGGTCGTGGGTTGATTCGCTCTCCCTGCGCAAGGATTCGGTGTCGGCGATGTTGACCTCGTTCCACGCCGAAATGGCTGCGGATAGCGCCACGGGATCCAACGGAGAATCGCTCGGATACCCGAGGGCATTCGCCGCGTTTCGGGCTTGCGATTCCATCCGTTGCCGTTCGTTCACCGCCACCTGCCGTTCGGTTTCGAGGCGCTGAATGTGATTCGTCAGCCTCGTGTTCTCCGCCTGAGGGTTCGTTGAAGCAATCAACTGGTATTCCTCGTGCAACTCGCTTTTGATCGCCTCGGCCGTTTCCGCATTGGCCAGAACGACGTCACGCCCGATGACTTCAGCCAGGCGAGACGCGTGCTCCTCGATATGCCTGCGTTCGTTGATCTGACCGGCAGAGATGTCATCGATGCGTTTATTCAACGCCGCAATGCCGTTCACGCGATCAAGCGCCCCGCGGATGTTGGCGTCAATGGCGCCCATTAGCCGTCCGGCTTCATCGCGGCTGGGCTCGATACCCAGCGAATCGGCCCGTTTGCGGGCAAGGTCGCGGCCGTAGTCGAGTACGCAGTCCAGCCGGGCGGTGAATCGGGCTCCGGCTTCGATATCCGCTGACAGAATCGCTTCGGACCGTCCTTCCACGGACGCTAGGACGGATTGCAGTTCAGCCCGGCACGAGGTCAGGCGCGCACGAGCATCGCCCAACTGTCCCGCGATCCGGCGTTCGGTATCACGCAGTTCCTCCGCGGAGGCGTCATCGGTATCCGGCAAGGCAGTGATACGTCTTTCCGCTTCTTCAATTGTTCGAGGGATGACCTCTCCAAGCCGCTCAAGGGAGGCTTCTGCGTTCGACAGGCGTATGCCAGCCGGACCTTGAGCGGCTTGGGCCGTTTCCAGTTGCGCATCCAGCCTGACCAGAGACTCACGAGCGCGAAGATAAGTTTCGTTCGCCGATTCGCGCGCTTTGACGGCCAATCGCAGTTCCCTTCCGCCTGTCACGCGTTTGAGCAGGAAGAACGCGGCCGCAACCAGGGGCAATGCCACTGCCGGCAACGGAAGAGCCGTCGAGATCAAGGCCGCAACGAGGTAAGCGATGGACAGCAAAGTGAATACGATGAGAATCGCTCCGTGAGTCCGGACCCTGGCGGATGCGGACGCGACTGCCGCCTCGGCGGCTTGCCGGGCGTTCTGTGCTTCAGACTCGGCCTGGTCAAGAGGAATCCTCTGCCGATTCAGATCGGAGCCCATTTGAGTCGCTTTGCGGGCAGACAGCCAGTCTTCCAGAGCCGTTCGCGTCTCCACCGCCTGTGCCCGACTTCGCGCCTCTGATGCCCTTTGCTCCAGAGTCGCTACTTCCCCGGCAATCTCCGTCTCGGTTGCGGTCAGTATGGAAATCCGCTGTTTCTGTTCGGCGAGTATCCGGCGCTCTTCTTCGTATTGCCTGACGCGTTTGTCCCGCTCGATTCGTATCTGCTCGAGGCGTTGCAGTCGGTCTAGTGCGTGTAACAGGATTTCCGTTCGGCGTCGATTCTGGCGAAGGTTGGGGAGTTCTTCCGTCTCAAGTCGTCCCACTTCAGCAAGTTCTGCCCTAAGATCGCGGATCTGCTGGTCCGACGTTTCGAGGTTCCTCAGTGATGCCAGCGCGGCCCGGACGACGCTCGCCGATTCGCTCAATTCGTTCAATCTTGCCAGGCGCGCTTGAACCTTGTCATGGTCTGCCCGCAACGTTTCGAGCTCGGCGATTGCCTTTTGCTCTTCCAGTCGGAATCGGTCCATCTCGGCCAGGCTGTGTTTCACGACGATAACGTCGAGCCTCGACAACAGGTCCTGTTCCTTCGCTTTGATTTCCGGAAGACTCGCCACCAGCCCGGCCAGACGACAGCGCATCTCCTGGCGCGCAAGATCCATCTCCTCCGAGCGGCTGACCTTGAGGTGGTTTTCCTGTTCCTGCATCTCATCCAGGTTCAGCAGGCGCATCAGGCTGGCTTCGCGCCGGGATGAGTCGGTTTCCTCCAACTTGCCGAGTTTCTTTTGCTCGACGAAACAGGAATTCAACAGGGCGTCGCCGTCCAGGCGCAGTTCGCGGGAGAGCCTTTCGTTCACAGCCCGGATGCCTGTCGCGGAATCCTCCAGTTTTCCTTCGGCGTCGATGATGTTCAGCCGCGCCTGTATTCCGCGAGGCTTCAGGTCGCGCCTCACGGTGATACGGCGGTCCGCCACGTCCACTTCCAGTTCCACGAATCCCAGAGTCGAACCGTACGCCAACAAATCGCCCTGCTGGGAGTTCAGTCCCTTACCAAAAAGGGCGAAAAAGACGGCTTCGAACAGGGTGCTTTTGCCGGCTTCATTCCTGCCTTCGATGAGCACGGAACCGCGATCCGGAAAGCGGAGGCGGATGTTCTGAAGTTGCTTGAAATCGTGCGCTATCAGGGAACGAAGTTTGATCACGTCGGGCAGGCTCCAAACAAGGGTTCGTTTACAGATACATGATAGACTCCGCGGTCTATCTTCGAGGACGGGAAGGGGTGTTCTAGAGGCGGATGGCGCTGAGAGCCAGATACGATCCGACCATGGCGAATCCGTTGTTCAGGCCGTGTGCGATCACGCACGCCAGCAGAGAACCCGAAGCGCGGTAAAGGTAACACAGGCAGATGCCGATCGCCAGGATAGGGAGGAATCCGAACGGAAGCTGGGGATGCAGGCCGGCGAACACGACACTGGATACGATCATTCCTCCGGTTACGCCGTACCGACGCGACAAAGCCGGAAAGAGAAGCCCCCGGAAAAGCACTTCTTCCAGCAAAGGCACGACGACACAAACAAGCAAAACGACCAGTATCAGCGCCCATCCGGATACGCCCACTGCCAGATCCGCCGCGGGATTCATCGGGGTTCGGACATCAGGTAGCAGTCTTTGCAACAATCCGGCAACCGCCGCGGAAGCCAGTAGAATTGGAACAAGCGCCAGATAACCGCCGATTCCCCATACCGGCCAAAGTGGTACGCGCCACCGGATCACGGTTTCGGCGATTCCGGAATTCCGTATAGCCCTGTGCAAAAGCACCAACGCTCCGCCACCGCCGACCAGCATCAGCGACAGCGAGATGGCGACCTTCATCACCGGCGAAGAGTTTTTGATGACGTCAGACGCAAACGCCCCGGCGGCCACTGTGGGCAGATACATGGTGAGGAAGAACATCCCGAAACAGGCGATGAGGAATCCGCCGGGAACCGTGGTCTGCCAGGGCGGATAGCGGTGCGCGTTGCGGTGGTACCATGCCAGCGCTACGAAACCAAGCGGAATCAGGACAAGCACGGCAAACCCGGCAAGGACTGCGGATGAAGAGTTGCGCATGGAAATGGATTCGGACAACTCCGCGCGGATCAGGCGCTTATCCCGGGCGGTCGGCGCCAGCGCTTCGCGGGCGACAAAGCGGGTCCAACCGAGCTTTTTGTTGTCGAGTGCGCGGTTCATCCGATCCATTTCTGCCGCATTGGATGGGCGCTTTTTTGCCCCGAAGGCGATCTGTGTAGCATACCAGGCGTCCCGGCCGTCGGCTGACAAATCCGCCTTGCGTCGCATCACCTTCGTTGCGGCATCACCCTTGCCCTGAAGAAACAACACGGAAGACAGGCTTCTCAAGGCACGGGGCATATCCGGCTTCCGTTCCAGAGCGCGCCGGTAACCCGCTTCGGCCTTCTGCCAGGCCGGGCCGGAGACGGTTCCCGATTCCGGCAGGAAGGCCAGCGCATCGGCGAGTTCCAGGTCGGTTTCGCGCACGATGGCCACGGCCTTCGAGGCGGAATTGGATTGGCGATCACGCAGAACGAAGTTGGCCCAGAGGGAGAGGACGATGAGGATGACCAACACAATGGCCTCGCCGGTTTTCCTTTTCGGTTCGGAAGGCGGCGAGGCCGTTACATTCGGGTATTCCGTGTCCATGCGATACTAGAACGGAAGGCGTAAAACAACGAGGTTTCGGAACACCTCGATGAGGATGTACACGACAATGACGGACAGGTCGATCGGCATTCCTCGCTGGTAGGGAGCAAGCACCCGTCGCACGGGGTGCAGGATCGTGTAGGCGAAGCCTTCCAGGAAACGTACCACGGGATTGCGGGGATCAATGAACGGGACGCTCCGGGACATCGAACGAGCCAACTGAACCCACGAGAGAATGATGTAGGCAAACAGCAACAGCTCGACGATTCTGAGCGCCAGGTTCAGAAAGTTTGCGATTGGTCCCAATGAATCACCGCGCCCGGTACAGCGCGCTCAGATCGTCCGGCGACGCATCTTCCACCGAGATTGAGGTTGTGCTTGGTGTAAACAGGAACACCTTGTCGCCGACCTTTTGGTAGAATCCGTCCAGGGCGTAGGTGACGCCGCTGATGAAATCAACACCGCGCCGGGCGACTTCCTCGTCGGTGCGCTCGAAGTTGACGATGACGGGGCGTCGTTCCTTCAGCCGGTCGGCCGCGGCCTGGGCGTCTTCCATGGACCGGAAGTCCAGGCGGACGAAGATGGCGTTGGAACGCGAGGCATCCATGCGCGTGTAGCGCGTACGCCCGGCACCGGGGCCGGCGGAAGGAAAGTCGTCGTCTTCCTCTTCCTCATCGCGGCTTTTCAACAGGTCGGAAATCTTGGAAAAGATGTTCTTTCCCTCATCGCGTTCATCCAGCAGATTGCGAGTGTCTCGGCGATCCATGAATGCAGTCCTTTCGTCTGCCGTCTCCGGCGGATTTACGTTCGCGGCCCGAACAAAGCGGTGCCGATGCGGACCATGGTGGAGCCTTCTTCGATGGCAATCTCGAAGTCGTCCGTCATGCCCATACTGAGTATATGTCTCTGAGACGGCTCCAGTGTTAAATAGTGGCAATAAAGTTCGCGAAATGTAGCCCGCCTGCGCTCCATGTCGGGCGTAAAGGGAGCCATGCCCATCAATCCCAACACGCGAATGTGGGGAGCCCGGGCGGCCGTCTCAAGCGCCGTCGGAAGTTCATCAGGCAGGAAGCCGGTCTTTTCCGGTTCGTCTGTCAGGCGAACTTCCAGCAACACCGAGACCATAGTAGCGCGCTCCGCCGCCGCGGTGTCCAATCGTGTTAACAGCTTGATTGAATCCACCGACTGTATGACGTCGAACGTGTCCAAAGCGCGCCTGGCCTTGTTGGACTGCAGATGGCCGATGCAGTGCCGGGTGACGCCTTCAGGAAAGTCAACCTCCCGGAACTTCGCTTCCGCCTCCGCAACATAGTTCTCTCCGATATCCGTTGCTCCCGCATCCAGCACAGCCTGTAACGATTCGGCAGGTTGCGTCTTGGTGACGGCCACGAGCGTAATCTCGTCCGAAGACCGGCCGCACCGTTCCGCCGCTTGCGCAATGCGTTCGCGGATTCGGGAAAGATTGTCGGCAATGAGAGGCAGGTTGTCGGGAGGCATGGGTAATGAGTAATAGGGCCTTTACTACATACTAACACGATGGCAAGCGACGAGGGCACAGCGTGCTGTGCCCCAACCCGATTACCGGGCGATTCGTGAATCGCCCCTACTTCCGGGCGTTGTTCCACCAGGCTTCGGCCAGAAGGATGGCGGCGTAATCGTCCACGGGGCGGGGAGGAGTCAGCAGTCCGCGCGGCACCAGCGCTCTCCAGCCTTTGGGCGGATGGTCGCGAAAGAAGCGGTCACGGGCACGCAAGGTTGTTTCGTGTTCCGGAGCGGTAACCACGGGACAGGCCAGCACACGGGCGATTTCGCGGCAGGCGTCGCTACTGCCCGTTCGGTCTCCGACGACGACGGCCGCGGCCTGGTGCCTCTGAACCATATCTGTCAGAGTGTCCACCAGTTTCTCGCGTGGAACAACACACTGCTCAACCACCTCGCCCGAGCGGAATACCACGGCGAGACCGCACTTGCCCCGGCCCGGGTCCACTCCGACCACCGGCGGTTCAGGCATCCCAGGGCTCCCCGATTCCGATCACTGCGGCGAATCGTCCCGTGGGATTCTGATTCCGGTGGGAGAAGTACGCGTCAGAGAAACAAGCCGTGCAGGGCGAGGAAATCTGCACGTTTTCGGGCAACAAACCGGCATCGGCGAGGCGCCGTTTGGCGATTCGTCCCAGGTCCAGTCTGAGAGGATCGTCTTCCTTGACGGCGCGCGGGATGTCGCGGAAGATATCGGCCACTTCCGGTCCGACCGTGTAACAGCAGGGGCCGATGTGCGGACCGACGGCGGCTTGGATATCCGATGGAATCGATCCGTATTCATCGCGCATGGCCCGCACCACCGCGCCGGGTACATCCTCGGCAAGCCCTCGCCAACCCGCGTGCGCCACACCGACCACCAGCTTGGCGGCGTCCAGAAACAGAATTGGAACGCAGTCGGCGACGAGAACGGCAATGAACAGGTCACGGTTATCGGTGATAAGTCCGTCCGCTTCGAACGAGGCGCCGGGTGGAGCGTCAATCCGCGCAACTCTGGCGCCGTGTACCTGGTTTGCGAAGACAACAGGACGTTTCATATCGCCCAGTGCCGCGGCCAGTTTGATGCGGTTGATACGCACGGCGGCGGGGTCGTCACCAACATCGGCGCTGAGATTCAGCGTGTCCCACGGTGGTTGCGAAACGCCACCTTCCCGGGTGGTGATGCCGTGCAATATTCCCGCGCGCAACCATGCGGCCCACTGAAGCAGGGGGATGCCGGCGCGTTGGTTGATTGCGCATCCGAATGATGTGTCGAGTGCCATGCTACGCGTCGGGATCGACGGAGAACCGGAGTTTCAGGGGGCCGGCTGTCCAGGTATCCTCCTGGGCGTAAATGGCAACGGTTACCGGCCGGTTCTTGGCTCGTATGGCGTTAATCACGTCCTGAATCTGTTCGGGCGGCATGGAACCGATGCTTCCGTCTGTTGCCGGCATCAGGCCGCGGTTCAACGCTGTCGGCCGGAGTTTGTCCTTGAGAAGCGAGTACAGGGACTGGACGATGGTATCCTTCGGTTGTGATCCGTCGATTACTGTGCGGATAATCTCGTTTCGATCCTGCGGATCGGGTGCGTTGGGATTGCCCTTCTCAAACACGAGGCGGTTGGAGAACAACTCGATATCTACAATGACCGTCTCGCCGGCAATGGCGTTGGAACGCGCGACCAGCAACAAAACGACGCCACCGGGATTGCGGGGGTCGTTGGCAATCAGGTTGTCCACAATCAGATTCTGACACTGTTCCGGGGTCAACCTGGCGGCCTTGGAAGAACGAAGGATAACGAACGGCTGGCCCGTCGGCCATTTGCCTCCGCGATCCTTGTTTCGTTCGGCAACCAGAGTGCGTCCCGAATTCAGCAGGTTGAGAACGATTCGCGATGCCTGAGCCCGGGTGACGTGGCTGGGGACAACGGTGCGCGCCAGTTCATCGCCGGTAGCGACAATCAAATCGCCGTACACGCGCCGATTGGCGAGCGCGTACGCCTGGTCGGCTTCCTGTCTCAACTGAAGAAGAACCCGGCTTGCGTTGGTGAGATAGCGTTGTTGCTGGGCAAGCGTCGCTTCATTTTTCTTCAGGGTGACATTGACGATGCCCAGACGTTTCTGCGACTGCTCCAGTTCCTGCGTCTTCGATTTCAGGTCATGTTCCTGAACGGCCAGAAGTCGCGCGTTTTTCGCAATCGATTGGTCCAATATCTTGTTCTGTGCCTGCGCTTCGGCCAGTTTTTTTTCCACGTCATCACGCTGGGCCAGCGCCCTGGTGGTTGCCGCGCGCGCCTCATCCGCCTTTTTTTCGGCCTGTGCAAGGCTTGCTTCCGCACTCTTCACACTGGTCCAGAGCTCGCTGGATTCCTTGGCAAGTTGGTGATTGCGGGCAACAATGGTATCCCATTGTGTCAGTGCCTCGCGGATATCAGAGGATACGAACAGCAGGAGGCCAAAGGTGAGCATCGCGATGATTGCGCCGGTGCTGGTGGTGATAAGAATCGCCGTATGCCGCGGCCGAAGGTTGAAGACGGACAGGCGGCGTTTGCCGAGTCTGCGGCCCGCGTAGTCGGCCACATAGGCAACCAACGCGGACAGCGCCATCCAGGCAACCAGCAATATCACCAGGCGTATCATCGAGTTTTCTTATTTTGGCGCTCGCGACAGCAGATAACCACCCACGGCAAGCCCCAGCAGATTGGCAGACCACGACGCGAGAAACGCCGGAACCAGGCCGGCGCCGAACCGCGACGAAAATGACCAGATAACGTAGTACAGGAATATGATGACGATGCTTAGCCCGAGTCCCAGACCACTGCTGGTGCGTTGCGGTCTAACACCGAGCGGAAGCCCGATCAGGGCGAATACAACACTGGCAAACGGCATCGCCCATCGGTTCCAATACGCAACCCTCAAATCATCCGTGGCAATTCCCTGCTTGCGGTAACGATCGATTGCGGATTGCAGTTCCGCCATACTTTTCTCGCGCAGTTTCTTTTCTTCGTGAATCTCAGCCAGTGACTGCTGAACCGTGATCTCCTGGGTATCCAGGGTTGTCAACGGGGACGCACGCCCATCCGCGAGTTCCCTCCATTCAACATGGTAGAGTGTCCAGTGGTTCTCGTTCCGATAAACCGCCCTTTCGGCGTAGATTATGCGGTTGGGACGGCCTTCCGACCAGGAAACCACCGTCACGCGGCGCATCACCCGCGACTTCGGATCAAACCGTTCCGCGTAAATCCTCCTTGCAAGAACGCCGTTCTCATACTGCGGCAGTTCGAACTGCCGCTGTTCCTTCACGCCTTCTTCGACGCTTGCCTTCAGCGCGGTTGCCGATTCGATGGACCATGGTACCACGTGTTCATTGAAGACAACCGTTACAATCATCACAACAAAGCCCAAGGCGACGGCGGGAACGGCGGCGCGGTAAAGGCTCAGTCCGCCCGCGTACATGGCCACAATCTCGCTGTCGCCGCTGAGCCGCCCGAATCCGAGCAGAGTCGCCAGCAGAACGCTCATCGGAAGAGACAGCACAATCATCGGCGGAAGCGCAAGCAGAAACAGCCGAAGAAGGGTGCCTGGAGGCACACCCTGGAACGCCAGGTTCGTCAGTTCGATGAGAGGCTTGGAGGCCGTGAGTATCGACACGAAGGCGGCGACCCCGAACATCAAGGGCCCAATCAGATTCCGGAGGATATAGCGGTCGGATAAAGACATCGCACAGGTTACAAGGAGAACTCGTCGCCCAGGTAAAACTTGCGGGCGATGGGATCGTTCACCAGTTCCTCGGAGGTACCGGCCGTGACCACCTTTCCGTGTGACATGATGTACGACCGGTCGGTGATGGAGAGGGTCTCGCGGACGTTGTGGTCCGTAATCAGGATACCGATACCTCGCTGTTTCAGAAGACCTATCGTAGACTGGATGCTCTGAATTGCCAGGGGATCGACACCGGTGAACGGTTCGTCCAGAAGGATGAAGTTCGGCTCCGTCGCCAGGGACCTGGCAATCTCGAGGCGCCGCCGTTCGCCTCCGGAAAGCGACTGTGCCAGCTGGTTGGCTCGTGCGGTCAGGTCGAATTCCTTCAGCAGTTCCTCCACACGCTGACGCCTCTCGAGACGGCTGAGATTAGTGAACTCCAGCACCAGAGAAATGTTCTGTGAAACGGTGAGCCTGCGAAAGACCGATGGTTCCTGCGCCAGGTACCCGATTCCCATGCGGGCGCGCCGGTACATCGGCCGGCTTGTGATGTCTTCCTGGTCCAGCATCACGCGGCCGGAGCGGGGGTGGACGAGTCCGACGACCATGTAGAACGAAGTTGTCTTGCCGGCGCCGTTGGGACCGAGCAGGCCGACGACCTCGCCCTGTTTGACGTGAAACGAGACCCCGTCGACAACGTTACGGCCGCGGTAGGTTTTCACCAGATTGTCGGTGGAGATCTCCAAGTTACTTCGCGGTTCCCTTCGACGGTTTGACCTGAACATTCATCTGCGTGCGTTCGGAATCGGAGCCCTGTGCATCAATGATTCCGGTTTCCAGGTTTATATCCACCGATGAAGCGCGGAATGTGGTGATCGCCGTATCATCTTCGGAGCGTCCGGACACTGATCCCGTCAGTATGGCGTGTTTGCTTTTGTTCTGCAGGAACACACGGTTGGCCTGTGCAGACACCACGCGGAAAGACGCCGGTGTGCCGGGCCTGGCCGGCAGAACCTGCTTCACGGATACTTTGACGCTTCCGGTGGCTTCCATCGAATCAACATCGCGGCGGGCTTTATCCAGGGTGAGAACGACCTTGTTGGCGGAGAGAGTGTCGCCCTGGTCGGTCTTGATTTCCACGGAGCCGGTGTAGGTGATGATGCCCGCTTTGATGTCGTACCTGGCGCTGACCGAGGTGCCGGAGATACTGCCGAAACGTTGTTGTGTGGCTGTCTTCTGGGCGTGAAGACTGGCGCCTGCCATCAGCAGACCGGCCAGGACAGATGTTGACGCAACCTTTCGAATCATCGTGAAGAATCGTCCTTCCACGTAAAGTGAACGTCACCGGTGACATTGATCACCCGGACAGGAACCGCTCCGGACAGCCGTTGCCCGGTCATTTCCAACGGTCCCTGCGTGTAACGGGCATTTCCCTGTCCGACAAACGCCCGTGTGTCCGAAGCCCAGGTCATCCGGTCCACGGTGAAGGCGGAGAGTCCCGCCAGTTCCTTGGCCGAGACACCACCGGTCAGCGAAATCGCGAAACGCTTTCCTTGCGTCAGGGCAACGGCTTTCGGAGCAATGAACCGATAACTCGGCTTGCCTTTATCGTAGACCGTCACCCTGGCGTCGTGAAACACAACCGTGCCTTTTTCCTGCGACTGCTCCGAGGAAGCGGCCGTCACTTCCCAGAGCCGACGACCCTGCGCATCGTCCATCACGGACCGCACGCCGGAGGACTTGCCGGTTACGGGCGGCGGCGGCGGTTCCACCGGTTTCTGGACTGGTTTTCGCCTGCCGCAACCGAATGCCGAGATGACAAGGCATGCTGTTGCCCACGAGAGCCAACGCGCCGTTCTGGTACGCATTGCACGTTTACCTGGAAAGATCAGGTCTCACCTTTCCGGATTCCTCCAGCGCATAAAGCTTAATTCCGCGGAACGGATCTTCGCGGGTGGAGTAGAGAGCCCTCAATCTACCCCTCATAACCGCTTCGGCCATCAGTTTCGGCCAGTGTTCTCTGGACGAATCCTCGGTTGTGGCGCTCCAGTTGATGACAACGTGCGTGATTCCCATCGATCCCAGTTTCGCGAGTGTTTCGTCGGTCGATTGGAATGTTTCCCACGGAATCAAAGCGTTCTGGCTGGGATTCCCCCACATATAGGGGACGTCCAACCAGTATCCGCGCGTTTCCTGCAACAACAGTACTCTGGCTCCCCGAACCAGATTCTTGTTGGCATACTCGCTGATTCCATACATCGGTTCGCGTTTGGTAAGATAGTAATCGACGCCCTCCGGCCCCACAGCCATCCCTTTCGCGTATTCCCGGGAAGGAAGCAAGCCGAAAAGAACCGACAAAGCCGCGAAGGAGCCGACGGCCCACCTCCACGCGTTGCCCTTTCGCCAGAACTCGACGGCGCCGGCTGTGGACGCGATGATCAGAAGCGGAAGAATGGGCAGAAGGTATCGCGTTTGGTGGGTCAGCGCGAACCAGACCAGGAAAAACGATCCGCTGAACCAAATCATCGATACGACCGCGGGATGTCGTCGGCGCGCGAGAAGCCACAAGGGAAGCAGTCCGATGACCGCGATGCCAAGGTTCCCGTATACGGTTGGAAAACCGCTTTCCGGCGGGGCGGATAGATCGCCCTTGAACACCGATGGAGGATTCGCGTAGTAATGTGACTGGAAAGCGGTTGTCCACGGGGCGGCCAGAAAGCCCAACGGGGTTTTGCCAATGCCGAACCGGGCTTGTTCCGCAGAGTAATCCTTTGCCGCCTGCGCGCTCCACCACTTGCCGCCAAGTCGCTCATAAGCGAACGGGTATACCGGATTCCCGGTAAATACCCAGGTCTTGACGTACCACCCGCCGCCAACGACTGCCGCGATGGTCGCATAGGCCAGCAGGCGTTTCGCGTTGACCGGCGCGTGGTTGCGAATCCGGAGCCAGGTGAGCCACAAGACGAGCAGACCGGCCACTGCCAGCATGGTCATCTTCGTTCCGCAGGCGAAACCGGCCATAATGGCGGAGAGCCACAACCAACCGGTTGCGGCTGGATTTTCCTTCCAGCGGAGCACGGCATAAACAGCCAATGTGACGAACAAGGTGGACGTCAGATCCACGTAAGCGGTGGTCGATTCCCAGGCGACGATAGGAACCGTCAGAAATAGCGCGGCCGCCAGGGGGCTGGAACGCCGTGATACCCATCGGTTCGCGGCCCAGGCAATAAGAAGAGCCGTGGTAATCCCGCTCATCCAGTGCAGGGCCTTCACCGCCGCGGCTCCGTGGAAGGCATAATGCAGTTCCAACAGCATCGGGAAGTTGCTGTGGTGATCGTAAGAAACAGGTCCGATCAAGCCGTTGGCCAGCCACACCTTGGGAACGGCCAGGTGATAAGCCAGGCTGTCCCACTCGTTTGAGGTGGGCGGTCCGATGGCCGCGGAAAACGATAGAAGGGCCATGGCGGCGGGAACAACCCAGGGCAAAAGAGATATCAGCGTTACCGATGCCGGGCCGGCGTTTCTCGGTCCGGCGGGTTTTCTTCCGGCGGCGTACCAGACGAAAACGGAGATCAAAATCCAGAACCGGAGGACGAGCGTGTACATTCTGGGACTGTACTCGACGAAGAGACCTAGCGGAAGCATCATCGTGCCTACCGCGCCGACCGTCATCGCGAAACCTATCAGGTACAGAAACGGATCCCGCCGGTCTTCCGGTGGGACAAACGCACGGCAGAACAGCATGCCCACTAGCGCCGCGCATATCCAGCCGATCGCGTACAGCAGTAGCAGGGTCAGGTTCATGTCAGGCGCTCTCCCGCAGAGGGCGAAGTCTTCCGGTAGCGTTCCAACCGATTTTCGTCATGGTCAGGTGCCAGACACCGGCATAACGGGCGTGACTGCCCGTGTGGCACAGCCACGTTTGTCCGATTCTCTCCGGTATCTCCATAACGGTGTGCGAATGCCCGCCGAGTATGATGTGAAACAGGCCGGTTTCGGCGATCTCCCGGTCGCGCCGTTCGCCAAGGTGGCTCAGGAGCAAAAGCAGGTCGACATCCTTTTGAAGCACGGGAACCAACTCGCGGGCAGTTGCGACCGGGTCATCGAACAGAAGGTCGCACAGTTTGCGCGTCCACATCGCCTGTGTGATCATCGGCACGGTAAGTCCCACCACCCCGACCCTTATCCCGTTCATTTCCACCGTGATGCAAGGCTTGACGACTCCCGGTTTCGGGGTTTTCAGGTTGGCGGAAAGAACCGGAAACCTCGCCAAGCCGATTTTTCGCTCCAGCGCCGCCTGCCACAGATGCGCTTCCCGATTTCCCAGCGCCATCGCGTGGTATCCGAGTTCACTCATCAACGTGAGCACCGGTTCTCCGGAAGGCCTGAAACCCAGGTTCCCGGCCTTGATGGCGTCTCCCGAATCCAGCAGAAGGCAATCTGGAATATCCTTCCGAAGCGACGAGATGCAGTTGGCTTCCGCGGAGCCGAGGCAGTCGTGCATATCACCCGTATGGATGATGGTCAGGCTATCGCCGATCACTGCCGGCACACGATGCCTCCGTCCTGCGCTTCCCGATTCCGCAGACCTTCCAGCCACCTCTCCGCCGCTTGCTCCCAGCCGCCTTGAGCTTCGAGAACCGTCTCAACCATTTCACGCACGGCGCCGCGTCCGCCGTTGTGTTTCAAAACAATGTCCACACGGGCTCTGATTTCGGGCGGCGCGTCGGCGGGGCAGGCAGACAAACCGGCGACCTCCATTCCGGGAAGATCGTTCCAGTCGTCACCGATGAATGCCGCTTCGGTGACATCGATGCCTTCCGCGGCGCAGACATCGGCCAGTGCTTTCGCTTTATTCGTCGCGGCCTGAACCAGGTGGTCGATGCGCAACTCCTCTACCCGCTTCACGACAGCCGCACACTGGCGGCCCGTGATAATGGCGAACTTGAGCCCGGCGTTTCGTCCGACGCTGATGCCGAGTCCGTCGCGCGCGTAGAAGAACTTACCCTCGTCGTGTTCAAACAGGGGGAGGGTGCCGTCTGTCAGTACGCCGTCCACATCCATGGCAATAAGGCGCACCCGGGCGGCACGTTGCTTTGTCTCATTTGATATGCTCATATGACCATGATAGAAACGCCACCTCCCGCGACCCAACGGGCGGGTTGCTATCCTGAACGGGTATGAACCACCAATTCCATGGCCTGGCGCGCATCTACGACCGGTTGATGTCCACCATCCCGTACGGGCAGTGGGTCGACTACACGTTCAGCGTGGCCCATGACTTCGGACACCCCATCCACCGCGTGCTGGATATCGGGTGCGGCACCGGCACGGCGACACTGATGTTTGCCGACCGGGGTTGCCGGATTGTCGGGGTGGATATCTCGAAAGAGATGATCCGAGAAGCGCGCCGGAAGTCGGTCGGGCGGATTCTGGTGCGGTACGAAGCCTCGGCCATGCAGGACATCGCATTGCCGGAGCGGTTCGATACGGCGGTCAGCTACTTCGACAGCCTGAACTACATCATCGAACCGGAGGACCTGCAGGAAGGCATCCAGCGCGTTTACGAACACCTCGATCCCGGCGGTATGTTCATGTTCGACATGAACACACCGTACGCATTGGAACAGGAGTTGTTCACTCAGAGTCACTTCGATCCAAACGATCCCGTGAACTACGCGTGGAAGAGCACGTACAACGCGGAGACCCGGCTGACGCAGGTGGACATGGCGTTTTATGTGAAGCGGGGTGACGCCCGGAGGACGATCCTGGAACAGCATTTCCAACGCGCCTACCGTATGAACGAGGTGCGCGATATGCTGGCAAGCGCGGGATTCCAAGTGATGGGTATGTATGAGGCTTACACCCAGCGAAAACCGACCAAGCGCACGGATCGGGTGTTTTTCGCGGCGCGCAAGCCTTGGGAGGTGTTGTCTTGAGTTTGCGGTTGGCTGTTCTGACTCTTGTCGGGGTTGCATGTTTATTTTCGGCGTCGGCTCAGCAGACGCCGGTCATCGTCCCCTCCGGCGCTGTGGTGGTGATGGGCGCTCCGCGAGCGATTCCGTGGCTGAATTCCGTGGGCCTCGAAGCGGTTACCGTTTCCGAGCAGTCACTTTCGTCCGCGCTTGCCGCCCAACCTCCTCTGGTCGTGTTGAACGTAGCCGATGTCCGGCAGTTCACGACGGTTGATGCCCTGAAAGCCTACACATCGGCTGGTGGCAAAATCGTGGCGGTCGGCTGGGGACCGGCGGGCTTCAAGCGCCCTCTGGACGCGGCGCTGTCATCGCTGTTAGGGGTGCAGGTGACCGGTTGGTCACCCAAGGGAAACGCGGTGATTGCGGCGACGCACGGAAGCCTCCCGGCGAGACTTACTCTGTCCAGAGGTTCCGCATTTGTCGCCACGCCCAGGCCGTCGGGAAACGGAGGACAGCAACTGCCGACATACTTTGTCGTCGGACGATGGTTGCGCGAGGACGACAAACCACCGCGCAACACCCCGAAGGACGCCGCGGTAATCCGCGGGCCTTCGACACTCTGGATAGGCGAGGACATTTTCTGCGACGAGAACAACCGTCCTGAAACGGCCCGTTGGTTCACCCTCGCGGCGGTCTCCATCGCTCCGGTAATAAAGCCGGTGATTCGAAGCAATGTTTCCACCGCACTGGATGCCCGGTTGTCCCGGACCGGCGCGCAGATTGCACTTGCGTCCTCGTACGGAAACGGCCCGGATCTGGCCGATGCCCGAAACCTGGTGAATGCGGGCCGCCGGGCGTTGATGAGCGCCAATCTGAACCCCGATTTCGCCGGATTCCTGACAAGCGCCGACATCGCGGATGAATCCTGCTTGAACGCGTCGGCCCGCCTGACATCGTCGCCGCCCGTTGAAATCCGTGCCGCGCGGATTCCGTACGAGTCACTTCCAACCTCGCGCGCGGAAGCAAAAAGCCTGATAGCGGGGTTGTCGGAGGCGCGGTTCAACTGCGTTTTGCCCGAGGTGGTCGCGCGTGGCTCAAGCGCTTTCCCAAGTTCGGTTTTCAAGCGCGATCCCAGGTTTGCCGCGTTTGATCCTCTCCGGGCACTGGTCGATGAGGGCCGTCTGGCCGGCGTGCAGGTGCATGCCTGGATTTGGACTTTATGCGCCGGTGTGGACGGAGACCAGGGCCGCCTGCTCCGCGCACACCCGGAATGGGCCGCGCAGGATAGGGCCGGCAGAGTCATGAGCGACACCGGATGGCGCTCGTGGGTCAGTCCGTCGATACCGGAAGCGCGGACCGCCGTCCGCAACGGCATCCGCGAAATGCTGTCGCAGTACAACATCGACGGAGTTGTGCTGGATTATGCCGGGTACGAGTCAACCAATTATGACTATTGCGACGCCGCGAGGGCGGGATTTAGAAAGTCGGCTGGCGTCGATCCATGGACGATCACTTCCGTCCACGGTTCCTACGCCCGCTGGCGGGAGTGGCTGGAACACCAGCTGGACAGCCTCATCAGCGAGATTCGCGATGATGTGCGCGCTGTAAAGCCTCTTGCTTCGGTGGGCGTAAGGGTATTCGGATCACCGGAAGCCGCAAGGCGGGACCATATGCAGAACTGGTCGCGCTGGGCGGCCAACCGGTGGGTCGACTGGGTGATTCCCCAGCCAATGAACGAACCGTCTGCCACGGAACTGACCGCTTCGGTGTTTCCGTCCGCTTTGGCCGTGGACGCCTTGATTGCCGTTGGCGCCGAAACCGCACACCTGTCGGACCTCGACCGTTTCACGGCGCAGATGGAATCCGCCAGGACAAACGGAGCAACCGGCCTGGTCCTGATGAACTACGCCGATTTGTCACCCGCGATCAAGCGCATCCTGCGGGCGGGCGCGTATCGCAATTCGGCGGTTCCGCCGTGGTTGGACTCCGTTGGAGCGTCACGCTCGCTCGCCGTCACAGCCGCGGAACGGTTGAACAGTATACGCCATCCCGACGCAACCATTGCCGCAACGGCGAGGAATGCCGTCGATGCCTTTCGCGCATACTCCGGTCTCAGTTCACTGCAACGACTGGCGGACGAAGCACCTGTGGCATTCCTGAACGATCCGGCTCTGGGAGACAGCAGGTACGCTTCCGTACGGGCCATGATGAACTCGGCGCGCCGGATCGCCTCTGCCCGAATGGCGGTTACGGGTTCCATCCCGGCCAGCAGACCGCCGGTGCCGGCTGTTTCGCATCCGGAGGATTTACCGTCCGCCAAGGTGCCGCTTGTTACCTTTCCGCCCATCATCGACGGGCGCCTTAACAGGCCGGCATGGACCAATGCGGTTGTGATTCCCCTGGAGCGAACGCTGTCCGGCGAGAAAGCTTCCCTCGGAACCGAAGTCCGTTTGATGCGCGATGGTTCGTCACTACAGATCGGTTTCACGTGCAGAGGAGTTCTCGAGAGCGACTCGATCAGTGTAATCCTCAGCCCGTCAACCCGCGGCTTGCCGTATTACCGCTTCATCGTCAACAAGAACGGCTTCACCCGTGATGACCGGACGGGCGACGACGGTTGGATCGGACGTTGGTCCAGCGCCGTGGAGGTATCCGGCGACACGTGGGAAGTCGCCCTGTCGATCCCCCTCAGCGGGCTGATTACGGTGCCGGGTGAGGTGACGTCTTGGAGCGCCAACTTCGCGCGGATTGCCGGGTCGGTCGATTCGTCGACCGCTGTATGGGCGGTTCCGTACGGACCGTTCACGACGCCGGACCGTCTTGGCACGCTGACTTTTTAGGCCAGGAAGTTCCGGAGGACGTTGTTGAACTCCTCGGATTGTTCGAGCGGTGGAAGATGCCCGCAACCGGACAAGGATACGAAGCGTCCGTTGGGGATGGATTCGGCCATGGCCAGCATGGCTTCCCGAGTCATCAACAGATCGTCCCCCCCGCGAACGACCAACGTGGGAACGCTGATGTTTGGGAGCAGGTCGGTATTGTCTCGTCGGTCTCTCATGGCCCGCGAACACTGGATGACGACCCGCGGATCCTGCTCGCCGACAATGGCGCGAATTCGGGCTTTGACATCAGGTCCGGCGGAGGGAGCAACGAGACGGGAGACCATCGCCTGTGTTGCAAGAGCCACTCCGCGCTCCCGAATGTCGTCAATCAACGCGTCGCGGCCTGCTCTGGCTTCCGGAGTGTCCGAAGCCGCTTTGGTATCGACAAGAACCAGACCAGCCAGGCTTTTCGGAAACAATCCGATCAGTTCCAAAGCAATGTAGCCGCCCATGGAAACGCCGACCGCAATATACGGGTCAGAGCCCATGAGAGCGTGAGCGGCCCGCGCCATTGCGGGGATGGAAGGGCCGGCCGCCAACAGGTCCGACGCGTTCGGGGCGACAACACGGTAGTCTCGCTCAAAGGCGGCCATTGTGGATTCCCACATGCGGGAGTCCAATGGAAACGCGTGCAGAAGCAACATGGCAGGTTTCATTCGGGCATACTCCTTGGGAATCGCGGGTTACAAGAACATCATGAACGTTCATCTGGCAAGAAAGCGTGTTTTTTCAGCCGCGCACCGGTATTGGAACCCGGCCCACAGCCCGGAGTGGAACCGGGACACCTTCGGCCGGCAGTCGGAAGTTCACGGACACAACTACACCGTTGAGGCGACACTCAGCGGGCCGGAGGATGCCGCAACCGGTATGGTTGTGAATCTGACCGACGTCAAGGAGTGGCTTGCCGAGGCCGTGGCGCCGTTTGACATCCGACTGATCGAATACACCACACCGGAAATGAAGGGTCTTCAACCGAGCACGGAGAACCTCGCCCGTGTTCTCTGGGACCGGATCAGTTCTCAGGCGCGAGCGACCACCGCGCGGCTTGTAAAGTTAAAAGTTTCCGAATCTGAGGAGTTGTTCAGTGAATACACGGGAGAGGGCGACATGGTCTACGTAACGAAGGTATACGATTTCGCGGCTTCGCACCGTCTGCATGCCGAGTCGTTGAGTGACGCGGAAAATACCGATGTCTTTGGGAAGTGCAACAATCCCGCCGGGCACGGACACAACTACGGACTTGAGGTCACGGTGAAGGGCACGGTTGATCCCGACACGGGATTTGCGTTTCCCATAGATGCGCTGGACCGCATCGTCTCCGATCGCGTGCTCGATGTTCTGGACCACAAGAACCTGAACACTGATGTCCCCCACTTCCGCCGCGTCAATCCCACCAGCGAGAACCTGGCGGTTTTTATCTGGGATGTCCTGCGTGCTGAACTCGGCCAGGCCCTGCACAGGGTAGGGGTACAGGAGACGGCGCGCAACCGGTTTGAGTACTTCGGGCAATAGGCAAGGATAGGATTCAGGATTCGGTATTCAGGTAGGGGCACGTTGCACGTCATTTGCACCAATTATTTTAGGAATTATGCGTCCTGGTCTGTCATTCTTGTATGTTGTGGAGTGTAGGTCCAGGCCGAGTAGTCGGCTAAGTGTAATAGGCCGAATCGATCGGCCTGGACCCGTGGCGTGGCAGA